>Ga0209472_1000624_pt1 | contig 20837 bp, 23 predicted proteins | sample GraSoiAngelo_130_FD_185887 | JGI IMG/M metagenome (GOLD analysis project Ga0209472, IMG submission 185887) | Grasslands soil microbial communities from the Angelo Coastal Reserve, California, USA - 14_0929_02_20cm (SPAdes) (version 2) | ecosystem: Environmental > Terrestrial > Soil > Grasslands ...
GTTCCCCGGCTGGCAACCATGTGTGAAAGTAGCGACCCTGGACAACGGTCGCGGCGGGCCTGGCGTCAATCTGAAGATTGAACCCCACATTCCATCCGAAGTTCGCCGTCCTGAGGATGAGTAGATGCCCACCCGGTTGAGCGGCAGCGGTTCCAACCGTAACCGCACAAATGAAAGTAAGGATCAGGAAGAACCTGCCGGCGGAGTTATGTTTTGATTTCATGGCTCCATCCTACGCTCCAGGCTTGTCTTTGGCTAGCAGGTTTCGTCAATGCTTCGATTTATCACCATCAGATGTCGTGTCAGCGGAGGGTTTTCCGTCGCAAGTGACCGTCTTGCCCACGTTGACTACCATCAGATCCCTGGCGATCACGAACGGACCGTTATATTCTTTGCGTACCGCGTCCCCAAGCCCTTCTTCATCCTTGTAGTGATAAACAACCGCAAGCTTGGGCTTCACAATCGCGAAGACCCGTCCCGCATCTTCGGCAGACGCAATTGATCGCTTCGACGGCGGAGCGGGATTCTTCCAGCCGGCACTCCAGGCAGCATGTATGAGGCAGTCCGTGCCCTTTGCGAAGTCCACAAGGTTCTGGCAAAACTTCGTATCTCCGGAAATGACCACTGAGTGCCCCGTAGAATCGACGCGATACCCAAACGCCGGTTTTACAGTTCCATGATCGACGAGAAACGCGGAGACTCGCGTCGAACCGTCATTATATATTTCGCCCTGCTCTATTTCCTTCGCATCGATTTCGACAGCTTTAGCTGGAAGGGGATCAGGAGCAGCCTGACGAATGCGAATATCAAAGGCAAATGCTTGAGCAAGATGCCTCGCCATACTCGAAGTTCCTTGAGGACCCCAGATTGGTAGCGGTTTGCTTCGCCCCAAAAGCCATCCCGAAAGCCACAAATCCGGGATTCCGACAACATGGTCGGAGTGAAGATGAGTGAGAAAGAGAGCATCTACCTCTTTCGGGCTAACTCCAGCCTGCGTCAGGCGAATTACAACAGCGCGGCCACAGTCAAACAGCAACTTTGTGCCGGCTACTTCGACAAGAATGGCTGAGCCGAATCGCTCAGCATTCGGAAAGGGAGTTCCTGTACCAAGTAACGTAACTTTCATCCCCTCGCGGCCAGTGCCAGCTGAGACGCTGTCTATCACGCACAGCGAAAGGAACAGGACAATTAAACGGAATCCAGGACACATCGTATAAATGGCCGTGACATGTTGAGCGAATCGAAACATCTGTGGCTTGCTGAGGAGATCGGACGCCGGATAGATCAGAGATTCTTCTCCCGCAACTGCGGAATCAGAACGACATTATGCGATGGCTTGTATGATCTCACGTAGCCGGTTCATTTGTCGCCGGTGGCTGTTTTCACTTGCGCTCCATTATTCGACAGAAATTCAAGCTGGATCAGAGTGCGATTGAGCTCCTGCACTAATCCCGAAAGCTTTCGGGATTTACCGGTAAAAGCGTTCACGAGCGCGCGATAGTACCAAAGAGCGCCTTGTTTACCTCCGTTGAATCGAGACCAGAGTCTTTCTCCTTCCTTACGATAATCCATCAGGATCGCACGGACATTGTGCAATTTGTCTGAAGCTGACACGAGTTTCGTCGACATCGGTGCGTCTCGAACGTGAGCCACGTAGGACTTCTTTCGTTCCAGCCACGGAGGTTTTGGCGTTTGATCTGTGTCAGTGCAGCCCTGCACGATTTTCGCGACTTTTTTGCCAAACTTTCGCTCGATATCGCGCAATCGTTTCGCGCCGCCACAATCTTCCACGGCATCATGCAGCAGCGCGGCGATCGCTTCCGTTTCGTTGGCACCGTATTCCATCGCGATCGCACAGACGCCAAGGATATGCGCGATGTACGGAATCCTTGTTTTTTTCCGCAGCTGTCCGCCGTGAATCCGCGTGGCGTAAATCAATGCCTTTTCGAACTGACGCGAGAGCCGCATATATCTCCTTCGCTTGCCCAATCAATAATGACGGTATCAGCTACAACTACTCTCGCCAGTTGCGCTTCTTGCTGTAGCGGCGGGTGTGTCAGCCGCAGCGTGCAACAAGTCCAATCCGCGCTACTCCTTCGGCTTTAACCAGCCAGCGCATTAATTGCTTTCCATTCTTCTGGAGCCAATTTTAGTTTTGTCGCGGCAACATTTTCTTCCAGGTGCGCGACTGATGACGTGCCGGGAATCGGTAGGATCACTGGTGATCGCTCAAGGAGCCACGCCAGGGCGACTTGAAAGACGCTCACGCCATGAGCCTTTGCCGCCGCATTCAGCGCATTCTCAGGTTTCAAACCGCGGGTTCCGCCGATGGGGAACCATGGCAAAAATCCAAGGGCATTCTTCTCGCAATAGGCCAGAGCATTCTCAGATTTGCGGTCTTCGATGTTGTACCGGTTCTGCACACTAACGATCGGAACAATTTTGCGTGCGCGTTCGATTTCTTCCGGTTCAACATTCGATAACCCGACGTGCCGAATCTTCCCGGCGTCTTTCATCTCCTTAATGGCGCCGAGCGATTCTTCGATGGGCACTTTTGGGTCGATACGATGCAGTTGATACACGTCGATCCTCTCCAGGCGCAGCCGCTTCAGGCTGCCATCGACAGCTTGTTTGAGATGTTGGGGTGATCCATCGGGCACCCATTCGGCTGGGCCCGGTCGAGTAAGGCCGCCTTTCGTCGCGATAACGAGGCCTTTAGGATAAGGATAAAGCGCTTCGGCAATCAGCAATTCGCTTGTTTCTGGGCCATAGGCATCCGCTGTGTCAATTAAGTTCACGCCCAGCTCGACCGCGCGTCGCAGGACTTTCAGCGCATTCCCGCGATCGGGCGGCCAACCCCAAATCCCTTCGCCGGTGACGCGCATCGCGCCAAAACCAAGGCGATTGACTGTAAGGTCGCCGCCCAACTTCCAAGTTGGATTTGTAGCGATGTTCGATGACGCTGACGGCTCAGCTCCGAAGATTGCGTCCGATCCTCTTGCAACAAGGGCCGCGCCCGTTACAAGAGTTGTGCCGAGGAATGTTCGGCGAGTAACACCCTGCTTCTTATTCGAGTTTGAAGGTTTTTCATGCATGCTTGTTCAGCGTACGTCCAGCCAAATTGCTGTCAACGCGAGCCAATGGTGCTTTGCAAGACGTGATTCAACGTCCAAGCAATCTTATAATGTCATTCTGATCCCGCAGTTGCGGGAGAAGAATCTCTGATCATTTCTGGATCGCTTCCCACGGAAAAAACAGAGATGTTTCGCATCGCTCAACATGACAGTCCCGTTTAAGAGATGAGTGCTAGTTAGATCCATTTCCTTCTCTCGCGCATGAGGACGGCGAATGCCTCCTCGAGATCTTTGCCGAAAGTTAGAATGCCTGCTTCGTGACCAGCCATGGCAATAATCTTTGGCACGTCGGTGCGCTTGAAGAGTTGCATTATTTCATACGCCAGCTGCGGTGTTCCATACTCGGCAGCCCTCGAGGTTGTCGGCGCTTGATTCAAAACTGCTGCCCACAACTTGGAGTCGTGACAATGAATAACCGCCCCTGCGGTTGCATCCGACTTGTAAATTGCAGCGTGCGTAAGGGATTCCGATGAGGGCAGCGCAGATCCTTCGTATCGGACGCAGTTCCTTTCAAAATCGCATGCCACTACTTTTGCGCAGTCCGCCAGGGTCAGTTCCTGTATGCCTGCAGTAGCAGAACCGGTGACGTAAAAATTGTCGGTGGCGCCGTCCCTTACGCTTAGGTTTCCGAACCCAATACCATTCGGATCCACACCAATCAGACCAAGCTGAAGAAGTTTCCGGCGATGTGCATTTAATTCGGCGAGGCCCTCAAACGAAGTAATCTCCGCAGCCACGCGCTCGCACGAAAACTTTATGTATTCGCTCACAGCGCCTGCTCTGGAAAAAGTGCGCGGATGCTTTTCTCGTTCGCTTCACACACGCCGCGTTCGGTAATTAACCCGGTTACCAGATGGCCGGGCGTAACATCGAATCCATAATTTGCAGCCGGACTTCTTTCCGGCGCGACACGGACCTCGACCTGTTGTCCCTCGAACCAGCCATCGGCTTGCTTCACTTCGTCCGCGCTGCGTTCTTCGATCGGGATATCTTTCAGCCCGTCGCGCAAGTTCCAGTCAAATGAAGACGACGGCAGCGCTACATAAAACGGAACGTTATTGTCCTTCGCTGCCAGCGCCTTCAGATATGTGCCGATCTTGTTGGCAACGTCTCCCGTGGAAGTCGTGCGATCGGTTCCAACAATCACCAAATCCACTGTGCCACGTTGCATCAAGTGTCCCGCGGCACTGTCTGCGATGATCGTATGCGGCACACCGTGTTCGCCCAACTCCCAGGCTGTAAGTTTGGAGCCCTGATTTCTTGGTCGCGTCTCCGCGACCCACACGTGAACCGGCAACCCACTGTCGTGAGCTGCATAAATCGGCGCAGTCGCGGAGCCATAGTCTACAAAGGCGAGCCACCCCGCGTTGCAATGCGTGAGCACATTGATTGGTCCGCCACCGGACGGATTCGCCATGGCGAACTTTCCTGCTTTCTTTCTTGCGAGCTGCCGAATGAGTTCCAATCCATGTTGCCCGATCATCCGGCAATGCTCCGCATCTTCGTCCGCAATCGATCTGGCTGTGCGCAGAGCGAGCCCGACCTTCTCCTTCGCGTTTTTGCCTTTGGCGACATTTCCCAGCTGGCGCTCGACGGCCCAGGAAAGATTGACGGCCGTCGGTCTTGTCGCCTTGAGTTGCGCCGCCGCGCGAGCCAGTTGTTCATCGATTCCCACAGTCGTGGAACGCGCCGTGGCCTCAATCGCCGCCAGATACATTCCGTATCCTGCGCTCGCACCGATCAATCCCGCTCCGCGAACATGCATTTCGCGAATCGCCGTCGCCATCTGCTCGACGGTGCGAACATCTTCGATCACAAACCGATGCGGTAAAAAGCGTTGATCGATAAGTTGCACCACAGTTTCGTCATCCGGCTTAAGCCAGATCGTTCGAAAATGTTGGCCGTTTACCTTCATACGCTGTGCTTATGATCTACGCCGATCATTGCTAGTTCAGCAATCGTCAAACGTACGACTGTATAGACTTTCGCTCGTATCTGTTTAGCGCCAGGAGCGCGGCATTCAATCGGAGCTTGGGGCAACGCCCCAGGAAAAGTTGTTCACACAAAGCCGAGCGCTGACAGCGCGATTCGATTGTCATTAGTTCAATCCAAGACATAGCGCTCGTCGAATTCCACGCCGTGCTTGCATAACAACTCGAGGACCAACTCACATCCGAGGTCTCGGCAGATTATGGCCAGATACGCGTGGATGCGCAGGCGAACGTCGCGATCCAGCCATGGTTCCCTGATTCTTGCTGCTAAAGATAATGTGAAGGATGACCTTTGCTCAGCGATTGCGGCATTACCCAATGATGATCGAAGCACTAGCGGAAGTGAATCGCGCCTTCAGCGCTAATGAAATTTTCTTTCCTAGACCGTGGGGCGTCGCCCCAGGCTTAAGATTGAATGCTGCGCCTTTAGCCCTAAACACAAACTCTCCCTCGGCGAAATTCTATTCTGCGGTCTACGGCAGGCCAGGAGCAGGCTGGCCGAATAGCGCAACCAAAATATTCTGCAGCGAAAAATTGTCGTCCGTCTCGATCCATTGGCTGCCTACGCGCGGGTGATCCGTAGCTGTCAAAATTGCCGTTACGCGCCCGGCGCCAGATCAACCCAACTGCAGAACGGATCACGGCGGAACCGTGCCACTGGGATCATCTGACCGCCGCGGCCGCTCACAAAAAACGTCCGTCGTGTTGCATCAAATTTGATACCCGGGAAACGAAAGTCGAACGATTCATCCCTGCGTGGTTCATCGTCGCCAGCGTACGGCAAATGGCTGAACGTGATCCGTGCCGCCAACTCGCGGCCGGCGCGTTGAAGATAGAGCTGATTCCAAATCATTTCGCCATAAGCGAACGTCTGAGGATTATCAGCGCTGACAATACTCGCCGCACTTGCAAACGCCGAAACGCTTGCAGCAAGGAAGGTCGCCAGAAAAAATGCGACTCGCATCCTGCAAATCTACCGTCCACGCGCGCGATCGTCCAGCATGCGCGCGTCTCACCGACGGCCACTTCGGTCCTCGAATGGATTGTAAACTGGCAACGCTTAGTACCACATAAAACCATCTGCGCGATTGGCGCGACTGTGACCGCGGCCAAACATCGCCTCCATATCTTGCGTAGTCGCACGGCCGCGAGTTAGCGAGCCGATTCGGTGCGTATAAAAATCGTATGGCAATGACTGTGCGATATAGGCTGGAGGCGCAATCAATACGCCGTTCCGATTGAACCGAAACGCGAGCGCATCCGCGCCATAGCCGTGTCGCAAAGGGTCGGCCGTATCGATCCACGGCGCTTCATAAAGACCAAGTTGACGAATCAAATGTGAATCGGGTTGCACGATGTAATAGCCATTCCGCGGGCCTAACGACACATAACGCGAATCGTCATCCCAGGAGGCAGCCGAAACTGCGAGTGTGATTGTTAAGAAAACAAGAGCCACAACCGGGCGAACCATGAACATGCAATAGTATCGTCGATCCTGTCGCGCGTGCGAGCCTGGCGTTCGAGAGACTTGTAATTGTCCCCTGTTGGGCAGCTAGCCCCTCGCGCCCTCGGATGATTAGAGGTCAATTCCCATAACGACAGGTCCAGGGACTTCCTCCCAGCCGTAGCGACTCCAGAATTTGCGGCCGCGCGGATTGTCGTTTGCTACCAGGATAAGTGCTCGCTTAAGGCCAACCTGTCGCAAACCGTCGAGGCATTCATCCATCAAACGCTTGCCGACTCCGCGTGCCTGGTACGCAGGATCAACGGCCAGGTGATAAATATATCCGCGACGCCCGTCGTGACCGCACAACGCGATACCAACCATCACAGTGCCGTCGGTTGCGACTTTGCTCAGCCTCGGGTTACGCGCGAGAAAGTGGCCAACACTTTCTCTGTCATCACCTTCGGCAATCTCGAGACCCTCGACCCGTTGCCATAGCTCAAGCGCCGCCTCGTAATCGCTGATGGAAAACTCGCGCGTTTTGATGTTGTCGCTCATTGTGGCTCAAGGACTCCAGTTCAATATGTTACAACTGGTTCTATATACAAAGTCCGATAAAAGCTCTGTGTTTCTACTCAATCCTCTCCCCTTGCAGCAAGGGAAGAGGATTGAGGTGAAGGGATCTAAAGCAGTATAGAACTCAAGCCGCGACCCTCGCTTACCTCTCCCTTCGGAAGGGAAGGCGAATTGACGCGCTAATAGCAAATGAAGAAACATTAGTCACCCGACGCTAGCGCTGTGCGACATCTTTGATTTCGCAAAAAGACAACGCCGCAGAACGAAACGGCAAGTAGCTTTCATAGGTCGGTCGTACTATACCGTGCCAATGAAGTAAATGGGTTGCTATTATCAAATCGTGCGTTGGCACAAACGCGATTAACAACCACACTTTGGCGGCTCGAATGGTATCTCGTAAATTTCTTCTCGTTGTGGCGGCCGGTGTCGTTTCTGCGGCATTCGCATATCTCGGCACTGGTCTTCATCCAATTTGGTGGGCGCTTTGGTTGGCGCCGATTCCAGTCCTTGCGATTGCGCCACGACTTCACGGCAGCACTGCTTTCTTTCTAGGCGCGATCGTGTGGTTGATGGGCGAAATGAGCCAATGGAATTACGTCAAGCATGCGATCGAACTGCCACCGCGCATCATCATTCTCTATTTTATAGTTCCTGCTGTGGTTTTCGGCTTCGGCGTTCTATTCGTCCGCAGTTTCATTCGCCGCGGATCGCTCTTCCTCGCGTCGCTTGCTTTTCCCGCTTACTGGGTGGCGTACGAATATCTTACCGCGATGGCGTCGCCTCACAGCACATGGGGCAATCTCGCTTACACGCAAATGAATTGTCTCCCCGTGATCCAGATTGCTGCGATTACCGGCATTTGGGGAATCAGCTTCATCGTATTTCTGTTTGCAGGTGCTGCGGCAGCCTTGTTGAGCGGAGCGGGAGAACGATGGCAGCGGCGCCTGCTCCCGGCCGCTGTCGGGCTGGTCATTTGCGCAGCGCTTGTTTTTGGCAAATGGCGATTGCAATCGAATCCCGCGGCCCAATCGATGGCGGTGACACTCATCGCCAAAGACGTGCCGATGAGGGTTTATCTCGGCTCTGAAGAGCAAGCATTGGAATTGCTCCGCGAGTATGCAGATGAGATCCGCCGGGTTACACCGGCTGGAACGCAGGCTGTTGTGCTTCCGGAAAAAACTGGCCGTCTCGGCGAGAGCGCGTTAGCAGAAGTGGACACGCTTTTTTCTTCTGCTGCGAATGATAAACACACTGCGATTGTGCTTGGGCTTGTTCGAAAAACGCGATCCGCCGCGTTCAACTCTTCCCGTTTCTATTCGGCCGACGGAAAATTAGAGGCGAACTACGACAAGCATCATCTCATCCCTGGTGTGGAACCCGAAAAACCCGGCGACAAAAGAGTCATTCTCGATGAGTCGTCGGGGCGTTGGGGACTTCAGATCTGCAAGGACATGGATTTTCCCAAGCTCAGCCGCGAATACGCAGCCGAGGGCGCGAATCTGCTATTGGTGCCTGCCTGGGACTTCAATCTGGATGGTTGGCTGCACGGGCGCATGGCCGTTCTGCGCGCCGTCGAAAATGGTTTCGGTCTCGCTCGTTCGGCGCGTAACGGGTTATTGACCCTGAGCGACAACCGCGGCCGCATTCTGGCGGAAGCGGCCACAGTGCCCGGCCGTTTCGTGTCGATCACGGGAAACGTAAACGTTTCGCGCGAGGAAACGTTTTACACCCGCGCCGGCGATTGGTTCGCCTGGCTTTGCGTCGCGGTGTTCGTCAGTCTGCTAGGGTTTCAATTCTTCGCGCCATCACCCGGTCGGAGAGAAAAGGTACGCGTAGTTGAATCCGCGCAAACTATGACGCGGTCGCGCTCGCTGGAATAAAATCTTCCGGTTCATCGAATCGAAGTCGCTTTCGCAGCTCGTGCCGGAGCAGCAGGAGATTGACGCACATCTGAAAGATGATCGACCCGACGGACAGATACCACACGTAGGTGATCTCAAAACCGGGCCTCCGCGAGATATACATCGCGGGCAGGGCGAACAAGATCAGCCGCGTCATCGAGCTAAACAGCGGCGGCAACGTATTGCCTATTCCCTGGAAAATGCTGGACGTGACAAAAACAATTCCCGCTGAAATGAAATTCAAAGAAACGATTCGAAGGTATTCGCTGCCGAAAGCAATGACTCGCGGGTCGCGCGAGAAAATGCGAATCAACGTCCCGGGCACGAGGAACGCGATCAACGTGAGCACCAGCATCATCAATGATGCGATGCCAATTGCAGAATAGACGGAATGCCGGACTCGATCGGCGCGGCGGCCGCCGAAGTTCTGGCCAACTACGGGTGAAACGGCAAAGCTGAGCGCAACCACCGGCAGAAAAAACGCCTGCATCACGCGTGCGCCTATTCCGAACCCCGCTTGTGCCGCTGGTCCAAAGCCTCGGATGATCGCGTAAACGATCATGATGTACACAAAGAGCAGCAAAAACTCCGCGCCGGCTGGCACACCAATCCGTAACATTCCTCCCCAAATTTTTGTCTGCGGGCGAAACAGAGGAAAACGAAAACGCAGATAATGATATTTCCTTTCGAAATAGATCACGATCAGCACATCGGCGACCAGTATGGAAATGAACGTAGCAAGCGCCGCGCCGGTCACCCCGAGTTTTGGCCACGGACCGATTCCGAAAATCAACAGTGGGGCGAGCACGATGTTGAGGAACACACTGAGCACTTGGAATCCCACGGCTGGCTTGATGATCCCAGTCGCGCGCAGCGCGGAACCCAGTGCTACCAGGGGAAATTGAAGTAACAGGCCGGGAAGAAACCAGAGCAGATACGCTTTTGCCAATGTCGCTGTCTCTGCATCTGCGCTCAGCCAATCGCAATAGGCAGGACGCAGAATGAATCCGACAACGCCCAACGCCAGCGCGATCACTATCGACATGACGAAAGACTGATTGAAAGCCAGTTCTGCGTGTGGCTGATCCTTTCGGCCTGCGGCTTGTGAGATTAACGTGGTTGTTCCCACACCCAGCATCTGGGTGAGCGCCAGCACAATCATCGTGATGTTGCCCGCGACGCCGACCGCAGCGATCGCTTCCTTTCCGAGGTGTCCTACCCAGTAAAGATCTGCCAGCAAATAGAGGGTCTGCACCACCATGCTCATGGCCAAAAACGCCGACATATGCAGCAAATGTCGGGTCACGGAGCCTTGGGTAAGGTCTTTCACGGCCCGAAGCTTCGCTCAACGTTTCAATTGCTCAAACTCAGAGTACGACAGGTTCCAGCGTCACATCGTAAGCCGCTCACGAGCGACCGCACCTGTAGTCGCTGGCGCTGACTGCGGCCTGGCTTGGTCTACCCAAACTTTGCTCAGAATTCACTCGCCCTTGGTCGCCTCACGCGTAGCCGCGCGCCCATGAATCGTGACCGGACCGGGCATCTCGCTGTCGGTCTCTGCTGAGGTCACGCTATTTCCACTCGCACGGATCGACTCTTCGATTTTCTTCTCGGTAGTTCGCAGCGGATCGTAGGTGACATGAATAGCTCCATTCTCGATGATCACGTCTTGAACTCCGTCGATCGCGTTTAGGGCATCCGTGATCGCCTTCTCGTGGGTAGAAGATCCCACGCCCTCGCTCTCAATGCGCGCCACCATGGTTGCGCGCAAAGCTGCCCGGTCCTTATCAGTTTCTTCGCTCACAGATCAATCAATCCTCCAAACATGGTTCGGAACCGCTTACCCCGACGCGCGCACTTATGGCAAACGCAGATCGAAGGAATAGAGCGCCGGAAGTATTGAAGCTGTCACCCACCGCCCGGTCGCTATTGCGCGGCCGATTTCGCACCGCGGCAAGCAGACAAGATGGGCAATAAGAAGCCGAAGTTAGGGCGCGTTATTTCTTTGTCTTTTTCTTAGCGAGCGCGAGGCGCTCCGTCTTTTTTCGGCGTCTTGCGCGTTTCTTTGCGTTATCTCTGCCTTGGCTGTGTCCCATAAGCCTCAACCTTCGCGCGCTTGTCGCGATGTAGCAATGGAGCGAATGGGATGAGCGACATAGAACACGTCGCGACGAAGGGAATGGAGCGACTGGGGCGAGCGACATGGCCGGTAAAGCCGTGAGGTAACGGTCGAGCAAGCGAGATACAATGGAGCTTTTGGGGAAAGCGACATAGAACACGTCGCGATCGGGAATCGCGCGGGTAGACGGCAACGCAGCTAGGGTAGCTGGCGCAAGCACGGGGCAGTGCGAGTGATCAAGGTGAAGCGACGAGGGTAGGAGCGAGTCAACGTGGGTAGCGAACGAGTTTCAACTAGGACGAAACCGAGGTCTGCGTCTGGGCTGTTGCTGCTGCGTTCGATGCGATACCTGCGCCGGCGCATCCTGAACTTGTTTGATCTCGAATGTCCGAAAGAGCGGAGCCAGATCGATCACGTCGTTCGCAGCGGATCTCAATAGGTTCCCGAGATTTGCGGCGACTGACGCGACTTCTACGCGGATTCCGTGCCGGCGTAATTTGATGGCGAGATAAGCAAAATCGGCGTCACCAGTCACCAGGATCACAACATCGGGCTGCATCTCGATGGAAAGCTCGAGCGCATCGATCGCCATCATCACGTCCACGTTCGCCTTGTAATGACCTTCTTCGGCAGGCGCACCATCTTTGGTCACGACCATGAATCCATTGGAGCGGAGCCAATGGACGAACTTGTTTTTCTTGTCACGCTCATCCTGCCAGGTTGCAATGGCAGGCGGCAGTCCGGCATAGACCACCATCTCGATCAGTTCACGTCCGGTGTTTGGCCCAGCGAGAAAATCCCGGAGTTTTAACCAATCGAGCCCGCGTCCCGCTGTCCGCACAGAACTGCCGACATTTGATTCATCCACCAGCACCAACAGTCGTAAACGAGCCTGAACATCTGAATCTTTCCTTCGCACCTGGATTCGAATCAACTACATCCGCGCCGTTCTAGCGAGCATTACTTACTTCCTTAGATCAGATGCGACTTGAAGCGAGCGGAGTGTAGTGGCAAGCGTGCCGGCCATGCCGCAGCGGTGCGAAGGCAGGTCCCCTGCGATTATGTTTGTAGCCGCGGCGCCTTGTCACGCTGTAGCCTCGGCGAAAGCGGATGACTGCGGTCTTCTGCTAAACCCGGCGGAATCCGCTTCCCCCGAAAATAATCGCCAGTCCGAGCAAAATGACTGCGACCGGCACAAGCGGCGCGCCGGTGATGTAAGTGAGAAGGACGAAAAGGATCGCGATGACGGCGAGGATTGTGGCGAGGTTGTAGTTCATAGTTTTCCTATCGTGTACCGAGTGGAATTGTCTGCAGCAAGGTTTTTGAACGTAATCGATTTTGCTCGTCGGCTTTTCTTGCCCTACGCGTTCAAACGAAGTACAAGGAACGGCTGCTTCGGAAATTGGATCTTATCCTCCGCGTCGCGTCATCGGGAACAACACAAAAAGAAGTAGACCCGTGATGAAACCGACATCGCCGCCAGTAAAGAAACGCCATGGGAGCCTCGCCACATATCTCGTTCTTGCGATCATCGGGAACTTTGCAACGACGCTCCTCTATCTGCTCGGAAGGGAAGCGATCAAACGCAGCTCGCCGCAACACATCCCGGACTGGGCATTCCCGGTTCTGATCGCTGTGTGTCTCTTTAACCTGGTGTGTGTGATTGCGCTTTTCAGGTGGAAGAAGTGGGGCTTTTGGGGATTGGTCGTGTCAGCCGCAGTTGCGCTTGGCGTAAACGTCGCGATCGGTCTGGGACCCTTAGCTGCTATTGGCGGGATTGTTGCCGTGTTGCTCGTTTACGGCGTGCTCCAGATAGGGAAAGAGAACAAAGGCTGGTCGCAACTCGAATGACCTCGCGCATTGTAGGCCGCTTACGACGCACTAGCGGCGGCTTTCTTTGGAGCCGATTTCGATCAGGCGCTTGGTGAGAAAAACAAGCCCAGCCATCTGGACCCATTCAGAAAGAATGTTGCCGACCACCTGGCCCCACTTGCTCTCCGCGTCCATCGACACATAGAGGAAGGCCCATCCAATGCCCGTGATCACGATGAATATCAAAAGCGAATGCCGATGCAGAAAATCGAGCCACGCGGAACGCTCTTTCCCTTTAACCGGCCGGCTCTCAGTCGATCCGACTTCATACAAAAATTTCGTTCCCAGGATAATGACCACTGAGCCACTCCAATCGGCAACGGCATTTCCAAAAAATGCGCCCAGATGAGTTTTAGGATCCAGCATTCGATATCCAACGATCCAAACGATGAGCAGCCCGACCGCAACCATGCTCAGCGAATGGCGGTAAAGAAATGAGCGACGATGTTTGGCCATGTGGAACTATTAGCCTTTCGGCTGCTCCTCGCTTGCAAAGATACGACCCCCATCTTCTCATTCTGAGGTCATCACGACCCGAGCGAATGAGTCAAGAACTTCGGAGTTGAGACGCGATCCCACCACAAACGGCATTGGACTAAAGACCTATTTGCGACTCTCCGCACTGCTGGTAAAATCATCTTTGATTACGTCATCCGACGTCCCAACGCACTTTCTGCCGGGTGAACAGCCGGCTGAAAGGCTTAACCTTCGCTGAGACACCGCTTAGCGCGATCTCCAGATTCACCTGGAGCTCCAGGACATCTGATGCGAGGCCGCCGTTCGAGGCGCCTCGCGAGGATGGTTCCTCGTTCCGGCGGATTTAGAAGAGTCAACCTCTAAAGAAAGGCCGTTTATGAAATTCGTTAGTCTCAAAACACAGCGGAATCATCGGCGCGGTAAATTAAATAAGCCATCGCGCGCCACCACCTCTGAACCTTTCGCCAAGCCAATGGCCATATTTCATCAAATCCACACGTACACTGAGCTCCGGCAAAAGATTCACGACGACCTCCGGGTCCAACATCCCGAATGGGTCCAGCCAGATGGCAAATCTCCCATGTGTGATTCTTACGAGGCGCGCCTCGTGGAACTACTCACTACTCTGAAGCGAAGAGAATCCATCCAGCCTATTATCGATCCGCATCGTCTTCTCGAACAGGGAGCAAACTGACTCGCGCAATTGTAGCGAGCGGACTGTCGCGGCAGGCGTGTCGCCTGCGATGCGCTGCTTGCCACGCCGTAGTCGCGAGATTCCGTGACGCAGGCGGGTAGTGGTGGTCCCCGCGTTGAACGCAGTCTCCCGCCTTACGCGTCAACAGCCTTCGGTAGAGCTTCGGTAGGAGGAGGTGGTTCAGGTGCGGGTGACGGTGTTTCTTTCCTTTGTGCCATTCACAACTCCTGAGCCAAGAATCAAAGGTAGTCGAGCAAATAATCTACAGGCCGGAACACCGGCCGGCGCAATCGAACCTGCCGCTGGAGAACCAATCTTTCCACAGCAGTATCATTAGCCGCTTACGGTGCATAAGCGGACCCACTGTATCGACAGGCGTGCCTGCCATGCCGGAGCTTCTAGCGAAGGTAGGTCGCCTGCGATTTACCTGTAGCCTGCCCGCTAAGTTTATCCGCCGCGGCGGGCAAAGAATTTCGGAACTGTCGCTGATTGCGGCCTTCTGTTTGACGGACCCCTGATCGCTGTTTCAACCGGAGCGTCTCTGCGCTCAAAGTTGCAGGCGGGTTCAATCCACGGCTCTATGGACGCTGACAGCATTCGCAGTTTTTCCGGGGCACAACGCTAATCACAACGTGCGTGGTGACGCCACTCTGCTAGCGTGCACCAATATGCGACAACTGGCTTTTGGGTTGGTTCTTGGGTTGGGGTGCTCTGCTTTTGCGCAAATGGCGCCGATCGCGGATCGGGTTGCGAAGCAGAACGCGCTTTTTGAGGAGTATTATCAAGCGGGGCTGAAGAACTTTCCGGAGCGGGCAACATCGTACGGCGACTACCGTTACAACTCACAAGCCGTGCAAAACCAAAAAGCGAAAACCTGAGAGTGAACGTCGAAGTTTCATCTCATTGTTGTAGCCGCTGTCGCTGACTGCGGCCTTCTGCTTTGCAACGCAAGCACTATCTCTTTGTCTGCATCAATCGTCGGGCTGACGACAACCCGAAAGGATGCTGCGCGCTGAAGGATTCGGAAGAAGTGTATAGAGCGTTGAAAGGGGAGGTTGCCGCGCGCGGACTTGCAAAGCTGGAGGCTCGCGTGTGCACATCGAGCTGCCTCGATCAATGTGCGACCGGCGTGACGGTTTTAGTCGAACCGGATCACTTTTTTTACGGGCGCGTCACGATCGCGGACGTCCCGGAGATTGTGGATGGACTCGTCAAAGATCAACCGGTCAAACGGCTCGTGATTACCGCAGAATAGTTGTAGTGGCGGCTGTGTCAGCCGCGAAAACATTGTAGCCCGCCTTAGCGGGCCGCCGACTGCAGTTTCAGAAACTGATCACGTTCCGAAGGAGCCGAACGGATGTCGGCTGCATCATGAGTTGAGGTTGCAGTTTGAATGTATCTGCTGAATCATGTGTTCATGAGCAAGGTCGAACGAGTGGAGAGCGAGTTGCGCAAGCTTTCGCAGGCAGAGCTCCGACAAGTCCGCGAATGGCTGGACAACATCATCGAGGACGAACTGGAATTCACCTCCAAGTTCGAACACTCTATCCAACAGGCCGAGCGCGACATGGCCGAGGGAAAGGCTGCGCGCGTGCGTGAGCCTGACGCTCCGTGAGCGCAGCAACCCAGGTTTATTACGCAAGTTTCGACGCCGTCTTCCTCAAGCTGCCACCGGCTCTGCGCGGGCGTATCGAACAGAAGATCGATGAGATCGGCTTACGACTACCGACCTATCCGCACTACCGACTCAAAGGATCGAATCGGTACCGTGCTCGGATCGGCGACTATCGAATCATTTACACTTTCGATTTACGGCAGAATAAGATTCATCTGCTCGCGATTGGTCATCGCCGGGAAATCTATCGCAACATCTAACAGGCTACTCCGAGGATCCATTAGATCCAATTGAGGTGCGACATCTATCATAAGCCGCTCTTGATGCGTGAACGATTGCCGCTTGCCACGCTGTAGCGGCGGTCGCCGCGGCGACCGCAAAAAAACTGCGGCGCTGCCCGAAACAATCGCCACGGAAGTTGCTCGCTCAATTTTCGCTGTCTCGCGAACGCGATGTCGCTAACATCATAGCCTGATGAGTGTGCAAGATTCTGACGCTACGATGGCTGTGTTCCTCGACCTGGAAAACATCGCGCTGGGCGCGCATGACGCGGACTTCCCCGCGTTCGACATCCGCAAGGTGCTCGAGCGTCTGCTGCTCAAGGGCCAAATCGTAGTCAAGAAAGCCTATTGCGATTTTGAACGCTACAAGACGTTTAAGCGGGGACTGCACGAAGCGGCGTTCGAGCTCATCGAGATCCCGCATGTGCGCCAGTCGGGCAAAAACTCCGCCGACATCCGCATGGTCGTCGATGCGCTCGATCTCTGTTACACCAAGAGTCACGTCGACACTTTCGTCATTATTAGTGGCGATTCGGATTTTTCGCCGCTCGTCAGCAAATTGCGCGAGAACGACAAGACGGTCATCGGTGTCGGCGTCAAAAGGTCCACGTCCGATCTATTCATCAGCAACTGCGACGAATTTATTTACTACGACGATCTCGTGCGCGTGGAGCCAGCAAAGAAACGTCCCACCGTTGCTGCGACCGCGCCAGCAGCGAAAACTGGTAAAGATCATCGACCTTCAATCGACGGAGCGCTCGATCTTCTGAGGAAAACCCTGGAAGCGCTGCGCGCTGAGCGTGGCGAGGATTATCCGATCCGCGGTTCACTAATGAAACAGGCGATGAAACGTCAGAACCCCGGCTTCAACGAGCGAGCACATGGGTTCCGTGCCTTCAACGAACTCCTCCTCGAAGCGCAAAAGCGTGGGCTGCTAAAGCTGGAGCGCGACAAACAGGCCGGTAGCTACATCGTCCACGCGACTGAGTAGCCAGGCGCCCTCACGGATGGGTGCAAACTCGACATCGCGCCATTAATATCAAATACGATTTCGGCGAATCTAAGTCTTGCTCGTGTGGGGCGGCAGAAGAATCATACGGGTGAATTGCAGGATGCCTGCGGCGAGCTGAAACGCGATGCCGAGAAAGAAGATCCAGAAAAGATTCAAGAAAGCCGCGTTAAGGATCTGGCAGACGATTACGCCAGTGCCGGCGATCGCCATGATATAAAAAGCGTAGCGATAAGTGCCAATATCCCGGACCACTTCCGACCCGACCTTCGCGAGCTTGCGTCCGTTGATAATGAGAAAGGGTAACTGCGCAAGAGTGGCGAACACACTGCACCAACCCCAGATCCACGCCGGCGCGGGTTTAACGGTGAGCACGAGAATACCAAAGAGACAGCAAATTAGCGGGGTCGCGGAATTCGCCAGCAGAAGCCACAACCGATACTTGTCGATGGGCGCCCATTCATGCAACGAACCTTCGCGGAAGGCGACCACCACTCCGGCAAATCCGGCCAGCGCCACTGCGATTTGGGCGGCGGTCGACAGGGCTTCACCCGGTTCCATCGCTTTGGATTAGATAGGATTCAGGCGACGCGGACAAACACGAAGTTCGTGGAGCGGCTGCGATTCCTTCGTATCACGTTCTCAACATATTCTTGCGTCCGCTTCAACGCTTGAACGCTTCAACCCTTTCACCCCAGTATACCTTGCTATTAGGTCAATGTCTGCGATCGGTACCACATGCCCCTGGAGCCACCTGCGGCTATGCGCTTTCCATCGTCGATCATCATTGCCGTCATTCTGCTTCCGCCTCGCAGGCAATTCCGTCGCGGCCCACGAAACAAATAATTATGGCCGTGGTGGGAGCGTTAAGCGTTGTCGTTTACTTGATCTTCTTTCGCTAACGAAAAGGCGCTGAGAGAACGAATCAGTCCTCGATGGGGAGTGCAGTGAGCTTGCCAGTTCCGGCATTGCTCCTCGACTTTGCGACTCCTAAACGTATTGGACTAAGGTCCTATGTGCGGCTGTCGGCAGTACTGATAAAATCATCTCCGATTACGTCACTCGACGTTTCAACGCATCTTTAGCCTTCCTCAAAAAAGCTTCAGGGCTGGACCTTCGCTGAGACATCGCTTAACGCGATTTCCAGGTATAACCGGAGCCTCGAGCCAGTCTGTGCGCCAATCCTCTCCAAGAGGAAAGTTCGCCACGGGAGGATATCAGTTCCATACCGCCTGGGTATAACCAACCAACAAGAAAGAAAACCAAAATGAAGTTCACGAAAATATTCAATGTGGCGATCATAATCGCCGCGCTCGCAGGCACAGTCAGCGTTTGTCCCGCGCAAAATTCAGCGTCCGCAGCGGGGACTACTGCCACTGCGCCGTACACGGAAGGTGGAGTCTGGCAGATCACAATGGTCAAGACGAAGACTGGGATGTCGGATGACTATCTCAAAGCCCTTGCCACGATATTCAAATCCACCAATGACGAAGCGAAAAAGCAAGGCATCATTAAGGATTACAAAATCCTGATCGGCGACGCTGCTACCCAGCAGGATTACGATATTCTGCTCATGATAGAATATCCCAACATGGCAGCGTTGGATGGCCTGCGCGAAAAAACAGACCCGATCGGCGCCAAATTGGTCGGCAGCGAAGATCAGCAGCGCCAACTGGCGGTCAAACGCTTGGAAATCCGCGAGATCATGGGTGACAAGACCATGCGCGAAATTACACTGAAATAGTTCTTGGACGTGCTGCCTTCCCGGAAGTCCGGGAAGGCGGCATCTCCAGTGCGTGCTGACGTTCGATTCATCCACCAGCAGCAACACTCTGGAACGAGCGCGAGCGCCCGAGTCTTTCTTTCTTACCTTACCTGGACACAAATCAACTACATCCGCGTAGTTCTAGCGCGCTGGTTGGACGATCCCGTGTTTCTCGGCCCAGTCCCAAAGCGCGGCGAACTCTGTCGGAGGCTGTTTGAGCGTTCGTCCGAAATGCGCACGGTGTTCGGTTAACATCTTTCCAAACGTCATTCCGTCAGCTCCGCCACAATTCGGATCGGCGCCGCGCTCGAGCAGGGCCAGCGCATCGGCATAAGCGAGCTTGTCGTCGAGTCCCATTTTCGTGCGGTAAAGCAACAACGGGTAACCCGAAGAATCCGATCCATCCTCCGGCATCGCGGAATTGACATCGGCACCGTGGTCGAGGAGCAGATCAAATCGCGATCGCGCCTGATCCGGGTAGTAACCCAAATACCAGTTCTTGAGAATCATTGGCTCACCGAACTCATTGCGAGCGTTCGGATTTCCACCCGCCTCCAGCATCGCGCGGAGAACGGGCGCCGACGCATGCACCGCGTTGGCCATTGCGAAGGAGTCTCGCTTGCCATTGGTGTAGTTCGGGTCCGCGCCGAGCGAAAGCAAAGTTCTGACCGCCTCGGCTAATTCAGGGCGCCGCCACGATTGCGTCATGGCGAAGTAGAGCAACGTCGTGCCGTCACGTCCGGGCGTCTGCAAATTCGGAAGCGCCTTCGCTGCCGCGCGGATCGCGTCTTGATCGTTTTTTACGATCGCTTGAGCGACAGCAAACAGCGCCGGCTGATCGCCAAAGTCCCATTTCCCCGAGCGCTGCTCCTCCCGTATCTGGCGCTGATGCCTCTCGCCTCTTTCCATGGACACAAAAAAAGCAACGAACAAACAGACTACGGCGCCAACAGCGAGCGCCAGGCAGATTCCTCCGATTAAAAGGATTTTCTTCGCCACGTTGTGTCTTAGCGCTTCCTATCGCCAGCTATTTGGGTAGTCATCGACAGGGGGTTGAAACTCGCTCGCTGCCCACGTTGACTCATGTGCTCCCGCCCATTTGAAACTCGGTCGCGTCCCCGCTTCCTCGCCGCTGCCCTCGCGACTTTGCCTTCTATGTCGCTTTTCCCAAAAGCTCCATTCGACCTCTCGGTTTTGCCCATCCATGTCACTCGCGTTCCCGCGGCTCCATTCACTCGCTGCTAGCCTTACAGCTTTACCTTGATCACTCGCACTGCCCGTGCTTGCGCCAGGTCGAGCCGACTTGCATTCCCTAGCTGCGTTGCCGTCTACACGCGCGATTGAAACTCGTTCGCTTCCCAACTCACTCGCCGCTACCCACCGCGGCTTTGCCTTCAATGTCGCTTTCCCCAAAGCTCCATTCCCTTCGTCGCGACGTGTTCTATGTCGCTGATCCCTCGGCTCCATTCACCTGGTTGCATCGTTTTGATTAGATAGGATTCAGGCGATGCGGACAAACACGAAGTTTGTGGGGCGCCGCTATCGCTTCAGATCGGCTGCGATTTGGCCCTCGTTATTATCTATCATAAGCCGCTTATGGGCGGGTAGTAGCAAGCGCCACGGCGACCGCGAGGCTTCTGTTCACGATGAGATCGTATCCCGCGTCACGAATTCTCGATACCACGCAAATCGGTCGTCTGATCGCGTTTTCTTCCGCCACCGATGTAACGATTCAACGCTTTAACGATTCAACCCTTCAATTCTGCCACCCGGTATTCCTCGCTATTAGGTCAATGTCTGCGATTGGTGTCCTGTGTCACTGGAGTCTTGCCCCACCTGCGGCTACGCGCTTTCCATCGTCAATCATCATTGCCGTCATTGTGCTACCGTACCGCGAGCAATTCCGTCGTGGCCCTTTGATGCGAAACACCTGCAGCAAATCATTGTGCCGGTCGTGGT
>Ga0209472_1000626_pt1 | contig 20790 bp, 15 predicted proteins | sample GraSoiAngelo_130_FD_185887 | JGI IMG/M metagenome (GOLD analysis project Ga0209472, IMG submission 185887) | Grasslands soil microbial communities from the Angelo Coastal Reserve, California, USA - 14_0929_02_20cm (SPAdes) (version 2) | ecosystem: Environmental > Terrestrial > Soil > Grasslands ...
CTGGTCAGCGGGGATAGTTCCGCTCAGCCTGGCGAACGCCGGGCCTTTCCACGGTGCCCGATCAGGCCATTCAGTTACGTCGAGCTGGGTCATGACAATGGCGGCGTTCTTCTAAATATCAGTGAAAGCGGCCTGGCTGTTACGTCGGCCATGGCCCTGGCCGAGAAGGACCTTCCCAGCATAGTGGTTCAATTCACGGGGTCTCAAGATCAGGTAAATGTAAGCGGGCAGATCGCGTGGATCAGCGAATCAAAGAAGGAGGCCGGGATTCGGTTCGTCAATCTGACGGAAGAGGCACGCCGGATAATTGCCGGTCGGATTTCCAAGGAGCAGTCGCCGGCTGAAGATCAGGTGCAGAGTGTCAAAGTTCCCGATCCCGCAATCCATGCGCCTAAACCGAAGATTGCCAGGCTCAAGATTCCTAAGCCTGTAGACTTCCCCAACGCTCTTTCCATCCCCCCGGCAATACCGGAGATTCCCAAGCTGAAGATTCTTAAGCCCGCAGATACACCCTCCGGTGCGGCGGCTCAAGAGGACCGGCGGGTGTCGATTCGCACAAACCTTTCTTTGCCCGATGACTTTGTACAGGTCGCACCAGAAGCTGTGCCCGGCGGGCTTTCACAGAAAAGTGAATTCCGGCGCAAATCAAGGCCTTTATTTCGTCCAGGAACTCTAAGAGCAGTCTCCGATCAGCTGCGTCGCCTTGCCGCCGTTTTAGTATTAGCGGCGGTAGCGGGGCTGGCCATACGGTGGGTTGTCGCATCCCCTAGCATTCGTCATGAAGTGGTTGGATTCATCGCGGAGAATACAAAGAGCTTAAATAAACCTGTTGAGCTGAAAGAAGCACTTCCCACAAACAAAGCTAACAAGATTGCAGACGCTTCCGTTCCGCAGCCGGAGCGTGGCTCACAAGCCGTTGAGTTCGACCCAGCTCCAACAAACCGTGATGGGAAAGGCTCAGGAACGGCCCTCGCACCGGCGTCCCCGCCGGCGAGGACAGGCGAGCGGTCTGCTGCAAGGTTAGTCGCTAATAGTACCCCTCGTCACACCGAGAGCTCCCTATCCCCTGTGAAGAGCCAGCTGGCAAAGCCTCCTGATCACGCTGTTGCTGTGGTGCCGAACCCGGCCGCGGCGAATGCCCGAAGCCAGTCCGTGGCAATTGCGCCCGCCCAACTGGCGCAAAACATCGCCACGCCAACCCTAAGCCTGCCCACTAGGGTTCCCAATGGATCACCGTTGACCGAGGTGAAAGAGAAAGAACCTCCTCCGCCTCCGAAACAACCGGTTGTCCAGGTGGTTCCAACGTGGTCGGTATCGGTCAGCACCGATCCTTATCCTTCGATCCGCATTCCAGCGGACGTCAGTTCGCAGAAAGCAACGCGTGGCAGCAGCCTGCAGATCGGCCGCGCTACTTCGCGCGTTGAGCCCGTCTATCCTGAAGAAGCCAAGCGCCAAGGCGTCGAAGGGACTGTAAAGTTACACGTTGTTGTCAGCCGGGATGGAACCGTGCAAAGTGCCGAGCCTATAAGTGGTCCAACCTTGTTGGCGAAGGCAGCGACCAGCGCAATTCGTGAATGGCATTACGCGCAAACGCTGCTCGCAGGGCAACCCGTGGAAACAGAGCAAGACATCGTAGTCAACTTCCGGCTGGTAAATCCTTCCGTTGCAAAGAATTGATTGGACTCGGAACGCAGATGTCGATCCTAGGGTCCAGCCGGGCTGACGGACTGTTTTCCCCCTCCGTGAGCTAGCGCAGCGGCAGCGCCCGCTGCTCCTCCGGCTGCCAGTCCCAGATAGCCCCAACCTGTAAAACTGCCCCTGGACTTTCGCGCTGCGGAAGCTGATTTAGCCGAGCTAACTGGCGTCATGTCTTGCCGCATTACAGGGAACAATTCGCCATTCGGCGCAACGCTCACTGCTTGACCAACCTGGAGAAACTGACCCGCCGTCCCCAGCAAATTCAAGACCCCAATCGCCCCATCCGAACATGTGACAAGGTAAGACCCATCCGGGGCCCTGTCGATCGAAGCCAAAGCTAGGTGCTCTTTCGTCGAGGGAACCAGCACATCGTTTCCGATCCGCAGCGTCAGCCCATTTGGTCCGCTGATGGAATTCATCACGACCGCACCCGCCTCCAGCTCAGCCGTATATTCATATTTACCCGCAAAGAGCGCTTGGCTGCGTGGAGAGAGTTTAAGCGAGCCCTTTCCGCTCATATTGAAGGTAGCAGACCCATTCTCCCCGACGCGCACCCTGTCGCCAGAAAAAATCGTGATTTCGGCAGGCGCAGGAGAATCATTGACATAAACTTCCCCGACGCTGGTCAGCGAGCCAAGCGCTGTTTTCTCTTTCTCCTGTGGAACTGCCAGGGCGCGGCTCAAGGCAGGAAAAAGCAAGAGCATCAGCACAGCAAGGATCCGCCTCGGTCCAAGGGCAGAAGAAGAATCCCGGCTCTGCTTCGCGCCAACAAGCGGTGTTGTAGTCAAAATCACAGGCATCTACCAATCCGAGGACGGACGGGGTGGGCTGACCACCATTACGTAGCACTTCCACCATTCGTTGTCGATAGGGGGAATACCGGTGTTTGCCGGTCCATGGAAAACTTGGGGCCGCCTGACTCAACCAGCCTCTTCTCGCCTAAGGTTTTCACCTGAGTCCGATTAAGGACTGGACCGTATCGACCGATTTGCGTTCAGCCTCTACGCTTGGCTTGCTTGAAGCGCGTTTGAGAGTACTGGGTTGTGCAACCTTTTCAGCCCACGAGTCCCCTGTCAAAACGCTCTTTCTTGTAAATCAAAGGCCCGAGGTGGTCGGCTTCATGGACGGTGACTCTTTCGACCTCCAAAGACGAGTCGTTGGCCAAGTCAACTCATTGCCGGGACGTGCGATTCGCCAGCGGAGAGTCGAGTTCAGGAATTTAGCGACACGTACGTCTTCCGTGCCGTCCCCAGCTAAGATTTTGGACCTTGTTTTGCCCGAGACTGACCGGGACGGTCGATGCGAAAGCGCAGTTGGAAGAGGCAACACCTTCCCACGTGAGCGCGCTATCCACATTAGCGGCTCGTTCGTGAAGAGGATCATAGACGTTGCATTGTCCGGCATCGCTCTTTTGTTTCTCTGGCCGCTCCTGCTCGTGATTGCCATCGCCGTCAAGCTCGAATCGCCTGGCCCGATCATCTATCGTTCGCTCCGCGCGGGAAAAAAGGGACAAAGATTTGTTTGCTATAAATTCCGGACCATGGTCGACGGCGCCGACGAACTGAAAGATGCGCTGCGCCGATTCAACGAACGCCGGGACCCTTTCTTCAAAATCGCCAATGATCCTCGCGTTACGCGGCTCGGCCGCTTTCTTCGCAAGTACAGCCTCGACGAACTGCCCCAATTCTGGAATGTCTTGAAAGGGGATATGAGCATGGTTGGTCCGCGCCCCCATCCCGTGGACGACTGCGCGCGATACCGGCCCGCCGATCACCGGCGGCTGGAGGTGAAACCAGGCATAACCGGGCTCTGGCAAGTCATCGCCCGCGCCGATCCTTCGTTTGAAACATGCATGAAGCTCGATCTTGAATACATGAAACGCTGGAGCCTGTCGCTCGACTGCAAGATTTTGCTGCGCACCGTTCCCGCAGTGCTCGCGGGAGAAGGATCGTAATGCGAAGTCTTCGAGGTGGAGTTTGCTTTCGCATGTCAGCCTATTAAGACGCAATGCCATTTTCCCTCGCGCTGTACCAAATCCTTGGAATGGAGACGAAGCGACACCGCCACAAGGCACCCATCCAGCGGAGCGGAGTTCGGCGGCGACGGAGCAAAACGCTAGTCGCATAGTTCAAGACTTCGTTTACAAACGTCCGACTTTCACAGCAGCGGCGCTCTTCCTATTGATACTTTCTGGCCCCCCAAAGCTTCGCATCCGTGACCCTGAGGCCTCCCTTCACGGCGACATCGACTGGGTTGTCATTCTCCATCTTATTGTCTGGGGATTAGCTGGTCTCTGGGTCCTGCTGCAAATCGGGAAACGCTTCTACGCAAAACGTCCCGTTTTGCGTTTGCGCCTGCCACAGATCCTTGGTTTGGCCTTGATCATTTGCTTGAGTGCATCTGTTTGGAAATCAGCAGCTCCTGCCCTCACGGCTTTCAAGGTTTATCAGATACTGGTGTCGCTTCTGTTTACGCAGCTCTTCGTTGAGCGTTTTGGCTACAAGAGTTGTTTGAAAAACATATTTTGGGGAACTTGTTTACTGTGCGGCGCAATTGCGATCTGCGCATTTCTGGCTCCTGATTTGGTATGGATAAGTTCAGACTTTAACCCGGATCCGTCCCGTTTGAGGGGCGATCTCATTGCTCCCACGGGATCGGTAGCGGCGATTGCGATCATCCTCTTGCTGACTGGAGTTCGAAGGATTTGGCGAGTTCTTTCCATTGCGCTGCTGGGACTATTTCTCGGGCTCCTGGTTCTTTCGCTCATGCGCACGGCCTACCTGGTAATCCTCGGCTTCTTTGTTCTCGTTCTGATAAAACGTCCGAATGCGAAATCCCTGAATCAGCTGGCTTATCTTGCTGGCGGACTCGCACTAACTTTTTATGCGTACAATTGGATGCCCCACCTCAGCGAGTACCGAGACCCGCAAACCCTCTCAAGCTTGAGCGACCGGATTGGACTATGGCGTTATCTCAGCGACATAACCCTGACACACTCTCCGTGGATAGGGTTGGGATACTACTCTGCTTCCCGCATATACGGGCCAGAATACAACCCGGGACTTGGAACTGCCCACTCGATGTTCTTCGAGATTTTGTTGGGTGGGGGCGTTCTGAGCTTTGTGTTATTCACTGCTCTTTGCCTGCTTCTCTCCGTGTACGCCGCTTATGTTCTTTACAAGAGCCGGGACCGCCTTTCTCTCACAATCGCTTCCCTCTTTTTTGCGAGCCTCATCTTCGGGTCCATGGGGGACGAGATCGATTCGGGGCCCGTCGCAATCTGTTTTTGGTATTCGGTTGTGGTGCTTCCTTGGTTTTACCGGTCTTCGACGCGAAAGCTCCGGCCAGATGAGTCTTTCGGAGAGCTACGGGTGACGCCGGAGTGCCTGGGATGACCTTTGAGGTTTCATGAAGCTGCTCGTCGCTCACAACCACTATCGCCAATCAGGCGGGGAAGACGAAGTTTTTCTCCGAGAGAGTGAGCTGCTGCGGTCCGCCGGTCACGAGGTTCTGGAATACAAAGAGCACAACAGAGAAATCTCGGAAGATGGAATACCGAGCAAGGTCCAATTGGCGGCACGAACGTTCTGGGCCACTGACAGCATTGCCCGGTTGCGGTCGCTATTACGGCGCGAAAAGCCCGATTTGGTTCATTTCCACAACACCTTTCCATTGATCTCCCCCGCTGCCTACTACGCCTGCCACCAAGAGGGAGTCCCCGTCGTGCAATCGCTGCATAATTCCCGGTTGATCTGTCCTGCGGCAACTCTTTATCGGAATGGAAGCGCGTGCGAGGACTGCCTGGGAAAAACAGTGCCGTGGCCTGGCGTAGTTCACGCCTGCTATCACAATTCACGTCTTCAGACCGCCGTGGTCGCAGGTATGCTTGCTGGACATCGAGTTCTAGGAACGTGGCAGGAACAGGTGGACGCATACATCGTCTTCACGGAATTCTTCCGCCAAAAATTCATCGCTGCCGGCCTCCCGCGCAAAAAGATCTTCGTGAAACCGCATTTCTTAAGTACCGATCCTGGAATGAAGCAGAATATCGGCGACTATGCGCTCTTTCTCGGGCGATTAGCAGCGGAAAAGGGCGTGCGCACACTGTTGCAGGCCTTTGCACTCTTACAAAACGCGATTCCTCTCCACATCGTGGGAGATGGACCGCTGCGCGCTGAGTTAGAGGCTCAAAAAAGCCGCGCGTGCCTTTCGAGTGTTTCTTTCCACGGATGGTTGCCTCGAGATCAGACCCTAAAGATCATGAGGCGGGCTCGGTTTTTGATATTTCCAAGCGAATGGTCCGAGCCTTTTGGTCTGACGATCATCGAGGCTTTTGGTACAGGTCTTCCTGTCATTGCCTCTCGATTGGGATCCGTCGGGGAAGTCATAGAGGAAGGGAAGACAGGCTTATACTTTGCGGCCGGCGACCCTACTGACTTGGCGTCTAAAGTACGTTGGGCCTGGACACACGTCGGGCAAATGGAAGTGATGGGCAGAGCCGGGCGTGCAGAGTACAAGTCAAAGTACACTTCGGAACGAAATTGCCGCCTTTTAATGGAAATCTATCGCCACGCACGCAGTGCCACCACACGGAAGGTTGCATGACAAACCGTAACGCCATCCAGAGGAAGAGTCGCCTAGAGAAGGCGCGAGAGATGTGGCGCTTTCTCAGGACGCAGGAAACTTTCCGCCGCGCTCCCATGCTTACACTCTTTCGGTCAGCTTCCTGGTACTGGAGATGCTTGTTGCGCATGACGACGGTCCTCGATTTGTCTAGATGGAATGTGCGGATGTTCTTTCCCGCCCAGCGAAAAGGGTTTGGGAAGTTCATCTATGCCTTTCGTGAGTACTACGATCCTGAACTGGCCTATTTGGAAAAAGTCCTTTCCCCGGGAAAGGTTTTCATTGATGTCGGCGCCAACTTCGGCGTTTACACGCTCGTAGCGAGCAAACTCGTGGGTGCAGCGGGCAAAGTTATCTCTGTTGAACCAACAGCGCAGTCGTTTGCAATATTGGGGAAGAATGTTGCACTAAACGGCTCTACGAATGTACGTGCATTTCAACTTGCCCTAACACAGGCAAAGGGGAGGGCGTGGCTTTATCATGGCTGGGACCCGGTGGGAAACTCGCTGGGAATGGACCCGGTCTACGGCCACGAAGGCGAAGAGGTCCAAACGGAATCACTCGACGATCTCCTTGAGGAGAACGGCATCAATCGCGTTGACGTGATTAAGGTAGACGTCGAGGGCGCTGAAGAATTGGTCCTTCGCGGAGCAACCAGAACGCTTACTGCCAATTGGCCGGTGGTCATTTTTGAGTTTAATCCAGGCTGCGCCGCCAACCTAGGCCTTTCGCCATACGGTGCAAGGGATTTGCTGGAGAGCCTGGGCTATGAATTCGTTGTACTCGGCGATTGCGCAAAGTCCAAGGAACCCGCATTGCAACCAACGTACTTCAATATCATCGCGATTCCCAAGCCGTCTGCTGGAGAATTCGCCCGCTCGTTTCATTCACTCATAGAGCTCCGCAAATCCTGTGAAGCAGACCTATGAGACTTTGTTCGAGCGCGCTTCGAGAAAGCATGTCGGGAGACGCCAGAAACAGAAACGCAAGCGGATCGGGCGCAGCGGAGGCCCGAATCATCGCGGCCAACAAGTGTTTTTACCGGCAGATCGCGGAGAAATACGACTGCTACGAAAGCTGCGTCTCCAATGCTCACCTGCAAGGAATCCTTGAAACGGACCTGGACAAGATTCACTCCTGCTTCACTGCTCTGGAGCGAGCGCCGCGCTGCCTCGACTGTGGCGGAGGCACGGGGAACCTTGCGCTGAAGATGCTCGCGCGGGGATGGGACGTGACGGTTGTTGACGTTTCAGATGACATGCTAGATGTGTTGAGAGAAAAGGCAGAAGCAAGGGGATTTTTGCCTAAGCTTCTAAGCAGCCCCATCGAGCAATTCTTTAGCTCCACGAGTGGTACTTTTGACCTTGTTGCCTTCAACTCCGTTCTACACCACTTGTATTCGTATGCTCGCGTTACTGAACTGGCGGCAGTGAGAGTTCGCGTCGGGGGTTTCTTTTATTCCAATTTTGATCCGGTTGTTCCGAAATGGCCGGCTTTGACTTGGGCGTTTGATTCTGTTGACATTGCGGTTGCCAAGCTCATGTCTGATCCAAAGGACGTTCTCCCAGGAACCGTGCGCCGCATACGAAAGCTGATCTCACGCAGAGACTCTTCTCTTGGCCGAAGGGTGGTCAGTGTGGGTGACCTCGCGGAATACCATGTTCGGAGTGGCACGGACGATCAGCAAGTTCTGAGGATCCTCCAAAAGTGTGGATTCGCGATCGTTGAACATTTGAGATATGCGACCGCAAGAACTAATGCCCTCCGATTCTTGAACGAACGCCTTAGACTGTTAGAAAGCTTCAAGATCATTGCGAGGCGCGATTCTGGGCCGGCGTAGCGAGTGGCTTCTCCGTTCATGAGGTGGGCTGTGGCGGCTGTGAGCGATTTCAGAGGTCAGCTCTTAGATTGGCTAAAGCCTGTTCACAGGAAACTGCGCGAACAAAAGGTGGATCTGTTCTTGCGTCTAGTGGGAGATTCCTCCGCTGGTGATACTCTCCTGGACGTTGGTGGAGGGGCAGGAATCGATGGGGAATTTCTAGGCCTGTATTCCATCTTTTCGCGGATTATTATCGTCAACTTAGACACGCATCAATTTCAAGTGCCTAAGAACATTGGTGTCACGGCGGTCCAGGCAGACGGTTGTTACCTGCCTTTCAAGTCAAAATCGTTTGACTGGGTCTTCTCCAATGCAGTAATCGAACATGTGGGTGGATGGGCAAGACAGAAAGAATTTGCTAACGAGATCCGACGCGTCGCCACAAAAGGTTACTTCGTGGCGACACCCAACAAACATTTTCCGATCGAACCTCACACATTGCTTCCGTTTTATCAGTTCCTATCTCCCAAGCTGCAGCGCTGCGCCGTGCGCCTGTCGCCGGGTTACATGCAAGAACCGCTGGAGATAAATTTGCTGTCGCGCCTTGATCTCTGCTGTTTGTTTCCAGAAGCCCGCATTCTGAAGATGGGGCTTCGCTTGCTTCCAAACAGCCTGGTCGCAATGCACAGAGTGGGTGAAGGGTGGACGAACGAATTGTACCAATACCAAACGCCGCGGGAAGCGACTGGCCTTCTTGATGGAGAGACGAGATGTTAGTCAGGCGCTGGCAATTTGAAAACGCATCGGGGGCAAAAGCGCTCAAGCTTGGGGGCCCCGCTTCCTACGGATCGTACGCTGTTTCGAAACGCATGGGAAAGATAGATAAGACGCTGGACCTGAGAGGCTTGCGGGTCCTCGATCTCGGGTGTGGCAATGGCTGCTATACGGAGGAACTGGCGCGGCGAGCCGAGTTCGTTTGCGGAATTGATCTTCATATGCCGCATCTGCAGGCGTTTCAAGAAGCCATTCCACGCGTACAGGGAAGAGGCGAACAGCTGCCCTTTGCTTCGGACAGTTTCGATGCCGTCACCATGATCGAAGTCCTCGAACACACGGAGAACGATGCGAAAGTGCTGACGGAGTGTTTTCGCGTATTGAAGCCGGGAGGTTTGTTGATCCTTTTTGTTCCGAACAAGTTGTACCCCTTCGAAAGCCACCCTTGCCACGTCGGCGGCTTGGAGATCGGTCCCAATATCCCCTTGGTTTCTTGGCTTCCGGAATTTCTGCACAGACGCCTTTGTCACGCGCGAATCTATGCGCGCCGCAAGCTCTTTGCAATGGCTCGAGGCATTGGGTTTCAAATTCAAAAATCCGGATTCATTTTCCCCCCGCTCGATTCATTCCCTCTGCCTTTTAAAGACGCCTACCGCCGGATCGCTGCGCGCCTGGAACGCTCTCCGCTCGGCAATTTTGGTGTTTCCATCTATGCAGTCTTGGCGAAACCAGCGCGGTGCGCCAAAGTCGCGCCGCCAGAGCCCATGAAACGGCGATTCGAGAAGCCGACGTTTGATGTGCTGGGAGTTCGAACGCACGCCGTCCAACCCAAACAAGTCGTCGCCCAGATGAAGGAATGGATTCGCGAGCGTGACAGATGCCACTCCATCGCTGCCACCGGCATGCACGGTGTTGTCGAGGCTCAGCACGATCCAGAGCTCAAGCAGATTCTGAACGCAACGGATCTGGTAGTGCCTGACGGCATGCCAGTCGTCTGGTTGGGGCGGCGCCGAGGCAACTCTCTGCGCAGCCGCGTTTACGGGCCGGATTTGCTCCTGGCATTTTGCGAACAAAGCGCTGGACGGGGTTACCGCCATTTTATCTACGGAGGAGAGCCGGGCGTTGCCGAGCGCCTTGCAGAATCGCTAAAAGCCCGCTTTCCCGGACTAAACGTCGTTGGAACGTACTCGCCTCCTTTTCGCCCGCTGACTGCAACAGAAGACGAGCAAATAGAGGAGCTGATAGGCCATGCCGCTCCAGACGTTCTCTGGGTCGGATTGGGCACGCCAAAGCAAGAGCGCTGGATGCACGTCCACAAAGACAAACTGCGCATCCCCGTTATGGTTGGCGTAGGCGCGGCCTTCGACATGCTTTCAGGGAGAAAGAAACAGGCCCCTCGCTGGATGCGCGAGCACGGCCTCGAATGGTTCTTCCGTCTCATGCAAGAGCCGCGCCGTTTGTGGCGGCGTTATTTGGTTTATGGAGCCCAGTTTATCGCTTACCTTGTGCTGGAAAGCTTGCGGCTGAAGAATTTTGATGCCACGGGCAGCAGCACCCGAGAGGGAACACCAGGCCGCCAAGTGCGCATTTAACTCCTTCCTCTTTGCAAATTTCCGCTCGTTCCGCCTCAGGTCTTCACCTGCATTTCAATTCAATGCTGCACCTTATCGACTGGCGCGCCCCCGCTTCGTAGTCTCAATTTGTCCGGTCCTCGTTCCGAAGTGGGAGTCAGAGCCATCCAAGTGGAAAGAACTCGGTCCAAGGGGTTGATTCTAGGCGTCTTTGCATTCGCCATAACTTTTCTCTGCCTGCCGCACAATCTACTGTCCGCCGCCAATCCGGCCATTTCCACTCAAGGCTCCCAGGAAGCTCACTCGTCACCGCAATCGGCCAGTCAGAACCAAACTGCGCCTCAGCCAAACTTGGAAACTGCCGGGGATTGGAATCACCGCCTGAAGGAGCTGCTGGATTCCAATCCATCCACCCCGGCGATGAGCGCCCAGGAATACCGCATCGGCCCTGAAGATGTCCTCAATATCAACGTCTTCGAAGCCCAGGAGCTGAATCGCGAAGTTCGCGTCTCGGCAGGCGGTGAAATTTCATTGCCCTTGCTTGGTTCAGTTCGAGCGGCAGGATTGACTCCTCGCGAATTGGAATTTGTCCTCCAGGAACTTCTTCATCGCACCTACATGAAGGACCCGCACGTGAGTGTTTTTGTGCGCGAGATGCAAAGCCACCCTGTCTCGGTGATGGGAGCGGTCAGACGGCCCGGCGTTTTCCAGATCCGTGGAAGCAAAACCCTGCTGGAGGTTCTCTCTCTCGCAGAAGGTTTGGCTGACGATGCCGGCGAAACCGTCATCATTCTGCGAGGCGCGGCTTTGTCCGCGGAGCCGGATCCACCTGCGGACCACGCCGCCGTAGCCGATCCACCTTCCCCCGGCCCGCAAAGCCCCGGTGATGTGAACGCCGCGTCTTCACCCCTCAACGACAATCGCGCTGCGCCAGAAGGTGCCGTGCAGGTGAACTTGAAAGATCTTCTGGAGTCGGCTGATTCTCGCAGCAATCCCTTGGTTCATCCGGGCGACATCGTTAAGGTCACTCGCGCAGGCGTCGTTTACGTGATTGGTGAAGTTCGCAAACCCGGCGGATTCGTCTTGAAATCAAATGAAAAAATCTCCGTCCTTCAAGCCTTGGCTTTGAGCGAAGGACTCACTCCCACCGCTTCAAAGGGCAACGCGCGAATTATCCGCACAGACCAACAGAGTGGTGAACGAAAGGAGACTCCGATCAACTTGGGCAAAATCCTGGCGGGCAAGGCTCCGGACCCCTTTCTCGGTCCAAAGGACATCGTCTTCGTACCTAACAGCGCTGCGAAGACTACCATGACCCGGGGAGTGGAAGCCGCAGCGCAAACGCTCACCGGTCTGCTTATTTTCCATTGGTAAGGATATGGACGACCAAAATCAAGTCGAGCTTTATAGCCGCGGCCATCGGCTTGATCGGCGTGGGCCCGGCGCTCTCGATAGCCGCGTCCTGGAGCTGCCTGATTCCTACGAAATCCTGGAACCTGGCGAGGCGCTCGACCTCCGCAGCTATGGCCGCATCCTTCGCAAGCGGCTGCCCACAATCCTCGTCGTCTTTTTCATTCTGTTTACTGGCATTCTCATCGCCACCCTCAAACAAAAGCCTGTCTATCGGGCTCAAGTCCTGCTGGAGATTCAGAAAGAAAATCCGGACATCCCGACGATCAAGGAAATGTATGAACTCGACGCTGTGTCCGATGCCTACTTGAGGACGCAATACAGCATTCTGGCCAGCGAAAGCCTGGCGCGCCGGGTGATCGACCAGCTTCAACTGGAAACCCTCCACGAATTCAACTCTCCCAAGTGGTGGCAATTTTGGCCAAGGAAGAAAAAATCTCCCCCGCCTCGCACCTTTGCAATCGGTCCCACGCCCGAAGCCCCTGATCGGGAGCTGTCCCAGCGAGTCCTTGAGCGGTTTCAGGATCGCTTGACCATCGATCCCGTCAATCGCAGCCGCCTTGTAGCTGTTCGATTTGACTCGCGCGATCCGGAACTTGCCGCGCGCGTTGTCAATACTCTTGCCTCGGATTATGTCGATCAGAGTCTGGAAGCACGGTGGCAAGCCACACAAAGAGCCGCGGACTGGCTTTCGCAGCAACTGGTGGGCGTGAAGGCGAAATTGGAAAAATCCGAAGATGATCTCCAAAGCTACGCGCGGCGCAATGGCCTGGTCTTCCTTGAAACGGACAAGGGTGCCAGTCAGAACGTCGCAAACGAGCGGCTGCAGCAGCTCCAGGAACAGCTGACCAAAGCGCAATCCGAGCGATACGAAAAGGAAGCGCTCTACCGCTTGGTTCAAACAGGCGAGTTCGGAGCCTTGCCTGGAGTTTTCGAGAACAAGCTGATTCAGGATTTGAGCGAACGTCTCGCGGAGCTCAAACGCGAGCATGCCCAGTTGTCGACGACGTTCAGTCCCGATTATCCTCGCGTCAAAGAAATTCAGAGCCAGATCGACGAAATCGAATCCTCGCTTCGGGAGGAGCGTCAGCGCGCCGCCGATCGTATCGCCAACGATTACTCCGCCGCGGTCCGCCGTGAGGACCTGGTCCATCAGGCCGTGGACGGCCAGCTAAAGCAGGTAAACCTGATCGCCGAAAAATCAGTCCAGTACAACATTCTGAAACGCGAGGTCGACACGAACAAGCAGCTCTACGAAGGACTGCTGCAACAGTTAAAAGAGGCGGGCGTCTCTGCCGGCCTCAAAGCTAGCAATATCCGTCTCGTGGATTCCGCCGAGCCGCCTGCCAAACCATTTAAGCCGCGAACGCTCTTGAATCTGTCTGTTGCTGTGTTTCTTGGTTTAGCCCTCGGAATATGTGCCGCGCTCTTCCAGGAGCGCATGGACGATACGCTCAAGGGCGATGACGATGTCGAGCGGTTGCTTGGCCTTCCTTCCCTGGCATTGATTCCGGTTGTGCCCGCGTCAAATGGTGATCACCTTGGCATCCATAGGTTCCTCCCGCGGGATAAGTCTCTCTCGCTCGCGGGAAATGGAAACGGCTCAGGCAAGGCCGCGCGCGCTTCCTGGCACCTTATAGACCGGGACGGCACACAGCATGCCGCCCTTGGCGAAGCATTTCGCAGTCTCCGCACCTCGGTTTTGCTGTCAACTCCAGATCGGCCTCCGAGTTCTCTCCTGATCACAAGCACGCAGCCCGCCGACGGCAAAACCACCGTAGCCTGCAACCTGGCCATTTCGTTGGTGCAGCTCGGTCATCGGGTTTTGCTTGTGGACGCGGATCTGCGTTCTCCTTCTTTGCATAAATTGTTCGGCACCGATCGAAGCCTGGGCCTGGTGAGCTATCTTACTGGCCAGCAGGATTGGCGCGCCGTTGTACACCCTTCCGGCTCGCGCGGCCTTGATCTCCTGGTTTCCGGCCCTGTGCCTCCGAATCCCTCCGAGCTTCTTTCTTCCCAGAGCATGGGAGCTTTGATCCGCTCCGCCTCCGCGGAGTACGGCTTTGTAATCCTGGATTCTTCGCCTATGCTGGCGTTAGCCGATAGCCGCATCCTTGCCCCGCTGGTCAACGGGGTGCTCCTGGTCGTAAGGAGCGGCGCCACTCCTCGCGACCAGCTTTTGCACGCGCAGGCTGGAATCCGCGGCGTGGGTGGCAACTTGATCGGCGTGGTGCTGAACAGCGTCGATATTCGCACCAATGGCTACTACAGCTATGGCCCGTATGGTCCCAATGCCGGCTCTCCCCCACAAGAAACTTTCGTTCCCGCTAATTTCCAGATGCCGCCGCAACAAAAAGCCAGCGACTGATCCATTGCGAGCCTTCCATGCTTCGATTGCTTGAAGCCGGCCTCATCGTTGCCGTGTGCGTGGCGGTTTTAGCCTTTGGCGGCACAGCCCCTTCGTTTTTCGCAGTAACGCAGGTGATTATCTTTGGGCTTGGGGTTGTCTTCCTTCTCTCAAGACAGTTTTCGCGCGACACTTCCTTTCACGTTCCCGTCGCCACTCCTCTTCTCTTGGTCGCGTTGGTTCTACTGCAACTTTGCCCGCTTCCTGTTTCCCTGGCGCCCATGTTCGGACGAGCGCGCGACGAACTGCCCTCCGGGTCGTATTTCACCATCAGCATGGAGCGCTACCAAACAGTTTCACATCTCCTGCTGCTGGTTACCTATCTGACCGCCTTCTTCCTGACATTGTTCCTCTGCCGCGATCGCAACGCGAAGAAGCGGCTCATCTTCGCCCTTGTGTCACTCGGAGCGTTCGAAGCTCTCTATGGCCTCGTTCAATACCTCACCGGCTGGCAGCAAATTTTCGCCTATGTCAAGAAATACTATTTGGAGGAAGCCACCGGCACGTACATCAACCGCAATCATTTCGCTGGTTTTTTGGAAATGATCCTCCCCTTTGTCATCGTTCTTGCTTTGCGCTGGACGTACCTTCTATCTAAGAACACTTCCGGCAGAGCCGGTACGTTCCGCAAACTTGTCTCCCGGACCGAACTGGTTTCAGTCGTGTTCTGGCTCTTTCTTGCCATCGTGATTCTTGCCGCTCTTGTCCTGTCGCGCTCGCGTATGGGAATCATTTCCGCTCTGGTTTCACTCGTTGCCATTCTGGCGCTCGCTGGAACATCGACCGTGGGTCCGCGCGCCAGGGCGGCAGTCGCTGCAGTATCTTTTATCGGCGTCCTGGGACTGGTTGTGTGGATCGGCAGCGATCCTGTCATGAGCCGTTTCGAAACTCTGGGCCAGGAATACAATCTTAGCGGTCAGAGCCGCGTTTCGATCTGGCATGACACGCTAGGGTTGATTCGCCAGCATCCCTTCCTCGGAACTGGGCTCGGGTCCTTTTTCGTGGCTTACACCTCCGTTCAAACTGCCTTCCTCAATCTTCTTGTTGAGCACGCCCACTGCGATTACCTGGAAGTAGCCACGGAACTTGGCCTGCCTGGTGCGATCTTGGTATTTGGCTCGATCTTCTGGGTCTTGGCCCAAAGCGCCCGTCGGTACGGAAAGTTGGAGGAACGTTTTGACAAAGCCGTTTCGCTCGCTTGTATCGGGAGTATTGGCGCCATTTTGGTGCATAGTCTGGCCGACTTTAATCTGTATATCCCTGCCAACGCACTGCTCTTCACCATGATTCTGGCGATGGCTTGGTCTAGTGCTCATCCCGAATCACGGCCGCGGCGGGAGATCTCATGATAAGAAACAACGGCGAGATGCCGGTGCTACGAAGGGCCAGGAAGGGTTCCACTCAGCGCGGGCACGTGGTCAGGCCGGCTTGTTTCCAGAGCTTATCCCATGGCCAGATATTTGGCTCGGGGATGCGGTAGCCGAGCAGATGGGCCAGCAGCAAGATCTGGCCACGATGATGCGCTTCGTGCGAGAACATGTAAGCGAACATGGTCCCTCCCGCGGGCCACGTGGGCACATAGCCGTCGCGACGGAACTTTGCAACGCGGCGATTTGGAGCTGCCGAGAGAGCATCCGACAACATGCGCAGGCACTGCGCGGCGCTTCTCCGGTGCGTGGCGGCAGTTTGCTTCATGGTGCAGCGGTGCGGATCGAGTGGCGGCGGACACTTCAGATGTGGCGCTGAATTCCTCAGCCACGTTAGTCTGCTGTTGTGCAGATGCGCGAAGATGGCCGCGATCGTCCGGCCTTTGCCTTTTTGACCCGGCGGCTGGGCGCGCCACGCACGCGGGTCGAGATGCGCGAGAAGGAGCTGGTTCATCGCGTCGTTGCTCGCGTAGGTTTCGAGCAGGCTGTCGCGAATCTCGGCCAGCGCAGCGTAAGATTGCAATGTCTCCGCGTGGGATTGGTGTGCCATGGAACCTCTGTCGATGTCATGTATGTTAGCAGAGCGAGCCTTGAGGGAAGACGAATGAACATTCCGGAAACCTACGATTACCTCGTTCGCGCCCGCCGGAACTTGTGGACTGCGCTGGAGCGCGTGCCGGACGAGGTTCTATCCCGCAAGTTGCTGGACGGCGACCGCTTTCAGTGCATTAAGGATCTCGTGTTTCACGTAACCGCCACGGAGGATTTCTGGATTCGCGAGGAGATCCTGCGCGAACAGCCAGTGCGGCAGACCATTTCCGCCTTGAAGGATACCCAGGGCGGCCCTGTTTTTGGGGGTTCTCCGCTCGAAATGCTGCTGGACTACTGGCGCCTTGTCGAGCAGAGCACCCTCGCTTACCTCTCTACACTCAATGACGGCGAGTTGAAACGGGTTGTGACCGTGCACGACAGGCCGGGGCAGCGCTTCACCGTGGATGGATTGCTGTGGAACGTGATGTTTCACGAGATGCGCCACACCTCCCAGGTGACCGTCCTCCTGCGCACTCAAGGCATCAAACCGCCCGCTCTTGACCTGTATTATTACCTGCCAATTGCTGCTGCTTCGGCGTGAGGTTCGTCGCCCCACGTCCCAGTTTCAGCCTTCCATCACCTTGACATCCCGCCATTCGCGTTGTTAACTCGCCACGCGAGGAGGCTCTTTTCCCATGACACGCAAAGCGCGCATCGTCGCCGCTCTTCTCACTGCAACCCTGATTCTTGCTTCCAACCCAAACCTCTTGGCGCAGGATGCTTCTCACAAACTTAGCGCCATGGATGAGTTCCAGATTCAGCTTCCCACCGACCCGCAAATTTCTCCTGACGGCAAGCGCATCGTCTATGTGCGCCGCTTCGCCGATCCCATGACCGACAAGCGCTATTCGAATCTCTGGATCATTAATACCGACGGAACCGACCATCGCCCGCTCACCACTGGCAACCGCAGTGACGCTTCTCCGCGCTGGTCCCCGGACGGCATGCGCCTTGCCTATCTTTCCGACGCCGACGGGAAACAACAGCTCTACATTCGCTGGATGGACACCGGCCAGACCGCGCGCATCACCAATCTCGATCAAGCCCCCGACGCCATCGCTTGGTCGCCCGACGGAAAAATGCTCTCTTTCTCCTCCCTCGTTCTTGGCAAAGGCCCGCACATCGCCGATCTGCCCGCTCCTCCTTCCGGCGCGAAATGGGCTGACCCTCCCGCCGCCTACAATCGCTTGGTTTATCGCTTCAACGGTGCGGGTTATCTCAAGCCCGGCTTCATGCAGATTTTTGTCATTGACAGCGAAGGCGGCGCCCCGCGCCAGGTCTCCAACGGAAATTTCCCCAATGGCGGCAACGAATTTGGCCCCTCGCGCGCGTCCTGGACGCCTGATGGCAAGTATCTGATCGTCTCCGTCAACCGCCATCCCGAATCCGATCACGAGTATTCTGACGACGAAGTCTATGAGTTCAGCGTCGCTGACGGCTCCCTTCGCCCTCTCACCAATCGCAAAGGGCCGGACAATTCTCCCGCTGTGTCTCCCGACGGAAAACTCATCGCCTACACCGGCTACGATGACCGCTACCAGGGCCATCAAACCACCAAGCTCTACCTGATGAACCGCGATGGCACCAATTCGCATTCCCTGTCGGACAAACTCGATCGCGATATCCAAGACCCCCAATGGGCTCCGGACAACAGCGGCGTCTATTTCCGCTACGACGATCAGGGCGATTCCAAGATAGGTTTCTATCCCGTAGCCGGCGGCGTTTCCAAGAAAATTGCCGAACATCTTGCTTCCACGCTGGGTGCCGGCGGGAGCGGCACTTTCTCTCTATCCCGCACCGGCATGATCGCTCTCACCTATGGGCGTCCGGACAATCCCGGCGACATCGCCATCTCCAACATGGGCGCGATGAAAGTGCTGACCTCTTTGAATCAGGAGTTGTTGACGCAAAACAAGCCCGGCCACGTCGAAGAGATTTCGTTCGAATCCTCAAAAGACAATCGTAAAATCCAGGGCTGGATCGTTCATCCGCCGGATTTCGATCCCTCCAAAAAATACCCTCTCGTTCTTGAAATTCACGGCGGCCCCTTCGCTGATTACGGCGACCGTTTCGATTTTGAAAAGCAGGTGCTGGCATCTAGAGGCTACGTGGTTCTTTACATAAATCCCCGCGGGAGCACCAGCTATGGCGAAGACTTTGCCAATCTCATCCATCACGCCTATCCCGGCGACGATTTTTACGATCTCAACAGCGGCGTCGACGCCGTCGTCGCCAAAGGCTACATTGACACCAACAATCTCTTCGTCACCGGCGGCAGCGGCGGCGGTGTCCTCACTTGCTGGACCATCGAGCACACCGAGCGTTTCCGCGCCGCGGCTTCGCTATACCCGGTCATCAACTGGTACAGCTTTGCGCTCACCTCCGATATTCCCTTCATCACCAAATACTGGTTCCCGGGCCTTCCCTGGGACAGCACGGACAATTACATGCAGCGCTCGCTCACCAATCTCGTCGCCAAGGTTAAAACTCCCACATTAGTCATGACCGGTGAAGCCGACTATCGCACTCCCATTTCCGAAGCCGAACAGTTTTACGAGGCTCTCAAACTCCTGAATGTGGACACCGTCCTTGTCCGTGTCCCCGAAGAGCCGCATGGTATTGGCCGCCGCCCCAGCCATCACATTGCCAAAATGCTCTATATTGCCGGCTGGTTCGAACAGCACAAGTCGAAGCCGTAAAAGCATCCACTCATTTATGTTGCGTTTATCTTCGCCGCTATATAGGTAGCTACGCCAAGCTCAAGCTAAACATTGAAAACCAAAGGGAGACGACCTCATGCAAAGACGTTTCACCCTTCCCACCATTCTCGGTTCACTCTTAGTCGTGATCATTTTTTCTGCCGCCGCATTCTTGCGCGCCGCCACACCGGCGCCCGCCCCGGCCGGTTCCGGCTATCACGTCATTAAAACAATCCCCGTCGGGGGCGAAGGTGGCTGGGACTACGTCTACGTGGACAGCGCCGCCCGCCGGGTTTACGTCTCGCGCGGTACACACGTCGTCGTCGTCGACGCAGACACCTACGCTATTGTCGGCGACATTCCCGACACACAGGGAGTTCACGGCATCGCCGTAGCTTCCGACCTCGTCCGCGGCTTCACCAGCAACGGCCGCGCTGACAATGTCACTATTTTCGATCTCAAAACGTTGAAGCCCATCGGCACCGTGAAGACTGACGCCAATCCCGACGCCATCCTCTACGAACCCGTCTCCAAGCGCGTCTTCACTTTCAACGGGCGCGGCAAAAATGCCACCGCCATTAATGCCTCGGACGGCACTGTCGTCGGCACGATTCCTCTCAATGGCAAGCCCGAATTCGCCGCTGCTGATGGCAAGGGCACGATCTATGTAAACAACGAAGACACCTCCGACCTCTATCATCTCGACGCGCAAAGCCTCAAGGAACTCCACCACTGGCCGCTCGCGCCGTGCAAATCGCCCTCCGGCCTCGCCATGGATACGGCCAATCGCCGCCTCTTTTCCGTCTGCGACGAAAAGGTGATGTCCGTCGTGAATGCCGACACCGGTAAAGTCGTTGCCACGCCCACCATCTGCGAAGGTCCGGATGCAGCCGGATTCGATCCCTCGACCCGTTATGCCTTCGCCTCCTGCGGCGATGGCAACCTCACCGTCATCCACGAAGATTCGCCGGACAAATTCACTGTCGTGGAAAATGTTCCGACCAAGCGCAGCGCCCGCACCATGGGCCTCGACCTCAAGACCCACAATATCTTTCTTCCGGCTGCGGATTTCGATCCGCCTGCTCCCGGCGAACGCCGTGGCAAAATGAAGCCCGGTTCCTTCGTCCTCGTTGTCGTGGGAAAATAACCGAAAATCGCTCACCACTGCCGGGCAAAAACCTCTGTAAATCAGAAAGCGTCCCGGTGAGGAGGGGCACCGGGACGCTTTCCGTATAGGGGGATTGAGGGAACTCTTAGTGCACCACGCCGAGGTTGTGCGTGCCTGACATGAATGAAACGCTCGCGCCCGCGGCTTGCGGAAGCCACCAAATCTTTCGCACCCAGCTGTGCTGGCTGACCATCATGCGCTTGCCGATCAAGTCCATCACCGCCGGGCTCACTTGCGTAGCCGCATAGATCGCGTTCGAACCTGCATACGGGCGCAGGAACGGGTTCGCTTCCTGTCCGTAGCCGCCAGCTACTGCACGGTGTGTGGTCCAGGCGTCAAATGCTGCGCCGCTGTGCGCTGCAATCGCCAGCCCATACCAGATCTTCCTTTGGCGGGGTGTTTCGCGGGGCCGCAGGATCACCGGCTTCACCGCCAAAAAGGGCTGTCCTGCCGGGTTCGGAGTAATGTTCGGGGCGATCGGCTCCAGGTCGGCTTTCACTTTGGGTGCTGGCGCGGGGGGCAGGGAGGCTACCAGAATCGGCTCTTTTGCTGCGCTCTCAGAAACCACTGCGGGCGAATCGTTAACCACTTTCACCGTGTCGT
>Ga0209472_1000629_pt1 | contig 20757 bp, 13 predicted proteins | sample GraSoiAngelo_130_FD_185887 | JGI IMG/M metagenome (GOLD analysis project Ga0209472, IMG submission 185887) | Grasslands soil microbial communities from the Angelo Coastal Reserve, California, USA - 14_0929_02_20cm (SPAdes) (version 2) | ecosystem: Environmental > Terrestrial > Soil > Grasslands ...
GAACCTCTCCTCTCCGCGATTTCCGCGAGTCCTTGTGTACTCGTTCTACGCCCGCCATACCAATTGTGGTGCACTCCCGCTTCAGCCAAGCTCGAATCGTTTCCCCAACAGGCGCTGACGGTGGTGTCGACGCTCGACTCGCGCCTCCTGCGCTACACTATCTGTTCATTATTGGAGAGAACCGCATGCCGACACGTGGGGATGCTTGGAAACTGCTGTGCGAGTACACAGCTTCGGAGAGCCTGCGCAAACACATGCTGGCGGTCGAAGCCTGCGTCCGCGCCTACGCGCGCAAAGTCGGCGCCGAAGAAGAAACCTGGGGGCTCGCCGCGCTGTTGCACGACTTCGATTACGAGCGCTGGCCCAATCACGAGCACTCGTCGGACCAGGGGCACCCTTCCGAGGGGGCAAAGATTCTGCGCGCACAGGGCTATCCCGAGGAGATCGTACGAGCCATCATCACGCACGCGGATTATTGCGGTGTGCCACGGCAAACCGCGCTGGAGCACACACTCTTTGCTTGCGACGAAATCGCCGGATTCCTCACTGCTTGCGCTTACGTGCGTCCGTCGAAGAGTATTTTGGATCTGGAAGTGGATTCGGTGAAGCGTCGCATGAAAGACAAGCTCTTCGCCAAGGGCGTCTCGCGCGAGGACGTGCGCAAGGGTGCCGAAGAACTTGGCGTGCCACTGGAAGAGCACATCGCCTTCTGCATCGCCGCTCTGCGCGAGCACGCGGACGCGCTGGGGCTGCGCGGCTCGCTTTAGGGTGAAAGTTGACCAGGTTGAGTCAAGCGTGAGCCGGACTCGATCAACGATGCGCGTACAACACGAGAGCCGCGCCGAACAACATGCTGGCGATTAGGAGAGCAAGCGCCCCAGCGGTAAGCCATTTGGAAAGGAAAGCCGTTCGAAACAACGATACCGCTCGATCTTGGAACGCCGCCACCGCTGAGAGCTTCGACGGCTGCGGCGCTTGGGGCACGACCGGGCGGTCAAGGAATTCTACTTTGGCGATAAAGCTGTAGCCTTGGCGCGGGATGGTATCCACGAACGCGGACTGATCCGCCGAATCGCCAAGAACCTGCCGAAGCTTGTTTACGGTCGTGTTTACATTGGCGTCGTAGTTGACGTGGGTATCCGAAGGCCAGAGCTCCATGCGCAGATCTTCACGCTTCACGACTTCGCCGGCCTTTTGCAGAAGTGCGACCAGCGCCTGGTAGACTTTGCCTTGCAGCTTTACGCGCGCGCCATCCTTGTATAATTCTTCTTTTTTCAGGTCCAGATGAAACGCGCCAAAGCGAACGAAACGTTTGGAACCGAAGGTAGTGTTACTTGAACTCTCGCCCTCCGGAGAATGCATGGGAACCATTTGCGTGCTCATGGAAATCCCCTTGGCAGCAGCTTTCCGCTGATGCAACATTTTTCTTATTCCACTCACAAAATGGCGCACGGGCGATGCGCCGTCACTTGACATCACGTTGAGGTCAGTTATATCTTGAGATGCATATACATGTCAAGGCTGAGATGCAGAAAATGAAAAAAAATCCCCCCCTGGACCTGAGCGGAACGGGATACTGCGCTTCGTTCAATTTTCGAAAAACGGCGCGCGCGGTCACAAGTTTGTTCGACACCGCGTTACAGAAGTCCGGTATACGCTCGACACAGTTCGCCATTCTAGTGGGCATTGCCAAGAGTCAGCCGGTTTCCATCGGGGCCCTCGCGAACCTGCTGGTCATTGACGACACCACGCTGACGAGGAGTCTACGGCTCTTGCAGACGGAAGGATTCATCGCCATCTCAAATCGCGCAGCCATGCGACAGCGTTTTTTGACCATTACGGCCAAAGGGGAGCGCGTGCTGGCACGCAGCCTGCCCGCCTGGCGAAATGCACAGGAGCGATTCGTTGCCACCATCGGCCCAAAATATTGGCTGGACCTTCGCAAAGAGCTAGAGAACCTTGCTCATGTAGCCGTCGACCTAGAAAAACCGCAGAGAGAAGTTCCCGATCGAGAAGCTATCGGCTCTTAAGGCTGGGCTGACAGTCTGCCCGAACTTGGTCTTGAGAGACAAAGACTCGACAAATTCCTCAGCTTGAGTGCCTGCGACCTGCTTTGGCATTCGTCGATAATCCTACATGAGATCGCAGATCCCGGCATCAGCCAACGGCGAGGATACTCGATTTCCTGGAAGGGCCAAATCACGCTAGAATTGTAGGGAATGCTTACACAGATTGAAGGATTTGACGCTGCCGCGAGCCGCCACCCGCGCCGGAAAACCTATGGCGTGAAGGTGGGACATGTGTGCGTGGGCGGAGGCGCGCCCATCGTCGTGCAGTCCATGACGAACACGGACACAGCCGATATCGCGACGACATTGAAGCAGACTTTGGAGCTGGCCGAGGCGGGCTCAGAGATTGTGCGCTGGACGGTAAACGTGCCGGAGGCAGCCGCCGCAGTTCCTGAGATCAAGAAAAGGATGCTGGACGCAGGATGCACCGCGCCGATCATTGGCGACTTCCACTACAACGGGCATGTGCTGCTGACCAAGTTTCCCGAATGCGCAAGGGCGCTGGATAAATACCGCATCAATCCGGGCAACGTTGGCGCGGGACAGCGCCGCGACGAGCAGTTCTCCACGATCTGCAAAATCGCACGCGACAATGGCAAGCCTGTTCGAATCGGCGTGAATGGCGGCTCCCTTAACCAAGAGCTGGTGATGCGCAAGATGCAGGAGAACACGGACAAGAATCTTGGCAAAGAGTCCGAAGAGATCATCAACGATTGCATGGTGCTTTCGGCGTTGGAGTCCACAGAGCTGGCGCTGGAGTCCGGGCTGCGGCATGACCAGATCATTATTTCGTGCAAGACTTCGCGGCCGCGCGACCTGATCACCGTGTACCGCGATCTTTCCGCGAAAACAGAACAGCCTTTGCACCTGGGCCTCACCGAAGCGGGCATGGGGATGAAGGGACAAATCTGGTCAGCGGCTTCGCTTGGCGTTCTATTGTACGAAGGCATTGGTGATACGATTCGCATTTCACTGACGCCCAAACCGGGGGGCGACCGCCGCGAGGAGGTTTACGCCGCGTGCGAATTGCTGCAGGCGCTGGGGCTGCGTTCGTTTGCACCCAGCGTGACGGCCTGCCCCGGCTGCGGACGAACGACCAGCACCACATTCCAGGAATTGGCCGAAGCGATCCAAGGCTACATCCGCGATAGCATGCCCATCTGGAAGACCCAATACGAAGGCGTCGAGAGCATGACGCTGGCAGTGATGGGCTGCATTGTCAACGGTCCCGGAGAGTCGAAAGCCGCGAACATCGGGATCAGCCTGCCAGGAACCGGCGAGGCGCCGCGCTGCCCCGTTTATATTGATGGGCAGAAAGATGTGACGCTCGAAGGTACTTACGATGAGCTGGCCGCCGCGTTCCAAGCGCTCGTCGACAACTACATCGCGAAGAAGTACGCGCGCAAGACAGCCGACGTCGCGCCGACGGCTCGGTGAGGAATCCACAGTGAAAATTAGCCGGGAAGACGTGTTGCGCGTGGCAGAGCTGGCTTACCTCGACCTAAGCGAGGCCGAGCTGGAAATGTACCGTGCGCAAATTGACGAGATTCTGGAGTACATCGGCAAGCTGAACGAGCTGGACACTGCTAATGTCGAGCCCATGGCGCAAGTTTTGAGCGACGACCAGACAGCCGATGCCACGCTGCGCGAGGACCTGATTGTGCCGTGCGCGGTGGCGGAAGACGTGCTGAAGCACGCTCCTGACGCGGAGCCGCCGTATTTCAGGGTGCCGAAGGTGATTGAGAGATAGTAGGACAGACATTCGTGTCTGTCCTTTTTTATTGAATTTCAAGAAGGCCGGACAGGCAAGAATGCCTGTACCACAAGAAAAATACACATGGGGACGAATTGGACGATTGACGGGGTGAGAGTGGCGCTGGCGGCGAAGAAGATCTCTGCGCGCGAACTGGCGGCAGATTTTTACAAGCGGATCGAATCGCGGAATCCGGAGCTGAACGCCTACCTGACGCTATCGCCGGAGCGAGCCCGCAGGCAAACCGACAAAATCGACAGTTTGGTGGCGCAAGGAAAGCCATTGCCACCGTTGGCAGGAGTACCGGTGGCCGTCAAGGACGTCATTAGCACGCGTGGGATCAAGACTACCTGCGGCTCGAAGATTTTGGAGAACTATGTTCCGCCTTATGATGCAACGGCGGTTGAGCGGCTGGAAGCGGCTGGCGCGGTCATTCTAGGAAAGACTAACTGCGACGAGTTCGCGATGGGCAGCTCGAATGAGAACTCCGCCTATGGTCCGGTCAAGAATCCTCTGGCGCCGGATCGGGTGCCGGGCGGCTCCAGCGGCGGTTCAGCGGCCGTGGTAGCGGCGGGGCTGGCAGTAGCATCCTTGGGAACGGACACGGGCGGTTCCATCCGACAACCGGGTTCGTTCTGCGGAGTACCCGCCATGATGGGGAGCTATGGCCGCGTTTCGCGGTGCGGACTGATCGCGTTCGCGTCTTCCCTAGACCGCATCGGCCCCTTTGCCACCAATGTGAAGGACGTCGCTGCCATCCTGCAAGTCATCGCCGGTCGAGACCCCCTCGATTCGACTTCCACGACGGCGCCGGTCCCCGATTACCGGGTGGAACTCGAGAAGCCGGTCAAGGGGCTGCTCTTGGGCATCCCTAAGGAGTATTTCGGTGAAGGCATGGATGCGGGAGTAAGGAAAAAGGTCGAAGCAGGAATCGACCTCTTCAAAAAGCTCGGGTGTCAACTGGTTGACATTCGCATGCCACATACGGACTATGCCATCGCGAGCTACTACATCATCGCGACAGCGGAGGCAAGTTCCAACCTCGCACGGTACGACGGTGTGCGTTACGGATTGCGCGTGGATGACGATTCCCTGCTTGCGATGTACCGAAAAACGCGCGGCGCGGGATTCGGCGCGGAAGTAAAACGCCGCATCGTGCTCGGGACGTACGTGCTTTCGGCGGGCTATTACGATGCCTATTATTTGAAGGGGCAAAAGGTTCGTTCGCTGATCGCTCAAGATTTTCGCGATGCGTTTACCAAGGTGGACGCGATTCTGACCCCGACTTCGCCAGTTCCCCCCTTCAAATTGGGGGAGCGTACGGCCGATCCCCTCCAGATGTATCTTGCTGATATATATACAGTTACTGGATCTCTCGCAGGAGTCCCGGGCATCTCCGTGCCATGCGGCAAGATCGATGGGAAGCTGCCCGTGGGCCTGCAGATCTTTGGAGCTCCTTTTGGAGAGGCGCGTGTCCTGCAACTGGCCCACGCTTTCGAGCAAGCGGGAGGGGCCGCTGTCTAGCACGCGCGCAAAGCGAGTTCTTGCACGCCGCCGATGCCGTTCCCGCTAGACAATGGAAAACCAGACCTGCTGAAGGCCGCTGGTCGGCTGGTAAGTTGACCGGGCACCTGATCACCATTGAAAGGGCAATCACCAGTAGAACCGACAGAATGTTGAGCAAACCTCCAAAAGACGTACCATTCTTCAGGCGCAGGCGATTGCATGTCCCGTTGGCGTTGTCAAATCACGGCTGATACGCCTGAAGACCCTATCCCACTCGACCCTGAAATTGTCCACGAAAAAGAAGAAATGCTCGTAGAACTACGCCAAGTTCGCGAAAGAACCTTAGCGGTCATCGAGGAAACCATGGAACGCGATCTCGGTAAATACCGGATGCCACATCCGTTTTTGGGAATCCTGAACATGTATGAGTGGTTCCAACTAATCACTTCGGCACGAAATACGGCATAGGAAAAATCTCCGAAACTCTACCGAAAACCGTAACAAGTTTGGAAAAGTAGAATATTTTTTCCACTAGTCCGCCTATCGTTAAGCCTGTACTACAACCGCCGCAATATGAAAATGTGTGGAAAAAGGGCCTTATTGCTGGCTTTAGTGAGAAAGTACTAGACAGTTCGTTTTTGGTTGGCAGAACGGAACGACTATTGCTCAGAAATAGTGCAGCACATACGATGCTTTCAGCATCTAAGTATGTGTGGGCTGTTAGGTGGCGGAGCAGAGGAGCCGGGCCATGGTTACGGTAAAGTCGAGCCAAAAGATCTTCACCGATTCAGAGGTTGCCAGCTTGACCGGGATTTGCGTCGAGCACGTGCACAATTTTGCCAAGAGCCGTCATCTGGGCTTCATCGCGCGGGCGGCGGAAGCCGCCGGCCTGAGCGCCGATCAATGGCTGTTTACGCTTTCGGACCTGATGGTCCTGGTGACCCTGTTTCCGAAATGCACGCACTAAAATAGCCTTACAACAAAACGGGCTTTTCAATCGGCTCCCTGGCTTGGCTAGGGGGCCATTTTTGTTTGGGATGTGCATAACCCGCGTGTTGCATGCCCGGAATGCCCGGGCGTATGCTCGCCCTATAGGCAAACTGGGCCAGTCCATGTGCATCGCATACCACAGGTAAAGCCAATGGGATCACCCAGGACGTTCGTCGTGCTGATTGGCAGCGCGCTTTTGGCGGGTTGGGCTGGCGCGACCCATAGCACCCAATCGCCAGGCGATGCCGCTCCCGGGCAAGCGCAAGCTCCCGCAGAGAGGCAGACGAGCAGCAAAGACGCCCGGGCGGGGGTGCCGGCCTTGCCACGAGGCAAGAAGCTCGTTCTGAAGGACGGAACCTTTCAGCTAGTGCGGGATTACCGCCGGAACGGGGAGCGGGTCCGCTATTTGAGCGCCGAGCGGGGCGACTGGGAGGAAATCCCCGCCGCAGTAGTGGATTGGGACGCGACTGCCAAAGCCGCCGCGGCTGAACAGGCGGACGAAGACGCCCTCGCAAAGAAGATCCATGCGCAGGAACAATCCCAGAAAATTGAGACGATGATGGACGTGGACGCGAGCCTGCAAGTGGCACCGGGTGTCTTCCTGCCACCCGGCGAAGGGATGTTCCTGATTGACGGAAAATCCGTAAGGCCACTCGAGCAGGTCGGTTCGCAAGTCAAGACGGACAAGAAACAGTTCCTGAAGCAGGTGCTTTCACCGATTCCGATCGTCCCAAGCAAGCGAAACGTGGAAATCCTCGGAAACAAGGCAAGTATCCGGGTGACAAACGGGCAAGCGGAGTTTTATTTGCGGGAAGCGCCGCCGGATCCGGACCGGACGACTCCCATCGTGAAGAGCAGCAGACCTGGCGAATCCGGGCCCCAAGTAGAACTGGTTCGGGCAACTGTCAAGGGCAATAAAAGGCAGCTGGAGTCGATCAGGAGTCTTTTCGGTGAACAGTTGGAGGAAAAGCGCAATTCGATTTCGATCCAGCGATGGGAGATCGCGCCTACTGTTTTTCGCTTCACGATAAGCGAGCCGCTGCCGCCGGGCGAATATGCCCTGGCGGAAATTCTGCCGGATGGGATGAACTTATACGTTTGGGATTTTGGGGTAGACCCCGCAACTGCCAGCAAGGCAACGACGCCCCTCAAAAAGAAGGACTAATTCCTCAGTCGTGGCACGCAGGGAGCGTCAACGGGTCTGACGTGTCTCCGCCGGAGCATCTGCCAGAACTTCTTTCAAGAGAGACAGCACGTCGGAGACTCGGAAGGGTTTTTGGAGACAAACGGGCTCACTTTGGCCTTCACCTTCCTGACTGCCTTCAATTAAGTCGCCGGTCATGTAGATAAGAGCCGGTTTTTGCGTCCCCGCAGCTTTCAGGATGCGGGCGGCGGACTCGCGGCCGTTCACAAAGAAGCCGCCGGAAGAAAGATGTAGGTCGCAGAGAAACGCGTCATAGCTGGAACGTTCGAGGAGGGCGAGAGCCTCCTCGGTCGTCGCCGCGCAGCCCACGCGCAAGCCGTGAGCCGACAAGCCTTCCTGAAGAAGCATGCGGAGACTTTCCTCATCGTCGAGAACGAGCACCGCGCGGCCTGTGAGAAGATCCGCGGCCGGCCGAACTTCACCGGAGGGCGCAGATGCCGGTTCCGGAGGAGCAGAAGGCGTCCCAGGGACCTCAACGGGTGCAATGGGCAAGTAGATAGTGAAGGCCGATCCGCCAGCGTGAAGAATTTCCGCTTCGATGTTCCCGCCATGTTCGCGAATGATGGACATGCAGATGCTGAGTCCCAGGCCAGTGCCTCCCCCGGGACGCTTGGTGGTGTAAAAGGGATCGAAAATGCGTGGGAGCGATTCGGGGCGGATGCCCACGCCGTCATCCTGGACCGTGATCGCGAGCTGGTTGCCGTTCCTGCCGGCGCGAATCTGGATACGGCCAGCGTCGCGGACTTCGCGGATAGCCTGTTCGGCATTGGTGATAAGGTTCAGAAAAACCTGAATCAACTGGTTGGCGTCCCCAATAACCCCGGGAAGATCTGGTTGTAGATGGAAATCCACCTCAACATTGTTGCGGCGCAGAGAATGTTCGTGAAGCTGGAGTGTGCGCTCGAGAAGATTGCTGAGGTCAAGAGGCTTTTTCTGGGGGGAAGCAGGGCGCGAGAATTCGAGAAGATTCTGGACGATACGCGCCGCGCGACGGGCCTGGCGATGCGTAAGTTCCAATTGGCGTTTGGTGGAGTCGTCCTCTCCCTGGCGCTCGCGAAGAAGCTCGGTGACGCCAAGGATGGCGGTCAAGGGATTGTTCAACTCGTGGGCGACGCCGGCGAGCATCTGCCCCATTGCGGCAAGTTTTTCCGCCTGGATAAGTTGCTCCTCCAAACGCTTGAGGTCCGTAACATCGCGCCCGGAGAGAACTACGCCCTCGACATTCCCTTTTTCATCGGCTAGGGGACTGAAATTGAAACGAATCCGCCGCCACTCTCCCAGTTTGTGGCGTACGCGAATTTCCAGGGAGGCAAAGCTCTGCCTGCCAGCGATGATGTCCTGATAAAGGGACTCGGCCGCTGGTAAATCCTCCGGATGGGTGCGGCCGCCAAATGCCATGTTCTGCGCCTCCTCGATGTCGTACCCCAGCACGTCTTTGCAACGGGGACTGACAAAGGTGTAGTGGGCGTTGGCATCGAGCACCAGGATGAGATCGGGGAAGCTGTCGACGAGGCGGCGGGCAAATTCCTGCTGCTGATGAAGACGGCGCTCCATCTCGCGGCGCTCGGTAATGTCCATGAGCGCGCCTTGATAGCGCAGAACACGGCCGGAATTGTCGCGAACGGCGGCAGCCGTATTCAAACATACGATGGAGGTGCCATCTCTGCGAATCAGGGTAATTTCTTTGCCCTGAATCATCGGCTGACGCTCGACCTCTTCCTTGACGAGCTTTCGCTCCTCGCGGTCGACAAAAATTTCTGGAACCCGTCTTTTCAGAACTTCTTCCTTGGAATCGTAGCCCAGCATGCGCACCAGGGCAGGATTGACGTCCACAATGGTTCCGTCTGGCGTGGTGATATAGATGCCTTCCTGGAGCGATTCAAAAAGTTCAGTGAAGCGCGCTTCGTTCTTGCGAAGCGCGGAAATGTCGCGGGCAAGAACGGTAATGCCGCCAATCTTGTCGCCGCGCATCATGGCGTGGGCTACGCAATCAAAAAAGAAAGGCGATGACTGGCTTTTCAGCCGGACCTGAATAACACCGGCCCACTGCCGCCGCTCCATGAAACGCGGCATGGCACGCTCCACCAGCCTTGCACCCTCTCCGCTGCTTTCCTGGACGAAGTCTGCCAACGGCTTGCCGATAATTTGCTGAAAGGCGGTATCCACAAGATCGGAAAAGCTGCGATTAACAGCGCGAATCTGGCCGTCGAGAGAGACGGCAAGAAGGATGTCATCGAAAGAATCGATTAGATCGCGATAACCCTGCTGGGAGCGGGAGATAATCTCGAAGAGCTGGTCGAGCTGCTTTTCGCTGGGAGGGTTCTCATCGCGGTGCTCCATGCCGCGCATGAGACCGCGCAGTTCGGAGATTTCCTGCGTCTTGTTCCACATGTAAACGCCGAATAGGACAATGAGAACGACGAAGCCGATAGGGAGTGCTTCGTAATGGTGCGCGAGCGAGCGAATGGAATCCCAAGACGTCCAGGCATAGGCCACCCCAAGTAGAAAAATGACAAGGATGGCCATCAGCCAGAGTTCCCTCTGACGCTTCTCAAACTGTTCGAAGCGGTCAGAGATCACTGCATGCTTGTCAGTATGCGGCGTCGAGCGGTTGGCGGACTGCTTGGCGCGTTGGTGGTCTTCGTGCATTCAAGTGGACGGACTCCGCAGAATCAGGAGTCTTTCGTCAGAAAGAGCTATAACTCTATATTGTAAGAACTGACGCTGGATTTCGGCAATCGCAGCAGAGATAACAGGTTCCTGAACGATACCTGTACACGAGGCATAGAACAAAAACGGCGCCCCGGCTACACCGGGACGCCGTTTAGATTTGAGCTCTAACCAGCTTTGAAGACCGGTCAAAAAGGAGGTTATCCCTCGGTAGCCGCGTCCGCCTCCGTGTCTTTCTGCAGGAAGTCCAGCGCGGCTGCTTCCTCAGCGGTGAGTTCAGCGGCCTCCGGAATTTCCTCGACTTGAGCCGGCGCGGGCATTTCCGTCAGCAACTGAATGCTGCGGTAGTGTTCGAGGCCCGTGCCAGCGGGGATGAGACGGCCCATGATGACGTTTTCCTTGAGGCCGCGCAGGTAGTCCACTTTGCCGGCGACAGCCGCTTCTGTAAGGACGCGGGTAGTCTCCTGGAAGCTTGCGGCTGAGATGAACGAGTCGGTCGAAAGCGACGCCTTGGTGATGCCAAGGAGCAGCGGACGGCCCGTTGCGGGGCGGCCACCATCGGCGATGACACGATCGTTTTCCTCGCGGAAGCGGAACTTGTCCACCTGCTCTTCGAGGAGGAACGTGGTATCGCCCACGTCCTCAACCTTCACCCAACGCATCATCTGGCGCGAGATCGTCTCGATGTGCTTGTCGTTGATGTTCACGCCCTGGAGGCGGTAAACCTCCTGAATGGCGTTGACCAAGTACGATTGCGTGAACTTTTCGCCGAGAACCGCGAGCAAGTCGTGCAGGTTGAGCGGGCCATCGATGAGGGCCTCGCCGGCTTTGACGTGGTCGCCTTCCTGAACGTTGATGTGCACGCCGCGGGGGATGGAGTATTCCTTGGTGGTCTTGCCATCCTCGCTTTCGACGTAGACCTTGCGCATACCCTTGGCGATGTCGCCGTAACGGACGCTCCCATCAATCTCGCTGATGACGGCAGGATCCTTGGGCTTGCGGGTCTCGAAGAGTTCGACAACACGCGGCAAACCGCCGGTGATGTCTTTCGTCTTGGTAGTTTCACGCGGGATCTTCGCGAGCACGTCACCGGCTTGCACCTCATCGCCGTCCTTGACCATCAAGTGGGCGCGCGAAGGCATGAGGTATTTCTTGCGGACCTTGCCCGAAGAATCGCGGACCAGGATCGCGGGCTGGTGCTTCTCATCACCCGGAGGCAATGTGACCACGTCCTGCGAGAGGCCAGTGACTTCGTCCACCTGCTCTTCAATCGTCAAGCCGGGGCGTAGATCGTCAAATTTCACGTCGCCGGCGGTTTCCGTGAGGATCGAGAAGGTGAAGGGATCCCATTCGGCAAGGGTCTGGCCGTGGGTCACGTGTTCGCCGTCCTGAACGCGGAGGCGCGCGCCGTAAACGACGTGATAGCGCTCCTTTTCGCGGCCCTTTTCATCCACGATGGCAATCAAACCGGAGCGGTTCATGGCGATGGCTGTACCGCCGCGACCTTCGACGTGCTTGAGATCCACGAACTTGATGACGCCGTTGTTGCGCGCTTCGAGCGTGGAGCGCTCGGAGACGCGCGTAGCGGTTCCACCAATATGGAACGTGCGCATGGTGAGCTGCGTGCCCGGTTCGCCGATGGACTGCGCGGCGATGACGCCCACGGCTTCGCCGAGTTCCACCATGCGGCCGGTGGCCAGGTTGCGGCCATAGCAGAGCGCGCAAACGCCACGGCGGGATTCGCACGTAAGCACAGAACGAATGCGCACGCGCTCGATGCCCGCTGCTTGCACCTGGTTCGCAAGTTCCTCGGTGATTTCCTGGTTCACGTCAACGATGACCGTGCCCTCGAAGTCCTTGATCTTGTCGAGCGAAACACGGCCCACGATGCGGTCGCGAAGCGGCTCGACTTCAACGCCGGCTTCGATAATGGGCTCGACGTAGATGCCGTCGTTCGTGCCGCAATCGCGTTCATTGATGATCACGTCTTGCGCTACGTCCACGAGACGGCGGGTCAAGTAGCCGGAATCGGCGGTCTTGAGCGCTGTGTCTGCCAAGCCCTTGCGCGCGCCGTGCGTCGAGATGAAGTACTCGAGCACCGTGAGGCCTTCGCGGAAGTTGGAAGTGATTGGCGTTTCCATGACCTCGCCCGAAGGCTTGGCCATCAGCCCGCGCATGCCGGAAAGCTGGCGAATCTGCTGCTTCGATCCGCGAGCGCCGGAGTCTGCCATGACGTAAACGGGGTTGATGCTGCCCTCTTTGTCCTGGCTTTCAAGCGCCTTGAACATTTCGTCGGCGACTTTTTCAGTGATGTCGCCCCAGATGGAAACGATCTTGTTGTAGCGTTCGCCATGCGTGATGGCGCCGTCCAGATACTGCTGCTGGACGCGCACGACTTCCTTTTCGCCGCCTTCGACCAGCTTGCTCTTGTCGCCGGGAATGAGCATGTCGTCAATGCCGATCGAAATGCCGGACTTGGTGGCGTAGGTGAAGCCCAGCTCTTTCAAGTGATCGAGCAGGACGACGGTGTCTTCGAGGCCAAAGCGCAAATAGGCGTAATAAACGAGCTGCTGGACACCCTTCTTCTTGAGCAGGCCATTCACGTAGGGGAATTTTTCCGGCAAGTGCGAATTAAAGATGACGCGCCCTACGGTCGTCTGAATGAACTGGCGCTCCATCTTCACTGGCACGGTATGCGGCACGTCCTGGTTGTCGTACGCAGTGGTCAGGTCGATGACTTCGCCGGTGTAGCGCAGGCGAATGGGCGTGAGCAGTTCAACTTCGCCGGCTTCCAGCGCAAGGACGACTTCTTCGGTAGCACCGAACACGCGGCCTTCCCCCTTGGCACCCGGCTTGTTCTTGGTCAAATAGTAGATGCCTAGGACCATGTCCTGCGACGGCACGGCAAGAGGCAAGCCGTGAGCTGGCGACAGGATATTGCGCGAGCTAAGCATTAGCACGGATGCTTCAACCTGCGATTCCGGCGAAAGCGGGATGTGCACGGCCATCTGGTCACCGTCGAAGTCCGCGTTGAACGCGGTACAGACGAGCGGGTGGATGCGGATGGCTTTGCCTTCGACGAGAACCGGCTCGAACGCCTGAATGCCGAGGCGGTGCAGCGTCGGAGCGCGGTTGAGCATCACGGGATGCTCGCGGATGACGTCTTCCAGAATGTCCCAAACGACGGCTTCCTGCTGCTCGACCATTTCCTTGGCTTGCTTGATGGTCGTGCAGTGGCCCTGCGCTTCGAGCTTGTGATAGATGAACGGCTTAAACAGCTCAAGCGCCATCTTCTTGGGCAGGCCGCACTGGTGGAGCTTCAGCTCCGGCCCGACCACGATGACCGAGCGGCCGGAGTAGTCCACACGCTTGCCGAGAAGGTTCTGGCGGAATCGCCCCTGCTTGCCCTTGAGCGTGTCACTCAGGGACTTGAGTGGGCGGTTGTTGGTTCCGCGCAGCACGCGGCCACGGCGTCCGTTGTCAAACAGGGCGTCCACGGCCTCCTGCAGCATGCGCTTTTCGTTGCGCACGATAACGTCCGGCGCGCGCAGCTCCATGAGCTTCTTCAACCGGTTGTTGCGGTTGATGACGCGGCGATAAAGGTCGTTCAAGTCGGAAGTGGCAAAGCGGCCGCCGTCCAAAGGCACCAGAGGGCGCAGCTCCGGCGGAAGTACCGGAATCACGTCCAGAATCATCCACTCCGGCTTGTTGCCGCTCTTGCGGAAAGCTTCGAGAACTTTCAGGCGCTTGGCGAACTTGATGCGCTTCTGTAGCGAGGGATCGGCCTTCATCTTTTCGCGCAGCTCATCGGCGAGCTTGTCCACTTCAACGCGCCGCAGAAGCTCCTTGATAGCCTCGGCGCCCATCTTGGCGGTGAATTGGCCCGGATATTCCTTCTGCAGCTCGCGATACTTGTCTTCGAGCAGGACTTCGCGTTCGCGGAGAATGGCGACTTCGCCGGGATCCACAACGACGAAAGCCTCGAAGTAAAGAATGCGCTCGAGGTCGCGCATCGAAATGTCCAGCAAGTAGCCGATGCGGCTGGGCAGGCCCTTGAAAAACCACACGTGCGAACAGGGGGATGCCAGCTCGATATGGCCGAGGCGCTCGCGGCGGACCTTGCTCAGGGTGACTTCGACACCGCACTTATCGCAGATAACTCCGCGATGCTTCATCCGCTTGTACTTGCCGCACAGGCATTCCCAGTCCGTGACGGGGCCAAATATCTTGGCGCAGAAGAGGCCGTCGCGCTCGGGCTTGAACGTGCGGTAGTTAATGGTTTCCGGTTTGGTAACTTCGCCATGAGACCATGAGCGAATCTTTTCAGGGCTTGCCAGGCTGATACGGATCGAATCGAAATCAGCGATCAAACTGGCGCGATCATAAGGGCTGCTGCGATACAAGGTTGTTTCCTCCCTCCCCAGCTTTCGCCGGGGCCGCGTCCTCGGTCGCGATTGAAATCGCTGACCGGGACGGCTGAGAACCCAATTACCGAATACTGCAAATTGCTCTTGGCCGCTACAACGCTGGGCTAAAGCCCCCGTGTCACGATTAATCGGCCGCTTTTTCCGCTTGCGGCTTCTGCCGCTTCATCAATTCGACATCCAAACAGAGCGACTGCAATTCGCGGACGAGCACGTTGAACGATTCCGGTACGCCAGGCTCGATGCCCGGTTCACCCTTGACGATGGCCTCGTAAATCTTGGCGCGGCCATAGACGTCGTCCGACTTCGCCGTGAGCAGCTCCTGCAGGATGTGCGCTGCGCCATAAGCTTCGAGCGCCCAAACTTCCATTTCGCCGAAGCGCTGGCCGCCGAACTGCGCCTTGCCGCCGAGCGGCTGCTGCGTGATGAGCGAGTATGGGCCGATGGAACGCGCGTGAATCTTGTCGTCGACGAGATGCGACAGCTTGAGCATATAGATGTAGCCAACGGTGACCGGCTGGTCGAACTGGTCGCCGCTCATGCCATCGAAGAGGTTGATCTTGCCAGCGTGCGGCAGGCCCGCGACTTCCAGCAGGTGGCGGATTTCCGGTTCGCGAGCGCCGTCGAATACCGGCGTGGCGAAGGGAATGCCTTCGCGGAAGCCTTCCGCATATTCGAGCAACTCGTCGTCGCTGAGCTTCGCGAGCGTCTTCCACACCGCAGTGTCCGTAAATACTTCGCGGAACCAGCGGCGCAGTGCTTCGGCTTTCACTTCCTTGCTGAGCAGGCGCTTGAGGCTGTTGCCTAGCTCCTTGGCGGCCCAGCCAAGATGCGTCTCCAGAATCTGTCCGACGTTCATACGAGAAGGAACGCCGAGCGGATTCAGAACGATCTCGACCGGAGTGCCGTCCGGCATGTACGGCATATCTTCTTGCGGCACGATGCGGGCAATGACGCCTTTGTTGCCATGGCGGCCGGCCATCTTGTCGCCGATGGAAAGCTTGCGCTTCATGGCGATGTACACCTTGACCAGCTTGATGACGCCAGGGGGCAGCTCGTCGCCCTTCTTGAGCTTGTCCTTGCGCTCTTCGGTGATCTTGCGCAACACGTCGATCTGGCGCGAGGTCATTTCCTCGACTTCCTCGATCTTCTCGATGAGAAGCGGATCTTTTTCGTTGAGTTTCAGGCGCTTGAGGTTGCGAGTGGAGATTTTTTCGATGATCTCGCGGGTCAGCTCGACGCCCTTGGTCAGCAGGCGCTTGTTGGTCTTCTCGTCGTGCAGGTCCGCTTGGAGTACCTTGCCGCCAAGCAGATCGGTGAGGCGCTTCAGACGCTCATCCGTGAGGATGCGGATTTCGTCGGCGAGGTTCTTTTCCAGCTTGAAAACCTGCGTGGCTTCGATGGCCTTGTGGCGCTCGTCTTTTTCTCCGCCCTTGCGAGTAAAGATCTTGACGTCCACAATCGTGCCTTCAATGCCCGGCGGGCAGTACAGAGAAGCGTCGCGAACATCGCCGGCTTTTTCGCCGAAGATAGCGCGCAGCAGTTTTTCTTCCGGCGTCAAGGTAGTCTCACCTTTGGGAGTGACCTTGCCGACAAGAATGTCTCCCGGCTTCACCACCGCGCCGATGCGGATGACTCCGCTTTCGTCGAGGTTGCGGAGGAACGACTCGCTGATGTTGGGAATATCGCGAGTGACTTCCTCAGGGCCGAGCTTGGTGTCGCGCGCTTCGATTTCGTACTCCTCGATGTGGATGGAAGTGTAATAGTCGTCCTTGACCAGCTTTTCGCTGACCAGGATGGCGTCTTCGAAGTTGTAACCGCGCCAGGGCACGAAAGCCACGAGCACGTTGCGGCCAAGGGCAAGTTCGCCGCGTTCCGTGCAAGGACCATCGGCAAGAACCTGACCCTTCTTTACGCGGTCGCCGACTCGAACAAGCGGCTTCTGGCTGATGCAAGTGTTCTGGTTCGAACGCTTGAATTTGATGAGCTGATAGATGTCCGCGCCCACTTCGCGGCTGAGCACGCCGGAGTGATCGGACTCCACGCGCACGATGATGCGCTCGGAGTCGACCTGGTCCACGATTCCTTCGCGCTTGCACAGCACGACCGCGCCGGAATCGCGCGCGGTGACGCGCTCCATACCTGTGCCGACGAGCGGCGCTTCGCCCTTGATGAGCGGCACCGCCTGGCGCTGCATGTTGGAACCCATCAGCGCGCGGTTGGCGTCGTCGTTTTCTAGGAACGGAATCAAGCTCGCAGCCACGGAAACGAGCTGCTTCGGCGAAACGTCCACGTAGTCGACTTCTTCGCGGCTCTTCAGCACGAAGTTGCCGGCCTGGCGGCAATTAACCAGTTCGGTTGTGATCTTCAAGCGATCGTCAAGCGAAACGTTGGCCTGCGCGACGACGTACTTGTCCTCTTCCCAGGCGGACAGATAGAAGCAGTACGGCTCGTAAACAACCTTGCGGCGCTTCAGCTCTTCGTTGAGGTCTTCGACTTTATCCTTTTCGACGATTTCGCCGGCCTTGAATTCGCTGTCGCCGGCATTGACGATCTGAACGTAGTCGATGATACGCCCGCCCTTGACCTTGCGGTAGGGCGACTCGATGAAGCCGTAGTCGTTGATGCGCGCGAAGCAGCTCAGCGAGCTGATCAGGCCGATGTTCGGGCCTTCCGGCGTTTCAATCGGGCAAATGCGGCCGTAGTGCGTTGGGTGTACGTCGCGCACTTCAAATCCCGCGCGCTCGCGCGAGAGGCCGCCCGGCCCAAGGGCCGAAAGACGCCGCTTGTGCGTGATTTCGCTGAGCGGGTTGGTCTGGTCCATGAACTGGCTGAGCTGCGACGAGCCGAAGAACTCGCGAATCGCGGCCATAACCGGCTTGGCGTTCACCAAATCGTGCGGCATGGCCGTCGACATTTCCTGGTACACGCTCATCTTTTCCTTGATGGCGCGCTCCATGCGGACCAGGCCGATGCGGAACTGGTTTTCGAGCAATTCGCCCACCGCGCGAACGCGGCGGTTGCCGAGGTGGTCGATGTCGTCGACAACGCCGATGTTCTTGCGAAGTTTGAACAGATACTTGATCGCCGAAACAAAGTCCGGCGCATCCAACGTGCGGTTATCCAGAGGCGTGTCTAAGCCCATCTTGATGTTGAACTTCAATCGGCCAACGCGGCTGAAATCGTACTTGCGCGGATCGAAAAACATGCCGCGGAAAAGGTTCGTGGCCGTTTCCAGCGTCGGGGGATCGCCGGGGCGCAGCTTGCGGTAGATTTCGATGAGCGCTTCCTTCGAAGAGCGAATAGCATCCTTGTCCAGCGTGCGTGAGAGCACCAAGCCGATGTCGTCGCGCTCGGGGAAGAACACGTCAACTTCCGTGATGCCGCCCTCGGCAAATACCTGCCACAGTTCCGCCGTCAGCGGCTTGTTGGCTTCGAGCAGCACTTCACCGGTTTGGCGGTTGACGACGTCGGCGACGCTGTAAGCACCCTCGAGGTCAGCCAGCGCGGCGCGAATCTGAGTAATCTTCGCCTTGATCAGTTCCTTGAAGAGATTCTCAGTGATGCGCTTATGCGCGCCGACAATCACTTCATCCGATTTCGGATTGCGGATTTCGTGGGCCAGCTTGCGGTCCACGATTCCGGGCGAAACGTTCCAGTAAAGATCCTTGTCGCGCAGCGAGATCCGCTCGACCTGATAGAACGTGCGCAGGATGTCTTCGTTGGACTTCATCCCCAGCGCGCGCAAAAAGATCGAACCGAGGAACTTGCGCTTGCGGTCGATTCGAACGTAAAGAATATTCTTGGTGTCGTATTCGAATTCCACCCACGATCCACGGTAGGGAATAATCTTTCCGAGGAAATACGTCCGGTTGTTGGCGCTTTCGAAGAACACGCCTGGCGAGCGGTGCAACTGCGAAACGATAACGCGCTCCGTGCCGTTAATGACGAAAGTGCCGTTCTCGGTCATCAGCGGAATGTCGCCGTAGAAAACTTCCTGTTCCTTGATGTCGCGAATGGTCTTCGCGCCGCTATCGGGATCCTTGTCGTAAATGGTCAGACGGATGGTGACCTTGAGAGGCGCGGAATACGTCATGCCGCGCTCCTGGCACTCGTTCACGTCATACTTCAACTGCATGGCCACCGGATCGCCGCACTTGTTGCAGAAGGTCGGCGTGTTCTTGTTGAACGTGCCGCACTTGTGGCAAATGACGTCGCCGGTCTGATACGGATTGGTGACTACCGACGCGCCGCAATTGCGGCACGTCGCGCGAAGGTGGTGCAGGCCCTTCAGGTTGCCGCACTTGCACTCCCAGTTGCCGATCGAGTAGTCCACGAATTCCAGTTGCGACATCTCGCGAAAGTCCCGGATGGGAAATACGGACGTGAACACCGACTGAAGCCCGCCGTCATCGCGCTCACTCGGCAGAAGGTCCATCTGCAGGAAGCGTTGATACGACTTCATTTGGACTTCAATCAGGTTCGGAATCTGGATCGAGCCCTGGATTTTCGCGAAATCCAAACGCTGACGTTCCCGGACGTGCTGATTGCTATTCGGCATGCTTGATCCTCTTTATCTGCGGCTCCGACGGAGCCGACATCCCTCGTGGGCAAAATCGGAGAAACAAAGAAAGGACAAATCACCGCTATGCGAGACGACCTGCCCAGGATCGCTGCACACACGGCTGCGGGGGGCCCCAAAAAGGCCAAGGATTTTGTAATAAGTACCGGCCTCGAATTGCGTAAGCGAATTCCTTTGGCGCGGTTCGCCCCGCTCTTGCGCCGCGCCGCCGCTCAAAAAAGCCGTTCCGCAAAAATCGTTCTCGACGGCGCCGGACGAGCCGGCGCCGGCAACTACTTGATCTCCACCTTGGCGCCGGCCTCTTCGAACTTCTTCTTGATCGCCGCCGCCTCGTCCTTGTTGACACCTTCCTTGACGGTCTTCGGGGCACCATCCACCAGGTCCTTGGCTTCTTTCAGGCCCAAGCTCGTGACTTCCCGCACGGCTTTAATGACGTTGATCTTGTTGCCGCCAACGTCCGTAAGCACGACGGAGAATTCTGTCTTCTCTTCCGTCGGTGCCGCGCCGCCCGGTGCCGCCCCGCCCCCGCCTGCCGCTACCACTGTTGCGGCCGCCGCGGAGACGCCGAAGGCTTCTTCCATCTTCTTCACGAGGTCTGACGCTTCCAGCAGCGTCAGCCCCTTGATTTCTTCCAGGATCGTATCGACTTTCGACATGACTCTTTCTTCTCCTCTCAATTCTTGAAATTGAACTTACTGGGCCGCTTCGGGAGCCGGTGCTGCGCTGCCCCCGCCGGACCCAAACTTGTTTGCCTTGATAGCCTCGCTTACCGTTACCGCCACGTTGCGCGGCAAAGCGTTCAGGGCTGTGGCGATGCGTTGCGCCGGAGCGTTCAGCAGGAACATGATCTTGCTGATCAACTCGTCCTTCGACGGAAGACTCGCCAACTGCTGAATCTCCGCGATGGAAATGACGCGGCCTTCGACCACGCCGGACTTGAACTGAAACGCCGGAACGTCCTTGGCAACCTTCGTGAGCGCCTTGGCCAGCGCGACCGGGTCAGCCGCGGTGTAGGCGATCGAATTCGTGCCACTCAGGTTCTTGAGCAGGTTCTCGGCGGGCGTTCCCGCGCCGGCTCGCTCTGCAAGCGTGTTTTTCACAACCTTGTATTTGCCGCCCGCAGCCTGCACAGCGCGGCGGAGTTTGGTGTCGTCCTCGACCGTGATGCCCTGAAACGTCGAGAGAATGACCGTCGATACTTTGGCAAGCTCGGTCTTGAGCTTGTCCAGATCCTGCTGTTTTTCGTTGCGATTCTTCATAATTTCGCTCCGCTGGTGTCTTCCGCTCCACTACGCGGCGGCGGCCATCGCTTCCACTTCGGCCAGGTCGATAGTGATGCCCGGACCCATGGTTGAGGTCAGTGTGATTTTCTTCACGTACTTGCCCTTGGCCGCGGCGGGCTTGGCCTTTACTACCGCTTCGATTACCGCGTGGGCGTTCTCGGCGAGCTTCGCGCCATCAAACTGAATCTTGCCAATCGGGCAATGAACGATGCCGGCTTTGTCGACACGGAATTCCACCTTTCCGGCTTTCACTTCCTTGATCGCCTTGGCGACCTC
>Ga0209472_1000632_pt1 | contig 20661 bp, 21 predicted proteins | sample GraSoiAngelo_130_FD_185887 | JGI IMG/M metagenome (GOLD analysis project Ga0209472, IMG submission 185887) | Grasslands soil microbial communities from the Angelo Coastal Reserve, California, USA - 14_0929_02_20cm (SPAdes) (version 2) | ecosystem: Environmental > Terrestrial > Soil > Grasslands ...
ATCGAAGACAGTATACTTCTGCACATCCGGGATGACTGAGAGATTTTCGAAATAATACTGAAGCGCCTTCGGGTTTCGAGGAGAGTAGGAGTCGCCAAACTTTCGAAGCAGACGCAGCTCGTCCAGCTGGTGGATAGCCTCCTCCAGCTCGCCAACCTCTAGGTCCCGAAAAGGATAGGATCGCCGGACCAGCTGAAGAATCTCCTCGATAGTCATCCGTCGCTGCTGCATCAACATGCCGATGATCTGGTGAGCCAGAACATCGAGCGCTTTCTCGTGAATGATAGGCCGTTCAAGCCTACCCTCCTTCGCCCGCTGGATTAGCACAGCTGATTCTAGAATGTCATCAGGAGTTATTGTTAGAATTATTCCACGTGACGTCCCACCTAGCGTGTGTCCGCTCCGACCGATCCTCTGGACCAGCCGAGTTGTCTCTCTGGGAGACGTGTATTGGATGATGAAATCTACACTACCAATGTCAATCCCAAGCTCAAGTGAACTAGTGCAGATGAGCGCTCTTAGCGAACCAGCCTGGAACTCTTTTTCCGCTTCTTCTCGCAGCTCGCGGGACAGAGAGCCATGGTGGACCTTTACACCAACCGCGCCCAACGCCAATAGTTGAGAGGCTAAAGCCTCTGCATGTTCCCTGGTGTTCGTAAACACCAGCGTTGACTTGTGAGCCTCAATCAGTCCCAGTATCTTCCGAGCACGAGCGACAGTAGAGATAGGAAGACCCAATCTTGTGGCTTCCTCATGATCCTTCCCCGTTGGGGAGACAGATCCGATGCTGATCTGGAGACCTCTCTCCTCGTCGGAGCGCAGAATGTTAACCCGCCGACCTGTTCCGACCAGGAACTGTCCAATCCTCTCCGGTTCTCCAATAGTCGCAGAGAGCCCGATTCGCTGAAACTCTCTCCCAGTCAGTTCCAAGAGCCTCTCCAAGGCTATCGATAATTGGACACCGCGCTCGTCGGTCGCCAGCTCATGAACCTCGTCGACGACCACCCATCGTACGGCGCGAAGATGTTCCTTCATCCTCTTCCCGACCAGTATCGACTGAAGAGTCTCAGGCGTCGTGATCAGCATGTCTGGAGGGCTCTTGGCTTGTCGAGACCTAGCACTCGTTGGCGTGTCCCCATGACGCACCTCGATCTTCACATCAAGGTCCCGCCCCATCTCTTCCAGTCGTCGCAGGAGGTCCCGGTTCAACGCGCGGAGAGGCGTAACGTAGAGAATCGAGATCCCATGAATCTTCTCTGAAGAACGAGCCTCGAGAAACCTGTCCAAGACCGGCAGTATAGCTGCCAGCGTCTTTCCCGTTCCCGTTGGAGCGATGAGGAGAACGTTCTCGCCTCTTAGGATGGCTGGGATGGAGAGTTCCTGGATCGGACTTGCTTCTAGGAAGCCTTCTTTCTCGAGTCTCTTTAGGACTGGAGGTTTCAGAACTGAAAAGGCCGAACTAGGCATCTACCGCACTAGATACCCCTGCGCGGTTCATAAACCCTAGACGGGCCGCTCCTCGCTCGACTGACTCACGAAGAGGTTGATCAAATCATGGCGAGGGTTTCGAGGACTTTCGGTTCGCCAGGTAGACCATTGGAGCGAAGAGGAGAACTACGATTGAAGCGATAAGTGCAACTATTTCGTTTATTGTTATTCCAACCGGTACTTGCACTCCGACAAAGAAGAACTGGGCTTGGTCGCCTGGGGCGAGGAATACGTATTCGATGGCTGCGACGATTCCGGATATTGCAGAAATTCGGGGTTTCTTGAAGATGAGAATCAGAGAAGCAAAGTCCAGGATGGTCCCGGCGAGGAAGAGTGGAATCAGAGTGTAGGATCGTAGTGAGGAGAGGGGACGAGTTTCAAGCCCTGCTGGTGTGAAGAGGATGCCGCAGATCGACATCACGGCAAAAGCTATTGCGAGAATCTTCTCGTTTCTCGACAGGTGCATTTTCCGCTAGTCTTCTTCCTCTTCTTTCTTCTTCTTCTCGCCAGGTCTCTCGCTAGCGATGTAGAGGAAGATTAGGAGGACGGTGACGAAGCTCAGAACGTAGAGTATGAGCTGGAGTAATGAATACTCTGCATCAGGCGTGAGGTTGTAAGACACGCGCGCTCTACCATTTCGAGACGATTCGCCGAGCGACGGCTACTAAAACTTTCAGCTACGAAGAGAAGAGGCTGGCTCTCCCAACCAGACGCAAATCATTAAACTCATACAAGATGCCGCAGAACAAATGAACCAACCCAGAGAATCAAACGCGATTCCCGAAGCGAGAGTAGTCTGTTTCATTTCTTGCGGCTGAGGATTCCAGAGACATAGTCTTGGAATGGCTTGTCGAACATTTCTCTGGACGACTGATGAACCTCCCTGAATACAGGGTGTGCGGCAACAACTTCGAGAAACGCTGCCCATTGCCTCCAAGTGTCCTCGTCGATCCATTTCCGTCTGTAGAGGAAGTGGACTCTTTCGAAGAATCCGTAGAGCATGATGACGTAGTTGCGGATGACCATTTCCTCGCGTGAGTATGACTTTTGTTCTCGTCCAAGTGGTAGTTGACTCCTGTTGAAGAGTTCGAGCTGGAATGCATAGAGTTCTGGCCTCTCCGATAGCATCCTCATAGCATCACCATAATCGTCCATTACCTTCTGGTAGGCCTGTTCTTGGATTGCCTTGTTCTGGCTACGGAAGGAGAGCGTGAAGATGACAAGCGTCAGAGATAGAACAATCGTCTGGACGATAGTACTCCAGACTGTAGGATCCGAAATATCGGCCAAAGTATGCCGTCTCTTTCCAGAGTTCTAAATAACCCTGACCCGCGACAAATGTTCGATTCCTCTCTCGGAGAGATACTGATCTCTGAGCGCCTAACCAGATAGGCCGGTTTCCCCCATTTGATAACTAGGATCACTCCACTTCGAAGTAACCTCGGCGTACTGCGAATCGGCAAAGTCTAACACGCCATACTGGCCGAGTGCCTCGGCAATCTGCTGCGCGACTAGGTGATAGCATAACTGTTTCTTGTTGTCCATCACTCGGAAGTAGTAGTCGTCGCAAGTGCAGAACATACTATCAGGCATCACTTGATACTCGCCCTTTCGACCCTTTACCACCCAGAGGGTCCTTCCGCTCGGCTTGAACCGATAATTCGTGACCTTCCTAGCCTCAACTATAGCAAGCGCCTGCGGAAAGCGTTTCTCGAAAACCTTCGACAAAGCTTGCTTCTGCTCATCCGTCAGAAGATGAGTCCGGCGGAGCTCCTCAGAGACCTGCCGCAGAACAATGTCTTCGGTTGGCTTGCCGGTCGTTGCTCTTCTCTAGTAACCCAACGCGCCGCCATATGATAGGGTTTCTAACTCAAATCTGGGGATTGCGGTGGAGGGGGTCGGTGTCAAAGAATACGGACTGGAACATACTTCGCGACGTTTGCGATACCATCTACGTGCCGACTGCCACCGTTCTTTCCAGTGTTCCAGGCCCGAAGTTGGTCCCAGAAGCGTTCACCTTCAAGATGCACTGGTCCAACATGGGGTTCTATCTCCACGTCACTGAAGAAGCGATCGTAAACGGTAGACCTTTCGTGCAGAAGAGGCGGGTTGCAGTAGCATGTCTCATACCATGAGACCTTGCCTCCTCCTATCACCGCCCTCTTCATTGATGCCACAATCTCGGCACCGTCGGGTTTCTGGGCGTTAATAGTCCCGTCGTTAAGGAGGCTCCAAAAGCTCGCCATTTCTGCAACTATCGGCCGAGCAGTGACGACATATTGCATGCTTCGTTCCCTTCTATTGGAGCGCTTACCTTAGCTGCGAGTAGAGGTTCCGTGCTTGAGCTTTGCCCTTTGTTGCCTCGATTGAGAGGTTCGCCCTTTTGACCGCTCTTCGACGCGTCTCGAATGCCGGGGCGGTCAAACATCGCACGCAGGTCGGGCCTTGCCCTGTTCTGTGGATCGTTGGAACCAGTGACGATAGAGGACCTTGGTTATTGTGGGGGCCTTTTCTAGTTCCCAAATCTAGACTTCCTTCATTCAAACTCATGTTTCATTCACACAAACCAGCCTTTCACAGGAGCTATTAAACTCTTGGTTTTACTGACTAAAACAGAGGTATGGCTGATTCAGAAAGCGCTAATAGTAAGTAAACTCCTTACTTGGTAAGTAGAATATGAGAACTTGAGGACATTCAAGTTCATCCGAGACCCCAACGCTTTCGAACTGATGGCTGACGACACACGCAGACGCGTAGTCTACCTCCTAAGAGCAAAAGAAATGACCGTGGGGCAGATACACCACGAACTTCAACTAACACCCCAAGCAATCTACCACCATATCCGCAAACTCCTAGACGCAGGACTGGTAGAAGTAGCGAAGGAGGAACGAGTCGGCCACTTCATCGAAACATACTACAGGGCAACTGCAGAAGTCTTCGAATTCATCCACGGCGAAGGAGGAAGCGAGAAGTACGGTGAACAACGAACCCGGGACGCTCTCCAGGCCATGAACCAGCTCGGCATCAACGCCAACGTTGATGATGAAATCATCGCGAAGATGATGAAAATTGCAAAACAGAAAGACAAACTAGCGCTGACTCCCGAAATGGAGGAGAGGATACAGGCACTTGAGGGGGTCGACTTCATCGGAAAACAGCAGATCGCAGACTACGTCAACCTGCTCGTAATGAGCGACAAACAATTCGAAGAATGGCTAAACTTCGAGAGGAGCCGACGCAACCTGCTGAAGTCTGCAGTATCCCAACCGATCCAAGTCACAGTCAAGCAGTCAAGGGCTAAGTAGATCCTTTCAAGAATTAGTAGAAGAGACCACTTCTAGTATCGACCGAGCCGTTATGATCTAGGCGTTCTGTCATGTGGTCGTTTTTTGGACTTCAAGTATTCGTCTATGTCGAGTTCGAGGAAAACTTCGCCAATATCTCCCATTGTCTGTTTGAAATGATGCCTTTCGTACAGTTTCTTTGCTGCGGCGTGAATTGCTGAGGTTTCGAGACCGACGGCCCCTCTGGCAAGGGAGTCCTTGACCGCTACTTCTAGCAGAAGTGTTCCCACTCCTCTTCCCCTGTATGCAGGAGTTACGTAGAATGCGGATATGAACGAGTTCGCGCCTCCATCGATGACATCGTCATGCATGACATAGTGAATGAAACCGACAATTTTAGAGCCGGTTTCCTCAACGAGCAGTTCTCTGTTCTTAACTGCTCTTCGTACTGACCCTATTCGTCCGGAGCTTGGTTTCCAATCAAACCATTCGGAGAGAAGATTGTCTACAGCGAGGGCATCTGTGATCAAAGCTCTCCTTGCTACAAGTCCTTTGAACAAGCCTCATCGGGGCCCCTCCAGCATACAGGAATATCTCCGACATAGGATAAAGCCTCCGGCCAAACCAATAGACAAGTCTGAACTTAAACAGAGCATCCCCACTCCATATTGCTAGGGATTCTGAGCCGTGCCTGAAACAGTCATTGTGAAGCCGGTTGCGGACCAGCCTGCTCTCTTAATGGAGAAGGACGGTGAAAGGGTCCTAGTTGTGGCGGATCTGCATCTCGGCTGGGAAGTATCCCTGTCTCATCAAGGAATACATGTGCCCTCGCAGGTCCCGCGCTTGCTCGAGAAGCTCCGTAAGATCATCAACGACACTCATCCTCGACGACTCATCCTGCTGGGCGATGTGAAGCACGCGGTCGCAAAAGTTGAGCTGGAAGAGTGGAAGTATGTTCCGGAATTCTTTGAGGGTCTCGTCGAAATGATCCCCGACGTACGAGTTGTCCCTGGGAATCATGATGGAAATCTCGAACCACTCACACCTCCCAGCGTCAAGATCAGCACATCCGAAGGAATCTCCATCTGGAACAAGGTCGGTCTCTTTCACGGCCACGCCTGGCCCTCACCACCATTGCTAGGATGCGAGTTCTTGGTCATGGGACATCTACATCCTGTCGTCGTCTTCAAAGATCCCTTGGGCTTCCGCATCACTCGCCAGTCATGGGTCCGAGCCAAGAGCAATGGACAGAAGCTTGCAGAAGGAGTCCTGAAACATGAGTCAGTCAAGTGGGAAGGCGATTCGGTCGAAGAGTACAAGAAAAAATTCGGGATAACAGTTGTTGATGCTGAGTGCATCATAATGCCCAGTTTCAACGATTACCTTGGGGGACAGCCTATTAATCGGAGTTTCAGAGAAGGCTGGACGGATCTCTACAGGGAATACATGGGACCCGTCTTGAGATCAGGCGCGGTAGACTTCGAGAATGGCGAAGCATACCTGTTCGACGGAACATATCTAGGAAAAATTCAGGATCTGAGAAAGCTAGACCAAGAAACTGGCTAGTTCTGCTCGTCTCGTGGCGCCATATTCGCGAGTATTGTTCTATAGTTCGTGCCATTCAACTTGGCAATGTCCCGCAGTAGATCATAGTAGGACCGAACGTGGCGCTTGCCATCTCTGGCGTGATAGAGGGCGAAGTTCGCATACATTGTGGGAACAATCTCGTGATTGTACATCGGATACTGAGTTTCGGCTAATCCCAGTTCTCCGAGCTGTTGCGAGATAACTCCTTCTTTGAGGTCTCCAGCCTTTCTGCTCTTACGTTTGCGTTGGCGGGCTTTGAGTCGGTTGCCTTCCATTCGGCAGTCGGCGCTGCAGTATTTTTCGCTGAACCAGCCGAGGAACTTGCGCTTGCAGACGAGGCATGTCTTTAGAACTTTCTTGTCGGTTGTTTCCAACGCTTCTTCCTTGCCGGTTGGGGGTTTGTTTGCTCCAATGTCTACGTCGTACTGGTATAAAATCTGGTCGCATCTACACCGCAAGATGTAATGGCCCGAAGGATTGTCCTTGCCTTGTTTTTCACGACTTGAGTGATAGTAAGAGCTAAAGCGATACTGGTTGAACTCGGCCTTCGAGGGGCTGTCGGCTAGCCAGGTCTAGAAGGCTTATCATGAAAAGCCCGGACTGGCCGCGTGGCTTGGGAGCCATTATCCGTGGCCGCGAACCCACGAAATCGCCGGTTCAAATCCGGCCAGCCCCACCATAGCCCCGCTGGACCTAGTTCAAGTCCTGGGGCCTACGACTCATAACTGACCTTTGTGAACCCATTGCAACCATTCGCCATGAGGATTACAATAGGCTAGAACTTCCTCCTCCCTGTTACCATTACGAATTCGGCCGAGTTCAAGCAGGGGTTGCTCTTTTCCGCGCCACCATTCGAAGGAAATTTCGAAGAGATTTCTCCCTCGCGAAAGTTCTGCGATTTGCGACGAGAGCCGGTTTCGCAGTTCTTGAGGAAACTGGTATAGAGTATGACTGTGAAAGAGGCAGATTGTTGAATCGTCTGGCAATTCTGGCAATACGTCGGGCAACACGTCAAGGACATCTCCCGCAATTACGCGGGGAGGATTCTGCTTGGCTAGTCCGATCGCCTGTTGCAACAGTTCCGCTCTTATAGTGTGCTCAGGCCAGACCAGACTTCGTAGCCACAGCATCTCTTCTGGATCGCTGACATCCATCGGATTGAGATCTATTCCCACTCGAGATGCAACATGGGGAAAAACTTGGGGAATCCGCGGTTTTTGCTGTCCTCGCAGAGTGCAAGGGATCTGAACGGGAGAGTCAGCGTTCCCGTACTTTCCGCCCGGGCCGTAGTCATATCCATATCTGTCCCACAGAAGATTCAGTCCAGCACTCGCACCGATGTCCACGACGGACAGCACTCGCTCCGATTCTCGAGCTACTAGTGCAAAGGCGGGCAGCAGACATGCGCAACGCTGAACCTCATTCGTCTGGACCCTCTTGGTAGATATCAGATGGCGAATGTCGTCTTTTTTTTCCAGACAGAACGAACGAAAATACGCGTAAGGATCACCATTACCGCTGGGGGGATGAGACACACTCGGAAAGAAGGAGGACAGGTAATGATGAGTTGTTCCTTGAAGAAGTAGAAAATGAACAGCTGCAAAGAGCAGATTTGGGACGAGCTCTCCCTTCCGAGAGTGTGAAGCGACGGATAGGATCTCATGATCCTCGACAATTCTGGCGGCCAGCTGTTGGTATAGAGGAGAAGAGCCTGGATAGACTTTTTCCGAGAAGTACTTGAATTGGTTTGATAGATTTTCTAGCTGACCTTGCAAGACGCGGGAAGCCAAAGGTACTTTCCTGTTTAGCCGTTCTTTCTAAAAGACATTACACGCAATAATGAGACATTCCTATTTTGCCCCAGAACCAGCTCTGGTATGGACCCCGTCAGCTCAACAATGATTGAACGTCCGAGTTTTCCCGGTATGTCCTTATACCTAGCTGAGGGATCCAATTCGAGATCAACTTGTTGGAGCTAGCTGCACGCGGGCGTATAACGAAAGACGCGGATAGTTCAGCTGTCGAATGGCTTCTCCAATCCGAAGATCCGTCAGTACGCTACTTCACACTAACTGACATTCTGGACAAGCCAAAGGATTCCCCGGAAGTTGAGAAGACGCGGAAACTCATTCATAGCGGACCGAAGGTCTGCACCTTGATTGACGGCCAACAGTCTGACGGTGGTTTCGGTGTACATCCGTATCAGAAATGGACGGGGGCTCACTGGCGTCTCGTGTCTCTCGTCGAATTGGGAATACCTCAGGGGTTTCGCCCAGCGGTCAGAGCGACCAACCTCGTACTAAACTGGCTGCTCGGTGAGGCTCATGTCCGCAATGTTCCACAAATCCACGGGCGGTATCGAAGATGCGCGTCTCAAGAAGGCAACGCCCTAGCTGTCTGCAGCCGTCTAGGAATCGCCCAAGACCCTCGCGTCAGACGGATCGCAGAGTCATTAGTGGAGTGGCAGTGGCCCGATGGAGGATGGAACTGCGACCGGAGAGAAGAGGCGAATCACTCCTCATTCAACGAGAGCCTATCTACACTCTGGGGACTAGTCGAATACTATCACGCCACAGATGACAAGCGGGTAGCAGAGTCTGTGGAGAAGGCTGCTGAATTCTTTCTAAGGCATCGCCTCTTCCGTTCTTGCCGAACAGGCGAGGTACGCCAGCCCGAAACTTTTCACTCGAAAGTTCATAGGTCGATTCACTCGTTCACCGAGCTCCACTATCCATTGTACTGGCACTACGACATTCTCCAAGCGCTCACAATCCTTCATCGAGCAGGAAAGCTAGCAGACCCCCGTGCAGAGGAGGCAATTGACCTTGTCGAGTCGAAACGTGGAGAAGATGGTCGATGGAGGCCTGAGGGCTACTACTGGAGCCTGAAACGGAAGACACGAGCAAAACTTGCTGTTTCAAACGTTGAAATTGTAAACTGGGGGCGCGTTGGACCCAACGAGTTCGTAACCCTCAACGCCCTTCGGGTCCTGAAGGATGCAGGGCGCTTTCGTTCTGCCTAGAGCATTCGGGCGACGCTCTGGAAGTATTTCACGCCTTTCTTCCCGTTCGTCGCGTGATCCAGCGCCTGCTCCACAGCGTCTTTCGGATTTGAGGCTGAAATGACCTTCACAGTTTTTCTATCATCAAGAAAAGTGTCTGCGATCTTGTCCGCGGTCCCGCCGCTACCTACCAACGCCACGATAGGCTTCCCTTTCTGATATGCCACACACGCCTCGATGAGAGTTCCAGCACCACCACCCACTACTATGGCAGCGTCTGCTGCGTATGCTGTGATGAAGTTTCGAGCGAAGCCGATGCCCGTGGGAATGATGATGTCACAATACGGATTCGCGTAGCTCATGTCCTCGTTAGGAATTATCCCGACAACCATCCCGCCCTTCTCCTTCGCGCCGCGTCCTGCCGCCTCCATCACTCCACCCAGCCCACCTGTCACGGTTATCGCGCTCCTAGCGGCTATCTGTGCGCCGACCTCTTTTGCCGCGTCATAGGTGGCTTCTGGACAGTGATCTCCGTCTGAACCGATGACTAGGACTTGGATTAGTCGCTTGTAGTTGGACTGCGCTGTTCTTGACGCTACTCCCCTAAACAAGGCCAAACATCACGACTGAAACGAGTGAAGGACCTTCCCATGCGCTAGGACCATAATGAGGGTAATGTAACCGCTCATCAAGTGGACAAGGTTTTAATCACGACTCGGCCCGCCGACTCCCAAATTCGCGTTTGCATGATGCTTCATGTCAAGTTTCAAGCCTGGAAAGATTGAGAGGGTTGCAGGCCCGGTAATCGTTGCGGGAGACATGCTCGGGGCCCAGATGTATGAGGTCGTTCGAGTTGGCGACCAAGGCCTCATTGGAGAGATCATCAAGATCGAACAAGACCGGGCCACGGTTCAGGTCTACGAAGAAACTGCTGGCATACGACCAGGTGAGAAAGTTGAGCGATCCGGCAAACCTCTGTCGGTAGAACTTGGTCCCGGAATAACTGGCCAGATCTACGACGGTATCCAGCGACCCCTCACGATCCTATTTGAGAAGACAGGACCCTTCGTCCGGCGAGGACTAACTCTCCCACCCATCGACAAGGGCAAGAAATGGCACTTCGTCCCGACAACCAAATCGCACGCGACAGTCACCGCAGGCGACATTATCGGTCACGTAAAGGAAACGAGCCTTATCACTCAGCAGATAATGATTCCACAGAATCTCTCCGGCAAAATAACGTCAATTGTCAACGAAGGCGATTACACCGTCGGCGAACCGGTTGGCGAGCTAGACTCGCCCGGCGGGCCTGTTCCACTGTTCATGCTGAACACCTGGCCTGTGCGAACAGCCAGAGGCTTCAAACGCAAACTCCCCAGCAACACGCCTCTACTAACTGGCCAACGCATAATCGACTTCTTCTTCCCAATCGCAAAGGGGGGCACCGCAACCATCCCCGGCGCCTTCGGGACCGGAAAAACTATGGCCCAGCAGCAACTCGCAAAATGGGCAGACGCCTCCGTCATTGTCTACGTGGGCTGCGGCGAGAGAGGAAACGAAATGGCGGAAGTGTTGGAAACGTTTCCGAAGCTTGTGGACCCTAGAAGCGGCGAGCCCATCATGAACCGGACGGTACTGATCGCGAATACTTCGAACATGCCCATTGCCGCGCGAGAGGCCAGCGTCTACACTGGAATTACGATAGCGGAGTACTACCGGGACATGGGCTATGACGTGGCATTGATGGCGGACTCGACCAGTAGATGGGCCGAGGCTATGCGAGAAATATCAGGACGACTAGAGGAGATGCCTGGCGAAGAAGGCTACCCTGCATATCTCGCTTCTAAACTGGCAGAATTCTACGAACGTTCGGGAAGAGTCGAGGTGCTAGGCTCAGATACCCGTGTCGGGTCTATCTCAATTGTCGGAGCAGTCTCCCCGCCCGGCGGAGATTTCTCGGAACCTGTTACACAAAACACGCTGAGAATCGCCAAGGTCTTCTGGTCTCTCGATACAGACTTGGCGGCTAGACGCCACTTTCCAGCTATCAACTGGCTGACCAGCTATTCCCTGTACACGGATATTCTGGACGACTGGTATCGGAAAGAGATAGGTCCGGAGTGGACTATGATGAGGAAGGAAGCCATGAACCTGCTACAGAGGGATGACGAGCTTCGTGAGATTGTGATGCTTGTCGGACCCGATGCGCTCTCAGAGAGCCAGCGAGTGATTCTAGAGACTGCTAGGATGATTAAGGAGGACTTTCTCATGCAAGCCGCATACAATCCCTCCGACACCTATTGTGACAAGATCAAGATTGACCTGATGATCAAGCTGATTCTCGACTATCACAAGATCATGCAGAAAGCGGTTGACGAGAACATTCCACTCCAGAAGATTCTGGATCTTCCTGTAAAGATTGAGATTGACAGAATGCGACTGACAGCAGCCGACAATTTCCCGAGCTTCGCTGAGCGTATCGAAGAAGAATTGAACAAGGAATTCAAGTCGATTGGAGGAAAGTAATCGATGTCGCTTGCAGGTTTAGAATACACAACTATCAAAGAGATTTCTGGTCCATTACTCTTCGTCGAATCTGTCAGGGGAGTGGGATATGGCGAACTCGCACGAATCAAAACTCCTAGCGGCGAAGAGAGGAGGGGTCAGGTCTTAGAGATAGGCGGAGGAGTTGCAGTCGTACAGGTTTTCGAAGGAACAACGGGCCTCGATGTCGGAAAGACCCGCGTCAGATTCACAGGTGAGACAGTCAAGCTACCTGTATCCAATGATATGCTGGGAAGAATCTTCGACGGCAGCGGACGCCCCATCGACGGCGGACCGAGAATAATACCGGACGATTATCTCGACGTCAACGGCAACCCCATCAACCCTTTCGCCAGAGAATATCCACGGGAATTCATCCAGACTGGTATCTCAACAATCGATGGGATGAATACCCTCGTACGAGGCCAAAAGCTCCCACTATTCTCCGCGTCTGGTCTACCTCACAACGCGGTAGCAGCCCAGATCGCCCGACAAGCAAAGGTCGTAGGCTCAGATGAGCCGTTCACAACAATATTTGCCGCGATGGGAATCACAGCGGACGAGCTTCGCTACTTCAGAGACGATTTCGAGAAGCAGGGCGCCTTTGACCACGTCACCATGTTCGTCAACCTTGCCGATGACCCTGCGATCGAGCGAATACTGACCCCAAGGCTGGCTCTCACAGCCGCCGAATACTTCGCGATCAAACAGGGAAACCACGTGCTCGTCATTCTTACAGACATGACGAACTACGCCGAATCATTGCGTGAGATTTCCGCGGCGCGAGAAGAGGTCCCAGGACGAAGAGGCTACCCCGGCTACATGTACACGGACCTTGCAACGATCTATGAGCGAGCGGGTAGATTGCATGGGACGAAGGGCTCGATCACGCAGATGCCAATCCTGACGATGCCTGGAGATGATAAGACGCATCCTGTTCCTGATCTAACAGGCTACATTACAGAGGGCCAGCTCATGGTCGACCGGTCACTCCACCGGAAGGGTATCTATCCACCGATAGACCCTGCACCCTCGCTCTCGCGACTAATGAAAGAAGGAATTGGAAAGGGCAAGACCCGAGAGGATCACAGGGAAGTCTCTGACCAGCTCTACTACGCATTCGCTGAAGGGCGATCCTTCCGTGACCTAGTCGCAGTCGTCGGTGAAGAGGCACTCTCGGCGCGTGACAAGCTCTACCTGCAGTTCGCTGATGAATTCGAACGGAAGTTCATCAACCAAGGCCTCTACGAGAACCGAGACATCGACACGACCCTCGACCTTGGCTGGAACCTCCTCAGCGTTCTACCCGAGACCGAGTTGAAGAGGATAGACCCGGCAACAATCAAGAAGTGGCTTCCGAAGAACCGCGGGAAGAACAACTAGCAAATGCCCGATATCCTGCCTGGTGCCCGTCCGACTCGGATGGAGCTTATTGCTCTCCGGAAGAGACGAAACATCGCTCAGAGAGGCCAGGACCTTCTCCGAGAGAAGCTGGACGCGTTGATGATCGAGTTCTTCCAGTTCGCCCGGGAAATAACGGCGTTGAGGGCCAAGACTCAGGACATTCTGAACAGGACGTATCTCCGGTTTGCCGAGGCTCAGATGTTGATGGGATCGACAAGGCTGGAGGAGACTTCGCTGACAGCGCAGGACAGGTTTGATGTGGACGCGTCGACGAGGAACGTTATCGGGGTCTCCATCCCTGACGTCGAGGTTCAGCTGAGACCATTAGAGGGCTATCCGTACTCGATGATTGGGACATCAGCGAAGCTAGACGAGGCGGTGGCGTTGATGACCGAGGCGGTGAAGAACGTGGTGGAATTGTCGGCTGCGGAAGAGGCGATTCGCAGGCTTGCTGAGGCGATTGCGGCGACGAAGAGACGGGTCAACAGTTTGGAGTATATCGTCATCCCGCGGATTCTGAATACGATACGGTATATCGAGATGAGTCTACAGGAGAGAGCCAGAGAGGACTTTTTCAGGCTGAAACGAATCAAGACGCGGCTGGAAGAGGAGAAGGAAGAGGAATTGATGAATCAGCCGATTATGAGCTAGAAGCTGGTTAGTGTACTGAGCTCCATTCATTGTTGCAGGTGTCGCATCTGAAACTCTTCGTCTTCCCTGTACGTCCCTCACGGGTGGAGAGTTGAATGTTCGTCGAGCCGCACTTGGGACAGATAGTGTGGTAGAGATTCGTCTTCAAAGTATCTACAATATAGCAGGATTTTGAATGGTCATTCCAGAACATACAGAGGTCACGGACGCAGACGGAAGCCATGAGGGGACAGATCATCTGGTTGAACTTGCTTGTCGCCGCTCGCAGAATGCGCCGGAACGTAGGGTCTCGCATATCGAGAAACGGTTCTATCGTAGCCTCAGGTAGCGAGTCCTCTTGAGTCTCACTCTGAGCCTCGTCTGCCGCCATCGTTTAGAGCCTCCTCTAACCAGCATTCTCGAACTAGCTAGACGAATAGCTAAGCGTGGTGTCTCCAGAAGCAACAGCTGGAAGGCACAGACCCATTGGCCAGTGAGAGATTTTGCTAGTCGACATGCTCAGTAGTTTTTTAGGGGGCTGAACACCCAATCATTGATAGGCGCTTCTCCAACGTGCGAGTCCAGCTCGTAGGCTTCGAACCGGACCTGGAAAGGGTATGCGCGGCCGCTATGCGCTCATGCTACTCACCCCACCCGGGCTACCAGTTGTTCGCTCATACCTCACCCGACAGGGCACTGGAGGGAGAGAAGGTCTTCGACGAGGAACGGATAACGGGGCTATTGAGAAGATCCCTGGAACTGGGACACTACGATATTCTGGAACACAACAGCATCACGTGGCTCGTGGATGCTAGCGAGAAAGACATTCTCTCCCTCCTTGACTCGTCAAAGTTCTTCGAGACAAGCCAGGTCGACGAGGAGAAATGGATCGTGACGACCAACCTCAGGGTCTTGGTGGAGCTCGCGCGTGCGAAAAACCCGCCACCCCTCAGCAGGGAACTCGTAGCGACGCTAATCACAGCCGCACCAAACATAGCCTCTACGTTGGCTGCGACGGTTAAGAGTTGAACGCTATGACAAGCAAGGTCATCCTGTTCAGCTACACCAACTATCCAAGCCTCATCTCCAATCTCGAGAGGGAAGGTGTCAAAATGGGGCAGAACGGTCTATTACGGCATGGAAGCTTCACTTTCGACCTACAAGGTGTCAGCCGAGCCGCAAGCCACCAGATTGTACGTCATAGAATTGCTAGTTTCTCTCAACAATCACAACGTTATGTGAAGATAACCCGGAGCTATGGATACCTGAAACCGTCAGGAATCCCCGAAGATCTGAAAGTCCCAGTCGAAATACATGGACAGAAACTCGATCTGACCTTTTCCGACGTAATGGACCTGACCCGCCAGGCTGAGGAAGGACTAGTCGCCAAGGGAATCAAAGCCGAAGACGGCAGATACCTTCGTCCCAACGCAGCCACGACGAACATCGTGATGAGCATGAGTCCCCGACAGCTAATCCATTTTTTCAATCTGAGATGCGCCCCTGACGCTCAATGGGAGATTCGAGACCTTGCATGGTCAATGTATGCCGCCGTCAGCCTCGTCGCTCCCCAAGTATTCGGTCCGCTCCCGGCCGCTAATGAAAGCGACTACATCAAGAAACGAGTACTACTGGTAAGTGACCTCGTCCAGAAGCAGACTGAAATGTTCGAGAAGACCCCTCCGGGAGAATTGTTCCACTTGGAACTTCAGCCATACCTGGACTTTGCGCATCCAGTTGACGGTTTCGTCAGAAAATACTGAACCTGGCACAACTTCTTGATAACAGAAATCCGTCTGATGGTTCTAGCCGACTACGCCTTGTCGCTGTAACTCGTCCTGAATACCAGCGCGTATCTGTTTCAGCCGGACGCGGTGTTCCGCATATTCGTCCCCGTTGATTCGTCCTGCTTTGAAATCCTCGTCGAGCTGCTTCATCTGAGCCTCAAGTTCAACGACGCGCTTCCTCAACTGGTCTAGGTACGATGTCGATACTTCGGGACCTGCTATCTGGCTAGGTGTCAGGGAGGCTTTGATGGTTCCATCCTCTATTCGCATTATGTTGTCTGCCACGCGAGCAACGTTCTGATCATGTGTCACCATGATCACGGTCTTCCCTAGTCCCCGGTTTACTTTGACAAGGAAGTCAGTAACCATTCTTGCGTTGACGCTGTCCAACTCGCCTGTGGGCTCGTCGGCGAGCAGCAGGGGCGGGTCGTTTGCGAGGGCTGCTGCAATGGCTACTCTCTGCTGCTCTCCACCACTCAGCTCATCAGGTTTGTGATCCTGCCGGTCGGAGAGTCCAACAATGCTGAGAAGCTCCTTTGTCCTTGACAAGCGTGACGATCTCGGGACTCCTGCAGCCATCATGGGCAGCTCAACATTCTCTTCCGTTGTCAGTGTTGGGATCAGGTTTAGGGCCTGGAAGATGTGACCAACGACATCTCGGCGATAGCCTACTAGCTCTGATGGGGCGAGTTCGGTGAGTGTTGTGTCGCCGACCGTTACGGTGCCGGCGGTCGCTCGGTCGAGTCCACCGAGTATGTTGAGAAGCGTGGTTTTTCCACTGCCACTAGGACCTATGATTGAAACCATTCTCCCTGCTTCGACCTTGAGACTGAGCCCCCGCAACGCTTGGACTTCAATTCGACCAAGCTTGTAGGCCTTGACTAGTGAGTTGATCGTCACTTCGACAGATGTCAAGCGAATCTCACCGTTCTGCTTATCTTTGAAAGGTCTTTGCGCGCCGCCGTCAGTGCAGGTAAGAAGACTCCGATCAGCACGAGTGCGACGATGACGAGAATATTTGCAGAGGCCCAGAGTGGAAAGACTACTCGTCGGGCCGCGAGGATTTGAAGGTAGTTCTGGTTTAGGGAGTTCTGTCCGAGGGCGTCTCCCCAGACTACGATGAGCCCAACAATTGTAGCTAGGACTAGAGCGAAGATTACTAGTGGTAGGAATTCGGTGATGAGAAGGCCGGCCAGCTGTCTATATGACAACCCCCGGACTGATACCATGGTGATCTCCTTCTCCCTTTCTCGATAGCCGGTATAAGCAATGGTACCGACGCCTATGCTTGCCGCGAGGGCTGCGAAGGCCGTTCCGAGCCGGAGCACATTCTGCGTGCCGACATTTATGACTCCAGGGACTCCTTGCGTGGCAACTTGGGCTGTTGTTATTTTGAGACTGGGATAAGCGGCCTGTAAGGAGAAAGCGAGTTGTGTGAGGGAGACGTTTGGAGACGCTTTGGCTAGTACAATGTTGGTTGGATTGAATAGAGTGGCGTTTGGTCTTATGAGCCCGACCGGTACGAATGACCAGCCCTCAGGTGAGAAGGAACGACCAAAGGGTCCTCCCGATGATTGGGAGTAGTCTGGGCCGAAGTAGCTGATCACAGACGCGTTTATTGATCTATAGTAGAGCACGATCGTGGTCCCGATGGGGAAGGAATAGTATGAGGCGACTCCATGATCCAGGACCATTGTGTGATTGTTGGCTGTCATCGCGTTGAATACTGCATTTATGTCGCCTGTGAACCAGTTAGTTTCGTAGTATGCGCCCTGTCTCCATGTCAGGGGATCTATGGCCTTGATCTGGATCCCGCCCGCGGTGGCTGTCCCAGAGAAGTCAGATTCGGCTGTCGCTCCTGTAATGTTACCCCAGCCTCGAAGTTGGTCTGCTATCATTGTCGCGTTTGCTATCGAGCTTATTCCTGAGAGGCGGATGTCTGATCCTACCGCTACTTCTGCCTGTCGATAGTTGTAGTCTTGCTGGCTAGCAAGGTCGCCGATCACCCAGATGGAGTATCCGACGATGAGGGCGACTATGAATACGAGGGCCGCGACCCTTCGAGGGTTTCTGAAGACACTCTTTGATGCGAGGGCTGCAACATCCCCGATAATCCATCTAGAGATGCGGGAGAATTTCTTGTGAAATCGTTCTGCCAGACCTGTGGATAGCTGTGCTGCTCCGTAGAGGAAGAGGAACGGCCCGATGAAGGATAGTGCGAAGCTGAGGACGGCGGCGATTATTAGGAATAGGACTAGGAGAAAGTTTGCATTGTAAACGTACCTGCCAATATTCATGTAGTTTATTCCGATTGCAAGCGTGATTAGCTGGTACGCACCTAGGGTAAGGGCTAGTATTGCGCCCCGCTTTCTGATGGGCCGTGTCTCCTCAAGGTAGACATAGCCCTTCAGTGCTTGGGCTGGATCCATTGCCGCCGCCTGGCGAGCAGGAGCGAGAATTGCGAAGAGTGTGAGGACTAGCGTGAAGATTATTGTGATTATGGCTGTATCGCTGGTTAGGATCGTGGTTGCTCCAGAGCTACTCCCTAGGACCTGGAGGAAGAGGGGGTTCAGAACGTAAGCGAGAGCGATCCCCGCCAGTCCTGCGACTAGGCCTACCATGAGCCCTTCAGTGATAAAGTGGCGCACCAGTTGGCCTCTTGTGAATCCTCTCGTCAATAGCAGCCCGATCTCTTTGCGTCGCAAGTTGAAGGATGACTGGGAGACAGTGCGTCCGACGTACCAGGCCATAAAGAATACTGGGATAGAGACCGCGGTGAAAGTTAGTCTCAGTGAGAACATGGTAGAGGAGAATGCTTGGAGTTGGCCGAGAAGATTATCGTTTGGTGAGAATCCATACTGCAATGCGAGGTTTGAGATTCGAGCATCAATCTGCTGGATTGTCGATATGCTACTCTCTATCGCGAAGGGGCTTATGAGCCGGGCCCTGTCTAAGTACACATTCACCTGTGCCGAGATGCTGTAGAATCTTGAAAAATTACCAGTCGAAAAAGAGTTGTAATTCTTGGCCAGCACCGGAAGAAATGTCTGTTCCCAACTGACGATAAGGATACTTGCTTGCTGGTTAGCAGTTGTTAGACCTGGATTTCCTGGAAATGGCTGGTAGTAATAACCGATGCCGAGAGTGTTAACGGCTACCGTGTCGAGGCTGACCGACCCTACGACCGTTAGAGTTACGTTGTATTTCTTCGAAGAGTTGGTGTAAAGCGTGTACGTGATCTTTCGATTAACAGGGAAGTTCTGCGATTGCTGAGAGTCAGAATTTATCAGCGTCTCATTTGAGTGAAGCGTTTTTCTTCCAGAGACTAGCGTCATATGCTGATACAATACGGAGGCATCTTGGATTCCAGTAACGGTAGTGGAAGAGATAACCATAATGGAAGAAGAAGCATTGAAAGGAATGAACAGGTTGGACGTTCCGACAGGTTCAGCGGCTACTACGCCATCTATCTTCTGAAGATTCGAAACGAGGCCCTGCACAGACGAGTTTAGACTCCTCCCTCCATCGACTGAGAAGTCGCGTAGCTGCATGTCGACTGGGGTGTTGACGAGCTGAGCGTCTAGGGCTTGTTTTCCGACCGTATCTGCTGCAACGTTGATGCCGCCGAAGAAGGTAGCTGCGAGTGTCATGCCGAGTGCTAGTGCGGCGAAAAGCTTCCAGGACCGGGTGATTCTCTTGAGAGCGTAAGACAGCAACGACGAAGAATGATTGAAGTCCTATACGTATCAGTTTTGCTAATTATCTACGAGTGGGCAGTAGACGGTTTCTATAATCTGGAGGGATTCAGTCAATTGCGTGAAGCGTCTTGAGGCGGAGAAGGATAGCAGCATGGGGCGTTGCGTTAGCTGTGTTGTTTCGGCCAGATCTTCTTCGTGCTGATCAGGAACCTCCCCGCAAATGTTACTAGGATACTGTCAAAATTCGACAGCAGTGGTGTGATAGAGAGAAACGTCGTAAATCCCCATAATATGGGCAGTCGCAGGAGAAGGTCCGCAGAGGCGATAGAGTTGAAGAAAGTGAATCTTCGGATAAGTCCAGTCGCCCTCACTCTTCCCCTGAAGACCAGAGCGTCGTTCATGAGGAAGTTGACCAAGACCGCCGCTTGACTGCTCATGATCGCGTACACAAGGTAGGAAGAGCCTCCCAGAAAGCCTGCGAGTAGGCCTGTCAGGGCTGTGATCTGGGTCAGAACATACATGATGTATACGTTGAGGAATAGCCCCAATCCCCCCACGAATCCGAACTTGAAGACGAGCCACGCGGCAGGTCTCCACCTCCTCGGTTTGACTACATGAGGAGGATACATCCCGAAACCGGATGAGAATCGCGTGTCGCGGATTGCCGCGCGGTATAGGGCAGCCTGCGAGTACCGTCTCTGGCCCAGAACTTCGGTTAGCGGATTACGAAGGCGGTCCTCTAATGTCAACGGCTACCCCGGGCAGTTAGAGATATTGGGTTTGACCATGATATAACCGATACCCCGACGGTCGACCGTCATTAGCAAACTCGCGTGGAACGAAGAACCATCTAGGGTCTGAAAATTCCGAGAAGTTCTGGCTATGTTCCTGCTAGGAAACGAGCACCGGGATCTCCGGTAGCGGCGGACTTGATCCTATCAGTTGTTCGAAGTCTTTTCTTGCCTTATCCATCTTGGGATAGATGACTTCTCTGAAGCCTGTGACTGCGAACTCGTTGGGTCGGTAGGGGTCGTTGATGACGCGTAAGGCTCGTAGGGCGAGCTCATAGTTTGTGGGCGCGGTTTGTAGGAAGAATCCGATGACTTGGTCGCTGTACCAGTCGCGGAATCCGAGTTCTTTCTTGTGCCAACCCCAGCGAGTGAGAATGCCACGCGTGAACTTTGCGTGTTTGAAGATGTTCATGAGCCAATTGTGGGCGAGCCACTGGGGCAGGTTGA
>Ga0209472_1000633_pt1 | contig 20627 bp, 18 predicted proteins | sample GraSoiAngelo_130_FD_185887 | JGI IMG/M metagenome (GOLD analysis project Ga0209472, IMG submission 185887) | Grasslands soil microbial communities from the Angelo Coastal Reserve, California, USA - 14_0929_02_20cm (SPAdes) (version 2) | ecosystem: Environmental > Terrestrial > Soil > Grasslands ...
CTTCGTCGTTGAATGCCTGTAGCGCGCCTTCAGGAAACGCAATCAGCCGCACAGGAATATCAAGCGCCGAAAGCCAACTGGCGGCTTTTACAAGATGCTGCAGATGCTCGAGATTGATCTTGATGTCTTTACGGCGGCGAATCCCACGAACGGAGGGAATCAGGCCTACGGTAGTGTAAGGTTTCACTTTTTCTTCCTCACTGGATCGTGCCAAAACAACAAACAACTGGCCAGCGCAAAGTCTTGGTGTAGGGGACTGGGTGTCCCCTCGCTCTGAGTACTAGAACGTGATCCGGAACGAAAGCTGCAGCTGGCGTGCTTCAGCGGCGAATTTCGGCGAGCCGAAAGTGGGGTTGCCAGGGCTCGAAATGTGGTCGCCAAACTCCTTCGGCACCGGGCCGGCGAAATCTGCGAGGCCATACACGTGATCCACGTCCAACACGTTGGGCCGGTTGAGGAGGTTGAACACCTCAACACTGGCTTCTCCCTTGACGCGTTCGGTGAACGGAATCTCTCGCTGCAGGCGCACATCGACGTTATAGAAAGGATCGCCCTTGTAGGAGTTGCGAGCACTCGTGCCTACACGGTCGGGGAAAGGGAACCCATCGCCGTTAGTATCAAATCCTGCATTGATGCTAAACCAGCGGGCGCTTTGCAGACTGCTGAGCAGTGAGAACTTGAAGTCGCGCACCACGATCGGCCATTCCTTCGGTGATTCCGTCAAGAACGCCAACGTAAAGCGGTGGCGGACATCGTTGTCGCCAAGCGCCCGGTCAAATTCCGGATGCAGGTAATTCTCCGGCGTGTTCGGCAGGTTGACCGTGGTGGCGATGTCGATGGACTTGGACCATGTGTAATTGGCCAAGAAATTGTAGTGGTGCGAAAAAGGTTTTCGCAAACTCAGGGTGCCGGCGTTGTAGAGCGAGAAGCCGATCGGCTTCACATAAAGTACGAAGCCGAACGTGGGATCGGCGGGTCCAGCTGTAGTAGGTACTCCAGGTGGCGACGGGGGAGGACAAGCAGCGGTCGTAGGCGCGTTGCAAAAATACTCCTTCCCGCTTGGCAATTTCGGGCAGTTTGCTTCCACGTGCCCCGGACAATCGCCGTTGATGCTGGTGTATACCGGCAGCCGGCTGGCATGCATCCACTGATACCCCAACGAAACATAAAAGTCCTTGCCAATCTGGTGCTCGACTTCGAGGCTGGCCTGCTCGGAGAAGGGCTGATTGAACTTTTTCTGGGCGTAGCCCAGCGGAAACTGCTGCAGCGCATTCGGCGCAGGATAGGCGCCGCTAGACGCGAAGTTCATGAAATCTGCTCTGAGAGTTCCTGGGAACGGAATGCACGCACCGGGCACCAGATTTGGATCGCACACCCCCACTGCGCCCGACGGGCCGAATCCGATCAAGTTCTGGCTGGGATTCTTGAACTCCGGCAGGAAAGGCTGATTCATGTAACTGAATTCCGAAGCACCCACCCAGCTCACCAGAATGTCACTGTAGACAAACGGTCCGTCAAATAAACCGAAGCCGCCGCGCACCACGCCTTTGCCTCCGTTAAAGGCATAAGCGAAGGATGCACGCGGTTGGATGTTGTTGTAGTTGGTGGGGTGGAACCCACCGATCTGCTTCAGTTCGGATCCGGAAGGAAGGTTGTCAACGTCGTAACGAAGACCAAAGGTGAAGCTGAGGTTTGACCTGGCTCTCCACTGGTCCTGCATGTAGCCCGACCACAGCATGTGCCGGTAGGAAACCGAAGTGGCATCATTGAACACTTGTTCACTGGGGCCAGCGTACAGACCATTCTGGAAATTAGGATCACGATTCGGAATCTGCTGGCCAAAGAGCGACCGTGGCTCCAGAAACAGGTAGGCGACAGGCGTGCCCGGACCAGTGCCTGGAATAGTGCCGTCAAAGGGAAAGGCGCCAAAGAAGCTCTGTGGGCTAAAGATCCCGAACCCCGGACTGAACAGGGGAACCTGCGTGCTGGTCCAGACAGGCTGGAGTTCCCCGCCGAACTTCAGAGTGTGGTCGCCGCGCGTGTAGGTAAGATTCTGCGCGATCTGGAAGTGCTGTTCGCGATAGAAGCGAACACTACCCACAAAACCGCCAGATGACAGTAGGTCAGAAATGCCCAGAGCAGGCTCGAATCCCAGTCCTTTGGGCTCCAGATTGAAGAGACGCCTGCCGTATTGCAGCAGGGTCTCCGAGGTTAGGCCGTGGTTGAACACGTGAATCAGGTTGGCATATAGGGTCTGGTCGCGAACCGGGTTGTCGCGGTACGAAGATGGCAAACCTTCGCCCGGTGCGGCCCCGCGTGCGTTCTTTTTGCGGGAATCGTTGAAGAGGTAGGTGATGTTCAGGAACGTCTTGTCACTCAAAACGTTGTTGTTCTTGACGATTAACTTGTCATAGTCGTCAATCGTCAGGAACGAATTCAGACTCTCCGGCTGCAAACCGAGGGTTTGCTTCACCTGGTTGATGCTGGGAGTGCCAGGGCCCAGGCAGCCGGTCGCGTTGATGCAGTGCAGAATGAAAGAGGCATACAGTGGTGATTCCGCGCGCCTCTGCCCTTCGTATCCCAGGAAGTAGAAGCTCTTTTCTTTGCGGATGGGACCGCCCACTGTGCCCCCGAATTGGTTGAAGCGCAAGGTATTGAAACCCGGAGCAGAAAGCAGGTTCTTGGCATCGAGGTTGTTGTTGCGGAAGAATTCGTAGACCGAGCCGTGCACATCATTGGTGCCTGACTTGGTGATGGTGTTGACGACCGATCCCAAGTTGCGTCCTGTGTCTGCCGCATACGGACTATCCACCACGCGAAACTCCTGCACCCAGTCTTGCGACGGGCTGATGCGCTGCACCCCGGAGATGCTGGTGGTGTAATCAATTCCATCCAGGGCGAAGAACGAAGTGTGGCTCTCGCGGACGCCACCGAAACTGAGTTTCAGAACGGTTTCCGTAAACGGCGACTGCGCACCGACGGCGGTGCTCCGGCCCACGTTGACCGACGGAGTGAGCAGGACGAAGTCAATGAAGTCGCGGCCTGATACCGGCAGGTCAGCAATCTTGGGAGTATCAATTACCTGGCTGACGTCGGATTTTTCTGTGTCGATCCCCTGCACGACATCCTGAACCTGCACTTGCTGTAGGACTGTGACGCCCAAAGTGACTACCAGAGAAGCCGTTTGCCCCACCGAGAGGGAGACGGGGAGTTCCCGTGCTGTGAATCCCTTTGCCTCAGCCGTCAGTTCATAGCTTCCAGGAGGAAGACCAGGAATCACCGATAGGCCGTGCGATTCGGTGACATCGGTACGCTTGGCTCCGGTTGCCGTATTTTTGAGCGTGACAGTCGCGCCCGGAATTACGGCGCCGGTTTGATCATTTACCGTCACCTTCAAAGTGGCCAATTCCTGGGCCAGAACGTTGCCCGAAAGCACCAGCACTACAACGATCCCAACTACCCAAGACGAAGTCCGCTTCATTTGTGGCTCCCCTCGCGGTTGAAACGTAGCCAGCCTGGACAACTGATCGTTCTACTGTTGAAGTGTTCAACAAACTTATCGCCTACAGCTTCTCCGGCATTCGCATCCCAGGTCGCCGCTTCCAGGTTGCGGTTGGCCGGCACTGATTGGCTGTGAACTCTAGTTCGTGAAAGGCTGCTGTCTTACACGCTTGATGCACTGGGCCTGAATAACTTCGAATTAGTGGCCAATTCAACAACCAGGGCCAATCGCTTGTCAAGGTCGATTTATTCGGGATAACCCGGAGGAAAAAATCCTCGGCCACGGGCCACGTTAGGGGCGGGTGCCCTCACCTGCCCCACCACAAACGAGGGCGTCCGTGGCTACGTGAGCACGGACAAGCGCGGTGCAGAAACCAGCCAAACGAACTACCGACTTAACGGCACCGTTCTGTTCGGAAAAGCGAGTTGCCGCCACATGTCCCGATAGTCGTAATCAGTTTGAAGCGCCAGATTCAGCCGGTTATAAGAGGCGAAATCGCTTACCAAATGGCAGAGCTGCACGATGCCCTTGTCGGTCAACCCTGCCTTCCGCAACTGCACAATCTCCTCGTCCGTGACGCCGGCGGCATTGTTGTTGACCTTCAGCGCAAATTCAACAAGCGTTCGGAGCCGTTCATTCCGAACAGCTTTCGCTCCTTCCACCACAAACTGTTTGACCTCGCCCTCGTTGGTCTCCAAACCGTGATTCAAAATAGTGCAGAAAGCAGCCGTGCAATACGGGCAGCCGTTGGCTTTTGACACCGCAATTCCCACATGCTGGATTTCATCCATGCGGAGTTCGCCCAGTTGCCAAAGGACCTTGGTTGCACCCAGCTTCGCTTTGAAGAACTCGGGAAAATTCATCTCCACGTAGAAGTGGTTGGGCACGGAGCCTTCCATCTGCGTGACCCAGTCGAAGATCTCGCGGACTACGGGATCGTCAACTTTCTCCGGCTTCACTATTTTTACTCGCGCCACTATTTCCGCCCCTGAAGTCTCGGACTGAAAAATTCTGTTACGCCGCAACTCCCGCCATCTGTTTGATTATCTTGTCTGCCTCCCCTGGGTCGAACCACCACGGAGAATAATCAGGCGGATTGTTGAACCCGTTTGCGATCTTGCTCGCCAAAGGCGGAATCTGGCTTGCGGCGCCCATCAACTGCAGGATCTGGGGCGCCGGTGGAACCAGCAGCGAGTTTGTCCACCTCACCACCCATTGCGCATAGTCCCAGAAAATATCGAAAGTCTGCTGCATCCACTGCGCATCGAACGGTTTGTTGCCGCGCTCCAGAATTCGTTTCAGATAGATGCTGGCAGCCTTGCTGGCCGTGTTCGAACCTTGTCCGGTAACAGGATCGTTAGTGGCAACCACGTCCGCCATGCCGAGCGCCAGACCTCCCGAGGGCAGTTTGCAGATCGGCTTGCGCACCGTCGGCGGGAATCTGCCCACCAGGATTCCATTGTCGTCGGTCAATTCGACATTGCGGCAGCGTTCCCCTTCGAGCGGCATGAACGTATCCAGAATCCATTTGCTCTTGGCCAGGTGTTCTTCCGAGGTTTTCACATCATTCCAGCAGTCCATTGGGCCGCCGGGGACGCCCTCAAACACCATGATCTCGCACACTCCGGTTGTAGTCAGCGCTGGGAAGACAAAGTATTCACCCACGCCCGGCACGAGATTAAACGACACCGCGGTGAAAGGTTCCCGCGGGACCATGTTCTTTACATAGGTCAGCGCCAAGGCACGCATCGGCTGGTCGAAGGGAGACTTCTCTGCATCCCGCTCGAACATTCGGTTGATCTCGCCCTTGCCGGCAGCGACGAGCACCAGATCGTGGCTCTCGGCGTAGCCATCAACATCCTGCGGGCCCGCGTCCTTGATAACCAGATTGCCGCCTCGCTTGGCGAATTCCTTCATCCAACCGGCAAACTTCACACGCTGGTCTATCGATTGTCCGTAGCCGTCGAGCTTTGCCTCCCAGAACAGCGCCTTGGTTTTGTCCGGCCCGGGAATAGTGAAGGCGATGCCCTCGGTGATCGGACATTCCTCTTCCCAGAAGTTGATTCCCAAGTCTCGTTCATTTTGCAAAGAATCGTGAAACATGAACTGGCTGGAAGTGACCCGGCCGCTTAAGATCTGCTCCGGTGTCCGGTTGGAAACAACTGTGACTTCGTAGTTGTTCTGCAGCAATCCCAATCCCAACTGCAGCCCAGACTGACCGCCGCCTAGGATCACAATTTTCCGCATCGAGTTTGCTCCCGGGAACTGTCTCGCCTGCTCCAAATGCCTTATGCCAAGTGCCCAAATATAAATGATGGGTCAAGTTTTCCAAACAAGTAGCAGCCTCGTCCCGCGAAAAGGCAACTTGCAAGGCAAACCGTACGGCCCTTGTGACTCGCTCCTTCGCGTGGTAGCTTTCCTCTGCTAAAACCAGCTTCTTCACCGGGAGACAAGCATGGAAGGACTCACAGGGAAAGTTGCCATCGTGACCGGAGGCGCGACCATGATCGGTGCCGCCGTAGTGCGCGCTTTTCATCGTGAGGGCACAAAGGTAGTGATCGCCGATATCAATGACAAAGATGGACAAGCAGTTGCCGGCGCACTCGGTAAGGATGTGCAATTCGTAAAAACCGACCTGGCAGACGATGCCCAGATCGCCGCCTGCGTGGATCAAACTGTGGCAAAGTTCGGTGGCATCGATTTCCTGATTAACCTGGCGTGCGTTTACGTGGACGACGCCCTCAATTCGACGCGCAAAGATTGGCTGGACAGCTACAACGTTAATGTCGTGGGCGGCGTCATGATGCTGAAGGCGGTGAAACCACACATGGTGAAGCGCGGTGGCGGCGCCGTGGTCAACTTCGGCAGCATCAGCGCCAAGGTGGCGCAGACGGGGCGCTGGCTCTATCCCGTGACCAAAGCGGCGATACTGCAACTCACGCGCAATGAAGCCATGGATTTGGCTGCGGACAAGATTCGCGTCAATTCGGTTTCGCCTGGCTGGACTTGGTGCCGTCTGATGGATGAAGTGACCCACGGCGACAAGAAGAAGACCAACCGAGTCGGCGGACCGTTCCATCTGCTGGGACGCATCGGCGAGCCGGAGGAAGTGGCCGAGGCGGTTGCGTTCCTGTGCTCCAGCCATGCTTCCTTCATCACAGGCACTGATCTCGCCGTTGACGGCGGCTACTCGGCCATGGGACCAGAAATGGCCACACCTGCTATCCCCAAGCTCATGGAATAGGAACGATCCCCACTCATGAAGCGCATCGCTATCATCGGCGCTGGGCAGTCCGGGCTGCAACTCGGGATTGGTCTGCTGGATGCCGGGTACGAAGTGACTCTATATTCCGACCGCTCGGCGGACGACATCCAGCGCGGCCATGTACTGTCCAGCCAGTGCATGTTCGATTCGGCTCTGGAAACAGAACGAGATCTCGGTTTGAACTATTGGGAGGAGGGATGCCCCAAGGTCGAAGGCATCAGTTTCGCGGTGCCTAATCCTGTCGGCGGCAAGATCATCGACTGGGCTGCACGCCTTGACAACTTCGCCCAATCAGTGGACCAGAGGCTCAAGGTACCTCGCTGGATGACCGACTTTCAGAAGCGCGGCGGAAAACTCCAGATACAGGCTGCCGACATCGACGATCTTGAGAGTTGTGCCCGCAGCCATGATCTGGTGATCGTCGCCAGTGGAAAAGGCACGATCGCTCAACTGTTCGAACGCGACACCAGTCGTTCACCGTTCTCCGAACCGCAACGTAGCCTGGCTCTGACTTATGTCAGGAAGATGCGACCGCGAGAGCCATACGCGGCGGTGTGCTTCAACCTAATCCCGAATGTTGGTGAGTACTTTGTTTTTCCCGCCCTGACCACCAGCGGGCCCTGCGAGATTATGGTGTTTGAAGGAGTTCTGGGCGGGCCGATGGACTGCTGGTCAGATGTGAAGACTCCCGCTGAGCATCTTGCCTGCAGCAAGCAGATTCTCGAAACTCTTCTTCCCTGGGAGGCGGAACGCTGCCGCGATATCGAACTCACGGATGAAAACGGCATACTGGCGGGACGCTTTGCCCCGACTGTCCGCGAGCCGATTGCCACGCTTCCTTCGGGTCGAAACGTCTTGGGGATGGCAGACGCAATTGTGCTTAACGATCCGCTTACCGGCCAGGGGTCGAACAACGCCGCCCGCTGTGCCGACATTTACCTGGAAAGTATCGTCGAACGAGGCAATGGCCCCGCCGACGCCGAATGGATGCAGCAAACCTTCGACCGCTACTGGACGGGCTACGCAAAATGGGTGGTGGAGTGGACGAATCTTTTGCTCAAGCCACCGGGTCATGTTCTCAAGCTGCTCGACTGTGCCGGGAAGATCAGCGCCGTCGCCAGCGCCTTTGTTAACGGCTTTGATGACCCACGGACCTTATTCCCGTGGTTCATGGATGCAGCTGAGGCGGAAGCGTTCGTGCAAAAGGAAGCCAAGACAGTGGCCGAGCGCTTCGATCGACGTGATTATCGGAAGGCGCTTGGTCAGTTCGCCACGGGCGTGACGGTAGTGACAGCCCGCGCCTCGGATGGGCGCAAGGTCGGCGTGACCGTCAACTCCTTTTCGTCCGTGTCGTTGGATCCGCCGTTGATCCTCTGGAGTCTTTCGCGACACACTCCCAGCTTCATTGATTTCACCAACGCCACTCACTTTGCCGTGAACATTCTGGAGTCTCACCAGCACCATCTTTCACGGCAATTCTCCACTCCTTTGCCCGACAAGTTTGCTGGAGTCGAATTTGAGGAAGGAACCGGAGGGGTGCCGCTTCTTCACGGCGCGATCGCCCAATTCGTGTGCCGCAAAGTTCGCCAATATGATGGCGGTGACCACGTCATTCTTGTTGGTGAAGTTGAGCAGTACAACTATAACGAGGGTGAACCCCTCGTCTTTCATTCGGGACGTTACGGCGTTGCCACGCGTCATCCTGATATTGCAGAATGACCGGCGCCGGACAACGGAGGCCCATTGCGCGCGACGCAGAATGCTAAGCTGTAACGGCATGGGGCGCTCGGTCCCAGCCGAAAATCTACGACCTATAGGGGGCAATGTGATTGAGCAATATATGGCTGTTGCTCTGCAACCTACGATGCGTGGTTGCAGGAAGCGCTCGGAAGTTGCCGTCAACATCAGACACATTTCAGAACTGATCGACGCTGCGGTTTGGCTAAGCGCCATTGATCTGCCCGTCCGCTTGATTTGTGTGCCGGAGGGCTGTCTGCAGGGTTTCACCGACGAGGTGTTCGACTGGGACCACGAAAAGTACGTGGATGAGATGGCGCTGGACATCCCTGGAGAAGAGACCGAAGCCCTGGGCCGCAAAGCCAAGCAGCACAATACCTACATCATCGCGCAAGCGAAGATCAAGCATCCCGAGTTCCCTAAGAAATTCTTTAACGGCGCGTTCATCATTGCGCCCAGTGGTGAAGTGATTCACAAACACTACAAGCTCCAGGTTTTTGCCCGCGAACACTCTACGGTGCCACACGACGTGTGGGACAAGTGGGTCGAGCTTTATGGGGAAGATCTGGACGCTTTCTTTCCGGTGGCTGACACCGAGATCGGACGCCTGGGCTGTGTAATCTGCATGGAAGGATCTTTCCCTGAAACTGCTCGCGGGCTGGCGATGAACGGTGCAGAAATCCTCTACCGCCCCGCCTACCCAGAACCGTATGTGTCGAATGGGCTTTGGGAGATTCAGAACCGGGCGCGAGCGTTGGACAACACCTGCTACGTGGTCGCACCCAACCCTGCCAATTACTTCCTCACCCAGGAATCAAGCGATGCGCTGGATACCTTCGGAGGAAAGTCCATGATCGTGGATTACCAGGGCAAAATTCTCTCCGAGCACGGATACGGAGCTGGGCCTTCGTACGCCGGGGCCATCCTCGACATAGAAGCTCTGCGCCAGTATCGCACTCGCTCCTTATGGGGCAACTGGCTCAGAGATCTGCGGACAGAACAGTTCCGTTGCATTTACGAACAGGCGCTCTATCCCAAAAATTTGGGTCTAGAGAAACATCCTGGCCGTCACGCTGACCACGATGAGATTCGCCGTCAAGTGATGGAGATGATGCTGGCCAAGGGTATCTACCGGCGTCCCAGCGAGACCAAACCGCAAAAGGCTCGCGAGGAGGTTGCCGCCGATTAAAGAAGCATTTCAGAAATGCGCGGCTGTATTTCGGCATAGGTGAGGGACATGAAACCGGCAGACAAGGTTCTCGGTGGTCGCAGCAGTGTCAAAGTGGCGGTGGTGCAAACGCCACCCGTTTACCTGGATAGAGAGAAGAGCGTGGACCGTGCCTGTCAGAAGATTCACGAGGCTGCAAGCCACGGCGCCGAACTCATCGCCTTTACGGAAACCTGGCTGGCGGGCTATCCCTATTGGGGTGAAGGATGGGAATCCAAATTACAGAATTGGATTCCTGTTCGCGTTCAGTTCTACGATCAGGCTCTGCTGATTCCCAGTGAAGACACCGAACGCCTGTGCCACGCTGCAGCCAAGGCCAACGCCCACGTGGTGATTGGCTGCAACGAGATGGATACCCGGCGTGGTGTTCACACCATCTACAACACTCTGCTGTTCATCGAGCGGACTGGCAAGATTCTCGGGCGCCATCGCAAGACCGTGCCCACTTTCGTCGAGCGCGCCATCTGGGGTCCCGGCGATGGCACAGACCTGGTCAGCTACGATACCGATATTGGCCGCATTGGAGGCCTTATTTGCGGCGAGCATCTTATGCCTCTCATTCGCGCTCGGATGATCGAGCAGGGAGAGGATTTTCACATCTCCGTCTTCCCGGGGGCGTTCTCTCTTCACACCGGTCCCAAGCTGGAAGAGCCTGATCTGGAGGGCCGCTTTTTCTGGGGGCACACGTTGACGCGTGCGCATGCCATGGAAGCCGGGGCTTTTGTCCTCTCAGCCTGCGGCTACATGACCTCGGGCGATCTCCCGCCAGACTTTCCGCTGCGGGAGACGGTGAACCTGGATTACGCGCATGGCGGCAGTCAGATCGTTGCGCCGCTGGGCATTCCGCTTGTTCCTCCGACATCGGGCGATACCATCCTCTACGCCGAATGCCAGGCTGACATGATCAAAGTCTGGAAAGCAATTATTGATACGGTGGGCCATTACGCCCGTCCGGACATCGTTCGCCTGCAATATATGAAGTCGGTAGAGCCGAGCTTGGCGGAACTCGCAGCGGAGACTCTGGAGAAGAAATCTCCGGATGAGCTCGAGGCCATAGCGGAGCGCCAGGGACTAGGCAGGCAGGAGCTGGAATCAGCCATCGAACGCCTGGCAAGATGAGAACAAGCTGATCCTCGGCAAACCCGGCGATGTCGTATGTTCGGGGGCGATGCGAAAGATATACGGCAAGGAGAGGCCATGTCTTCCAACCCCAGCGCTACAGGGAAAAGCTTTTTCACCATCGACCCTCGCCGCTGCGCCCTGATTGTCATCGACATGCAGAATGCTTTCGTGGCTGAGGGCGCGGTCTTCGAGACGCCCGGAGCCCGCGCTATGATTCCCCGCCTGGAGCATTTGATCCAATTTGCTCGCGCCACCAGAATCCCGATCGTCTGGACCCAATCAGATCACCGCCCTCCCTACGGAGGACTGATGCTGCGCAAGTTCCCACCGATCGCGGAAGACCACATTCTGTGGCAAGGCGAGCCGAGTTTTGAGCTGTATCCCCGCATGCTTCAGCCACGCGAGGGAAAGCTCGAATACCACATCGTGAAACATAAGTTCGACGCTTTCTTCGAGACTGCTCTTGATGCGATCCTGCGCTCTCACGACGTGGACACCGTCATCATTACCGGGACAGCCACTAACGCTTGCTGCGAATCCACGGCTCGCTCGGCTTTCATGCGCGACTACAAGGTAGTATTCCCCAGCGACCTGAACGCGACCTTCGACGACGCCATGCACCAGGCAACTTTAAAGAATGTCGACCTGTTGTTTGGGCGCGTCGTCTCGAGCGACGAATTGCTGGCGGAGATGGAAGCAGCCCTAGAGACCAGCTCCAGACTATGACGTCAGGCTGGTCTTTTCGGATTGTTCGGTCGAGTGGACGCGTGAACTAAGGGGTCGGTCGCAACCGTCGAGCGTGTAGTCAGCGAGCCAGAGCCACCTGACCGGATAACGGGTGAGCTACCCGTAGAAGTGCCCGTACTCGGCATTCGATTGGAGTCACTACGCGATAACTCCCGGATTGTCGCTAGCTCGGAACTCATGTGAGCAACTTGCCGTTCCTGCTGACTGTCGGGGATCATTTGGCTGTCTAAGTTGGCATGTCCGAAGAATTCGGTTCGGGGTTTGCTCAGACGGAACATGAGTGAGCAATCAGCCCGATAATGTCCACGGATCATGGCGTTTCTTTTCTCTTTGCGTAAGCTGATCAGAGCGGCTTCACATATTCATACAGGCGCATGTCGAACAAATCCGATTCTCGACCCGATTTGATAAATCCACGCTTTTCATAAAACCGCACTGCGCGCCTGAGTGGATCTGTGGTATCGAGCGTGATGCGTTTGCACTGGTTTTTGCGAAGCTCTGTTTCCGCAGCGTGCAGCAGCGCTGCCGCCAGCCCCGTTCCTTGCCACTCTGGACGAACAGCCATGCCACGTAAACGACCTTCGTCAGGGCTGACGGTGTGGCAGGCAATCGTTCCGACAATTTCCCCCGCTGCGGAAATGGCGACAAAAATCGACATCAAGGCGCTTTTGAAGGCTTTCTGGCGTCAGCACTGTGTCTTCATATGCGCCGCGCGTGTAGCTGCTTTCGTAGCGCTCGAAGGCCGCACGCAGGCAGCTAAGAATGCCACCGCTGTCGTTCATCGTCGCCAGGCGGATCGAGAATGTCGGCTGCTGGAGAGGCTCATCCGACGGCGCTTGCTTCCAACTGGTGCTTTCCCATTCCAGGTTTGCGGCCACGCTTTCTGCGACAGAATGACCCCATTCACGCGCCACGAGAGCGAGCGCCAGATCAATGCCTGCCGTCACTCCAGCCGATGTCGCCACCCGCTCATGCATCACAAAACGAGTACCCTCTTGAATCGTGATCTGCCCATATTCTCGCAGGAGGTCTAATGAGGAGTGGTGCGTGGTGGCTGAGAGCCCATCGAGCATACCTGCAGCCGCAAGGATGAGTGCGCCCGTGCAGACAGAAACTACCGTGCCCCTCTGGCGGCGTACAAATTCCAGAATCTGCGGATTTTCTCTGACGTGCGTTCTCGCGCCGAGCCCGCCGGGCACAATAAGCAGATCAAGAGCTGGCGCTTCCTGCAAGATGCAATCGGGCACAACCTGCAGCCCGTGGCGGCAGCGGACATACTCGGGCTGGTGCGCGATCACGAGGGACCGAGAAATTCGAGTCCAGCGCCTTGAAGGTGGCGGTGTTGGTGACGTGATCGATGGGATAGAACCAGATCTTCTCCGGCAAAGGCGTGTGCAGCATGGGGGTGTAGACCGTTTCATTGAGCGCGCCGAAGCCAGGGGCGAATGCGCCCACCCCTTGGTTGCTGTCTACCTGCAGGTCGAGGATCTTCACCGCCAGTGTGTCGCCAGGTGCGGCGCCTTCGATGTAAAAGGGACCGGTCAGGGGATTATCGCCTTTCACTAGGCTCAGCGTGTCGCCCGGCTTCTGGATGGCCTCTCCAGATATGAAAGAAATGTCCGCGTGCCTTCCCTGCGCGTCTCTGCTGGCCAGGAAAAACTGCGGCATAAAATCCCATGACGGGTGGCCTTTTGGACAAGCCGATCTGTCCTTCTGGACATCTTGACTCCTTCCTGATTCGGACCTAGTTTCGTTCTAAGCTTTTTCCCGAACAACCCACTGGTTACGAACCGCGCGCCGCTCCTCCCAGTAAAAAACGGCTTCACGCCGGACTGTGTCTTGCTTCGCGGGGAGGTGCGGATGAAGCAGTCGAAGTTGCTCGCTATAGTCTTGTGTCTCGTTTTGCCGGCGATCCTGAGTACTGGAGCGCTTCAGGCTCAACACGATCTCGGGCCGCGTGGCGGCCTGCCCGGGGCCGGCGGTGCTTTCCCCACCCTGAATGCTAACGAACAGGCTTTCTTTAACCAGGCGTTTCTGCGCTTCCAAGAAGTACAGTCCGTATCGGGAGACATCCCCGGCGAGGATAGTGAGGGATTAGGGCCGACATTCAACGGGAACAGCTGTACGATGTGCCATGCCCAGCCGGCCATCGGCGGCAGCAGCCCCGGCTTGGCCAGTCCGCAGAACCCGGTTCCCAACCCGCAAGTAGCGCTCGCGAGCTCAGATAACGCTATGAATTCCGTCCCCTCGTTCGTCACCGCCAACGGCCCGGTGCGTGAAGCACGGTTCATCCGGAATCCCGACGGCTCGCCGGATGGTAGCGTTCATGATTTGTACACCATCACCGGCCGAACGGATGCCGTGGGTTGCACTCTTGCGCAACCGGACTTCGCCCAGCAGCTTGCCAAAGACAACGTCATTTTCCGCATCCCAACCCCGCTCTTCGGATTGGGTTTAGTAGAGAACACGTCCGATGCCACTCTGCGGGCCAACCTAGCTGCCACACAGACCGCAAGGTCCGGGCTCGGCATCGGTGGCAGTTTCAACACCAACGGCAACGACAACACGATCACCCGCTTCGGCTGGAAGGCCCAGAACAAGTCGCTGCTGATCTTCGCCGGCGAAGCTTATAACGTCGAACAAGGCGTATCCAACGAGCTATTTCCGAACGAGCGATCCGCGATTCCCAGCTGCGTGTTTAATGAGATGCCAGAAGACTCGACCAACCTCGTCAATGGCAACAGCGCCAGCCCGAACAACGGCACCGCGATAGGTACGGCATCGGAAATGCTCTCCGACACGGCGAACTTCGCCGCCTTCATCCGCCTGTTGGCGCCACCGACGCCAAGTCCCCAGACAACTTCCACGTTAAACGGTTCGACTCTGTTCAGCAGTATCGGTTGTGCCCTATGTCACTCACCCTCGCTCACTACAGGTGCTTCTATCTTCACGAGCATGGGCGGGGTGACCTATCGCCCTTTCTCCGATTTTGCCCTCCATCACATGGGCTCGGGTTTGGCGGACGGTATCAACCAAGGGGCGGCGGGTCCGGATCAGTTCCGCACTGCACCACTGTGGGGCCTCGGCCAGCGTCTGTTTTTCCTGCATGACGGACGCACCGCCGATGTATTGCAGGCCATCGAGACGCATGCCGACTGTAATGGCAAAATCCCTGATGGAAATCACGATCGCTTCCACCCCTCGAAATGTAGCTCGGAGGCCAACGGGGTAATCAACAATTTCAACGCGCTCAGCCCGTCGCAGCAGCAGGACATCTTGAATTTCCTTCGCTCCTTGTAGCATAAGTAGAGGTTCTTGCCTCCGATTCCGGCCGCGCGCCCCCGCAACCGGAATCCGGTAATGCGAAATTGCCTGCCCAAGCATGCTGGCCCCAGTGCTGGCGAGGCCCCGACAAGTCTTGGGCGAGGATGTTTAGGTCAGCATGGGGTGCGGTCAATCGCGCTTTGGGGATAGTTATACAAATGGGGAAAACTGCGGCGCGCGACCAGTTAGGAATTCTCTCCGACGCGCAAGCCAAGATGCCTACAACATGCGCCGCATAAGGAAGGTACCCGGGTCGAGTTTGACAATGGCCTTTGGTTACGTCGGCTAAAACAAGACTACCTTTAGAATCGCGGGTAGAGACTTCAATAAAAGTGGGCGTAAAAAATGCACACGAACGTAGGAATCCGGCCATCGGTTAGCTCTTTGGCCACCAACATCCAAGGTTGGATAAGGCCCTTCGCGACCCGGGTGCAGCAATGGATTACTTCCATGGCTAAAAAGGCCAAGAAGGCCATCGTTTTTGATCTGTCTGCCACCTGGATTCACAATGTGATTCCCCCTGTCGCGGTGCTTGCAGGGGCCGCAGCTTTTGGATTCTGGTGGGGCAGCATCAGTGCCGGACTGTTCGCCTGCTTTGCCTTGTCTTTCCTAGCCGCTATCTACAAAGCCCTGCGGCAGATCGTTTCGATCCTTCACTGGGAGCGTGATTGCAAGCTCTCCGAGAACTCGAATGGTTCTAGTATTACAATGCGAAGCGAACAGGACTTCGAGGTTAGCGCTAGGGCCATCGAGCATTTGCGGCCATGGGTAGAAGACGAGACTTCATTGACGGAGGAGCGTGCAAAGGCCTGTTGCGCAGTTCTTCTGGATACGCTTGCAACCCTTCATCCCAAGTTCGCAAAATGACTGCTGGGATAACTGAGTAAAAGGCGTGTTCCCGCGCCTCCTCCTTTCAACCTCGCGCAAAAATCCATGACTGACATCTCCCGAAGGTCGCGCATAAGATTCACACGCGTACGGCACGCCGTCGTCGCGGCGTCGGAATCTGCGAAAACGATCACAAAACCAGAATCGGTTTTCCATCGAGACCAAGACACAAATAGATAGCAATCGGGCCGCTGCAAGACCTCGCAACGGCCCTCACTTCTTCCAAAATCACCAGACGTGAGTCCCTGCTTTGTGGGCCAGAGCGCGGCCCACTCTGCCGCGCTTTGCAGCAGGTTTCTTCTTGGCAACGTCAAGAATACCCACTCTCACGTCGCCCCACCGTCCGATTTCGTCACCGCAGTCCGTACAGGTGACCATGCTCTCATCCGTTGAATGGGCCGGGACAGTGATTCTATTGCTGCCGCACTTGCGGCACCTAAGAGGAGTGCTTATGTCTGATTGGATCGGCTCGGTCACGGTGGCGCCTCCGTTTCCGACTGGGAATAGGAACCCACTATACGCGCGGAGAAATCGCAATTCAACGCGCTCCGGAGATCATTTGTTCATCCGCCACGAACCTCGATCTCAGCATGAGCGTCACCCATCCAAATCAATCCGAACCGTAAGCAGTCGCGTGCCAAGTAAGCGCACGATCCGCGCATTCGCGGCGCTCGAAGGCAACTGACCCGCAAGCCACCGCTGCCGCTCGCGCGCATCATCATCCTAGAGGACATGCGCCGTGCCGTTATACCAGCGAGCGCGAAGTCCCTTACACAGCTTCAACCGAAAGCGTGGATTCGTCTGAATATTACGCACGTACCCTGCTTTGACGCCGTGTTCCGCCACGATCCAGAACTGATTGCCGACGCGCCCATCGCCCACCGGAGTGCGCCGCGACTTGCCCGTCTTGCGCCCAGCGGTTTCCAGAAGCGCATAGCCCGGCGGCACAATGCCGATCGCAAACAGAATCTTGATCGGCGGATTGAGGAAATATTTCTGCAGCAGATGAACAATCCGATGTTTCATCTTCCCGCGCTCACAATTTCGTGACCAACCGGCCAACACTGGAAGGCACCGCGGGTGAGCATCGGCCCGAGAAAATTCGGAGTATTGCATTCGGCCCGATAATCTTCATCTCCCACCGGTCACTCGCCGAGAACCGATAATTGAAACCCGCCAATCTACGGATTCAAAAGCACGTGCTCGATGAGGGCAAAGTGTGCAGCATTTCCATCAAGACCCAGGCGTAAGTAAGAAACAGCCGGGCCGCCTACAGACTACGCCGGTGTCCCCGAATTCGCTCCCCCGTACAGGATAGGTGTAAATCTCACTCCAAACTTAGGCTCTTAGAAAAGCCGTACATCGACGCCTGCGAACCGGTAAAATGGAATCTAAATTTTATCGAAACGCACATAAGGGATGTCCGTCGATCGCGTTAGGGCCACACTGCAGCACTATGTCCCCCAGCTCCTTCTCCGCGGCTTTGCCAGTGGCAGGCGCAATCCACTGTATGTGTTTGATAAAAGAACTGGTCAATCATTTCGCTCGTCCGTCCGCAATGCTGGCTGCGAACGGGGGTTTTATGACCCCCGCAACCAGTCGGCCGTCAACGTTGACGAGTGGATGAAGCAGGCAGAGGCAGAGGCCGGGTCGCTAGTTGTGGACATCCGTCGCCAGGGAAACCTGAGAAATCTAACTCAAAGTGATCGTGAATGGCTCGCGGCCTTCGTTGCTATCCAGATGGTACACACCAGGCGGCAACTCACGGCCCAGGACGATCTGGCACGGACGCTCGCTTCCGCACTTCGCGAACGGGGCATGGATCCCAGCAGCATTCCAGGTTTTGACGAATTCGATGGCGACAAACTGCGGGCTGAATTTCTTGGAGGCATTCAGTCCCTTTCCCTGAAGGTCTTTCCCTATCTGAATGAGAAATCCATCGTGATGTTCGCTTCAGACCGCGCGAATCCATGCTGGATTTCAGATCATCCCGCCGTCCGATACAACAGCTTGAATCCTGGCGACGGCGTTTGTGGGACTCTGGGGGTGGCCAACACTGGTGTCGAGATATATCTTCCCATTGGCTCACAGTCTGTGCTTGGTTTCCTCTGCACCAGCATTGAAGAATATTTTCGAAAGGCACGCAAACTCTTCCCTGCCGCGTCGGCCCCTGCCGCTGTCGAGGAAATGTTGAATGGGATATCTGCAGGTGCGCCAATCCGCGCTGAGCCAGTAAATGTGATGTTCTTCAACTCGCTGCAAGTCGCTCAATCTGAGCGATATCTATTCGCTGAGCACGATAATTTCGAGCTCGCCTTGCAGATGCTGCGCGATAATCCGCGATTCAAGGAAGGGCCGAAACCGCAGGTTGTGGCGTAATCGCAACCCAAATACCCACAGGAGAATTTGACAACCAAAACCTCCAGTCCTAAGCTGTTGCTCCGTAAACGCCATCAGAGTCGAGGAAGCTCACAAGTCCGATCTCAAAAAACGAGGAGGCAATTCCATGAACCGGAGCTCGACTTCGTTCGTATTCGCCTCAGTCCTCGCCGTCGCCGCGTTGGTCGGCCTGGCATGGGCCGCCAATGTGGAAGAAGAATTGAAGAAGCTCGAAACAGATCGCGCGGCTGCAGCGGTTAAAGGCGATGTGGCAACGCTCGAAAAGCAAACGTCTGACGACTACACGTTCATCAACTTGTACGGCCAAATGTCGGACAAGTCGCAAATGGTAAACAACTTCAAAACCGGCCGAACCAAGATCACCTCTAATGAGGTTTCCGATATGAAGGTGCGCGTGTATGGCAACACTGCGGTGATTACCGGTAAGGCCGATGTCGCAGGAACGATGGCGGGAAAAGATACCAAGGGCCAAATTATGTTCACGCGCGTCTACGTGAAGAAAGGCGGCAGTTGGCAATCCGTCGCTTTCCAGCAAACCCTTGTCCCAACTCCCTAGACAAAGTTACGGACCGAGAGCTATGACTGCTCTCGGTCCGAATTTCCCATGCCGAAGCCCTTCCGATTCGGCTTCGCCGAATCCACGCGAGAATCACCCATCCATATCAATCCGCACCGTAAGCAGTTGCGTCCCAAGTAAGCGCACGACACTGGCATTCGCGGCGCTGCTCGGCAATTGAGTGGCAAGCCACCGTTGGCGCTCCCTGGGATCATCTTCCGGAAGCAACTGTGCCGTGCCGTTTTGCCAGCGAGCAAGCAATCCGTGGCGCAGTTTCAACCGCACTCGCGGGTTGCTCGCAATATTGCGAACATAGCCCGCCTTCATGCCGTGCTCCGCCACGATCCAGAATTGATTGTCGACACGCCCATCGCCCACCGGAGTGCGCCGCGGCTTGCCCGTCTTGCGACCCAAAGTTTCGAGAAGCGCATATCCCGGCGGAGCGAGACCGATAGCAAACAAAAATTTGATCGGCGGATTGAGAAAGTATTTCTGCAGCAGATGAACAATCCGATGTTTCATTTGCTCGTGCTCACAAGTGCTTTTTTACAGACTGTACGGCTGTCCTCGCGTGTATCTGCCAGCTTCTAGCCCTGACTTTGGTCGGCGTCACCCTCTTCCCCGCCAAAGAAGCTCATAGCTTCATCATCATCGATGTCTTGCGGACAATCGACGACGGCAACCACTTCTTGCTTGGTACAAATGGCCTCACCGGTACTGGTGTTCTGGACAATTTCTTCGAGGTCGCTCTCCGCCAGATTCCAATCACACCAGACCTCGATCCGAACTTTGTAGTAGGCCATAACAAGCTCCTTTACGGAAAAAGCTGTCCCTAACATCGCAAAGACGCCGCCAGCTTCAAGCTAAGTTCCTGGAAACATGGAGGATGGAGCCCGGGGAACAAAAGCTGTCTCGCCCGGCATCATACTTATTAAGCAGCATACGCCTGAACGTGCCCTGCGGCGTTGCCTGCTCCCGGTCGAGCCGACGTAGCGCTTGACCAGGGAGGAGGTGCGGGCAATGAAAGGCGCAAGATCCGCGCAGTCTCGCCCCTATTGGGTTCGTTACGTTGTCGCGTTCTGGGCGGTAGAAAAACTCACATGGGCAAAAGACAACGTGCTGATAGCCTGCGTGTGCTCCCTTGCCCCAGGCCTGATTGCCGCCGGCATCAGCGCTGCCATTAGCGACCAAAAGTGGCGCGCAGCGACGTATGCAACTCTTCTGACCTATGGCGGATTGTTCGCCTTATTCCTGATGTGGAGGCTGGTTGCCACGCCATGGGAGCTAGATCGCGAGAGGCAGCGATTCATCGACGGATTGACCCAGAAGCTTGCTTATACCAGGTTAGAATTGGTTGCCATACGAGCCTCTCCGTCAGCCATCGACGTGGAGGTTTTGGAGATTCACGTTCAAGCCGCAGACACCACACATTCAATGCACGCTCCCGACTTGCCAGTCGCTTGCGACATTTTTCTTAGACTGAAACTGACCCTCCGCGACACACGCCCGATTGGGGTGCTGGCATACGAACTCAGCAGCGTTTTGCATGGCAATTCCAGTCGCGCGGATTTTGTGGACGACATCCAGGACTGGGGTCTAGTCACCGAGAAAAAAGCGATAGGAGTAGGGACGACGTTTCACTACACAGTTGTTCGGCTAACGAAGCTTGCGCACCAACTAGAAGAAATAGGAGTACCGGTCGAGGGATGGATTCATTTCTCCGTCACTGGAGTACATGAGAGAGAAATTGGCGCAACGATCTACCGGCTCATTGTTTTGACTCCGAACGGCGGGATCAACGCGGACATCGCCGGCACCAAGAACTTGGCCGGGCTGGTAGGCAGTCAGTTTCAGAAAA
>Ga0209472_1000634_pt1 | contig 20621 bp, 14 predicted proteins | sample GraSoiAngelo_130_FD_185887 | JGI IMG/M metagenome (GOLD analysis project Ga0209472, IMG submission 185887) | Grasslands soil microbial communities from the Angelo Coastal Reserve, California, USA - 14_0929_02_20cm (SPAdes) (version 2) | ecosystem: Environmental > Terrestrial > Soil > Grasslands ...
GTGGCTTTGGTCAGCTGTGCCCCCGCTTCGGTGGTCAGATCTACGGTCGCCGCCGCCTCGCGCGTGGCCGGTGTCGCGTGTGCCGTGGGCAGGGTTCCCAGCATTCCGAGGACACTCAGCCCGGCGGTGAGTGCCCGGGCGTCGCGGATGCGCTGCACGAAGAATGCGCCCATGCCTATCGCCCCTGCGTAGGTGTGTTTTGCAACGCGCCCGCTCCGGCGATCGCGATTTCCTCGTCCTGCTGGGCACTGGCGGCGCCGCTCACGCCGATGGCACCGACGACTACTTTACCGAACATGATCGGCACCCCACCCTGCAGAGGGGTGAACGCTGTGACCGCGGCGACCGCGGCCAAGGCCGGACGGTTCTTATTGATCGATTCCTCCATCGCGCGGGTCGGACGGCCAAAATTGGCCGCGGTGCGCGCCTTGCCGATTGAGACGTCGGAACTGGCCGGGAAACTTCCATCGAGGCGCTCCAGGCAGATGGTGTGGCCGCCGGCGTCCACCACGGCAATGGCCGCGCCCGGCGCATCGTGGCTGCGTGCATAAGCGATAGCAGCCGCCACGACGCGCTTGGCGCCTTCGAGTGTCAGCGTCGGTTGAGTGGTGACGTCGCCGGCGGTGGCTGACCGTGCGGTGATCAGGGCAAGAGCAAGCGAAAGAGAAAGCGCTCTCATGAAATATCTCCCTAGCCCGCAAGTGCCAAGCGGGCGTGCTGCGCTGCAAGATTGATCAGGCCCGGCATGGGCATCTGACGAACAGAGGCGGGCTCACTCCTTAAGCCGGGGGCGTGGTCGCCGAGCCGCCGCAGCGTGTCGCCCACCCGCCGCGGTGTGCCCAAGTCGTTCCAGCCACAGGCGGGGGAGGTGATGACCCGTAGGCTCTGTGGTGCCTGCTGAACGATGGCTCGCGAGAAATCCACTGCGCGCAACCGTTCGTAGAGTTCCATTAGCGCCGAGGGTTGGGCCGATTGCGCATCCCGCGCGAGTGCGGTGGCCATGTCATCGACACTGGCGCCCATATAAAGGCGCAGCAGCCCCAGCAATGCCGAGCCGGTCGCGGCGAAAATGAAGCTGTTCCAGAGTGCCTTGGCGCTGAACAGCTCCCGGGCTATGTGTATTGGAGGCTTCTCGACAAAGCGCGCGACCGTGCGGGAGCGGTCGGAAAGCGTGCAGCCCGGTACGATATAGCCCAGTTCCGGATCGGCCTCGTCGGGTTCGATGCCGATCAGCGTCAGTCCGTCGGGGTTATGGTTTAGATGCACGACCAGCTCGCGAAGGGCCCGTGCCAGCGCGCTCTCATCGAGTACAAAGTGATCGGCCGGCAGGAACACGATGCGAGCGAGCGGATCGCGGTCCAGGATCGCAAGCACGCAGAGCAACACGCCATTGGCGGTACCGCGGTTCTGCGGCTGAACGATGACGTTTCTGGGAGACAGGGACTGGAGGGCCTTGCGCCAATAGCGGGAATGCTGTTGCGCGACGATGGCGCACACTTGCTCCGGAGGCGCGATGTGGCGCGCGCGCTGCAGTGCGTCATGCACGAGTGCGCTGCCCCCATTCAGTGAGCAGAATTGCTTCGGCACCGAGTTACCGGCGGCGTCCCGGGTGAGGGAGGCGAGCCGGGTGCCCTCACCGGCGGCCAGAACCACGGCCCACGTTCGGCTGGCGCGGCTCATCGTGCGAGCTCCCGCCTCTGCGCGCGACCGGCACGGTGCCAGGACAGACCCCGCGCGGCGCGCGTCTGCCAAGTGTGCGGATTGACCGCTTGTCTCGAGCGGATCGAGGGCGGGAGCCAGCTGCGCGGCGTGTGGGTCACAACCGAGAACTCCCAGGCGTCAGGAGCGAAGCTCAACGTAAAGTCAGTCTTGGTGTTCATACCCTTGCTCCCCATTCCGCTCCAACATGCCGCGGGGGACGGACACGTTGGAGCGGAACGCGATGCTCACTTTGCCGGAGGGGGGACATCGATCTGCACGACACGCCCGCCCACGATGCGATCGCAGGTGCCCTTGGGGACATAAATCCACGCTTCGGCGTTGCCGTCGGTCGTGACATGACCGTGACAGGCATTGGTGCTTGTCGCACAGTCGTTCTTGCCGGCTTTGGTAATTCCGGCGCACTGCTCCTTACCGTCGTCGGCTGCAAGAGCGGTCGAGGTCAGCGCTGCGCCGGAGAGGGCCAGCACGCTCGAAATCGCCAGATGCACCATGGAACTCTGTTTGCTCATTTGCGTTAGCTCCTAAAAATTGCTTTGTGAGTTGCGACGCACTCAAGTGGTCGGCCACGCTCTGAGGAGCAATCACCGTGCCAAGCAGGTGAGAAGGCACGTGGTAGTCGCCAAGTGACGGATTCCACAGACGTTTTAATGTCTGCCGTGGTGCAACAGAGATTTGAAGCGGCAGGCAGATTCGCGGAGGTGCGGAGGATTCGCCGCAATACGCTGCGGGCACAAGTAACCCGCTGAGGCTTAACGCGCTATGGCTGAGCGCTTTTCGAACACCGCTAGGAAGTGACAGTGCCTAGTTGATGCGCAGATGCGGTTGGACCAGCCCGCGGACGCGTTTCATATCGTACTCTCGGGCAACAGTGCGCAATCCGCAGATGAGGGCACCCAGATGTGGCTGAGCGGTTTCGATATCATCCAGCAGCCTCATCAGCTCAACGACGTCGCCCAGTAACGCGGATTCGTACAAGGCCTGTGCCGCCTCTGCGGGCAGGGCATCGGCGCCGGCACCGCTGGGAGCTTCGGATGTGCTGGGATCGTCGGTGGCAAGGCCAAGGTGAGTCCCGATGCTGTAAATCAGCTGGACCGCGTTTACGGGTTTCGCAATCACTTCATTGCAACCCGCGGCGAGACTTGCCTGGCGATCCGTTTCGAACACACGTGCAGTAACAGCGATAATCACGACGTCTTTAAGTCCCGGGACCTCACGTATCAGGCGGGTGGCCTCAAGGCCGTCGATATCCGGCATGACGAGATCCATCAGGACCAGATCGGGAGGCCGGGCGGTGGCAAGTTGCAGGGCATCGCGCCCGTTCGTCGCCTCTGTTACGTCAAATCCCAAGGGACGTAGGAGCGCGGTGAGAACGGCACGATTCTCATCCTTATCGTCAACCACGAGAATCTTCTTGCCGCGGCCGTTTAGTGTGACCAGCGGTCGTGGGACATCGTTGACCTGCGATCCGGAACCGGAGACAGCCGAGAGCTCGACCGCGAAGCAAAACAGGCTTCCGCGACCGGGAGTGCTTTGAACCGTGATTTCCCCTCCCATAAGGCGCGCTAGCCGGCGACTAATCGCCAGACCCAGGCCGGTTCCCTCGAGAATGCGACCGCGATTGTTGAGCTGCCGGAAGGGAAGGAAGATCTCCTCAAGTTTGTCACGTTCGATTCCGATGCCTGTGTCTTCGACCTCGAGGCGCAACCGGGTTGCGTTGCCCGTCAGCAGTTCCCATTGAGTTCGCAAGACGACACCCCCCGTAGTGGTGAATTTCACCGCATTGCCGAGTAGATTCAACGCGACTTGGCGCAGCTTGCGGGCGTCACCCAGGACTACATCCGGAATCGCCGATAGCGCCTGGTATTGGAATGTGAGGCCGGCCTGCTCCGCACGCACGCGCGCGATGCTAGCCACGTCAACCAGGAACTGCGGCAAGCAGAACTCGGCAAGGATGACTTCGTGCCTTCCAGACTCGATCTTGGCCAGATCCAGAACATCGTTGATCAGCGCAAGTAGGTGTTCCCCACTGCTCTCGATGACCGCGATCTGACGCCGCTGATCCGCAGTAAGGTGAGTATCCCGTTGCAGAACCTGGGCATAGCCGAGAATGGCGTTAAGCGGGGTGCGCAATTCATGACTCATATTCGCAAGAAAGCCGCTCTTGGCGTGATTGGCCGCCTCCGCAGCTTCCTTCGCATGCTGCAGCAATTGTTCGCTGCGTTGGCGTGCCAATGCATTGGCCACGATATGACCAAACATGCGTAGTACCTTGACGTCCTCTGCGGCCCAACCACGCTCCTCGCGCAGCCTCTCGAATCCAAGAAAACCCAACGGTTCCGTGCCGTCGGCGACGGAGAGGTAGATTGACGAATGCACGCCGACGCACTCGAGTTGGTCACGAAATTCGCCCGCCTCCAAAGGAAGCTCGCCGAGCTTCGACACTACGACGAGCCCCTCATCGCGTAAGCACTTGGACACCCACGCACCGTCGAAACTCGTGACACCCAGCCATGCTCGCGCCGGCGAACCGGGCTTCTCCATATCCGGCTCCTGCATATACATCAATGGCGGGCCACCGCTCTGGTAGATTGCAAGATAACTGCAATCCGCTCCCACGAATCCGGCCATCGTCTGCAGTGCCTTGGTGATAGCGGAGTCAAAATCCTCGGGCCGCAAGTTGATGAACCGCGTGGAAGTGACGGCGATGGCATCTTCCATTGCAAGGCGATGCTCGAGCGCCTGCTCGGCCTGCACTCGCTCGCTGACTTCCCGCTGTAGTCGGGCATTGGCGGCGGTCAGCGCCTGGGTGCGCTCACTGACGCGATCCTCAAGACTGTCATATGATTGCTGCAGGGAGAGCTCCGCGCGGTGACGCTCACGGACCTCTTGCTGCATGTCTTCGTAAATGCGAGCGGTCTCCAAGGAGATCGCTGCCTGCGCGAGCAAGACTTTCAAGACCTCGATGCAAGCAAGAGGGAAGGCGTCTGCTGTCAGATCGTTCTGCAAATAGAGCAAACCCGCGAACTTGCCTCTGTGCAGGATCGGCATGCACAAGAGGGACTTGGGGTGCGAACTGGCAATGCAGGCATCTGCGGCGAAGCGTGGATCGTCGCCCGCGTTTGAAATGAGAAGCGGGTCGAGCGTTCGGCGGACGTAGTTGACAACTGCCAGAGACAAAGCATCGCTACTCTCGACGGGTGTTCCGCTGAGGACAGCCACTTCCGGCGCGCCAATCCGACCCTGCGCCTCGATGCGAAGGACACCGTCCTGCTCAAGCAAAAGGTATCCTCGTTGGGCACCAGCGTGTTGGATGGCGATTGTTAGAAGCCTCTTTAAGAGCTTCGCCAGGTGCAGCTCTTCGGAGATAGCCTGCGATGCCCTGATCACCGCCGAGATGTCGAGATCTCGATGGGCCCCGTCGGCCTCATCCGAACTCGGGGAAGCCAGGAGTCCTGGGTACTGGCGCACCAGATCCGCCGCCTTGCCGTGCGCGCCCCAATGTACGTACTTCGCATGCGCTTTGCGAAGGTAGAGGAAGGCAAAGTCGGGTCGCTTGAGGCCGAAATAGAAGCGCGCCGCGAGTTCGCTGGCGAAGGCGCCGTTTTGCAGGAAGCGATGCGTGTCCGCCTCTGTAATTGCGCGGTCGTAGAGATCCATGGCCTCGGCGATGTTGCAATCAAGGCGGGCAAGTTCGGCAGCGATCAAGAGCTGCATATGCCCATAAGTGGTCGGAGCGTGCCGGGCCCACGCTTCAAAGCGCGCGAGACAATCTCGTATCTTCTCGACGTAGCGTTCGCGCGTCGCGCGGTCCGTGTCAGTGGCGGCTCCCGCGTATGCAAGGGACGCGTGAAAATGAAAGGCCGTTTCCAGAAACATGCCGGTGCCGGCCAGCGCATAGGTCTCGGCGGCTGCCGCCTGGGCGGCGGCGGCCTCGCTCTCTCCGAACCAGTTAGCGAGCGAAAGTTGACTCGTCGCGTGAACCAGCAGCCCGATCTGATCCTCGTTTCGGCGAAACCCCTCCATGACCTGTTCTGCTTCAGGCCAGGCCGTGCGCGCCCGGTCGCACCGGTCGATCGCCGTCTCCAGCAATTGGCCTATCGCGGATCTGAACATGCAGAAGTAACTTGCCATGTTCGGGTCGAAGCGCTTTAACCATGGCAGATTCGCCTCGATCCGGTTTCGAGTCTCTTCAAGGGAATAGGGGCCCCAAAAGCTCAGGTACAGGGCGTTAATGGCGCAGTAGCCCACCCATGTGTACATGCCGTTTTCGAGCGCAACGTAATAGCCGCGTTCCAATTGCGCCTGCGCAGTTGGAATATCCTGGGTGTGGTGCGAGATGAACCCGCCTAAGCAGTCGAGGATAATGGCCTCGTAGGGCTTAACATGGTAACGCTCCTCGTTGAGACGCCAGGCCAGATGGCCAAAACGATACGCGCCCGGAAAGTCCCGCTTGCGACCCGTCAACATGAAAGCCGCTTGATAGACATAGGCGACGGCTGCGTGCGGACTGTTACCAGACTCGATAGTGATCTCCACCATCTTCATACTGATGGTAAAGAGCAGGCTGGACCCAACGAAGAACGCCGCATTCATCGCCTCGCGCATCAGCAGCATTGCGGCAAGCTTGAGAGGATCCTGCAGCTCCGGCAGGTTTAGCAGTAGCTCATCGTCCACTGCAGTCAGCGAGTAGAAACGCTGCAACGAACGCTCGATCTCGGCCTCGTCAGGCTCGTTCATTGCGATACCCAGTTCCGCCAGCGCCTTAAGTCCGATATCCAGTGAGGTGCGCAGTTCGTTCTTGGCACGATATAACATCACTTTGAACTGGTTGACGCGGCAGCGATCGAGCAAGGCCCGCGCGTGTGCGAGCGCGTCGTCGAATGTGGCGATGGCGGCGTCCCAGTCAGCTGAGAGATATTCGAGCTCTCCCTTTTCCAGTCGATAGGCGAACGCCAGGTCATAGTGGTCTCGCCACGCGTCCGGAGGCAAACGTTCCATACCGGCGCTAACGTAACTGAGCGCCGGTTCGTATGCCGACGAGGCCTTCGCCTTGCGAGCCGCGGTTAAGGTCAGCTCGGCAAAGCGTATCCGTTCGGCATCACCCTGCAAGAGCGGGGCACCGAGTACGAAATGCGTAACGACTGCGAAAAGGTTTTGTTCCAGCTCCGACGGGCTTAAAGTCCGTAACAGAAGCCGACCGATGCGCAAATGCAGCGCTGCCCGATTGGCTTCCGGAATGAGGGAATAGGCGGCCTGCTGAACGCGGTCGTGCAGGAATTTGTACTTTGGATTTCGCCTCTCTCCCTCTGCGCTGGAGGTATCCGCCAGCGGCACCAGTAGTCCCTGTGTCGCGACGGATCGCAGTGCTGCACGGCAGTCGGCGTCTGAGCGATCATTGATCAACTCAAGAGTCTGCAAATCGAAGCGATTACCAAGGCTCGCGGCGAGTGAAACGACCGTCTGAACCGTGGGCGCCCAATCGCGGATCCGCCGAACCATGAGGTCTACTACGTTGTCGGTGATCGCAAGATCCGCAATGGCTTGCAATCCCCATGTCCACTGGTGGGTCGTACGATCGAACCGAAGAAGCTCTTCCTCATGGAGCGCTTTGAGAAACATGGTCATGAAGAACGGATTACCCTCGGTCTTTTCCTGAATAGCTGTCGCGAGGGGGTGAACTGTGCGTTCCGGAGTGCCCAGCGTATCGGCTAGCCAGCGCTGTACGTCCACAAAGGCGAGTGCCGATAGAGCCAGATCGTAAGTGGGTATCTTGTCGCGTAGGTCACCCAAGATTTTCGCGAGAGGATGGGCAGTGTCGACTTCGTTGTCCCGGTACGCACCAATGATGAGCAAGAAGCGACTGTCGGGATTGAGAAGCATCAGTCGCAAAAGACTGAGCGTCGGAATATCGGCCCACTGCAGATCGTCGATGAAAAGCACCAGGGGGTGTCCCGCACTGCCGAACGCTGAGCTGAAGGCGAGAAACGCGCGGTTAAAGCGATTTTGATTTTCCGCCGGACCCAAAGTCGGGAGTTCCGCCTGTGCTCCGATTACATGTTCAATCTGCGGAATGATGTCAACGATGACCTTGCCATTGCCTGCAAGCGCACCGAGGATCCGGTTTCGGCAGTCGGTCAAGCGGTCTTCACTCTCGGTTAGCAGCTGCTGTACAAGGCTCTGGAACGCTTGGATGAGTGACGAGTAAGGAACGTTGCCGCGCAATTGGTCGTACTTGCCGGAAATGAAGTATCCGTGGTCGCGGATCAGTGGCGACTGCAGTTCGCTTATCAGCGAGGTCTTACCGATCCCGGAGTACCCATGTACGAGAACCAGCGCTCGCTCGGTGGTTCCACCGCGAACTTCCTCATAGGCAGCCAGGAGCTTCGCGAGCTCAGCGTCGCGACCGTAGAGACGCGAGCTGATCTGCAGCCGGGTGGATAAGTCGCGCGATCCGAGTCGGAAAGGAGCGATCGTTCCCGTCTCCCGATATTCGCGGCGGCAGTGGTCGAGGTCTCGAGAAATTCCAGTGGCACTGCGGTAGCGCTCCTCAGGATCCTTCGCGAGTAGCTTGAGCACCAAGCTCGACAACGCCTCCGGTATGGCCGCATTGAGCGCCGCCGGGGACAGGGCCTGGGTGGCCACTTGGGCGTACACGAGCTCGATGGGGTTGTCGCTTGAGAAGGGCGGCACACCGGTAAGCAGACGATAGAGGACAACGCCGAGCGAATAGAAGTCCGTTCGGTAATCCGCTCGGCGATTTGTCCGGCCGGTTTGCTCAGGAGAGCGGTACGCGAGAGTGCTGTCTGGGTGACGGCGTGCGGCACAAGGCGAAACCCCTGGGCACGTCGCCCGCGCAAAGTGCAACAACCAAGCGTCCGAGCGGCTTTCGTCCACCCAGATGCTATGCGGTCCCAGATCGTTGTGAACGACTCCGCGTTCGTCCAGTTCCGCGAGAATCTGTGCTACCGCTGCTGCGATTTGCAGAGACTCCGCGATCGGAAGCTCTCGCGTGGGAAGGGCCGCCAGCAGGGGACGCCCGCCTGGATCCTGCAAAACGAGGACCGGGCGGTGGTACTGATCCAGCAGGTCGACGGCGTGTAGGACTCTGGCCCCGCTCAACGTCCGCAAAATCTCAAATTCGCGTCCGAGGGCGGTGCGTGCGAAGTCATTGCCTGGATCACAGGTCTTGAGCAAGACGGCCGCGCCGTCGCGCTCCCGCAGCGCGCGAAACAGACGGCAGGGCTCTGCGCCGCCTATTTCGTTGCGAATCTCGAAGCCGGATATCATCGGCAGGATCTCCGAGAGTCAACGCGATTTGTTCGCTCTTAGGGGCTTGTGCTGGGACGTGTACTTGTATCTGTCAGGTAATCAATCTTTGAGATTCCGAGCTTTTTCATCCGAAACCGAACGGTACTCGGATTCATGTCGAGAAGCTGGGCGGCGCCGTTCGGGCCCTCGACGACGCCTCGTGTCTTTTTCAGCATCGCGATGATGTGTTCGCGCTCGATCGCTTCAAGGCTTTGCGCTGCAGGTTGCCCAACAGCCGCCGATACACGCGGTTGCGGGAGGCTCGCGCTACCGCTGCCGTTTGTCCCTGCCACCGAAGCGGGGGGGGCCAAGTCCCATTCGACCGACAGCTCCGGTCCGCTACTCAGCACGGCGGCACGCTCAATCGTATTTTGCAGGTCGCGGATGTTGCCCGGCCAAGTGTAGTTACTGAGCTTGCTCAGGGTAGCGGGAGCAATTCTTTCAATTGGCTTGCCGAGCTTGCGGGCCATGCGGTGCATGAAATGAATGGCGAGCGACGCAATGTCTTCCGGTCGATCGCGTAATGACGGAAGACCGACGGGAAAGACATTCAGTCGATAGTACAGGTCAGAGCGAAATCGGCCGGAATGGACGTCCACCAGCAATTCGCGATTGGTCGCGGCGATCACTCGCACGTTGACTTTGACCGTTTTTGAACTACCGACCGGCTCAAATTCCTGCTCCTGGAGCACGCGTAGAAGTTTGGCTTGGGTCTCGAGGGGCAACTCACTGACTTCATCGAGGAAAAGTGTGCCCCCATCGGCGAGCTCAAATCGCCCCATTCGCCTCTCGGTCGCGCCTGTGAACGCACCTCTGACATGGCCGAAGAGCTCACTTTCGACCAATCCCGCGGAGATCGCACTGCAATTGAGCTTAATCATGGGCCTGTCACGCCGCGTGCTCTGCGCGTGCAGCGCGCGCGCAAATAGCTCCTTGCCAGTGCCCGTTTCGCCGTGAATCAGAACAGTTGAATCGGTGGGGGCAACAGCCGCGACCTTGCGCAAGGCGGCCTGCATGGCCGGTGACGACCCAATGATCTCTCCCAGATTCCCGGCTTCGGAAATTTCCTGTTTGAGATAGCGGTTTTCCTGTTGCAATCGACTTTTCAGCGCCTCCACTTCCTCGAGCGCCGATTTGAGCTCAGCGGTGCGCGCCGCTACGCGCGCTTCCAAGTCACGGTTCAGGTGAGCGAGCTTGCACTCGAGCTCGCGCCGCGTGAGATGCACTCGCACGCGGGCCAACACTTCTTCATATTGGAATGGCTTCGTGACGTAGTCATCGGCACCGGCCGCGAAGGCACGCACCTTGTCCTGGGCGTCGGACAAAGCGGTCATGAAAATCACTGGAATCTTTTGCAGGTTTGGTAGCTGCCGCAGACGCCGACAGGTCTCAAAGCCGTCGATGCCCGGCATCATGACATCGAGCAGCACTAAGTCAGGCGGCGAGTACTGTAGTTGCTCCAAGGCACTCTCGCCGTCGGGGGCGACTCGCACTCGGTAGCCGGCCTTCGACAGGGTATCGAGGAGAAATCCGATATTGGCGGCGGTGTCGTCTACAACCAAGATCGAACGTTGCGCGGCGCTACTACTCATGAAGTCTTCTCGCGGGCCAGGTCGAGAACCCGGCGGATGCCCTTAAAATCGAAGCGGCGAGCAAGGCGTTGCACTTCCTGGTAGACCGGCGCCGCAGCCGGATCGCCCGCGGATGCGCTATCGGCACGTGCCAGCAGTTCCTTGATGTCTCCTTTCATGGCGAGATCATAGAGCTCCACAGCGCGCGCTTCGTCCACGACGATGCCGGCGGTTATCGGGCTGGCGTCAAGCGCGTTCGGGGCGTGAATCTCAACCATACGCCAAGTAAGCCTCAGTAGCCTTCCGACAGAAGCGAGTAGCTCTTCGGCGCGCAGCGGCTTGGCGACAAAGTCATCGCAGCCGGCTGCCAGCGCCTCTTCACGGGTGTAAGTAGATGCGCTGGCCGAAATCGCAATAATCGGCGTTGATTGGGATCTATCGCCAGCCCGCACTCGGCGGGCGAGATCAAGCCCGCTGAGTCCCGGCATCGCCAAGTCCGTGACTATGAGGTCCGGCGCATTCTGAGCGTGCAGACCGAGCAACGCATCTTCGACGTTGGTGGATTCCTGCAACTCAAAGCCGACGTCTCCTAGTATCCGTACGACGAGGTGGCGATTCGCCTCATCGTCATCCACCACCACAATGCGTCGTCGTGGCCCGGAGTAACCGGCGACTCGGCGCTGCACGCTGTAGCGCGGGTCATCGTGCTCCTCCGTGTCAAACGGCAGCATCACGGTAAATATGCTGCCCTTGCCCACTTCACTGGATACGAAGATCCGCCCACCCATCGCCCGTACCAACCGGTCGGTAATCGAAAGGCCGAGCCCCGTGCCTTCGACTCGCGTTGAGCCGTCGATGCGCTCAAACGGTTCGAAGATTCGTTCCAGATCCGGCGCAGAAATGCCTCGGCCGGTGTCTTGAATCTCGAAGCCCAGTTCGCACCTTGCGCCCGAGGCACCAGTGCTTCGGACCCGGAATTCGACCCCGCCCGACTTGGTGAATTTAACCGCGTTGCCGAGAAGATTAAGGAGTATCTGACGCACGGCCCGTTCGTCTCCCCGTACTTGCGAGGGCAGCTCGGGCGCCACGTGGAACGTGAACGCAATCCCCGCCTGGCCTGCGCGGACTGCTACTAGATCCACCACCTGCTTGAGTAACTGCGGCAGATCGATTGAACTGGCCTGAAGATCGAGGCGTCCCGCTTCAATCTTGGCGAGATCGAGGAGGTCGTTGATCAGTGTGAGCAGGTGCTCGCCGGAATGCTCGATGACGGCCACGCTATGCTGTTGATCTTGGGTCAACGCGTCGTCTCGTTTGAGTAACTGCGCATAGCCGAGGATGCCATTTAACGGAGTGCGAAGCTCGTGGCTCATGTGCGCCAGGAAGTGACTCTTCGCCTGGTTGGCCGCCTCGGCGGCTTTGGTGGCTTTCTCGAGCTGTTTTTCCGTCTCCAGACGCATCGCGACCTCACGACGTAAGGCGGCGTTCGCGCGCTGGAGCTGGGCATTGGCATCCTCAAGACTCTTTTCGTGGCCGCGCCTCTTCAATTCAGCTGCGGCTCGGTTCGCAAACAGCCTCAGTAGGCCAAATTCGGTGTCTCCCCAGTCGCGCTCCCGCTGATCCTGAACCGCGATATGACCGATCACCGTCGTATCCTCGTCCATTATCGGGATGGCGAGGTAACTTTGAGTGCCCAGCTTTTCGAGGATAGCTTTCGCACCGGGAAACAGTTCGGCAACCCGGCGCGGAAAGGCGGCGATTTGACCGTCAAGGATGCTTTCGCAGGGCGTCCCCGACAAGTTGAAGCGATGCGGCTCGCCGAACGAGTGGCCCAGCCATATTGCCAGCACGTCAGCCTCGTAACGGGCCGCATCGATCTGCGACACGAAAACGATGTGCGCGCTCAGTGCCTCGGCCAGGGAGCGCACCAACTCCTTAAAGAATTCGGCGCCCGTTTTGGAGGTGATTCCAGAGTTGATGACGCGTACCAACTCGGCGACGTGCTCTGAGCGGGCGCTAGTGGATGCCAGTTGGGCCTCGGCCTGAAGCCGCTGGGTAATTTCTTGCCGCAGCTGCGCGTTAGCCTTTTGCAGGGCCAGATTCATTGCCTCCAGTCGTTTTTGATGCTCGCGCCTCCCGAGCTCGGCGCCGGTCCGCATGGAGAAGATACGCAAAACATCAAAGTCTGCCTCATCCCAGTCGCGTTCCCGCGAGTCGAGCACGGCGAGGTGCCCTCGTACCTTACCGTGTTCGTCGCAGAGCGGGATCGCGAGGAAGCTTTGTGCGCCAAGACTCGCAAACCACTCGCGATCCTGCGGAAACATCTGCTGAATGTTGCGCGGAAAGGCGACTATCTGGTTGTCGAGCACGCACTCGCAAGGCGTGCCCGACAAGGCATATTCGAAAACTTCGCCGAGCTCGCCATTGTGCCAATAGGCAAGCACGTGAGCCCTATACGTCTCTGCGTTGATCTCCGATGCAAAGGCACACGTCGCATGGAGGGCCTTAGCCAATGACCCAACCAGATGCTCAAAGAACGCAGTGCCGGTCTTTGCTGCGACGCCTTCGTCCAGGGCACGCAAGAGCTTTAGGGCTTCAAGTTCTGCCATAGCCGCTCGACAGCCGTGATTCGATCAGCGTACACCCACCGCGGTCGCCACGGCAGGGGCAAACGGCCGGCACCGCGCGGCCAAGCGCGATTCCAACCAGCTGTCGAGGGCGATTTTCCCCGGCCCGAAGACGGCGAGCATTAGCAGCATGAAGCCCCAAAGGATATGCTGACCGAGAGCTGCTTCTGAGCCCTCGGCCAGGAGAACCTGGCGGTAGGAAATCACGGCCATGGCATTGACGAAGAAGGCCCCCAAGGCGCCGATGCGACTGAACAAACCGATAAAGAGTAGCGCCGGGAAGAAAAGCTCCCCGCCCGCTCCCGTCACGGCGGCGAGCTGCGGTGGCAGCAGCGGCACGTGATATTCGGTGCGGAACAAATCCAGTGTGGTACTCCAGGAGCTCACCTTGAGCCAGCCGGACTTCCAGAACTGCCAACCGACATAGAAGCGCGTAGCGAACAGGACGAGAGAGCGGAAATTATCGAGCAGGCGCCCGAGTGCGGCGTGCGCACCGGCAAGCTTCAAGAGGGACGACATGAGAGACTTCCTTAAAGAGTGCTTTGGTAGAAGGTCCGTTGAGAGAGAACGCCAAATTGAATGCAGCGGCGCAGTGCGGCGCTCAGATCGAACTGTGGATTTGAGGCCAGGCTTACTTCCAGTGCTTCATCCAAGGATTTCCCGGCAGTGAACGCCGCGAGCAGACGATGGTCATCCTCGGGAATACGGCGGAAAAAGATGCCTGAGGGATTTCGGAACAGCAGCAGGAAATCTGGCCCGCTGTCGAGGTTGATAGTCTCCTCGGCTGACGCTTCGGGCTGATTGACCTCCCAAATTCTCAGGACGGGAAATGGTGAATGCACCAACCGGCAGGCTGGCCGCAACGTAAATCGCAGCGTTCCATAGGATTGTGCGGGAATGTCGCGCAACGTGAGAGGGTCAAGGGGGTCGAGCTCCGCCGCGACCAGACACTCTTGGTAAGCCCATTCGAGCGCTGCCACGTCCGCCAGGTACGGGTAGCCTGTATCGGCGAATTGCGCCCGCAGGAACGACGCAAAGGGCGTTCCCACGTGGTGGAGATCTCCGGACCTGGAGGGGTAGCAGGCAAGGAAGGCGAGGGCGAGTTGTCGAAAGTAATTATTTCCGACGAGGCGGTGGATCACGGGATACTCAAGCGCGAGGGTCTTCTGGAATCCCTCATGCAGGTTGTTGCGATAAATCTGCAGACGGGCGGCCGGATCGATACCGTCGGCGCGGATCCACGGAATGATAGATCCGGGCTCATCCTCGAACAGATGCGCCGCGAAAGAGCTTTGGATGTTACGCAGCGACAGCACGGAAGGGCTCCGAGATCCAGTCGGCTTTTGCGGCTTCTGCTTGAAGTGTTTCCAGAGACGGAATATCCGCGTCCCACTCGATGAGGGTCGGCACCGGTCCGAATCGCTTCACGGCCGCGCGGTACAGGGCCCAGACGTCATCGGACACGTGAGTGTTGTGGGTATCGATGCGGATTTCGCGCTCCCGAATGCGTGCCACCGTGTGGCCCGCCAAGTGAAATTCCTTGACGACAGTCCGCGGAATTCCGTGCAGATAGATCTGTGGGTCAAACCCATGATTCATAGCGTTGACATAGATGTTGTTGACGTCCAGCAGTACTCCGCACCCGGATTCCCGCGCGAGGGCAGTGAGAAATTCCCATTCGGGCATTTCCGCGCACTTGAATCGCAAGTAGCTCGAGATGTTTTCGACCAGTATCTGACGTCCGAGTCCGTCCTGAACTTCGCGCACTCGCGCAACCATGTGTTGCAGGGCTTCTTGCGTGTAGGGCAGGGGCAGTAAATCGTTCACGTAGCGTCCGCTGGCCGAGCTCCAGGAGAGATGTTCCGATACGAACAGGGGCTCGAATTCGTCTACCAGGCGCTTTAGTTCGCGCAGATGCTGCAGGTTTAGCGGATCGGTAGATCCGATCGACAATCCGACCCCATGCAGACTCAACTCGTAATGAGCGCGGATCCGGGTCAGGTGCTCGCGGTGCGCGCCGCCCGGCGCGAAGTAGTTTTCGCTGTGAGCCTCAAACCAACCAACCGGAGGAAGCCGCGATACGATTTCTTCATGATGCTGGGCTCGCAGGCCGATGCCGGCGCTCAGCCCAGGGTAGGTGCCCATGACCCTCTCCCCGGATCGCGGGGAGAGGGCTGGCGTCAGCTGCGTGTCGGGAACACTCACGGCCAGTAGGGCTACTTTCCGGGAGTGAGGGAGCCGCCCATGATGCGCTCACAGGTGCCTTTCGGTAACTTGAGGAATTCCTTAGCGCTCTTGTCCTTCGTGCCCTGGCCCGCACAGGCGTGCGCCGCGCCCGCGCAGTCATTCTTTCCCGCCTTCGCCACGCCGTAACACTTCTCCGAGTTGCTGTCGTCCGCAGCAAACGCCGTCGTCGTCAGCACGAACAGGCTGCTCACGGCTGCAGCGAGAATCGCGGTCTTCGAGGTCATGTCGCATCGCTCCTTTAAGTAGTGAAGTATCCGGACGCGCTCGGATGCGCGGCTCGGTAACGAATGCCTGAGCAATAGTTGTGCCACTCCAACGATCCGCGCGGATTCAGGCGGTTAGGCGACTTCGACCCGAGACTTCACGCGCGCGCCGGATTGCGCGACCGCAATCCATCGCGGATCCGCAGCCTGTTGCGGCTGCACTGAGGCAGCCTCGACGGGATCAACTTCGAATCGGGGAGGCGATTGGCGGACAGCTGATCTCGCCCGCGGCAGCCGTGCCGGACGGAGGTGGGCCGCGGCATTTTGCGGGTCCAGTCGCCGCGGCACGTGACTTGCAGGAAAGGCACGCCATGGGCGAGATTTATCACCCTTCGTCGAATCCATCCGACAACCAGTCAAACCTGGCGCGTCGCGCAACGACAGGTCTCCTGGCAACAGGTTTGATACCCAGCCTGCTGTTCACGCTGACCTCACGAGCGGCGCACTCGCAAGTCATCCTGAATGAGATGCCCGTGACCCTCACCGTCGAGGGCTATGGAAACACTACCACCGGTGCGACGCGCGAAGCCGCCTCGGTGCGGGGGCGGGCGCCGGCCCCTGTACTGTTCGACGGCGCCACCCGAGTCCTGGCTCGACTAAGCACGGTCAATGGCCCGGACATTGGCGCACGCGTGGTCGTCGAGGGCTCCACTGACCATGTTCACCTCAGCGAGGCGAGCGTGCTCCTGTTCGGTTCTGCCGGCAGGCTCGAGGTCGGCAAGCGCATGGGATTGCCGGATGTCTTGACCGGCTACGCACCGAACAGCTTTGCGTTTACAACGGCTGAATTCGGACCGCCGACGGGACGGAGTCTCGACCCGGGCGGGGGGCTTCAAACCCAATTCTTGCGAGCCGCCGTGCGCTCGCGCCTGGAACCGCTGGCGGTCCGAGGCGTTACGGCATCGCTGTTCAACGATGAAGCGGTCAAGGTCCTGTACGTCCTGCCCAAACACAATGGGTGGTTGGGCGGGGTGTCCTTCGCCGCAGATGCCGAGGATCCGCGCTTCGATCGGCTGGCCCAGATCGGGCTCGTGCACGAAAGCTACTGGCAACAGGACGTCTGGCGCTGGGGCGGAACGTACGCGCACGCGCGCGCGGATCGGGCAGGCGATGGCGCCATCCTCCGAGACCTCAATTCCGTGAGCCTGGGTACCAGTGTCGTGCTCAACGATTCTCTCGACATCGGATTTGCCGCCAGCTATGACGGCACGAGCGGCACGTCCCGGCTCGCGCTGGGCAACTCTGCCTCGCCCGCCTGGGGTGCGACAGGGAGTCTCAACTACAACACCGGCCCCTGGACGGTCGGGGGCTATTACCAGTATGCGCGCGCCCAAGTCGCGGGCAGCCGAACCGGAAATGATCGCCTGTCCGCGTTCGAGGTCGGGGCGAGCTATCGATTCACGACCCGCCTGAGACTTTATGGTGCCTGGTTTTTGTACGAGCTTGCGAACGATGGCGTCGACAGCAATTCCGTTGCGGGTGGTGGCGGCGTCTTCACGCTCGGAGTGCGCGCCACGCTGTGACTTCATCAATGATCGATCACCACTGTATCAAAACCCGCCACACCGACATGCAAGGAAATCCCGTCATGAAACCGCCGATTGATCAGACGCGTTCTGCCGTAATTACGGCCGCAGTGCTGTCCCTTTTTTCCGCCTCCGCCTCCGCTCAGGTACACCCGGAGAAGCCGACCTACAAGTACGAGAAGTGCTATGGCGTCGCCCGCGCTAGCCTGAATGATTGCTTCTTCGGCTCCAATTCGTGCGCCGGAACGCTTGCAAAGGACAATGACCCGCGCTCCTGGATCTACGTACCGCAGGGCACCTGTAAGAAGATTACCGGCGGAACGCTCGAACCCCCGAAGTGAGCAAAGCCTGATTGTCCTTCGCATCCGGCTGCAAGAGCACCAACAGATGGCGGCCGCAATGGGCGGCGGCCGCCCGCAGCAGGCCGCCGCGCGCTGCGGCGGAGCGCCCATCATTCACTGTCAGGTTATTGATTGTGTTGTCAATCACGGTCTGGCACGGAGGTTGCTTTGTAAAGCGGGCGCCAGTAGCGCCGCTGATCGCGCGGCCTAGGGCTGATCGAACCCGCATCTACATCTAACTTCTGGAGGCAAACGAACATGAAGAACGAACCGAAAGGACAGTTTGCAAAGCCCGCGAATCGAAAAGGAGACACTTCGACGTCGGAGCAGCGGCCTCTCCGCATCGGCCGCTCGCTCGCGGCCCTCGCCGTTTCCCTGTTCTGCTGCGGAGTCGCTACTGCTGATGACGGTGACAGCCCCATCCAGTTGCGCCGGTTCATTGATGGGCAGGTTGCCGGAATCGAGAAATTGATGGTCCCGGCGGACGATGCGAACCTGCCGCAGGCGCGGCTTCCCGACGGCACTGACGCGAGTGCCGACCCGCGCTTCAGGACGACCGAAGCGAAGCGTTACCTCGGCAAGCAACTCTTTCACGATCCGATCCGGACGGCCAGGATCCTGCCGCAGTTCGGTGGCGTCCTCGCCACGAAGCAGACTGCGTCGTGCGGGAGCTGTCACCAAGGCGAATCGGCATCTAAGGCCGGTACCCTCTTCAACTTCGCTGTGGGTGGCGAGGGGCGGAGCTACACGGACGCCGCAGGCAACTTCATTCCGCGCCGACGGCCCCGGGTGGACATCCTGCCGAAGTTGCGCAACACGCCTCTGTTCCCGGGCGACGCGCTGGTGGACGAGTTGCCCACGCTTACCGATATCTACGCGATCGCAGGGGCGGCCAGTCCCGCCCGGGGCCGCAAGCTACCGGACCCGGGCGCGCTGCTACGAACGGGCCGGCTGGATGCTTTGGACAGCGTCGCGCGCAATGCGCCGGGCGTGCTCGGGGCAGCCTTCAACAACCGCCTCCTGATGGGAGGGTTCGCGGGCGAGCCCGACGCGTCCCCCGGGGGCCTCAACCCGTTCAACTTCCCAGCGCAGGAAAGCGTGGCGCTCTTGCTGCTCGACGCTCACCGGATGCTGGACTTGCAGTCTCCCGAGCTGCAGAAGTTCGCGACCTACCGGAAGCTCTTCCGGGACGCGTTCCCCGAGGAGGCCGTCCAGGCTGATGCGAAAGGCGACTTGAACCTGCTGATCAACGACATCACTGTGCTGCGGGCCACAGCGACTTTCATGCGAACCGCAGTCACACGGGACACGCCATGGGACCGGTTCCTGGCCGGGGATAACGGCGCGCTGAGCTTGAAACAGCGGCGTGGCGCTAAGCTGTATTTCACGAAGGCCGGCGAAGGCGGAGCAGGATGCTACTCCTGCCACAGCGGCCCGATGCTCAACAAGCAGGTCAACGATCCCGACGTGGCCGGCGTCGGCCAGCTCGTGGAAGAGAACTTCTACAACCTCGGGCTCGGCGACCACCCGCTCCAGGCCCTGAATCGCCTGGCGAGAAAGGACCCCAACTTCCTCGATGACGGGAGGCGGGACGTCACGGGCCGCGACAACGACGCCTTCAAGTTCCGCGTGCTGACGCTGCGGCAGCTCAAGGACGCCCGGTTGTTCTTCCATAACGGCTCGTTCAAGAGCGTGAGGGACGTGGTGCAGTACTTCAACGCCGGTGTGCCGCAAAACGCACAGTCCGGCACCGCGAGTACGTTGGCGACCCGGTTCACCAACCCCCGCGGCGCTGGCTGGCCGCGCGGCCTGGGCCTGAACGATGATCAAGTGGACGATCTCGCCGACTTCCTTGAGAACGGCCTCTACGATCCCGCGTTCGCGCACTTCGATCCCAACTCACCGACCAGGGTGTTCCAGCTGAGCCCGCCGGACTTCCTCTACTCGGTCTACCGCCCGGATCTCGCGGCGCTGGGCGCCATCGACGGCCGGCCAGCGAGTGGCCTCCCACAGGACAACAACGATGCCCTGTCCAGACGTGACGCCGGACTCGAGTTCCTGGACGTGAGCGGATTGTTGACCATTTTCCGGGTGAACTCCGGCGGTAGTGGTTACGACGATGAGGCGGGCACGCATGTGCGTCAGGTTTACACGATCACGAACAATAGTTCGTCGACCGTGGATACCCATCTCCTCATGATTGCCCGGGGCCTTTCCCCTCAGATCGAGCTCGAGAACGCCAGCGGAAAAACGAGCAGCGGTGATCCCTACCTCCGCGTGTTCTTGGCGAATGGCGTGCTGCTCCCCGGACAGAGCATCACCAAGGCGTTGAACTTCGAGCGACGGCAGAACGCCCCGCCAGTGATGTACACGCTATCGCTACTATCCGGACAAGGCACTCCCTAAGTTCCGGTTCGCGACTCAGATTTAGGGGACCGGACTGTATTTGAGGCAGCGGTCCCCTTTGTAGCGGAGAAACCCGGCCGGTGATGCCGTCGGGGGTCGGGGAATCGGCGTAGTTCTCGACCCTCGATGTCGAGCCGGTCTGTCCTCCAGCGTCAGCGCGGCACTTGAGCAGAATACTGGATAAGTGCTTTGGGGCACACCGCAGACTAAGATCCGCATCCTTCGCCACGATCGATCTCGAGGAAACCATGGCCTTTTCGCTTTACGCAGCCACGATCCCCTCCTATCAGCAGATTCTGGGAGCCGTATCCGGCTTGCTGATCACCGCCGAGGCCTTTTGCTCCGAGAAAGGCCTCGCGCACGAGGAGATCATCCAGGCGCGACTGGCTGAAGACATGCAGCCTTTTGCCTACCAAGTGAAGTCGACCGCGGTGCATTCCCTGGGTGCCATCGAGGGGGTGCGGCGCGGCGTCTTCTCACCCGGCGTGACCACCCCTCCCGAGACGTTCGCGGCGCTCAAGACGCGAATCGAGGATACGCTCGCCGCACTCGAGGCGCTCCAGCCGACCGAGGTCGACGCTTTCGTCGGCCGCGATATGCGCTTCGTCTC
>Ga0209472_1000635_pt1 | contig 20553 bp, 20 predicted proteins | sample GraSoiAngelo_130_FD_185887 | JGI IMG/M metagenome (GOLD analysis project Ga0209472, IMG submission 185887) | Grasslands soil microbial communities from the Angelo Coastal Reserve, California, USA - 14_0929_02_20cm (SPAdes) (version 2) | ecosystem: Environmental > Terrestrial > Soil > Grasslands ...
CGTCCGCTAGAACGGCGTGGTCAACAAGTATTGCGTCCCCTGCAAGAACGACGCGCTGGAGAGCCACGACGTACGGCACAACGCCGCAACACCAAGGACCCAGGCGTCAGCGCAAAGATGCGTTGATCTTCTCGAGCGTCCCTGCGCCCGGGCAGAGATCCTTCTCGCCGAGCTGGTTGAACGGCACCGCGCAGGTGTTGAGATGAGCGTGGAGGTCTTCGGCGTCGGGAGCGAGATATAGAAGGCCGGTGAGGACCTCGCCCTTCACGGCGGCCTGGGCGATCTGGTCCTGCGCGCCGATGCGGTCGGTGGGATCGTAGCTGGCGCTGAGCTTGCGCAGCTTGATGATGCTGCCGTCGTGCTGCGGGACCTCGATCACGCCGCCTTCGGTGTAGTCGACGGTGATCGCCTCGCGGGTCGGCCAGAAGTCGAGGCGGTTGACGGCCTCGTTGTGGTCGCGGACGTAGTCGTAGCTCTTGGTGGAGCCAGGGTGGTTGTTGAAGGCGACGCAGGGGCTGATGACGTCGATGAAGGCGGCGCCCTGGTGGGCGATGGCGGCCTTGACGAGCGGGGTGAGCTGCTGCTTGTCGCCGCTGAAGCTGCGCGCGACGAAGGTGGCGCCCATGAGGAGCGCGACAGAAACGGTGTCGACCGGGGCGTCGGCGTTGACGGCGCCGCGCTTGGATTTGCTGCCCTGGTCGGCGGTGGCGGAGAACTGGCCCTTGGTGAGGCCGTAGACGCCGTTGTTCTCCAGGATGTAGGTCATGTTGACGCCGCGGCGCATGACGTGCGCGAACTGGCCGAGGCCGATCGAGGCGGAGTCGCCGTCGCCCGAGACCCCGAGGTAGATAAGCTCGCGGTTGGCGAGGTTCGCCCCGGTGAGAGCCGACGGCATGCGGCCGTGCACGGTGTTGAAGCCGTGCGAGTTGCCGAGGAAGTAGTCGGGGGTCTTCGAGCTGCAGCCGATGCCGGAGAGCTTGGCGACCCTGTGCGGCTGGATGTCGAGCTCCCAGAAAGCCTGGATCAGCGCCGCCGAGATCGAGTCGTGGCCGCAGCCGGCGCACAGCGTGCTGACTTTTCCCTCGTAGTCGCGGCGCGTGTAGCCGATCTTGTTCTTGGGGAGGGTCGGATGGTGGAGGCGCGGCTTGAGGACGTAGGTCACGCGGCCTTGTCCTTCTTGATCGGCCGCACGTTTAGCGCAGTCACGATCTGCGAAATTTCCTTCGTGATGAAGCGCGCGGTGATCGGCTCGCCGTCGTAGTGCAGCACCGAGATCAGGCTCGCCGGGTTGATGCCGGCGTCGTTGACCAGCAGCGTCTTCAGCTGCGCGTCGCGGTTCTGCTCGACGACGAAGACCTTGCTGTGCGACTGCACGAAGTCGAAGATCTCGTCCTGGAACGGGAAGGCGCGCACGCGCAGCGCGTTCACGAAAATCCCGCTTTGAGAAAGCGCTTCGAGAGCTTCATGCATCGCCGGGCTGGTCGAGCCGTAGTAGATGCAGCCGAAGCGGGCCGGCTCCTTCGAGGGCGTCAGGACCGGCTTGGGGACCAGGGTCTTGGCGGTCTCGAACTTCTTGAGCAGCCGCTGCATGTTGTAGACGTAGTCGGGGCCGGCCTCGGAGTACATCGCGTGCGCGTTCTTGCTCGTGCCGCGGGTGAAGTAGGCGCCCTTGGTCGGATGCGTGCCCGGCAGCGTGCGGTACGGGATGCCGTCGCCGTCGACGTCGAGGTAGCGGCCGAACTCCATGCCCGCCTCGAGCATCTTCTCGGTCATCAGCTTGCCGCGGTCGTAGCGGCGCGCATCGTCCCACACCAGCGGATTGCACAGGCGCTGGTTCATGCCGATGTCGAGGTCGGTCATCATGAACACCGGCGTCTGCAGCCGCTCGGCGAGGTCGAAGGCCTGCGCGCCCATCTCGAAGCACTCGTACGGGTCCTCGGGGAAGAGCAGCACGTGCTTGGTGTCGCCGTGCGAGGCATACGCGCACTTCATGACGTCGGACTGCTGCGTGCGCGTCGGCATGCCGGTCGAGGGCCCGCCGCGCTGCACGTCGATGATCACCGCCGGGATCTCGGCGAAGTAGGCGAGGCCGATGAACTCGCTCATGAGCGAGATGCCCGGGCCGGCCGTGGCGGTAAAGGCCCGGGCGCCGTTCCAGCCCGCGCCGACCACGATGCCGATGGAGGCGAGCTCGTCCTCGGCCTGGATGATGGCGAACTTGTTCTTGCCGGTGTCCTTGTCGACGCGCAGCTTCGAGCAGGAGCGCTGGAAGGCCTCGGCGAGCGAGGAGGACGGCGTGATCGGGTACCAGGCGCAGACGGTGGCGCCGCCGTACAGGCACCCCAAGGCGGCCGCGGCATTGCCTTCGATGAAGATCTTGTCGCCGACCGCGTAGGCGCGCTTGGTCTTCAGGCCGATCGCGTCCTTCAGGTGATTGCGCGCGTAGTCGAGCCCCATCTTGAAGGCGTTGAGGTTGGGCTTGAGGAGCTTCTCCTTGCCCTTGTACTGCTCGCCGATCAGCTCGGCGATCACTTCGGGCTCTACTCCCATCATGCCGGCGAGCGCGCCGACGTACAGGATGTTCTTGAAGAGCTGCCGCTCCCGCGAGTCGGTGTACGTGGCGTTGCAGATCTCGGTGAGCGGCATGCCGACGACCTGGATGTCGTCGCGGAACCTCGACGGCGGCAGCGGCTTGGTGTTGTCGTAGAAGAGATAGCCGCCCGGGTCGATCTCCTTCACGTCCTCGGCCCAGGTCTGCGGGTTCATCGCCACCATCAGGTCGACGCCGCCGCGGCGGCCGAGGTGGCCCTTCTCGGTGACGCGCACTTCGTACCAGGTCGGCAGGCCCTGGATGTTCGACGGGAAGATGTTGCGCGGCGAGACCGGGATGCCCATGCGCAGGAAGCTCTTCGCGAACAGCTCGTTGGCGGAGGCCGAGCCCGAGCCGTTGACGTTGGCGAACTTGATGACGAAATCGTTGACCGCTTCGATTCTTTTCATCGCCTAGGCGGCCTTCTTCTGCCGGTGGCTGCGGCAGCCGGGGCCGGCGTTGGTCATCTCGAGCAGGAACTTCTGCATGTCCCAGGCGCCGGTCGGGCAGCGCTCGGCGCACAGGCCGCAGTGCAGGCAGACATCCTCGTCCTTCACCATCACGCGGCCGGTCTTGAGCGGCCCCGAGACGTAGAGGTCCTGGGTCAGGTTTCTTGCGGGCGCATTCAGATGGTTTCTTAATTCTTTCTCATCCGCATTGCCAGTAAACGTGATGCAGTCCATCGGGCAGATGTCGACGCAGGCATCGCACTCGATGCACAGCCTGTCGGTGAACACCGTCTGCACGTCGCAGTTGAGGCAGCGCTGCGCCTCCTTCCACGCCGTGGCGACGTCGAAGCCGAGCTCGACCTCGGCCTTGACGTTCTTCAGCGTGATCTTGATGTCGCGCCAGGGCACCTTGTAGCGCATGTCGGCGTGGATCTCGTTGTCGTAGCTCCACTCGTGGATGCCCATCTTCTGCGACATCAGGCTGACGCCCGGGGCGGGCCGTTCCGCGATGTCCTCGCCATTGAGCAGCTTGTCGATGGACACGGCCGCGTCGTGGCCATGCGCCACGGCCCAGATGATGTTCTTCGGGCCGAAGGCGGCGTCGCCGCCGAAGAACACGTTCGGCGCCGAAGACTGCATGGTCACCTTGTCCACCACGGGCATGTTTGATTTATCAAAAGCAATTCCCGCGTCGCGCTCGATCCAGGGGAAGGCGTTCTCCTGGCCGACCGCGACGAGCACGTCGTCGCATTCGAAGTGCTGGTCGGGCTCACCCGTTGGAACAAGGTTGCGGCGGCCGTTCTCATGGACTGCTTTGACTTTCTCGAACACCATGCCGGTGAGCTTTCCAGCCTCGATGACGAATTTCTTCGGCACCAGGTAATTCAGGATGGGAATGCCCTCGTGCTGCGCGTCCTCCTTCTCCCAGGGAGAAGCTTTCATCTCCTCGAAGCCGGAGCGCACGATCACCTTGACGTCCTCGCCGCCCAGGCGCTTCGAGGTGCGGCAGCAGTCCATCGCGGTATTGCCGCCGCCGAGCACGATGACGCGCTTGCCGATTTTTGAGGTATGCCCGAACGACACCGAGGAGAGCCAGTCGATGCCGATGTGGATGTTCTTCGCGCCGTCCTTGCGCCCGGGGAGGTCGAGCTCGCGGCCGCGCGGCGCGCCCGAGCCGATGAAGAGAGCTTCATAACCCTCGCCCATCAATTCCTTCATGGAAGTTATTTTTCTTTGTAAGAACGAAACCCCCAGATCGAGGATATAGCCAACTTCCTCGTCAATCACTTCGAGCGGCAGGCGGAAGCGCGGGATCTGCGACCAGATCATGCCGCCGGCGCGCGGATCCTGGTCGAAGATGGTGACCTCATAGCCGAGCGGCGCGAGGTCGCGCGCCACGGTGAGCGAAGCCGGACCGGCGCCGACGCAGGCGATCTTCTTGCCGTTCGATTTTCCTTTCTTGGGAAGCCTTCCGCGGATGTCGTCCTTGTAGTCCGCGGCCACTCGCTTCAGGCGGCAGATCGCGACCGGCTCGGGCTTGGGATTGTTCTCTTCCTCGACGCGGCTGCGGCGGCACGCGGGCTCGCAGGGCCGGTCGCACGTGCGCCCGAGGATGCCGGGAAACACGTTCGATTCCCAGTTGACCATGTAGGCGTCGGAGTAACGCCCTGCTGCGATCAACCGGATGTATTCGGGAACGGCGGTGTGGGCGGGGCACGCCCACTGGCAATCGACAACTTTATGGAAGTAGTCGGGGTTCTTGACGTCTGTCGGCTGCAACGCGTCTCCTTGAACCATTCAGTAAATCGTTGTTGTGGCGGCAGTTTACCCCCTTTTTGTCAGATAATGCTGACGCCGATGACGACTCAGCTCGAATCCCTCCGCAAGCACTCGGTCGTAGTCGCCGACACCGGCGACATCGACGCAGTGGCGCGCTGGAAGCCGCAGGACGCCACCACCAATCCGTCGCTCCTGCTCGCCTCGGCGGCGGACCTGCGCTACCGGCCCCTGCTCGAGCGCGCGATGGCCCAGGCGGGCGGCGATGCCGCGCTTTCGATGGACTGCCTGTTCGTGCAGTTCGGCCGCGAGATCCTGAAGCATGTCGCCGGCCGCGTCTCGACCGAGGTCGACGCGCGGCTGTCCTTCGACGCAGAGAAGTCGATCGAGAAGGCGAGACGGCTGGCGGGGCTATACGAGAAGGTCGGCGTAGGGCGCGAGCGGGTGCTGATCAAGCTCGCCAGCACCTGGGAGGGGATCCGCGCCGCGCAGCGGCTCGAGCGCGAAGGCATCCACTGCAACATGACGCTGCTCTTCTCCTTCGCGCAGGCGGCGGCCTGCGCCGACGCCGGCGTGACGCTGATCTCGCCCTTCGTCGGCCGCATCTACGACTGGCACCGCGCGCAGCGCAAGGTGGAGGACATCGCGCCCGAGGACGACCCGGGCGTGGCCTCCGTCGCGCGCATCTACGCCTACTACAAGAAGCACGGCTACGCCACGCAGGTGATGGGCGCGAGCTTCAGGAAAACCGGCCAGATCCTCGCCCTCGCCGGCTGCGACCTGCTCACCATCGCGCCGGATCTTCTGGAGAAGTTATCGAAGACTGAAGGTGAGACGACAAGGAAGCTCTCCCCGAACATGCCCGCGGAAGAAAAAATCACTCTCGATGAAAAAACCTTCCGCTGGATGCACAACGAGGATGCGATGGCGACCGACAAGCTCGCCGAAGGCATCCGGCGCTTCGACGCCGACGCGCGCAAGCTAGAGAAGCTGATCGTCTCCCTCGCCGCCGCCGCGCCGGCGCCTGCGGTCCCACAGCCAGGCTAGCAGGTAGGCGAGCGCTGGAACGCCCAGGCCGATGACGATCGGCCGAAAGGCTTTTTCCTGCTGCTCGGAGAAAGCCAGGATCGTTCCGGCGTTCAGCGCCGAGACCACCAGCCAGATGACGGCGAACAGCAGCCAGAGCTTCTTCCAGAGCGGCATCTAGCGCGCTTCGGCCAGGCGGCGGACTTTTTCCAGCTCCGCCGCCGCGCGCTCGGCGTCCGCGCGCGCCTGCTCGCGCGCCTGCGCGCCCAGCCGCTCATCGAGCAGCAGCGCCGGCTGGATCCGCGGCGCGAGGCGCTTCTCCGCGTCGGGCAGGGAGCCGAGCAGCTCGTAGAGCGCCTTCAGCGTGACGTCGAGCTCGAAATGCTCGCGCTCGACCTTCTTCTTCAGGTCGAGCGCGGCGCGGAACCAGGCCTCGCCGCGCCGGCTGCCGCCCGCAGCGTTCATGTGGGCGGTGAGCGCCCGGCGGCCCGCGGCGGCCTGCTGCGCGAAGCGCGCGGCGTCGAGCCTGCGCCGCACGATCTCGCGCGCGCCGAGGATGTAGTGCTCGGCGGCGTCGGCGAGCTCGGGCTGGCGCGGCGCCTTCAGCGAGCGCAGGTTGCCGTCGATGCGGGAGAACATCTCCCGCGTCGGGGTCGCGGTGAGCGCCTGACGCAGTTGGGTGGTCGTATCCGCGACGAGCGCCGTCACCGCGCGCTCCTGCTGGAGCTTCTGGTGCTGGCCCCACATCGTGTAGCCGATCACGGCGCCGACGATGGCCAGGACGGCGATCAGGAGCGGAGCAGTCGGTCTCACTTCTCGAGCAAGGCCTCGATGTCTTCCGCGGGAACCGGCCGGCTGAAGAGAAACCCCTGCGCCTGGTCGCAGCGCAGCAGCCGCAGCAGCTGCGCCTGCTGCTCGGTCTCGACACCCTCGGCCACCACCTTGAGGCGCAGCGCCTGGGCGAGCGAGATGATGGTGCCGACGATGCTGGTGTCGTGCGGGTTCTCCGTCATCCCCTGCACGAACCCGCGGTCGATCTTGAGCGCGTCGAGCGGCAGCCGGCTGAGGTAGGCGAGAGACGAGAAGCCGGTGCCGAAGTCATCGAGCGAGATGCGCAGGCCGATATCGCGCAGCGCGGCGAGCTTGCGGACGCTCTCGTCCACGTCGTGCATCAGCAGGCTTTCCGTGATCTCCAGGTCGACTCCGCCGCCGTCGGCGCCGTCCGCGCGCAGCGCCGCGCGCACGTCTTCCACGAAGCTCTTGCGGCGCAGCTGCAGCTGCGACACGTTCACGGCGATGCGCGGCGGCTCGAGACCCTGCGCCTGCCAGCTCCGGTACGTCCCGGTCGCTGCGGCGATCGCCTGGCGGCCGGCCTCGAGGATCAGCCCGGTCTGCTCCAGCACCGGGATGAACGTCACGGGCAGGACCGGGACGCCGTCTGGCGCCTTCCAGCGCATCAGCGCCTCCAGCCCGACGATGCGGCGCGTCACGAGGTCGAGCTTGGGCTGGAAGTGCAGGAACAGCTCGCCCCGCTCGACCGCCTTGCGCAGGCGGTGCTCGAGCTCGACCTCCTCGGACACGCGCGCGTTGATGTGCGGCGCATAGAACAGGTAAGCCTCGGCGGTTTGCTTCGCCCGCTTGAGCGACGCCTCGGCGTTGCGCAGCAGCGCGTCGGCGTCGGCGCCGTCCTCGGGAAATATCGCGATGCCGGCCTTCGACGCGAGGCGCGCCTCGCGCTCGTCGACGGTGAACGGCGTGCCGAAAACCTGCACCGACACCTGCTCGAGCCAGCGCGCCACCTCCGCGGCGCCGCCGATCTGCCGGAGCATCACGGCGAACAGGTTGCTTCCCAGGCGCGCCAGGCGGTTGATGTCGCCCGCGGCGCTCTCCAGCCGCTGCGCCACCGCCTGCAGGACGCCGTCGCCGGCCTGCTGCCCGAGCGTGTGGTTGATCGCCTTGAAGCGCTCTAGGTCGATCAGCACGAGCGCGAGCGAGGTATGGTTGCGGCCCGCCGACTGCAGCGACTGCGTCAGGCGCTCGTGAAACAGCGTGCGGTTGGGCAGGCCGGTGAGCGGATCGTAAAGCGCCAGGTAGGTGATCCGGTCCTGCTTGTGCATGAGCTCGAGCGCGAAGGACACGTTCGCGGCGAGCTCGGCCAGCAGGTTCACCTCGTCCTGGTCGAAATAGCCGACCTCGGAGGCCAGCAGCCCGAGCACGCCGGCAGCCGCGCCGTCGACGACCAGCGGGAAAGCCGCCATCGCCTTGACCCCGAATGAAAGGAATTTCTCGCGCGAGCGCACGCCGCTGTCGTTCGCGATGTCGTTCGAGATGGCGGGCGCAAGCGCGCGCAGCGCCTTCCCGGCTAGACCTGACCCGGATTCATCCTCGCGCGCGGAGGCCTGCAGCGCGTCCGGCCCGCTGCCCTCCGGCCAGGACCCGAACCAGGCCCGCCAGATCACGTCCTTCGTGCCCGGATCGAGCATGCCGATGCGCGCGCCGCGCAGCCCGCCCACTTCCACCGCGATGCGGCTGATCGCCGCGAACAGCTCGTCGCGCTCGCGCAGGCGCACCAGCGCCCAGTTGATCCGGCTCGAGAACTCGCGGATGCGCGTCAGGCGCCGCCGCTCGCGGCGCTCCTTCGACTCGGTGAACGCGCGCTCCACCGCGGCCGGAAGGCGCATGAGGTTGGTCTTCAGCACGTAATCGGTGGCGCCGTTCCTCAGCGCCCGGATCGCGTACTCCTCGCCCAGGGTCCCCGACACGAACACGAACGGCGTATCGGGCGCCAGGTCGCGCGCCAGGGCGAGCGCCGCCATGCCGTCGAAGCCGGGCATCGAGAAGTCCGACAGGATGACGTCGGGGGAGAACTCGCGCAGCGCGCTGACGAACCCCTGCTCCGTGTCCGCGATGCGGTGCGCGATGCGCAGCCCGGCACGTTTCAGCTCGCGCAGCTCCAGCTCGGCGTCGGCCGGATTGTCCTCGGTGAGCAACAGCCGGAGCACCGGGATGTTCGCTTGCGGGCCGGCCATCAGTGGATGAACCTCCTAAGGCCGCACCATAACAATGCTTTACCCTTCGGACTATTAGATAAACCGCGAGATCAATTCAGAACCGCGTGCCCCCTGCCGATCATGCAGTTCCGAATGACCTGGCGCTCGTCGCGCGCCCCGCGGCCTGCCCCGCCGGCCGCGCCGAGGACGGCGGCGCCGCGAGCTCCGTAATTCGGGTTCCTCGCGCCCGTGGTGCGCGCGAGCACCTGGCCGACGCCGTAGCCCATGGCGGCGCCGACCGCGGCCCCCGTTCCGGGGCCCGGCGCCTGCTCGGCGATCTGCCGGCATTCTGCGAGGTCGGTTTCGTAACGCGCCATGTCGCTGCGCTTGGGATCGACGATGGGGCGGTAGGCGCAGCCTGCGAGGCCGAGCGCGATTGCCACGAGGGCGAGGCGAGTTATCTGTTTCATCTTATGCTCCCCTGCAAGACGATAAGAGCATAAACGAAACGGCAGCCTGGCGGTTTACCGAGGGGGGTTCTTCTCCTCGCCCTTCTGGTCCTCGCCCCTCAGCTCCGCGGCGGTGAAGTTGCCGGTGAAATCAAGGTCGTGCTCGACAGCCCCCGGTACCGAATGCAGCAGCCCCTGCGTTTCCAGCTGGGCGAGCCAGCCCGAGATCTGGGCCGCCGAATAATGACGCAGGCGGTTCTGCAGCAGCTCAGAGTGCGTCTCGCCGTTGATCAGGCCGAGAATGCGGCGCTGTTCGGCCGGCACGCCGGGATCGCGCGACTCCCACGCTTTCTCGCCTGCCTCGGTACGTTGATAGATCCGATCCGCTGTAGACATGCCCCTCCCCCGGAAAGCCCCTTTACCCCCTGCATATTGGCCCCCGCCGGCCCGGCAGTAAAGCAGGTTGAAACATCTTTACAAGGCCGCCCGCCGCAAAGTCGCGTCAAGCTGCCTGATGCCGTGCTTGTCGGCCTGGCGGCCGAATCCCAGTAGGCAGTCGATCACATCTCGAAGACGTACATCGCTGCCAGATTAGCGGGAAAATAGGATCATGCCGGCCACCATTCTAGTCGTCGATGACGACCAGACCATTCGCGAGCTGCTTCAGCTGCACCTGAGGAACGCGGGCTACGCTGTGCATGTCGCCGAGGACGCGGTGGAAGCGGGGCACCTGGTCCTGCGCTCGCCGCCTGACCTCATCATCTCGGACGTCAACATGCCGCACATGGACGGCTTCGAGTTCATCGCGGCGGTCAGGGCCGACCATTCGCTGCCGTACATTCCGGTCATCTTTCTGACCTCCGAGGAGGAGGGAGAGATCCGGGGGAAAGAGCTCGGCGCAGTCGGTTACGTCGCGAAGCCGATCCGCTCGGACCGGCTGCTCGATCTGGTGGCGAAGCACGTGCCGGGCGGCCGGCATCGCCCCGGCGCGCGTTAAAGCACCCGGCCGCTCGCCTCGTCGATCAGGTGCATGTGGTTGAGATCGGCCAGCAGCTGCGTGCGCACGCCGGGCTGCGTGTTCGCCGTGGGATTGGTGCGCGCGCACATCTCGGTGCCGTTGACGCTGAAGAACACCAGCGTCTCCATGCCCATCGGCTCGGTCACTTCCGGCGTGACCTCGACGGGACACTGGTTGGCGACGCTGTGCGGCCGCATTTCAGTCAGGTGCTCCGGGCGCAGCCCGAAGAGGAGCCCGCGCTGGCCGGCGTACGCGCGGTAGCGCGCGGTGCGCTCCGCCGGCACCGGGAATGAAACCTGGCCGTCGAGGCGCACGCGCAGCGCGCCCGCGGTCTCCTCGAGGGCGCAGCCGGTGATGTTCATCGCCGGCGAACCGATGAACCCGGCGACGAACAGCGTGGCCGGAGAATGGTACAGATCGTTCGGCGCGCCCGCCTGCTCGATGCGGCCGGCGTTCATCACCACGACGCGGTCGGCGAGGGTCATCGCCTCCACCTGGTCGTGCGTGACGTAGACGGTGGTGGTGCGCACCTTCTGGTGCACCTTCTTGATCTCGGTGCGCATGTGCACGCGCAGCTTCGCGTCGAGGTTGGAGAGCGGCTCGTCGAACAGGAACACCTTGGGATTGCGCACGATGGCGCGCCCCATGGCGACGCGCTGGCGCTGGCCGCCCGAGAGCTGCTTCGGCTTCCTGTCGAGCAGCTCGCCGATGCCGAGGATGCCGGCGACCGCCGCCACGCGGCGCCGAATCTCGTCCTTCGGCAGCTTCTTCAGCCGCAGGCCGAAGGACATGTTCTCGTGCACCGTCATGTGCGGATACAGCGCGTAGTTCTGGAACACCATGGCGATGTCGCGGTCCTTGGGCGGCACGTCGTTCACCACGTCGCCGCCGATCAGGATCTCGCCGCCGGTGATGTCCTCCAGGCCGGCGATCATGCGCAGCGTCGTCGTCTTGCCGCAGCCCGAGGGCCCGACCAGCACCACGAACTCCTTGTCGGCGATGTCGAGATCGATGCCGCGCACCGCCGGCGTCTGGTCGTAGTCCTTCACCAGATTGCGCAGCGTCACCTGGGCCATGGCGCTCTCAGCCCTTGGTCGCGCCGGCGGTGAGGCCGGCGATGTAGTAGTCCATGAGGAAGGCGTAGATGACGAGCGGCGGCGCGGCGCCGAGCAGCGCCGCGGTCATGATCTGGCCCCAGTTGAACACGTCGCCCTTGATGAGCGTGCTGACGATTCCCGCCGGCAGCACCATCTGGTCGATCGAGGTGGCGAAGGCCATCGGGTAGAGGAAGTCGGCCCACGACACGGTGAACGCGAAGATGGTCGCGGCGATGACCCCGGGCAGCGCGACCGGCAGGAAGATCCTGGTGAGCACCTGGAGGTAGCCCGCGCCGTCGATCAGCGCCGCCTCGTCGAGCTCCTTCGGGATGCTGGCGAAATAGCCGATCATGATCCAGGTGCAGAACGGCACCGTCAGCGTCGGGAAGATGACGATCAGGATCCACCAGTGGTTCATCAGCTCGATGCCGGTCCAGTCCTGCACGAAGGCGAAGATCTTGAAAAGGGGAATGAACAGCAGCGTTTCCGGGATCAGGTAGGTGAGGAACACGCCGGTGGCGAGGGCCCCCGAGCCCCAGAAGCGCATGCGCGAGAGCGAGAACGCGGCGGGGATGCTGATCGCCATGGTGATCGCGACGACGGCCACGCAGACCACCGCCGAGTTGCGGAAGAACGTCAGGTAGGCCGGCGAAGTGAGCAGCGCGGAGTAGTTGTCGAGAGTGGGGTGGAACACCCACCAGGGCAGCTTCGCCGAGGAGATCTCCGCGCTCGTCTTGAGCGAGGTGATGAACATGTAGAGCGGCGGCGTGAGGAAGATCACCGCGAACAGCACCAGGAACACGTAGGACCAGGCGAGCGCCGCGCGGCGCTCCTTTCTCAGGCTCGCGCTCATGCCTCGGTCCCGCGCCGGTTGATGTCGCGCAGGATGAAGTAGGCGGCGACGCCGAGGATCGGGAACATGAACAGCGACACGCAGGCGCCGAGCGGCAGGTCGCCGCCCTCGATGCCGAGCTGGAACGCCCAGGTGGCGAAGACGTGCGTCTGGTCGATCGGGCCGCCGTTGGTCAGGATGCGCACGATGTCGAAGTTGGCGAAGGTGACGATCAGCGAGAACAGCACCGTGATGGCGATGATGTTGCGCATCATCGGCAGCGTGATGTACCAGATCTTCTGCCACCAGTTGGCGCCGTCGATGGCCGCCGCCTCGTAGAGCTGCTCGGGCACGGACTTGAGCGCCGCCAGGTACATGATCAGGAAGAAGGGCGCGCCGTACCAGACGTTCACCAGGATCACCGAGAAGCGCGCCCACAGCGGCTCGCCGAGCCAGGGCACCGCGTCCAGGCCGACCCGGGTCAGCACCCAGTTGAACGCGCTGTAGGACGGGTCGAACAGCCAGAACCAGGCGAGCGTGCTCATCGCCGGCGGGATCACCCACGGCACCAGCAGCATGCCGCGCCACTTGCGCTGCCCTTTCGCCGGGATGTTGTGCACGAAGTGCGCGACCACAAAGCCGATCAGCGCCTTGAAGATCACCGCGCTCAGCGCGAAGATCACGGTCTGCTTGATCACCATCCAGAACAGCTCGCGCTTGAAGAGGAAGGCGAAGTTGCCCAGGCCGACGAAGCGCTCCATCGACTTGTTGAGGGTCGCGAGGTGCAGCGAATAGAGCGCCGGATAGATCACCAGCGCGGCGATCAGCGCGATGAGCGGCAGCGCCATCAGGAAGGCGATGGTCGACTTGTGCCGCGCGAGGCGCCGCCCGGACCTGCGCCGGCGCGGGACGCTCAGCCCGGCGGCTTGGACGACGCCGTTGGCCATGGCGCGCCTAGGAGCGCATGTAGCCCTCGAGCTCCGAGGCGGCCCAGCCGATCGTCTTGTCGATCGAATCGCCGCCCTGCGTGCAGCGCGCGATCATCTTCGTGTTGATCGCCTGCACGTACATCTGCTGCGCGATGCTGGCCGGGGCCGGCGCGCCCGCCATCCAGGTCACCTCGGTGCGCGGCGGGTAGTGATACACCGTGCCCTTCGGCGGCTCGACCAGCTCCCAGACCTTGAAGTCGCGCATGCTCTCGAACGAGGGAATGTCGTAGCCGCCGCTCGCATTGACGATCCTCTCGACGTTCTGGCGCTGCAGCAGGTGCGCGAGCAGGCTCTTCGCCGCCGGCTTGTTCCTGGAGAATTTCCATACGCCCCACAGGAACGGCAGGAACGGCGCATAGCGGCCCTGCGGCCCCTTCGGCATCTCGAAGGTCCACAGCTGCTCGGCGACTTTCAGGTTGTCGCGCTTGGCGACCGCCCAGGCGCTGGGCGGGTTGAAGATGAGCGAGCCCTGCCCCGAGATCAGGTAGCGGTTGTTGGAGGCGTCGTCCCAGGCGAACACGTCGGGCGGCAGCGCCTTCACCAGGCGCTGCGAGTACTCGAGCACGCGCCTTACCGCGTCCGACTTCACGGTGATGTTGCCCTTTGCGTCGACGAGCTGCGCGCCGTACGAGGCAAAGAGCGCGCCCACCCAGTCCACCGAGTCGGTGGTCTGCCCGAGGCCGAGACCGAAAGGATTGCCGGCCTTGAACGCCTTCTCCGCGGCGACGACGAAGTTGTCCCAGGTCCAGTGCTCGGCTTCCCTGGTCGGCGGCCTGCCGGCCGGATACATCGCCTGCACGTCGATGCCGCATTGCGACTTGAGCAGGTCGATGCGCGCGCAGGGCGGCTTCACCTGCGTGCCGGTCACCGCCGGCACGCCCAGCCAGTGGCCCTCGCTCCTGCCGAGGTACTCGATCGCCGGCGACACCTTGCCGTTCTGCTTCAAGAGGCCGCCCATCACGTCGTCGAGCGGCTCGAGGCTCTTCGCGAGCGAAAGCGGATACCACGCGAGGAACTGCAGGACGTCGTGGCCGGACTGCGCCTGCGACTCGGCGGTCGCGGTCATCATGATCTTGTTGCCCTGCGAGGTGATGTAGTCGATCTTGAGCTCGACGTTTTCCTTCTTCGCCCACTCCTGGCAGATCGCGGTGAGCGTGTCGTTCGCGCCGGGGACCCAATGGTCCCAGAATCCGACCGACAGCCTGCCGGCGGCGCGCGACGTGCGCACGTAGGGCGCGCCGATCGCCACCGCGGAGGCGGCGGCGGTCGTCGCAAGGAAACGGCGGCGCGTGAATTGCGTGCGGCTCATAGGGGGGCTCCTCCTCAGGAGTGATGCACGGCATCCTACCGCGATTCGCGCTCGTGTAGATTTATCGTGAACTTTCGCACAGTTCCGTGCAGCTCTGCGTGCCAAACCCGGCGGGTGCGGCTATCCTCAGCGAAAGCTGTTTCTGGGGGGTCGAATATGCCGAAGATCAATAGCGCTTGCCTTGATGCTGTGCGTAAACATCTGAAGCAGTGTTTCCCCGATTGGGTGGTCGACGAGCGCTGGGATGAAGATAGGGAGGCTCAGAGTTTTCGGCTCACCAAGCCGAGCGAGCCGGATCACCTTCTCAAGGTGCGTCGAAACGTGCTCGACAACCACAGGCCGGAAGAGCTTTCCGTCCTGCTCAAATACCAGGCGGTGGGCCAGTCCCTGACGCATGCCGAGGGGCACCGGCTGCTGCTCTCCGCGCGCGGTCTCGAGCCGATCTGAAAAGAAAAAGCCCCGGTCGCTAGGGGCGCGCCCGGGGCGGATGCCGCTTCCAATGAAGGGGGGGAAAGCAGCGATGCAGAGATTAACGCCGCGCAGGGTCGGCGCACAATAATTTAATCGCGAAGAATCCGATCGCTTTCGCAGAACGCATCCTCTGTAAGGGCATTCCCGACATCATTCGTGCGGTGCGGGCGGAGACCGCAGTCATGCCAGATTTGTTCGCGCATCAAATGTTTTACGTAGGGATTTTCCCGACGTGCCGGATGGCTCATGGTCATAACACTCCAAAAACGCGGCTCGTAGATTAAAAGCGGGGAATTCTGGGGGTCTCTCACCAAGGGACGGGAAATTGAGCAGTGGTCTACATGACTTAGAGACCGCCCGCAGGCACTACGCTGCAATGCGCGATCTGATCATTCGTCATCGTGGCGGATCGCTGGACGAACGAGTACTAGGGAAGCTGTGGGACCTGTCGCGGAAGGCCGCCGCGTCGGTTGACGATGGCAACTGCAGGTCGCTGCTCTCGACAATCGAAAGCTACGGCGCCCAGCTATTCTCGGAATCCGGACATCTGAAATTCGCGCGAGCCGAAATGTCGGGCGCGCATTTTCTCAGGCTGCAGATCTTGCGGGAGCTGGACGCCTTTCACATGCGGCTCCTGCAGTTGCAGCTTGAGGCGACCCAGGACGCGGCGGCAACACTGGCCGCCAATTTGCGCCCCGCTCGGCGTTGAGATCATCGAAATTTCTGATAGGTGCCGATGAGCTCGGCGCGGGCGATGACGTGCGGCTTCATCGACGCCTCGAGCTTGGTCTTCGATAGCTGACCGAGACTTGGCAGCACGGCGTCAAGCGCATAGAGCTTGAAGAAGTAGCGGTGCCGGCCGATCGGTGGACAAGGACCGCCGTAGCCGGTGCGCTTCCAGTCGTTCAGTCCCTGAAGCGCTCCCGGGGGCAACTGCTTCGCCCCTTCAGGCAGCGAGCCGGCGCCCGGCGCAATGTTGTAGAGCACCCAGTGCACCCAGGTCATCTTCGGCGCCGCCGGGTCCGGCGCGTCCGGATCATCGACGATCAGCGCCAGGCTCTTGGCGTTCGGCGGAACGCCAGCCCATGCGAGCGGCGGCGAGATATCCTGCCCTTCGCAGGTGTACTTGGCGGGGATTTCTCCGCCGTCGGGGAAGGCCGTAGAGCTGAGTTTGAAGGTCACTACGACATCTTCTGGGCCGCCGCCCTGATCGCGGCCCGGATCCGGCCGTAGGTGGCGCAACGGCAGACGTTCTCGATGGCGTCGATGTCGGCATCGGTCGGATTGCGCGTGCGGCTCAACAGGTCGACCGCGGCCATGATCTGGCCGGCCTGGCAGAAGCCGCACTGCGCGACGTCGAGGTCCAGCCACGCCTGCTGCACCGGATGAAGCGTGTCGCCGTTGGCGAGCCCCTCGATGGTCGTGACCTCCTGGCCCTGCACCGACGAAACCGGGGTCGAGCAGGCCGTGACCGCGCTTCCGTTGACCAGGCAGGTGCAGGCCTTGCAGACGTTCATGCCGCAGCCGTACTTGGGCCCGGTGATGCCGAGCTTGTCGCGCAGCACCCAGAGCAGCGCCATGCCGGCGGGCGCAGTGACCTTGACCGCCTTGCCGTTGACCTTGAAGCTGTAAGTAGGCATCGGGTAGCTCCTCAGAGAGGCGGCGCCGGCAGCTGGCCCGCAGGCGTAGCCACGAACGGGTCCCGGGCATTGAGCGGGAATTTGCGCGGCTTGATGCCGGTCGCGCGCGCGTAGGCGTTGGCGATCGCGCCCGAGGGCGCCGACATTCCAGGCTCGCCCATGCCGCCCACCGGATCGCCGATGTTCGGCATGATGATGACCTCGACCGCCTTCGGGAAGTCGATCATCCGCGCCCAGTGGTACTGGCTGTAGCTGCCCTCCTGCGGCAGCCCGTCTTTTATGGTGAGACCGGCGTTGAGCACCAGCGAGATCGCTTCGGCCAGACCGCCATGGCACTGCTGCTCGATGCCGGACGGATTGATCGGCTTGCCGACGTCGATGGCGATCGTCGCCCGCACCACCTTGGCGTGCAGCGGGTCGCGAGCGTCGAGCTCGACGATGCAGGCGGTGAAGGAGCGTGATTCCTGGTGCACTCCCACGCCTTGCGCGAAGCCCGCCGGCATCGCCTTGCCCCACTGGGCGGCGCCGGCCACCCGTTGCAGCACGGCGCGCGCGCGCGGCAGACGCAGGTACTCGAGGCGGAACGCCACGGGGTCGATGCCCATCGCTCTTGCGATCTCGTCGGTGATGATCTCCTCGACCAGGCGCGCCGGCTGGATGTGCACCGAGCGGTACGAGACGGTGTTCCAGTCGAACGTCACCGGCGTAAGCAGCTTGGTGCTGAAGCCGTAGTTGTAGGGCGACGCGACCATGGTCTTGAAGAAGAACTGCTCGTAGTTCATGTTCGCGAAGGTCTGCGGCATGCCCTCGGGGAAGGCGCCGGTCTCGGCCGTGCCCTTCTCGCCGTACCCGTGCCGCGCGTCGAGGCGGATGGCGGCGATGTGCTGCTCGTAGGTGGCGACGGTGCCGCCTATAACAGTGGCGCGCACGTTGTGCACCTGCGGCGGACGCAGCCGCGTGTGGCGAATGTCGTCGCTGCGGTGGTACATCAGCTTGCAGACGCGGCCGGTCGCCTTCGAGACGTAGGCCGCCACCTGCACCGGGTCCCAGAAGAGCCTGCGGCCGAAGGCGCCGCCGCTCGGGATGACGTGAGCCTTGACCGAGTCCTCGGGCAACCCGAGGTCGGCCGCTGTGGCCTGCAGCGCCACGATCGGGGTCTGCATGCCGGCCCAGATCTCGGCGCTGTCCGCGCGCGCGTCGACGATGGCGCATTCCACTTCCAGCGGGCAGGCCGTCGCCGGCGGGAACTCGAACTCGCCGTCGATCGTCAGCGCGCCCGAAGGCGGCGCGGCGAGCGGCGGGTTCGCGGCTCTGAGCGCGGCGAAGATCGACTCGTTGCTCTGCCCCTTGTTGGTGCCGTCGCCCCAGGTGATGTCGAGCGCGCGGCACGCGTCCCAGGCCTGGCCGAAGGTGTCGGCCATGACGGCGACGCCGACCTGCCGCGGCACGATGGCGCCGCCCGGCGGAACCACGACGACGTCGATCACGCCCGGCATCGCCTTCACCGCGGCGACGTTGTTGACGCTGATGACCTGGCCGCGGATCTGCGAAGGCATGCGCAGCATGGTCGGCTTCGCGTTCGGCACGGCGAGGTCCATGGTGAACTTCTTCCTGCCGGTCACGATGTCGCGCGCGTCGAGCCGCCCGGTGAACCTGCCGATCACCGTGTACTGCGACGGGTCCTTCGGCTGCGCGCTGGGCAGGGGCATCGTCGCCGCCCCGACCGTCAGCGAGCCGTAGGTGGCGCTGCGCCCGTCGGGCGCGATCACCACGCCCGCCTCGACGCGCAGGGTGGATGGGTCGAGCGCCCACTGCTGCGCCGCGTACGCGACGAGGCGCGCGCGCGCCTCTGCAGCCATAACCGGCAGCACGGGGTCGAAGCAGCGCACCGACGACGAGCCGCCGGTGATCTGGTTGTAGCGCAGCTCGGGCTGGGCGTCGGCGGAGTGAACGATCACGTCGCTCAGCGGAACGTCCATCTCCTCGGCGATCATCATGCCGAGCGCGGTGGCGATTCCCTGGCCGTTCTCGAGGCGCGGCATCTCCAGCGTGACCTTGCCGTCGGTTCCGACCGAGAGCTTGACCAGCGGCATGGTCGGCGCGGCGAACTGAACAATCGAATCGCCGACGTCGTAGTAGTCGACCGAGTCGGCGGGCATCAGCGGCGTCGGCGCCGCCACCGCACTCGACGGCGTCGCGAGGTTCACGCCGAAGCCGGCGGCGATCGTCACCACGGGAGAAGAGAGCGCGTAGGTGAGAAGCCTGCGGCGGCCGATCGAAAAGCCCGGCCCCCCGCCCTCGCCCATCGCGTCCATCGGCAACCCTCTCGGATCGTTCATTGGCGATCTCCCTGCGGGATGGTCCGAAAGGCCTATCGTAGGCCGGTAAACTCGATGTCTCTGTGACGCGCCCCGAGGTAGAGAGGACTACGTCCCGCCTCCCTGTGCGATAAAGCGGGCGTCTACACCTCGCTCCGCGGCAGCCGGCGATCGGGGCGCGACCGATGCTCGGGCGCGACAGGCAGCGCCTGCTCCCTGCGTTCGGGGATGGCGCCGGCGCGGCGCTCGGCCGAAGCCGCGGAGCGCCAGCCGAAGTATGCGGCGAGCGCGGCCGTACCGGCATGCAGCCAGATGTCGTGGCCATGGATCGGCAGCAGCCCGAACAGGGTGTCCAGGCCGGGGATGCCGCCCATCACGGCCAGCGCGCCGTACAAGATGGCGAGCGAGCGGGCGTAGACCTTCGGGCTCGTCATGCCGCGCCAGGCCACGACACCCCAGACGCCGATCGCAAGATGCACCGCATTGTGCAGGACATTCACGGCGAACAGGCCAAGCAGGTAGCCGTGGAAGAGAGTGACGTGGATCGGTGGCGCATCCGCGGGCGCCGGCATCAGCGCTGCCGGGACCAGGCCGAGCAGCCCGGCGGCGAGATACGCGATACCGGAGAAGAATGCAAATGTTTCGACTCTCATAGCCCGCTCGTGCCAGAGTGGCGGTCAGTCTAATCTGACCCCACTTTTCACGGGGTGACCAGCTTCTTCCCCTTCCCCGTCGCTCGCCAGTCCTGAGTGTTGCGGAACTCCCGATTGCCGATCGTGAGCAAGGCGGTGATCGGCCCGACGTCAGGAGGGCTCAGCTCCATTTCGTTGGCCTTCATGTTCATGTCAAACTGCCGTGTCTTGGCGTTGAACGCGATGCCGAGCTTCGCGTAGACGATCGGGTCCCCCTGGGTGCCGTCCTTCTTGCGCTTGAAGAACCACTCCCGCCCCGGGCGCGTCGTCGTCCACCCGTCTCCCGCCGGGACTTTGATCTCCACGATGTGACCATCGGCGTCGGTGAGGCTGAGGGTCACCCCGTCGCGGGGAGGGTTCATGCTATACGGCGGAGCGACGAAGCTCCCGCGGAGTGCGACCCGGTCCTGACGCGAATGCCGGTCGCGCTGGAGCTTGGCTTGGCTGAGCAGGAGGGCAGCGGCCGGGCGGCGCGCAGCCGCCAGACTCGAGAGCGCGTCGGCCCTGATCTCAAATGTGTCGATGATTTCCCCGTTGATATTCTTGAAGTAGCCCTGCGCCTTGCGTGGGTCGCCGTCGATGTTGAAGGTGATAAAGAGGGCGCCGAATGTCGCCCCCTGATTGCTGGTGTAGATCTTGGCCCATTCACCCTTGCACCCGTACGGAAAGGTTGCAGGAAGGCAACGCTGCTGGTCCCTGATGCTCTCTCCGCCCAGGCCCGAGACGAAGACAAAGGATCTCCCCGGGCTTCCCCTGCCGACACAGAGATTGGCAGGGCCGGAACATGAGGCATCGACGATTTGATTTTGGATGCTTGTCAGCGTCTTGGTCCGGTGATAGCTGTGCTCATGGGCAGTGGCGATGATCGCGCCAAGGTCCTTGCAGGTTTCGTAGACCCTCCACCCCA
>Ga0209472_1000643_pt1 | contig 20338 bp, 18 predicted proteins | sample GraSoiAngelo_130_FD_185887 | JGI IMG/M metagenome (GOLD analysis project Ga0209472, IMG submission 185887) | Grasslands soil microbial communities from the Angelo Coastal Reserve, California, USA - 14_0929_02_20cm (SPAdes) (version 2) | ecosystem: Environmental > Terrestrial > Soil > Grasslands ...
TTTGTGATTGCGCTTAATTCCTCCTGGCATTATGCGCGCACCACTGCGCTCGTGATTTTTCTGATCGCCGGCCTCACCGATTTTATCGACGGCGAAATCGCCCGGCGCTACGGGATAATCACGAATTTTGGCAAATTGATGGACCCGCTCGTGGACAAAATCATGGTGGCGGCAGCATTCATTTCACTCGTGCCCCTCAAAGCTGTGCCGGCATGGGCAGCCACGACAGTCGTGGCGCGGGATTTTCTCATCACGGGCTTGCGCTTAATGGCGAGCGCCAAAGGCCGGATTCTTCCGGCGGAAAGTCTCGGCAAACAGAAAACTTCGTGGCAAATGATCACGATTATTTTTTTTCTGGCGCTCCTTTCAATTGTGGAACTGCATTACGCCAATGACACATCGACATGGTGGGTGCGGGCCTGGAGCCAAGCCGGTCCCCTGCTGGTGTGGATCACGGTGGCGCTGACGATTTACTCCGGTGTCGGCTTCACCTGGCGCAATCGCGAACTGATCGCGCCGGACCAATAGCGGCGATCAAGTGTGGCGCATCGGCCGAGGGCCGCGAGAGATGCGAGCGTGGCGAGAATCGAAATCCACGTTCCAATTGTAAGTGCATCACGCGCGTACTCGACACGTAAATGATGATGACCGGCCAGCAGCGGAACCGCTCGCAAGATGTAATTTGCCGGCAGCAATTTGTAATTTGTCTGAACGCTCCCGGGCAGGGCAACAGCTCGCCACGACGGCGTGAATGCATCTGTGATCAGCAAAATGGCGGGTTGTTCGACATCAGCTTCAATTTCAAGCGCGTCAGTTGAAGCGGCAACAATTCGCGCCGTGCCGGCGCTTTCGGCTGGCGGGGGCTTCGGTTCCGGCTCCGATTCTAGAATTACTTCGCGCGTGGGATCAAATGTAGCCGAGCGCAAGGCGTCAAAGATTGCATTGCGATCTGGCAGGACGCGGTAGTTGGAAATAAGGTGGACGTGCGACATGGCGGGTTCGGGCGCATCGCCGATTTCCAATTCATTTCCACGTTGCCCCAAAACATAGCGCAGACGCAGCATGGCGAAGAGTGGATCGTAGCGGACGAACTTCACATACGACATTGCCTGGTCGGGATCGCCGCCTTGGCTCCATGTCATGAACTCGGCATAGCGCCGCACCACGGTCGCTTCGTATCCCCACATGTCTTGCGCGCTAATCAACATCGCGCTGTTCGGGTTCACGACATTCATGATCCGGTAATCGCCAGCGGGCTCCTCGAGAAAGCGCTTTTCATCCGGATTCACGATGGTAGCGCTGTCAAATGTGGCACGTGTGCCATGCGCGAAAATAAACACTTCCGCCGCGCCTAAAGCGATCGCGCCAAAGAGCGCACGCGGCTCTCGTCTGGCGAAGGCCAGGATGATGCCAAGGAGCGCGCAGACTCCAGCGGCCACAAACAGCGACATCACCGCGAGATCCTGGGATTGAGCAATGAATCCTGTGTCCGCGTAGAGTTGAGGGAACAAGTACGATTGGCCACTGGCGCGACTCGCGTTCATTAGTCCCGGCCAGGACCCGGTGCTTGAGGTCCACCATCCAGCGACGCCCAAAGCTGCGGCAGCCGCGAAAACTGCAGCGATAAATGGAATCTCAATTCTCTTTTGTCGGAACAACCGGTCAAGTCCGCTGGCCGCGAGCAGACAAAGAAAGAGGGACGCTAGAAAGCTAAATTTCGAAATGCTGCGGAAGCGATCGAAGCCAGGCGCCCAAGTGTAGAGAAAACCGAACAACGGTGTATAGGCGCCGAGCGCCAATAAAAAAGCAACGCAAACAACAATCAGCGGGCGCCATTTCGTTCCGCGTTCGCATCGAATTGCCGCGTAGATGGCGAACACCAAGCCTGCTATGCCGATGAAAAGGGACGTTTCCCACAAATACCAGCGTCCCCAATATTTCGCGATTTGCCCGAAAAAATCCGGCGACAGCAGCGTCATAAAATTTTCCGGCGGGAGGGAGAGCATAGAGGCAAATTGAAAAGGCAGCCTGAACCCGCGCGTGGTCTCGCGCGTTGTCTGGATGGCGGGCAGCAATTGCACGGCTGCAAGGAGAGCGCCGCCCGGATAGATACTCAGCAAGGCGGCTGCGACCCGCCAGTTCCAGTGGCCGATCAATCGCAATGCAGCATAAAGCCCGGCAATAATTGCCGTGTAGAAGACGTACTGCGGAAACCCCGCCAACGTCTGCATGGCAATAGCAAACATCCCAAGCAACGACCAACGAACGCGCTGAGTCTTGAAAACCGCGTCGATCGAACCAAAAACCAGCGGCGACCACGTCATCGTACTCAGCTGAGGCAAATGCCCGGCAAAAACGTGCGGAAAAAAGGTGCCGCAAAACATAACCAGCGTGCCGGCAAAGAAACTGGCTGGAGCGGAGAGCCCTCGTTGTTTCATCCAAAAAAACATGAAGGCGCCGATGGCAAAAACATGCAGCGCCACTGACCAGTTGATCGCGACAGGCGTGGGCAGAACCAGGAAGAGCCAATTAGGCGGATAGAGCAGCGCTCCTTGCATCCCACCAAAATAAGGCGCTCCGCTAAAGATATGCGGATTCCACAGCGCGAGATTTCCCTTCGCCAATTCGCGGAAACCGAATTCGCGCCATGCGAAGTATTGCAAGAACATGTCGCTGCCCGGATGTCCAAGCACGCGCGTGGCGCCGGCGAACAAAAGATCGGCAAACATCGCCAGCGCCACTGCCAGCAAGAGGATTAGCGAAACGATTGTGGAACGGCGGCCTTCCATCATTTTGGGAAGTTCGTTTTACGAGGGAGCCAGAGAGCAAGCGGGCAACGGGAATCGAACCCGCATGGCCAGCTTGGAAGGCTGGAACTTTACCATTAAGCTATGCCCGCGTGTGGTGAAGTTGGAAAAAGTTCGCGAGTAAACAGTGACTGTGGCTGGTGAATAGTCAAAGGTGCCGCGCTATTTTTCAAACGCGGCAGCGACCAGCGTGGCGTTGTGCCCGCCGAAACCGAAGGAGTTGTTCAGAGCGATGCGCACTTTCTGTTCGCGGGCGACGTTTGGTGTGTAATCCAAGTCGCATTCTTCACCAGGATTTTCCAGGTTGATTGTCGGTGGAATGACGCCGTCCCGGATAGCCAACGCGCATGCTGCCATTTCTACTGCGCCGGCGCCGCCTAACAAGTGACCGGTCATCGATTTCGTTGAGCTGATAGGTACTTTGTACGCGTGCTCGCCGAACACCTGTTTGATCGCGCGGGTCTCGGAAACATCGCCGATGTCTGTGGAAGTAGCATGCGCGTTGATATAATCGACTTGGTCGGGAGAGATACGCGCGTGCTCCAAGGCCAGTTGCATGGCGCGTGCTGCGCCTTCAGCATTTGGCGGGGGCGCGGTCATGTGATAGGCATCGGCAGAAAGGCCGTATCCAGTTAGTTCACAGTAAATCTTCGCGCCGCGCACCTTGGCGTGTTCCAATTCCTCCACCACCACCACGCCTGCGCCTTCGCTCATTACAAAACCGTCGCGGTCGCGATCGAACGGCCGAGAGGCGCGCTCGGGCTCGTCGTTGCGTGTGCTGAGCGCTTTCATAGCCGAAAATCCTGCAAGGCCAATCGCGACGATGGATGCCTCCGAGCCGCCGGCGAGGAAGATATCGGCGTCGCCAAATTTGATAATTCGCCAGGCTTCACCGATGGCGTTGTTCGATGTGGCGCAGGCGGTAACGATACACAAGTTCGGACCGCGCACGTCGAACTCCATTGATATGACACCGCTGGCCATGTTGCTGATGAGCATCGGAATCGTGAACGGCGAATTTCGCGACGGTCCTTTAGTCAGCAGGATTGTCAGTTGATCCTGGAGAGTTTTCAGTCCGCCTATCCCCGTGCTAACGATCACACCAAAACGGTCTCGCCGTTGGAGCTTTTCCATATCAATCCCGCTGTCCTCAATCGCCATTTTTGCTGCGGCCATTGAAAGCTGCGTGAATCGATCGGTGCGGCGAACGTCCTTCGGGTTCTTGAAGAACGGCTTAGGATCGAAATTGGGAACTTGTCCGCCGATTTTGCAATCGTATGCGGCGGTGTCGAACGCATCGATTGCACGAATGCCGCTGACTCCGTTTTTGAGATTGGCCCAAAACGTCTCGACGTCGTTGCCAATCGGCGTGACGGCACCGAGGCCAGTGATTACAACTCTGCGATCGTTGCTCATTTAGTGATTTAACGATTTAGCGATTCAAGCGTGGAACGGTTCAATGGGATAGCACAAGGTCAATCGCTAAATCACTGAATCACTGAATCGCTAATAAATTTAGCTTGTTCCCATTCCGACGCTTTGAACGGTTTGGAAGAGTTTTCCTTCAGTCTTGATCGATGGCGCGATGATAATCTCTGTTTGCTGAAATTCGGCGATACTGCGAGCGCCGACGTTCCCCATGCAGGTGGTGATGGCGCCGACTAGGTTTTGGCTGCCGTCGTCAACTTCTGCCGGACCAAACAGAATTTGCTTCAGCGACCCGGTAGCACCCACCTTGATGCGCGTGCCTCTCGGAAGATTTGCGTGTGGAGTCGCCATGCCCCAATGGTAGCCGCGCCCAGGCGCTTCGTGCGCTTTGGCGAAAGCGCTGCCCACCATGACGGCGTCCGCGCCGCACGCCAACGCCTTGCACACGTCGCCGCCTCTGCTCATCCCGCCATCGGTGATGATCGGCACGTAGCGATATGATTTCTTGAAGTAAGCGTCACGCGCCGCCGCGCAATCGACCGTTGCGGTGACTTGGGGAACACCGAGCCCAAGCACGCCACGTGAAGTGCAAGCTGCTCCGGGGCCGACACCGACCAAAACTGCAGCCGGCCCGCACTCCATGATCTCCAGAGTCACGTCGTAACCGACCGTGTTTCCAACAATGACCGGAATGCGCATTTCGCGGCAAAATTTTTCCAGATCAAGCGACTTATATTCCGATGAAATATGCCGCACGGTGGAAACCGTGCTTTGCACGACGAAAACATCCGCGCCCGCCTCTTGCGCGATCCGGCCGAATTCCGCGGCACGCTGAGGAATGGAACTGACCGCAGCCAATACACCGCCGTCTTTGATCTGGCGCACACGCGCCGCGATTAGATCCTCCTGAATCGGTTCCTGGTAGATCCGTTGCAGCAGCGCAGTGATGTCGGTTTTATTTGCATCGACGATTTTTTGCAGGACTTCCTGCGGGTTTTTGTAACGCGTTTGCACTCCTTCCAGGTTCAGAACGGCCAGGCCGCCGAGTTTGTTCATGGCGATGGCGAAGCGCACATCAACGACTCCATCCATGGCGCTGGCGAGGATTGGAATTTTCAATTCCAGCGGCTCTGCTTCTTTGCGTGGCAAACGAAACGTGATATCGACTTCATTCGGGTTGATCGTCACGCGCCCGGGTACCAGCGCGATTTCATCGAACCCGTAGGTCACGCGCGCCTTGCGATTTCGGCCTATCCACATTCCCATGTTAAATCTGCTCCATCTTGAATCGTTCGTTTAAACTTCCACAGTGCGGGCAGCGAGGAAGCAGCGCGTCGGTTCGATCCTCAAATTCGAACGCACAAATCACGCAGCGCAACCGATACTCCAGAGCCCGGCGCTCGCGCCGCCGCCGATTCCATTCTCCAACTATCCAGAAGAGGAAAACCGCCGCAAGAAAAAGCAGCAGATAAATCGTGACCAGAGTGGCAAGACTAACGCGAATCACGGTGTAACGCTGGCTGCCGCTGCCGGCTGCGGGCGAGCGATGTCATTGCCCCATACAATTGTTGCGGTTCCCCAAGCCAGAAATGCGTCGGGTTTGCCAGCGTTTGCGGTGTTTTGAGGAAAACGGCAACGCGCAATATACAAGCGGGCTTGCTGGTCCAGCGCGGGATCACCTGATGAATTGATCGGAAAACAATAACGAACTTCTCCAAGCTTGCTCACGGCTACCCGGAACCGAATCGTTTCAGGCATTTCTTCATTGGATGCGACAAAAGCAGGCTCTGGCAAAATCGGAGCGCCAAAAGCCTGAAGCTCGTTTGAAAACGAAACGGACGTTTTGGCAACGCTGATCGGCGGGGCGGTTTTCCGCCGGGCAAAGTGTACCGCGCCCGGTGGCTGGCAACTCGGGATTCGCAGATCGCGCTCCAGCGGTGGAATATTCTTGAGAGTCGGCTCAATCGCGGAATAGGACGGCACGTGCTCAGCTTTTGGTACTGCACGCAGTTTTGTTTCCTGTGGACGACGAGTTGTAAAAGCAAGCGCGGGATCTTCCGCGTCGATCCAGCGAAGCAGCGTGCGACCTTCTTCGGAGTCGGGCGTGATCAGAGTGACGCGGGCTGGCGGCGGCAGAAGCGCGACTGTTGGCGGATAGACAATTTGGAAAAGGTAAAAGCAGAGGGCATGCGCGATCAAAGAGAGCGCCAGAAAAATGGTGATCGCTAGTTTTTCGCCATGAGGCGAATCCCAGCTAAAAATAAGCGATTCGGCTGCGCTCTGCGAGATAACGCTGTTCATCGTGGCGGAGTCGCAGCCAACGCGACGGAAGTGATGCCGTGTTCAAGGGCAGCGTTTGCCACTTCGACAACCGTTTCGTAGGAAGTAGAACGGTCCGCCTTGATAATAATCGATTCGTCCCTGCGCTTGGCTCCATCCAGTAATGGTCCCAGTTGCTCCATGGTGACTCGCTGGTCTTGGAAATAAATTGCCGGAGCTGCGCCGCCGGTGATGCTGATGATTTGCCGGCTGGTCTGCGGACCGAGCGTAAAGCGTGAGAAAGGCATCGAAACTGAGATGCCTTGTTGCAGGATGAAATTCGAACTGAGCAGGAGAAAGAACAAAAGCAGAAAGGCGACGTCCACGAGCCCGATGAGCAGGAGCCAGCCGAAATTATAATTTAGCGTCCGGCTAAGCTTCATGATTAACGGTTTAATGCTTTAACGCTTCAACGGTTTAACGATTCAACGCGACGAAGCCATTGGTCGTTAGAGATCCTGGCGCGCTTCAATCTCACGCGCTATCTCTTCGGGTTGTTGGAAACTGATGATGCCGCTGATCGGACGGCTTTCAGTTAACATGTGGACGATCTCGATCCCCGCGCGTTCCATGTCATGAAGCATCGTGTTCACGCGCGAAGAGAGATAGCTATATGCGACGAAAGTCGGTGTCGCTACGACCAAGCCAGCTGCGGTGGTCAGCAAACTCTTATATACGCCGCTGGAAAGCTCAGTCACTGTCGCGTAACCGCCGCTTGAAGCGATCGTGCCGAAGGCATCGATCATTCCTGCGACGGTACCAAGCAATCCGAGCAACGGCGTCAGGAAAGCGATTGTGGCAAGCACGGCAAGGAACCGCTCCAGTTTCGGTACTTCAAGCTGGGCGGCTTCCTGCACGATATCGCGCAATTCCGCCCGGGGCGCGTCGTGCCGGATAATCGCGGCGTGAATCACCCGTGCCACCGGCCCCGGCGTCCCGGCTGATTCATGCAGCGCCTCAGCGAAATTGCGACGCCGAATCAAATTCGACAGTCCCTTCAAGAATTCACCGACATGAATCGTAGCGCGGTGCAAGTAAAAGAGGCGCTCGGCAAAAACAGCAATCGCAATGATGCTGCAGCCCAGGATCGGCCACATTAACAATCCGCCTTTTTGGATGTAATCGATCACGCCAGTTTTTGTAACGCTCTTTCTCGACAGTCGCAAGCCAACAAGCGAATGCACACTCTGGCACGCAATACTCAAACGAGATTACTTATCGCCGGTTTTTCTCGCGCGGTTTTGGCGAGGGAGACGGGCGAGCGGCAGCCGCGCCCGTGCGGCTCACCAGTTTGCCGGAGACGTCAAACACGGAATAGCCGGTCTGTTTGCCGGATGTGTCGTAGCTATAAACGATCTTATGCTGAAAAGTGCCATCTGGTGCGCTTTGGGTTTCTTCGAGTATGCGACCTTCATCGTCGTTCTTATAGCGACTCTTGAGCCGAACGCGGCCGTCAGGTCCGGAAATTTCCGCGCTGGAGAAACGCCCCGCGTCATCCAGCTCATAACGAATTGTCTCGCGAAGTTTGCCGTCTGCATCGGTGGTTGTCGCCACGGCCTTGTGCTGTGGCGGATCAAAGTTGTAAACCGTGCGTGAGCCGTCCGGGTGCATCGACACGGTCACCCGCACGGCGTCACTGCCGGAGCTTTGTGGTGTCTGGGTGAACGCAATCTCGGAGGCATTAACAAGCGAGCAGAGAACCACGATCGTTTGGATGCGGGAAAAACTCACTGCCGTTTTCGGCGGACTGGAGACCGCCGCTCCTTGGCGCCCGGAAAATTTCATGATCCGAGGAGCTTACGGTCAAGGCGGCTGGGCGCAAATAGGGTCAAAAATTTTTATTGACCAGCCGCCGGGAAGGTGGTTAAAAGTGGGGTCAAGTGGAGCAAAATGGACGATTGCGCCACTCGATAAATGGACGCCGATTCCCCATCCGAACGCTTCTATGCCGGAGAGTTCCGGCATTCCATCGATGACAAGAATCGAATCACGATTCCCTCTCGCTGGCGGCGCGATCGTCCTGAGGAATTCATTCTTTTACCGGAAGCGACTCATCAATTTCTGCTCGTGATGTCGCCAAAGGAGTTTGCGAAAATGAGTTCGGCCGCGGAAACAAACGAGAGTGTTTCGGCGCGCGATCGCCGGGTTTTCCTGCGGCACGTGCATGCGCGCGCTCAACACGCAGCCGCGGACCGACAAGGCCGCCTGGTTTTGCCGGAAGAACTTTGTCGAACGCTCGGATTGAAAGGCGAGGTCGCACTGGTGGGCAACCGCGGGCGCTTTGAGATTTGGAATTTGCAACGGTGGAAAACGGCGCACGAAGAGGAAACGGCCACTTACCAACACGTGGCGAAAGAAATTGGGTTGTAAGCGAATGCAAGGTCAAGACGTTCTCGATATAGCGTGGCTTAAGCTGCATGCGTGGCTGATGGTTGATTCTGCCGATGATGAAGCGGAGGCGCAGCCGATCGAGGATTTCGTGTACCACCGTCCGGTGTTGCTGAGGGAAGTGTTGGGGTTGCTAAAACCGAAACCCGGTCTTCTCATCATAGACGGAACGTGCGGCGGTGGCGGTCACACCGAAGCGCTTTTGCAAAGTGGCGCCGACGTTCTGGGGCTCGATCAGGATCCTGATGCAGTCCGGCATGTTAGCGAGCGACTGACACATTTCGGCCGGCGCCTCATCGTGCGCCAGGCGAATTTTCGGCATGCAGCCAGCGTTCTCGACGAGCTTGGCATTTCCACCATCGGCGGCGTTCTCCTTGACCTTGGTGTTTCGTCCCGCCAACTCGAAAATGCTCAGCGCGGTTTCAGCTTCGTTCGAAACGGTCCGCTCGACATGCGCATGGATCCGCGGACCAGGTTGACTGCTGCCAAGATTGTAAACGAGTACGGCGAAGAGGAATTGACTCGCCTGTTTCGTGAATTCGGGGAGGAACCGGCCGCGCGCAGGATCGCGAGCTTGATTGTGAAGATGCGCAGGACCGCGCCCTTTCGCGAAACGCTCCCGCTGGCGCGGGCGATCGAAAAGTTGGTCGGGCGGCATGGACGTCATCATCCAGCTACCCAGGTGTTTCAAGCGCTGCGGATGGAAGCGAACGATGAGCTCGCCGCGCTTGAGGAGGGCTTGCGGGTTTTAACTGCGCGACTCGCGCCCGGTGGGCGCATTGCCGTGATCACTTTTCACTCACTGGAGGATCGGATCGTGAAGAACTTTTTCCGCGATCACAGCCAGGAATGGCTCGATAAGCCGGAGTGGCCCGAGCCGAAACGCAATCCCGATTACGATCTTGAATTGGTTACGCCGAAACCGGTGGAGCCGAGCGATGACGAACAGCGTACAAATCCGCGCTCGCGAAGCGCAAAGTTGCGCGTGGCCGAGAAGATTTAAATGAAACGTTCACGCCGAAGAAACCACAATGCGGTAAACGCGGCCTCGCTTGCGCGCTGGATTGTGATGACTGCATTTCTGGCACTGGCGGGATTGAGCTACGTTTATTTGACGCTGCAACTCTACCATCTGGGCGAGCGCCGAAAGGCAGTCGAGAACGAGCTTGTTAGTCTGCGCACTCAGAATGACATTGCCAGCGCGCAAATCGCGGCTTTGACTTCGCGCTCGGCGTTACAACGCCAATTGAAAGAAGGCTACCTGAAAATGGTCCCCATTTCAGAGGCAAACATCGTGCGGCTGACTCTTCCTCCTCGATCGCCAGACGAAGACGCGATCCAACCCGTAGTTAACCCTTCCACCGCAAAATGAATCCAAATAGCCGAAGTCGTTGCGTGCTGGTGTGCACTGGTTTTATCGGGCTCTTCAGCATCTTTTCATTTCGTTTGATTTATCTCCAGGCAATAAAGCACGACGAATACGCCGGGCTTGCTGCTGAAAAGCACGTTTACAAACAAATCATTTACGCAGAGCGCGGGATGATTCTCGACGCGAACAACGAAGTTCTGGCACACAACGTTCCAAAGGAAAGAATCGTGGCGGATGCCACGCATCTTAACAACCGGCAGGCGACCGTTGCTCTCGTAAGCCACGAACTTGGCATCCCGTCCGGGGAGCTTGCGGAAAAATTAGACGGCGAACGCCGTTACATCGTAATCAAGCGAGAAGTGCCGGCAGCCACTGCAAATGCGCTGCGTGAAAAACTTCGCGTCGGCAACTTGCGTGGAATTTATTTCGAGCACGACGCCACGCGCATATACCCAAATGGATCCATGCTTTGTCATGTCATCGGATTTACCGATTTTGATCATCACGGCATCCAAGGTGTGGAAGCCTCGATGGAGGAGTACCTTCACGGACAAGACGGCTATCGTTTTATCGAGCACAATCGGGCCGGGCAGGAGATCGTGCCTTACCGAGGGCAGGAGCGCGCTCCGCGCGACGGTTACCAGGTCCATCTGACCGTCGATCTTGGGTTGCAGAACATCGTCGAGAATGAAATCGACGCCGCGATAGCGCAATATTCCCCACAAAAAGCCACCATTATTCTGATGCGGCCGCAGACGGGAGAAATCCTGGCGATGGCCAATCGGCCGTATTTTGACTTGAACCTCCGCTCGGAAGCGCGGCCCGAGCAGATGAAAAACCGAGCCATCATCGACATGATGGAGCCGGGCTCCACTTTCAAAATCGTGGCGGCCGCCGCCGCTCTCAATGAGCGCAAGGTGCGGCCTGATTCGTCGATCTTTTGTGAGAACGGTCTCTGGAACTTTGGTGGCGCCGCCCTGCACGATCATCGCGCGTTTTCGAATTTGAGTGTGCGCGAGATTCTCATCAAATCGAGCAATATCGGAGCGGCCAAACTTGCGCTTACGGTGGGTGACCAAAAGTTTTATGAATACATTCGACGTTTCGGATTCGGCGAGCGCACGGGAATTGAGCTGCCTGGCGAGATCAACGGGCTGATTCGGCCTCCAAAATCCTGGAGCAAAATCTCGATCACACGTATTCCGATGGGGCATGAGATCGGGGTGACACCGCTGCAAATGACGGTGGCTATGGCGACGATTGCTAACGGCGGCAAGTTGATCATGCCGCGCATGGTGAAATCGATCACTACATCGGAGGGCAAAAGCATCAGTTCACTTTCTCCGATGGTGCTGCGTCAGGTTATTTCCGCTGAAACCGCCAAAGAAATTGGTGATGCGCTCCGAGGCGTCGTGAGCGACAGCGGCACAGCCGCCGCCGCGGCCGTGCCAGGTTTTACCATTGCTGGAAAAACCGGAACCGCGCAGAAAGTTAATCCTCAAGGCGGATATGAAGAGGGAAAGTACGTCGTTTCTTTCGCCGGCTACCTTCCGGCCGAGCACCCTGAGTTTGTCGGTCTCGTGGTGCTCGATGATGCGCGCACGAGCAAACCGGAGTTGAATTACGGCGGGCTGGTAGCAGGGCCGATCTTTTCCCGTCTTGCGGAGAAGGCCGCCCGCTATCTTGATCTTGAGCCGCATGAGGAGATTCGCAAGGCGCTTCCCGTGGAGCGCGTCGAAAAACCGCCGCCGGCAGAGCGAGCCCGCAAGACTGCCTCGGCGGAACGAATCGCCTTAACCAATGCCGCACGCCATTGAATGCCTCGTCACGGCGCGTTTGAAACCTCATGCAGCTCAAGACTCTCCTCGCCGCGACTCCAGTTCGCGAGGTCATCGGGTCACTTGATCGCCCAGTTGAAAACATCGCGTATGACTCGCGGCGAGTGCAAAGAAACAGCTTGTTCGCGGCATTGCGGGGCGAGAAAACCGATGGCCATCAATTTATTGGTCAAGCCATCGACAAAGGCGCGTCGGTGATCGTTGCTGAACGCGAGAACAACGATCCGCGCGCCACCTGTCTGGTTGTTAAGAACACCCGCACCGCGCTGGCTGATCTTTCGGCGGCTTTTTACGGGCACCCGGCGCGGAAATTAAAACTGGCGGCGGTCACGGGCACGAATGGCAAAACCACGACAACGTTTCTCATCAAACACATCTGTGAAAAGGCCGGCTTGCGTTGCGGATTAGTCGGAACGGTGCGCTACGAGATCGGTGAGCGAATCCTGCCAGCTATCCGCACTACGCCGGAATCGCTCGATCTACAAGAGCTGTTGGCGCAGATCACCAACGCGGGCTGTAAGGCCGCGGCGATGGAAGTTTCTTCGCACGCGCTCGCGCAGGATCGCACGCGCGGCCTCGAATGGAACGTCGCCGTATTTACAAATCTCACCCAGGACCATCTCGATTTTCACGGGACAATGGAAAACTACTTCGATGCCAAAATGAAGCTCTTCACAGGACTCGTGAACCAGAAGAGAAAGCGCAAACCTGTTGCAATCGTAAACATCGATGACCGCTACGGCCAGCAACTGCTCGACAAAATCGACAAGCAGGTAGCCGTTGTCACTTATGGCATGGGGACGCGCGCGGATTTCCGCGCTTCAAATTATCGTGCTGAATTCAGCGGCACCTCGTATCAGCTGGACGCGCATGGCAAGAGCTACTTGGTACGTCTCCCGTTGATTGGCCGGTTTAATGTGACGAACTCCGTGGCGGCGCTGGCTGCAGCAACCGCTCTGGGAATCAACTTGCGGAACGCGGTGTTTAGTCTTGCCAAGTCACCGCAGGTACCGGGACGCCTGGAATTGGTTCCAGCCAGACGACAATTTCAGGTCTTCGTCGATTACGCTCACACGCCCGACGCGCTCGGGAATGTTCTCAAAACTCTGCGCGAACTTGAGCCGCAGCGATTGATTACCGTCTTTGGCTGCGGGGGTGATCGCGACCGCAAAAAGCGCCCGTTGATGGCTGAGATGGCAGATCGCCTTGCTGACTATTCCATCATCACCTCTGATAATCCGCGCAAGGAAGACCCAATCGCGATCATCACCGAGACCGAAAAAGGATTTCGCTCGAATCGCTATGAAAAAATTGTCGATCGCACCCAGGCGATCGATCGCGCCGTTGCGCTCGCCCGACCGCGGGACATTGTATTGATTGCGGGCAAGGGACACGAAAATTATCAGGAGTTCGCCGATTACACTATCCCGTTCGACGATATCCAAGTCGCGCGACGCGCGATCGAAGACCATCCCGTCGAGTTTTGATTTTCTGTGAAAATGAATCCGCTTCCAATTTCTCAAATCGCGAAGCTTGGCGGAGCTTCACTCTCATCCGGAGATGGGAGTGTGCTGATCGACAAACTCAGCACCGATTCACGCACGCTTAAGCCCGGCGAATTGTTCGTCGCTTTGCGCGGTGAAAATTTCGACGGCCACAATTTCGTTCAGGCCGCCGCAAAAGCCGGTGCGGCTGGGGCGATCGTTGATTCCAACTGGAAAGGGAAAGTTCCAGAGGCTTTCGCGTTGATCCGGACGAAAGACACTTTGCAAGCGTACCAGGAACTCGCGGCAAACTACCGAAAATTGCTCACGCTAAAAGTGGTCGCGATCACTGGAAGCAACGGCAAGACGAGCACCAAAGATTTTACAGCGTCAGTGCTGGGCCGCCGTTTTCGAGTCACGAAGACCGAAGGAAATTTCAATAATCATGTCGGCCTGCCCCGAACAATCCTGGAGGCCACATCGCGGGACGAAGTCGCTGTCTGGGAGATTGGCATGAATCACCCTGGTGAAGTTGCGGCGCTGTCGAAAATCGCGGAGCCGGATGCGGCCATCATCACGAACATCGGTGTTGCGCACATCGAGTTCATGGGTTCGCGCGAAGCGATTGCTGATGAGAAAGGCGCCCTTGTCGAAGCTGTGAGCGTTGGGGGGACCGTCATCTTGAATGCAGACGATCCTTTCAGCGATCGCATCGCGGCGCGTGCGCGCGGCAAAGTCGCCCTGGCGGGCACAACTGACGGAACGATCCGCGCCGCCGAGATAAGCCAGAGCGAGGACGGAACAGAGTTCACTATTCTCGAGGGCGCGCATCGCTGCCGCGCACAGTTGCCCGTGCCTGGCCTGCACATGGTGCAAAATGCGCTGCTCGCGGTAGCCGCTGGTCGTGTCTTCGGTGTCTCGCTGGAAGAGTGTGCTGCCGGCCTCGCTGCCGCGCCGCTCGCCAAAGCGCGTTTGCAAATCAAGAAGTTCGGTGGCGTGGAATTCATTGACGACAGTTACAACGCAAATCCCGATTCCATGAAGGCAGCCCTGCGCACCCTGGCGGAACTGCCCGCTGAAGGGAAACGCATTGCCGTTTTTGGGGAAATGAGGGAACTCGGCGCTGAATCACAGAGCGGCCATCGCGAGGTGGGAGAAACCGCAGCCACGTTAAAGATCGATCAGGTGATCGCGATCGGAAATATGGCGGCGGAAATTGCTCACGCCGCCAAAGATGCCGGACTCAAAAACACCGCAATCGTAGAATCGACCGCAGAAGCCGCTGAGTTGTTAGGCGAAATCGCTGCGCCGGGTGATCTCGTGCTGGTAAAAGGCAGCCGCCTGGCTCGGACCGAGCGCGTGATTGAAGCATTCCGCAATTCGCAATCTACAAGCGTCAGTTCCCCATGATGTACTACCTCCATCGCCTGAGCGATCAGTTCATTGGGTTTAATGTTTTCCTTTATGTCACTTTCCGAGCTATCGCCGCCGCGGTCACAGCATTCCTCAGCACGTTGGTTTTTGGAAACCTTATCATCCGAAAACTGACTGTGCTGAAGGTGGGACAACCAATTCGCGAAGCAGCTGAAGTTCACCGTCTCGCTGAGCTTCATGGCGTGAAACAGGGCACGCCTACGATGGGAGGCGTGCTCGTTATCGGAGCCGTTTTTGTGTCGAGTCTTTTCTGGGCCCGTCTCGATAATCGCTTCGTCTGGTTAGCGCTGTTCAGCATGGTCTATCTCGGGGCGCTCGGTTTCGCGGACGACTATCTCAAGGTCACGAAGAAGAAATCCGAAGGGTTAAGCGGCCGGATCAAACTTCTTTTTCAAATCTCGCTCGCGGCAATCATCACTGCTCTTTTCCTCACGAATCCATTGTTGGAAGTGCAGGCACGCTCTCTGTACGTGCCGTTCGTCAAGGCGCCGGTCATTGCGAACATGGGCTGGTTCACGTTCGTGTTTTTTGCGCTCGTTATCGTGGGCTCATCGAATGCGGTGAACCTCACTGATGGGTTGGACGGCTTGGCGATCGGTTGCACCATTCCGGCGGCGTTCGCATACGCATTGCTTTCTTACGCAGCCGGCAATTTCCGGGTCGCGGAATACTTGCAGGTGCCTTTTTATCCATTCGCCGGGGAGCTGACGGTGGTTTGCTCGGCCCTTATCGGTGCGGGCCTCGGTTTTCTCTGGTTTAACTGTTATCCAGCCAAGGTTTTCATGGGCGACACGGGATCGCTAGCCATTGGCGGGATGCTGGGCGTCGTCGCGATCTGCTGCAAACAAGAGCTGCTTTTGGTCGTGGTCGGCGGCGTTTTCGTGATCGAAGCCGTCTCAGTGATTTTGCAGGTGTTGAGTTTCAAACTGACGGGCAAGCGATTTTTTGTCATGTCTCCACTGCATCATCATTTCGAACTAACGGGCTGGAAGGAGAGCACCGTGATCGTTCGGTTCTGGATTCTGGCGATCATCTTCGCCCTGCTTGGCTTGGCGACACTGAAACTGAGATGAAAAACGCGCGTTATAAAAATCAGAATATCGCCGTTCTTGGTGCAGGCCTGAGCGGGAGCGCTGCGGCGCTGCTGCTCACGTCGGAAGGGGCGCAGGTTACGGTGCTCGATAGCGCTAAGGAGAAGAACTTACTTAAATCGACCTTGGACAACCTGCGGGCACGGGGCGTCCAGGTGATTTGCGGAGCGGCAGCGGATGAAGATTCATCCGCGTATCGGACGGCCGTTTTAAGCCCCGGCATCGATCCGGCTTCCCCACTGGCGCGAAATTTTCTGTTGCGCGGAATTGAAACAATCAGCGAACTCGAGTTGGGGTGGCGATTCTGCGAAATTCCGGTCATCGCTGTCACGGGCACGAACGGCAAAACGACTACGACGGAATTGCTGGCTCAAATGTTGAATGCCTGCGGTCAGCGAACGATTGCTTGCGGGAACATTGGCAAACCGCTTTCGGAAGTGGCGCGCGAAAAGCAGCCATTCGATGTGCTCACGGTTGAAGTGAGCTCATTCCAACTGGAAGCGATCCGTACCTTTCATCCGTCCATCAGCCTCTGGCTCAATTTCGCTCCCGACCATCTCGACCGTTATCGTTCCGTAGCCGAGTATCGGGCGGCCAAGCTGCGCATTTTCGAAAATCAAACCGACATCGACGTGGCGGTGTTAAACGCGATCGAAAAATTTCCCGCGATTCGCCCGCGCACGATCACGTTTAGTGCGTACTCAGATCAAGCGGATTTCCAGCTTTCTGATGGGGCGATTGTTTACCAAAACCAAGCCGTCCTCCGTTTGTCAGACACGAAACTACATGGGCTGCATAACATCGAGAACCTGATGGCAACGCTCGCCGCTGGCATGGCGCGCGGATTGTCATTCTCACAGATGGCACCGGCGCTCCGGAATTATGCGCCGCGGCCGCACCGGTGTGAATTTGTGCGCGAAGTAGATGGCGTTGACTACGTGAACGATTCCAAGGCAACCAATCTGGATGCCGTGGAAAAGGCGCTGCATGCGCAGACAAAGCCGGTCGTTCTGATTGCCGGTGGCAAGGACAAAGGATTCACCTTCGATCCGCTGCAGTGTCTCGTGAAAGAAAAAGTCCAGTCGACGATTTTGATCGGCGAAATGGCCGAGAGCATCAGGCGTTCTTGGAGCGGCGCGGTGAAGTGCGAAATCGCAATCTCGCTCGCGGACGCCGTCGAGCGCGCGCATGCCAGCGCAAGATCCGGGGAAGTAGTTCTTTTTTCCCCGGGCACGTCGTCGTTCGATATGTTCAAGAGCTACTCCGATCGAGGCGATCAATTTCGTGCACTCGTACAGGCGTTGCCTCAAACAGACCGATGAAAATCCTGCGACTCTTCCGACATAAAAAACTCCTGGCCGCGACCGCGCGGCGCGCCTCGGCTGCATCTGCGGGAATGGATTTCGGAGACATCCCGGAGCCGAACATGAAACTGTCGCGGGCGTTGTTGATCGTGTTGCTATTGCACGTCGTTGCCGTGTCGGGAATCATCGCGTTCAACGCGATCAAGACGCGAGAGAGCTCATTTGCACCGGCAATTCCAGCGAACACGGAAAACAAACTGCCTACTACGGCCGGAACACCAATTCACGTGGACGGTGCCAAGCCACGAGATGTGGTGGCCCGAAAGGAAAACGCGCCGCGCAATGATGCGAAGCCGTCACATTCGCCGTCGAAGGACGAACACGCGAAGGCGCCTCCGTCGTCGGGAAAAACTTACACTGTAAAAAAAGGCGATAACCCCGTCGTAATCGCAAAGAGACTCAAAGTCTCCTACGACGATCTGATAGCTCTGAACCACATTGAAGATCCCCACAAATTGCAGATTGGCCAAAAGCTTTTGATCCCGACGACAAACCAAAAAAAGGCGAAGAAGTGAAAAGGTATCTGTTTAGCGCCAAAGGCGCAGTCTCATTGCCAGCCTGGGGCAACGCCCCAGCATTGGTGAAATCCCCAAGCGCCAGCGTTGAAAGCGCGATTCACTTCGGCACCGCTGCATTGAATCGCGCTTTCAGCGCTCATCGGCGGTCTGGCCGAATCCCTGGGGCGGCGCCCCAGGCTAAAATTGACATAGCGCCTTTGGCGCTAAACACGTGCGTGGAAATCGACGCCGCAATCTACAAGCCGTCTCACAATGTCATTCTGAGCGAAGCGAAGAATCTCGGATCAGAGATGTTTCGCTCCGCTCAATATGACAACGCCATTGATGAGATGAGTTCGAATTATGCATCGTAAGAGCGCCTATATCCTTTTCCTTGCAGTGCTGGGACTGCTCGTCATCGGGATCGTCATGCTTTTTAGCACGAGCGCCTTTGCGCGCGACAGTCACGGAGACGTTTATTTTTTCATTAAACGGCAGGCGATGTGGGTCGGGATTGGACTTGTAGTCTGCATCTTCGGGGCACTGGTGGACTATCATTTCTGGCGGCGGACATGGTGGCTTTGGTTTGTGTTGGCACTGGCAGCTCTGGCGCTTTGCTATGTTCCGCACATCGGAATGCGCCTCAATGGATCGCGACGCTGGGTCGGCTGGGGGCCGGTTACTTTTCAGCCATCCGAACTGGGAAAGTTGGCCGCAATCTTCTTTCTCGCTGCCTGGTTTGCGCGATATGAAAAACCGCAGAGCAATGTGCTCTTTGGACTGATCCTTCCACTTGCGATCATCAGCCTGCCGGCTGGACTCGTGCTGGGCGAAGTCGATCTGGGCACGACTGCTTTGATCGGTACAACGGCCTTCGTCGTAATGTTCGTTGCCGGCGCCAATCTTCTATGGCTCGTTGCTGTGTCGTTCGCCGGCCTGAGCGCTCTTCTCATTATTGCTACACAAATCTCCGAACGCATGGGGCGGCTCTCCGCTTTTCTTCACCCAGCGAATTTCAAAGAAGACGCTGGCTTACAGCAGATGCAGGCCTTGATCGCCTGGGGCAGCGGTGGAATGGAAGGGCTTGGCCTGGGCAACGGGCGCCAGAAGATGCTTTATCTGCCTTACGCGCACACGGATTTTATTTTTCCCATCATCGGTGAAGAGCTGGGGCTGCGGTTCAGCCTTCTCGTGGTTTTTTTATTCGTGATGATAATTGTTTGCGGCATTATGATTGCGCTGCATGCCAAGGATCGTTTTGGCCTGCTCCTCGGCTGCGGCGTTGTATCGCTGCTCGCGCTCCAGGCTGCGGTCAACATAGGCGTGACCACGTCGCTGCTGCCGAATAAGGGGTTGCCGCTGCCTTTTATCAGCTACGGCGGTTCGAATCTGGTCGCGTGCATGTTCGGCATCGGTTTGTTGCTGAACATCTATCGGCAGGGCATTCTAGAACCGCCGCATAAAAGACACGCGACCATGCATTCGAGAATGACGCTGCGGATTTAGATACGACTGGTGAATTCTATGAGCTTTGTGCAGCGACCAAAAATCAAAAACCAACTTTTATGAATGCAGTGATCGCATGCGGAGGAACTGGCGGACATCTTTTCCCCGGTATCGCCGTGGCGGAAGTGCTGCGCGATCGTGGTCACGATGTGATGCTGTTAATTTCCGAAAAGGATATTGACGCTCTGGCTCTCTCGGGTCGCACAAATTTTCGTGTGGAAAAATTACCCACGGTAGGGCTTCCCTCAGCGTTCTCACCGGCGTTCTTTGGATTCATTCGCCGCTTTTATGAAAGCTTGTCACTTTGCCGGTCTCTTTACCGTAAATTCAAGCCTCAGGTGGTCCTTGGCATGGGCGGGTTCACTTCCACTGCGCCGGTGTTGGCCGGGCGGATACGCGGCATTGCTACCTTCATCCACGAATCAAACGCCATTCCCGGAAAGGCAAACCGATTAACGGCGCGGATAGTGAATGCGGTCATGCTGGGCTTCAGGGAATGCGCGCCTTTTTTTCCAAAAACGCACACGGAGGTCACCGGCACGCCGGTCCGGACTGAACTGGTGCGATTGGATCGGAAGGTCGCGCGCCAAAAACTTGGGCTTCACGAAGATCTCCCGACGTTGCTTGTTATGGGAGGCAGCCAGGGTGCGAGCGGCATTAATCAAGCACTGATCAAGTCGCTGCCATTCTTGCAAGGTGTGCCGTTGCAAGTGATCCACCTGTCTGGCGCGCGGGATGAACGCCTGGTTGCGGACAACTATCGCCGAGAAAATGTCCCTGCTTACATCGCCGCTTTTCACCATCGGATGGAAG
>Ga0209472_1000644_pt1 | contig 20320 bp, 30 predicted proteins | sample GraSoiAngelo_130_FD_185887 | JGI IMG/M metagenome (GOLD analysis project Ga0209472, IMG submission 185887) | Grasslands soil microbial communities from the Angelo Coastal Reserve, California, USA - 14_0929_02_20cm (SPAdes) (version 2) | ecosystem: Environmental > Terrestrial > Soil > Grasslands ...
GGCATGAAGCGAATCTTCACGCTTCTGGGCCTCGCGATCGGCGTGATCGCAGCGGCTTTGATGTTGTCCGCTTCCGCCCGCGGCTCCGTGTACATCTTGGGCATCCTCGGGGGCCTCGGACTGCTTTACGGCAGCTACCTGATCTTTCGCGGGAAGACGAGTCTCCTCTTCGGTTGGGCCAAGACGCGGACCGGCGCCCTCATCAACCTGGTCCTCGGCGTGGCGACCCTGCTGATCCCCGGCGGCGTCGGAGGGACCGCGTCGATCCTCGCCATCGTGAGTGGAGTCCTCGGATTCCTCGCCGCGTGACGAGGTCAGAAGGCGCCGGATTAACCGAGCGCCTTGCGGAGTTCCTGAACCGTCGAGGACATCGAATCGAGGACGCTCTTCAGGTAGTCGAGGAATTCTTCCAGCTTGTCGGTCGTGACCGCGCCTTCGGGGGATGGCTTGATCAAACCCTCCTGCTCCAGGATTCGGAGGGAGTAGCGGACCTTGTGCTGCGGGAAGTTCAGGAGCTCGGAGAGGCGGATGATCCCGATCGGCTGGTTCTCCATGATCGCCTTGAGCATCGCGACATGGCGCTGGAGGAGCTTGACTTCGGACTCAATCTTGCTGGTGAGTGCGCTCCTCCGGCTCACGGTCCCCTCCCCCTACACAGCGTGTCATGGGCCGTGATAACGTGGCCGGACTTAAAGGGTTCGACGTGACGCGGAAGTGAAGAACGCCATCGGCCGATTCGATGCCTCGCCCCATCCACGGGAGCCGACCGCGAGGACGCCGATCGGGACGGATTTCGGGAACAGCGCGAGACCTCGGGTCGCCGCCGCTTGCGGCGTGAGCCCGTCCGCGATCTTGTCGTAGACGAATTTTGAGAGGACGCGCCGGATGATTTCTTCTCCGATCCCGGTGGCCGTCACGGCCCCGGCGGGACCGGCATACAGGCCCGATCCGACGAGGGGAGAATCTCCGATCCGACCGGGCATCATGAAGGCCGTGCCGCCGGTCGAGGAGCCCGCGGCAAACCGGCCGCGGCGGTCCCGCGCCACCGCGCCGACGGTGTCGTGCCACTCGAACCGCCGCCATCGCCGCGCATCCGCCGGCAACCGACCCTCGCGAATTCGCAGCCGGCTCTCTTCGAGCCGCCGCAAGGTCGCCGGAGTGGACGGGTCGTACGACGGATGCCCTTTGGTCCGGGCGAAGGCGGTGGCGTCTTTCCCGGCCAAGAGCACGTGCGGCGTCCCCATGACGTCCCGCGCCACGCGGATGGGATTCTTCACGGCCTCGATCACCGCGACCCCGCCCGTCTCCAAGCGGGAGTCCATCAGAGCGGCGTCCATCTGCGTCCGACCGTCGAGCCGCATGCGCGATCCGGTCCCGGCGTTCAACCGCGGATCATCCTCCAGGACGACGATCGCCTCGACGACGGCATCGAGGGCCGAGCTGCCGGATTCCAGCATGGAGAGCCCTCTTGCCCCCGACCGATCCGCCGCATCTTGCGTCGAGGCATTCGATCCGGCCCCGCAATGCGTGAGGAGGATCGGTCGCACGCGCCCCGCACGGAGGCGGTCGCTTTCAACCTTTCCGCTGGCTTCGAACCTTCGGCGACGCCGGAGCGCCGAGGCGGATTTGGAGGTCCGCGATTCTGCGCCTCAACTCGTCTCGGATCGCACGCAGTTCCTCCTTCGACCTGCCCGTGGCCCCGGGGATCGGCCAATCTTCGGCCTTGTGCTTCGCACCGATTGGGCATCGATCGAGGCAACCGAACGTGACGACTCGTGAGGCATCGGCGATCAGTTCCGGTGTCACGGTGCGCGGCGTCTTGGGACCGAGCCGAATCCCGATCTCCGCCAAGAGATCGACGACGACCGGATTGATGGCCGCCGCGGCCTGCACGCCCGCGCTCTCGGCCCGCCATCCCGGCGGCGGGGCCGCGTTGAACAACGCTTCGGACAACACGCTCCGGAAGGTGTTCTCGACGCAGACGAACAGGACCAGGCCCACGGAGGCGCTCAGCGATTCGTGGAGCAAATAGATTCGGGTCCCCACCACCGCGCCGCGAGAACGTATATGTCGCCCAAGGGCATTCGCGCAGAATCGCGGGCACGGAATTCGGCGTGTGTCCGCGGCGGGATTCAATCATGGAGCGCAACGCCGCCTTCCGTCGCGTTTTCCATGTCCTCTCTCCCGCGTTCCTCGTTTACTATCTGATCCCGGAGACGTTGGTCGACGGCATCACCCGGATGGGGGTGTCCGTCCTCTTTGTCGGCACGGCCCTGTGCATCGAGATCGCGCGCATCGCGCTCGGGATCCGTCTGTTAGGGCTCCGTCCGTACGAGGGGCAGCGGGTCTCCGCCTACGCCCAGGGACTGTTGGGCCTCGCGTTCGGCCTGTTCGTGATTCGGGACCCCCGGATCGTCGTACCAGTGTTCCTGGGCATGGCCTGGATCGATCCGTTCGCGGCCCTCTGTCGGAAGAGCGGCTGGTCCCGGGTCGTCCCCACCGTGGCGTACCTGGGGCTCTTCCTCGGCACGACCTTGATCATGAAATCGTTTGCCCTTCCGAATGCGTTGCTCTTCGCCCTGGCCGCCACCGCCACGGCGATGCTGATGGAGGGACCGAAGTTTCGGCAGATCGACGACGACCTCCTCCTGCAGGTCGTCCCGATGACCGTCCTGTACTTCCTCGTCGCGGGATTCGGCACCGGGTTCGGCGCGTCACTTTAGGACTTCGAGCTTTCCGTAGCGCCCGGCGCTCACCTGAATGTTCCCACGCCACTCGCGAGCCCATCCGTTCGTGATCCGAATCCGGTCGTTCGCCTGGACGCGATCGATCTCTTCGTTCCACAGGCTCACGGAGACCTCGGAGCCGTCGTCATCGACGGCTTTCGCGTCGCAGACCTTGCCCGTCGACCCGGACCGGCTCGAGAAGTCCCGCGCCGCGCCCTTCTCCCGGATCGTGAGCTCGATCACGTCGACCTTGCTTTCGGGGCGCACCTCGTTGACTTTCATCGGGAACGAGCGACGAACGCCCCCGTGTTCCTTAAGGATTTCCTCACAGGCCGATCCGAGTTGACATGGAGGGCACGGCCGATGCATCTAGCGGAAGCGACGGTCGTTCCTCTGCCGTCGTGAGACCCGGAAATTCTTTCGACCGAGGAAATAAAACTTATTACGTCCGCTCCGGATATCTTGGGCGTCGATCGATTGAATCGAATCAAGGTCGTTAGCGAAGTCGCCGAACTCGTCCCAATTCTCCGCGCCGTTGACAGCGACGTCAAAGCGGAGGTTTTCAAGGAGGTTTCGGCGGGCTGGATGACCGTGAGGGAGATCGAGGCGAAATTCGGGGCGGAAGGCGCGAACGCCATTCGGTTCTTCGAGAAAATGAAGCTCGTCGAGACGAAGTGGCAGACCGGTCCCACGGCCTCGCCGGAGAAGGCGTACCACGCGTTCTACTCGTCGTTCCACATCAATGCCACCGCGCCGATCCAGGAGATCTCGGACGTCCTGCACGCCGCGATGATGTCCGAGGAGACCTACGCCGCGATCGAGGAGAAGATCTTCGAAATGGTCGGGCCGGAGGGCAAGTTCTCCGGCGACGTCGCGGATGCGCTGAAGGTCACGCAGACGAAGCTGAAGGCCCTCGTCAAACGGTCCCCCCGGCTCGACTTCCGAGGCCATCGCATCATCCGCTTCGAGGATTGAGCCGTGATTACGGTCCTCCGGGTCGGCCACCGACCGGCCCGGGACAAACGGGTCACGACCCATGTCGCGCTGACCGCGCGGGCGTTCGGCGCCGACGCCATCCTCGTTTCGACGAAGGACCTCGCCCTCGAACGGTCCATCCGCGACGTCGTCCGGCGCTTCGGGGGCGACTTCCGGATTCAGACCGGCGTCCCGTGGCGGCGAGTCGTCCGGGGATGGTCCGGGTCGAAGGTCCACCTCACGATGTACGGCGAACCGGTCGAGAAAGTGGCGCCGCACGTGCGCACGGACGACCTCCTGATCGTCGTCGGCGCCGAAAAAGTGCCCCGCGAAATGTTCGACCTGGTCGACTGGAACGTCGCGATCGGCCACCAACCCCACTCCGAGGTCGCGGCCCTCGCGGTGTTCCTCGACCGCTTGTCCGGTGGAAGCGCGATCCGCCGCGAGTTCTCCGGCCCGCTGCGCATCCGCCCCAGCCCGAGAGGCAAGGTCGTCCTCGAGTCTGAGCCGTGAACCAATAACCTTAATCGCGGCCCCAGAAATTGGAAAGTGTGCGGTCCCTCGGTTGGCTCGCCCTGGTGGCCTTCTTGGTCCTGCCGGCGGCGACGGCGATTGCGGAATCCACGACGGTGGAGGGTCCCTCCCTGGCTCCCGGCGACATGTGGACGTACCGGACGAACACGAGTCTCGCGAGCGGCCTGGCCCTGAACGGCTTGGTCACCCTCACGGTGACGGGCCACGCGGCGACCGAGGTGGAGGGACGCTCCTTCGACGCGTACATCCTGTCCGTGACCGGGGCGGGGACGGCGTCGGGGACCTTCGCCTTGCGCTCCGGTGGCTCGGTGCAAGCATCCGGTGCTTGGACGCTCTCGGGTCGACAGGTCGCAGACGCCCGCGGCCTCAAGATGCTGTTCTCGGTCCTCGATCTCGAGGCCAACGGGACGATCCACACGAATCCGATTCCCTTGGCGTTCCAGCTCAGCGTCCAAAACACCACCTCCTTCCGGATCGATTCGGATCCCTGGCAGTTCCCCCTGACGATCGGGGCGAAGAGCCAGGTAGCCCGCCAGATGAATTTCACGGAGGATTTCCGGCTCGTCTACTTTGGAGGCAGTTCGAACCCCTCCCGCACCGCGGGCATCATATGGTGGAACGCCTCGTACTCCATCGAAGCCGCGACGTCCGTCGAGACGCCCGCCGGGCATTTCGACGCCTATCCGATCCGCGAATCTGAACCGGATGGTACGGAGACCGTCTCCTTCTTCGCACCGGTCGCCGGGAATCACGCGCGGACGGAGGCCCGCAATGGGACGACGCAGGTGGGGACCGCGGATCTCGTGAGCTACCGGTACCAGGCCCTCGAGCCGCCGACCTTCCTCGGCCTGACGATGGACCGCTGGGCCTTCGTGACCATCGGGGCTGCCGCGACGACCGTCCTTGTGGTGTGGTGGTTCTGTCGCAGGAGGAAGCGCGCGAGCCGGGATGGGCATGGCGTCCCGGTCAAAGAAGCTCCTTGAGTTCCGTCGGTCGCTCCTCGAGGGAGACCGTCACCGTATGCCGGGTCGTCTTCGGAGGGAACGGATCGTTGTGGAGACCGCGGCGGAGGACCTCCTCCTTGCTCACGACGGAGACGACCGCATCGGGCCACGTCCCCAGCTTCACAATGTCCGATCGGTAGTCTACGAGATAGACGGGGATGCGCACGTAACCGAGCTTGCGAAGCGCCTCCGCCCGGTGATGGCCGTCCAGGATCACGAAGTCCCGATCCGCCACCAGGATCGGGCGTTTCAGGACGCCCTCCCGCCGGATCTGTTCGGAAAGTTCCTCGAGGAGGGCCGGCCGGATCCGCTCATGGCCCCGCAGTCGGCCGAGTTCGACCACGGCGAATCGGAGGGACGGGGCGGTCCGTGTCGACTGTTTCGCGGCGCGCACTCACTCTCACATGCGAGGCCGACCGCATAACCTTTTTCAGAACCGAGCGGGCTACTTCGCCGCCGCGGCCATCGGAGCGGGCGCGGCGCCCTTCCGCAGGGAGACGCGCTTGGGGAAGTATCGTAGCACGACGATGTCCCCGACGCTCTGGACCCAGCGGTACGGGACGCTGACCGCGCGGCTCCCTTCGACGAGGAGGGGATTCGTCTCCCCGATGAAGATTCCGTCCACGGCGCCGTTGTCGACGTCCACGACCAAGTTGTTCACGTTGCCCAGGAACACGCCGTTTTGCGTGTAGACCTGGAGCCCGATGATTTCGGATAGCTCTTCGAGCAAGCTGACGCACCATCCCTTCTGCGGTGTGTATCCAGGAATTCCATCTTAAACGCTTCGGTGACGCCAGCATTCGCCGCGAGCTCGTCCGGTGTCGTCGATGATCGAGAGGCAATCGGGCCCTTTCAACCGTCGGTCGAGACGGCGTCAGACGATGTGGGTGACGATTTCTTCCAGCTCGCGATCACAATATTTGCATACCACGCGGAGCGGGTTTTTCGAGCGGACAACGAACTCGGTCTCGATCGGCTCTCGGACGTTCGAGATGCAATTCGGGTTCGCGCACCGGAGGATTCCGACGGCCCGATCCGGCAAGGTGACGCGGCGCTTCTCCGCCACGTTGTAATTCCGGATCACGTTCACCGTCGCGGCGGGCGCGATCAGGGCGATCTTCTCGATCTCGCGGGCCCCGAGCTCCCGGTCCTCGACCTTGACGATGTCCTTCCACCCCATCGCGCGGCTCGGGACGTGCATCGCGACCGTGACCGTCGATGTCACGGAGTCTCCGATGCCGAGGATCTTCAGGACTTTCAAAGCGCGGCCGGCCGGGATGTGATCGATCACGGTCCCGTTCTTGATCGGCGTGACCCGGAGCTCCTTCATTCCCCGCCTCCGAGGATCAGGTCGAGCAAGGCCATGCGGACCGGAAGGGCGTTCGAGGCCTGCTTGAAGTACACGGCGTGCTTCGTCCGATCGACCTCGGGCGCGATCTCCGAGAGCCGCGGGAGCGGGTGCATGATGATCAGGCCGCGCTTCGCGTCCCGCAGGATCGCCTCGTCGACCCGGTAGGAGCCGGCGACCTCCTCGTACTCCTGCGGATCCGGGAACCGTTCCTTCTGGATCCGGGTCACGTAGAGGACGTCGGAGTCTCGCATGACCTCCTCGAGTCGATGCGCCGTCCGGAAGGCGAGGCCCCGCTCCTTCACATGTTCGAGGATCTCCCTCGGCATCTCCAACGTGGGAGGGCTCACGAACGTCAGGTGGGCGCCGAGCTCGGCGAGGGCATACGTCAGCGAGTGGACGGTCCGGCCGTACCGGAGGTCCCCGACCAAGGTCACGTTCTGTCCCTCGATCGAACCTTTCTCGTCCCAGATCGTGTACAGGTCCAACAGCGTCTGCGTCGGATGCTGCCCCGCGCCGTCCCCGGCGTTGATCACGGGCCGCTCGGTGAACTCCGCGGCGAGGCGCGCCGCTCCCTCTTGCGGGTGGCGCAGGACGATCGCGTCGCTGTACGACTCGACCATCCGAATCGTGTCGGCGAGCGTCTCCCCCTTTTGGACCGAGGTGCCCTCCGTGCCGCTGAAACCCAGGACCCGCCCGCCCAGGCGCGCCATCGCGCTCTCGAACGAGAGCCGCGTCCGCGTCGAGGGCTCATAGAACAGCGTCGCGAGGATCTTCCCTTCCAGGGATTTGGACCGACGACTGCCCGCCGCGACGGGCACCATCTTCTTCGCGGCCTTCAAGACGAGTTCGATGTCCGCCCGCGACAGGTCGCGAATCGAGAGGATGTCGCGTCCCTGGAAGCTGGACATCAGGCCCCATATTCGGAGGTTCAACTTAAAGGATACCCGAGGGGCCCACGGTCAATCGGAACGGCCCTCGGCCTTCGGGCCGCGCCACGCTCACGGCTTCGAATCCTTCCGGCCCAACTGGGTGACGTTCGAGGGCAAGATCACGATGCCGCCTTCGGCTTCCATGTACCGCTTCCAGTCCGTCGTGTTCTTCTGCGCCTGCTTCGCGCGCTCGACCGCGATCGTGGCGACGACCTTCCTCACGACCTCGTCAACGTCGACGCCGAGAATCTCGCGGAACAGGTACTTCATGCGTTCGCGGTCCATGTGTCCGCGGCCATTCGGAGGCCCTTATAAGAGAAAATTGTCAACCGTCTCAACGGCGAGACGGTTCCTCCCGCGTCCGACGGGTCGGGCGTTGGAGGCTTTGTCAAGGCCGGGAGAATGGCGCCGTTCGGCGGGAAGCTACCGCCCCCTCGAAAATCAGAATAAAAGAGGCAGGCCGAGGGGTTCTCGGTCCTGCCTGTGGGTTGTGGAGGAGGGGTTATTGGGTTGGGGTTGGGGAAGGCGTCTGGAACGCCGGCTCGATGACCTCGACGGCCTTCCAGTCGCCGCCGAAGTCCTTCGTGATCCCGGTCGCGAGCTGGAATCGGACCCGCAGGCGGCCGTTCTCGAAGAAGATGTAGGCGTTCTTGAGTTGGGACATGTAGAGCGAGATCCGCTTGCCCTTCTGCGTGAGGGCCCGCTCCGTGCATCGGATCAGGCCCGCGCGCTCCAAGGCGTGGATGCGGCGGTAGCACGCCGCGATCGGTATGCCGTACTCGCGGCTCAGGTCGATCGCGGACTTCGCCTTCTTGAAGGTGGCCACGAGAATCTTGGCCGAATACTCGTCCGTGACGAGTCGTGACGCTTCAAGCGGATCCACGATCACTTCCTCCTCGCCTTGGCTGAAGAATCGACGAATTAGAGGGTATATAAGTGGGGCGAGGTGAGAATCGCGAGTGATTCTCAATCGTGAGAACGACGCAGGACCGGGACGTCAGCCGCCGCAGCAGCCGCTTTCCTCGTTGGCGCCGCAGTCGCAGTTCGGCCCGCAGGAGCCCTCGTGCTCTTTGTGGAGGACCGGCAGCAAGACCGTGTTTGCCGGGGCCGGGGCGGCCCCCTTCTTCTTGTTCGCGAGGAGCTCGATCAGGCTTCCCATGGTAGGATCCCGCGATGGAGGCCGTCCGTATTTCTAGATGTCGTCACGCGAGATGCTTTTTGAGACGCGCTTCGAAGGGGCCCTTAGGCATCGCGCCGACGACCTGGTCGACGAGCTTGCCGTCCTTGAAGAAGAGCAGCGTCGGGATCCCCATGACCATGAACTGTTGCGGGACCCTCGGGTTCTCGTCCGTGTTGAGCTTCACGAACGTCACCTTGCCCGCGTAGGTCTTCGCCAGCTCGTCGATCATCGGGGCAATCGCGCGGCAGGGCGCGCACCACTCGGCCCAGAAGTCGACGATGACGTAGGGATGCTCCTTAATCGCCTGGTCGAAATCGGCGTCGGTGACATGGATGGGCGCGTTCGCGGTGGCAATTTCTACTTGCTTGTCCGCCATATTTGACACCTGATGCTATTACGAAGACGGTCCCATATAAATCTCAGCGCACCACGTCTGCATGGGGCTCTAGCGAGTCAGGGACCCACATCGCCCTGAGCTCGGGACAGTATCCAAGCCTTCCGGACGGCACGCTTATCCCATGCCTGACCATGGAGCGATCCATGAGCGCCGATTCGTGGGGGCGGATGGCCGGGTGGTACGACGCCAAGCAGGGCGACACGGGAGATTTCTGGCACCGGACCCTCATCGATCCGACGTTCCTGCGGGTCGTCGGGGACGTCCGTGGACTTTATGTTCTCGACTTGGGATGCGGGAATGGATACCTTTCGCGGCGGTTCGCGCAGGCCGGTGCGAAGGTCGTCGCCGTCGACGCCTCGGCCCCTGTCATCGAGCGGGCTCGCGCTCGAGAATCCCAAGAGCCGCTCGGGATCGAGTACCACGTCGCGGACGCGGCCCGGCTCGAGTTTCTGCGGGCCGGGACGTTGGATCTCGTGGCCTGTCACATGGCACTCATGGACATCGAGCATGCGGACGGTGCGATCGGCGAGGTAGCTCGAGTCCTCCGGACCGGCGGCCGTTTTGTCGCGAGCCTCTCCCATCCCTGCTTCGACCAAGGGCCCAGTTCCACGTGGCTGACGGAACCCCTTTTCCGTACGACGAAGGTCTGGCGAAAGATCGAGAAGTATCGAGAGCCCTTCGCCGACGAAATCCCTTGGGAAATCGCCCCGGGACAGATCGTCACCACGACGGGATACCATCGGCCTCTGTCCTGGTACGCCCGCGCGGTGCGGGGAGCGGGCCTCCTGATCCGATCGCTCGAGGAAGCCTGGCCCACCCAGGAATTTGTCGAGGGGAGTTCTCAAGGTCCGTACGTCGCCGAGATCCCGCTCCATCTCATCTTCGAGGCCATCAAAGTCTGACCAAGGATCCGGGGGCATTCTCGCACGCCAGACGTCGACCGGAGGTCGCAGCAGGCGCCCTGCGGGAGTGTTATAGTTATTTGACTATAACTTCCGCGGATGCCGACGTTCCTTCCTGTTGGGCCCTCGCGCCGGGCGGACCAATGCCGCCTGACCCCGGTCGGCCTCCGCAATACTCATATAGAAGCCCTCGTATAGACCCGCGGGAATTCTCATGATGGGCGGTCAGCCAATCATCATTCTGAAGGAAGGGACCGAGCGCGAGAAGGGCAAGGGCGCGGTGTTCAACAACATCGCGGCGGCGCGCGCGGTCGCGGACGCGGTCAAGTCGACCCTTGGGCCGAAGGGCATGGACAAGATGCTCGTCGACTCCCTCGGCGACGTGACGATCACGAACGACGGGGTCACGATCCTCAAGGAAATCGAGATCGAGCACCCGACCGCAAAGATGCTCGTCGAGGTCGCCAAGACCCAGGACGACGAGGTCGGGGACGGGACGACGAGCGCCGTCGTCCTCGCGGGCGAGCTGCTCAAAGCGGCCGAGTCTCTGATCGAGCAAGAGGTCCACCCGACGATCATCGTGAATGGGTACCGGATGGCGGCCACGGAGGCGGTCCGCCGGCTGCGGGAACTTGCCTTCGACGTCAAGAGGACGGACAAGGAGACGCTGCGCTCAATCGCCCGCACCGCGATGTCGGGTCGGAGCGTTGGCGAGAACGCGGACTTCCTCGCCGGCATCGCCGTGGACGCCGTCCAGGCGATCGTGGACGAGGTGGCCGGCAAGCTTCGCGCCGACGTCGACAACGTCCTGGTCCAGAAGAAGCACGGCGGGAACCAGAAGGACACCGCCATGATCGACGGCATCGTCCTCGACAAGGAGCGGGTCCACCCGCGGATGCCGAAGTTCGTCCGGGACGCCAAGATTGCCCTCATCAACCGCGCGCTCGAGGTCAAGAAGACGGAGGTCAACGAAGAGATCCGGATCCGAGACCCGGCGAAGCTCCAGCAGTTCCTCGACGAGGAGGAGAAGAGCCTCAAGACGATGGTCGCGAAGATCCAGGAATCCGGCGCCAACATCGTCCTCGGCCAGAAGGGCATCGACGATGTCGCCCAGCACTACCTCGCGAAGGCGGGCATCTACGCGGTCCGGCGGGTCAAGGAGAGCGACATGAAGAAGCTCGCGAAGGCGACCGGCGCGCGGATCGTCACGAACCTCGATGACCTCACCCCGAAAGAACTCGGGAAGGCCGATCTCGTCGAGGAGCGCAAGGTCGGGACGGACGACATGACGTTCATCACGGGCTGCAAGAAAGCCCGCGCCGTTTCGATCCTGATCCGCGGAGGGACCGAGCATGTCGTCGACGAGGTCGAGCGAATCCTGCACGACGCCCTACGGGTCGTCGCGGCGGCGATCGAGGACGGCAAGGCCATTTCCGGCGGCGGATCCGCGGAGATCGAGCTGTCCATCGCGCTCAAGGACTACGCGGCGAGCGTCGGCGGGCGGGAGCAGCTCGCGATCGAGGCGTTCGCGGGGGCCCTCGATGTGATCCCCCGGACCCTCGGCGAGAACGCGGGCCTCGACCCGATCGATGTTCTGATCAAGCTCCGTGCGGAGCACCAGAAGAAGGGCGGCAAGGCGATGGGCGTCAACGTCCTGACGGGCGAGCCCCTCGACATGATCAAGGCGAACGTGATCGAACCGCTCCGGGTGAAGGTCCAGGAGATCGACTCGGCCGCGGAAGTCGCGGCGATGATCCTGCGGATCGACGACGTGATCGCGTCCAAGAAGTCTCCGCCTCCGCCGCCGGGCGGCGGGGAGCATGGTCACGGCGGCGGCATGGGCGGGATGGGCGGAATGCCGCCCGGCATGGGGATGTAGGTCCCTCACCGCTCGATCGTCCCTTCCGACCGCAGGCCCTCGAGGATCTTCGCCCGGAGGGCCTGCGCCTCCGGCCGTTCCCCTCTCGGGAAGACCTCGATGATCTCGGTCCACTCGCCGGGTTCCGCGAGGGCGGCGTGTCGAGAGACCTCGATTCGGAAGCGGGCGGCGACGCCGTCCGCGCTCACGATCCGCGCCGGCGTCTTGGACCGCCCGCGGACCCGCTTGACCTGCGCGTTCTTGCCCTCCGTCTCCAGCGCATTGAGGACCGCCTGCTCCGCCTCGTCGATCGACCGACGGGAATAGATGCTGAAGGACACGGCCCCGCGGGTCGCGACGCGCGTCACGAAGACGAGGACCGTGAACATCAGGACGAAGATCGCGATCGTCAGCAGGGAGCTCGCCGCGACGACGGCCTCCGTCCCGAAGGCAAAGACCGCGACGATACCAACCCCGAGCAGGCCGCTCGAGATGCCGAGGAAGAGGACGGCGGCGCGCGCGTGGTTCGCATAGGCCCATTCGAGTCCCGGCACCGCCACCTACGCGCCCTCCACGACGAGCGCCCCGAACTTGCCCCGACCGACATCGAGCCCGAAGTTTGTCCGTTTCACGTAGCAGTCGAGGGCCCGGACCGTCGCGCCGACCGCCAGCTTGCCTCGCTCCACCATGCCGACGTCCTCGTCCCAGAGGACGAAGCGACAGAAGCCGCTCTCGTCCCTCAACTCGAGGTTGACGACCCGTCCGGAGGTCCCGTCCTGGCGGGTGAAGGTCCGGATCGGCGTGATGGCGGTGACCGTGGCCCGGAGGTTCGCCTCCATCCCTTCCTCGAGGTCCGCGATCCGCTGGAACGAGGCGACGCTCCGACCATGGCGCTCGACGACGATCATCGCGGCCGCGTCCCGATCGAGGAGGGCGCCCCACTCTTGGATGACGGCGTCGACCTCCCGCTCGAATGCGTCCGCTTCCAAGAGATCCTTCACCTTCTCATAGAGAGGCGAGCGCACGGGCGCCGAACGCGAGAGCGCACAAAAGGTTTGTCCCGCGCACAACCGACGGGTTGCGGTTCCGAGCCTTCAAGCCCGACCCGGCACTCGTCGGATGCATGTCCGGCAGCGAAATCTCCGCCCCGGCGTCGACGTTCCTATCCGGCCTCGGGAAGACGCTCGGATACAACGTGGAAGCGGACGGGGAGCGCCTCGCGATCGCATTCGAGCCGTGGTCCCTCGAGCACGAAGACCCGTTCGAGGTGCCCTGCCTGCGCCTCCAGTTCCGGCAGGAAGGCGACCGGATCATCCTCGAGCGATTCCTCATCACGGACGACAGCGAGGAGCGACTCGTCGACCTCGATGCCGCCCGGGACGCCCTGCAGGCCTGGATGGACTTCATGAAAGACTGAGCCCGCAGGCCGGTCAACCGGAGATCGGGGCATCACTTGAGGCGGATCGTCTCGAGGTTCATCGGCGCCCGCGTCTCGAGGCCGAACTTCTTGTAGAGGCCGGACGCCAGGTCGGAGCATTTGTACTCCTCCCCGTGGTTCACGATGACGCGCTCCGGCCGCGGCTCCATCGTCCCGACGTAGTTCAGCAGCTGCAACCGGTCCGAATGGCCGGAGAATCCGTCGATCGTCTCCAGGTCCAGCTTGATCGGCAACGTGAGGGGCTGCCCCCGATCCGTGAGGGTGACCTCGCGGGCCTCCCGCTGAATCCGCCGCCCGAGGGAGCCCTCTGACTGGAACCCGACGAACAGGAGGGCGTGGAGCGGGTTGTCCGCCCAGCCTTTGAAGTACTCCAGGACGGGCCCCCCGGACATCATGCCCGAGGTCGCGAGGACGATGCACGGTTCAACATCGTCGACGATGTTCGCACGCATGTCCGCGGTCTCGACCCTTTTGAACGTCGAGCTGAGGAAGGGGTTCTCCCCCGTCTGGAAGATCTGCGTCCGGAGCTGGCTGTTCAGATACTCCGGGTACGCGGTATGAATCGCGGTGGCCTCCCAAATCATGCCGTCCAGGTAGATCGGGACTTCTGGGATCTGGTGGTTCCGGATCGCGTCTTCGAGGACGAGCATCACCTCCTGGGAGCGGCCGACCGCGAACACGGGGATCAGAACCTTTCCTCCTCGGGTCAGAACTCGCTTGGCGACCTCCTTGAGCTGTTGCGCGGCTTCGTGGCGGGACGGCTGCACGTCATGATAACCGCCGTAGGTCGACTCGAGGACGAGCGTCTCCAGGCGCGGGAACTTGTTCACTGCCGGATTGAAGAGCCACGTCTTCTCGAATTTGATGTCGCCGGACATGGCGACGTTGTACAGGCCGTCGCCGATGTGGAAATGGGCGACCGCCGAACCGAGGATGTGCCCCGCGTTCTGGAACGTGAGGCGCACATCCGGGGCGATGTCGGTGGTCTCCCCGTATTTCAGTGGGATCGTATTCGCGACCGCTTTCCGGATGTTGCTGGAATCGTACGCGGACTTGCGGGCTTCGCCCATCGCCACCTTGATGAAATCGAGCTGTAGGAGCGACATCAGGTCCCGGGTCGGAGGCGTCGTGTAGATCGGTCCCTCGTACCCGTACTTGTAGAGCGCAGGCACGAGACCGGAATGGTCCAGGTGGGCGTGCGTGATGACGACCGCGTCGAGCGAACTGAGGGGCAGGACCTCGGGGGCGTTCAGGTACGGCGATCCGTTGTCTTCCGAGATGAGGACGCCGCAGTCGATGAGGACCTTCGACTCCCGCGTGCTCAGGAGGGCCGCGGAACGGCCGACCTGGCGGAATCCCCCGAGCGCCGTGATCCGCACGTAGTTCTCGCCCTGCGGGACTTCCCGTGCGAGTCGGCGGCCTACCTGTTTCAGGAACGTCTGGCGTTCGTCATTGATCGTGCGCAGGTACTGGCGGATCTCTTCGACGGTCTTCGAAGGAATCGGCGGCGTTCGAACGACCTTCGGCGCCCATCCGATCTTCTTCTTGATTTCGTTCAGGACGGATCCGTGACGGCCAATCACCATGCCGGGGGACAGCGCTTCGATCGTGACCTCGCCCGTCTCCGTCTCGAAGTAGATTCCGGTGATCTGTGCCTCCGCGGGGATCACCTCGCGGATCACCTTCTCCGCCTCGTCCGGGGGGGCGAGCAGCGACGGGTCCGGTCGGACGACGATGCGGCGCCGCAGCTGCTGGGCGATCTGTCGCACGAGGTCATTCGACTCTGCGAAGACCTCCATGTTCTTCGTGTAGATCACGATCGTGGGGCCTTCGAAGTCGACCTGCGTGATTTCCACGTGGTCAGGTACCACTTTCTTCACGACGCTTCGCGCGTCGTTCAGAATGTCCTCGATGGTCATCGGACATCACTTTGGCCCGAAGTCGCGACGGACTCAGGCCAGTTTCATACTCGTTTTGCGCTTCTCGACTTCCTTGTCGTCGAACATCTTGAAGCCGTCTTTCGAGATGAGGGCGACATCGATCCCTTCGCCGGAGACCGCGTCGCGCTTCATCGCGGCGGTCACCGCACGGACCGCGAGGTTCGCGCCCTCGTCGAGCGTCATGTCATCCTTCCAGTGGTCCTCGAGGACCCCGTACACGTAGGGGCTGCCCGAGCCGCTGGACACGAATTTGTCGGGGAGAGACCCGCCGGCGGCGTCGAGGGAGAAGACGTGCCCTCCCGTCCGGTCCCAGCCCCCGATCACGAGCTGGACCCAGTACGGGTAGAAGCGGCTGCCGCTCAGGATGTTCGCGGTGAGGGTCGCACAGGCCTCGACGGGCATCGTGATCCCCCGCTTGAGCTTGTACAACTCGACCTCGGCGGTGATGTAGCGAGCAAGGACCTGCAAGTCCCCGACCAACCCCGCGGTCGTGAGGCCCAGGTTCTCGTCCAGCCGGTAGACTTTCTTCGTGCGTTTGTGGGCGATCAAGGTCCCCGCGGTCGCGCGGCGGTCCGCGGCCAAGACCACTCCGTCCTTGCAAACGAGGCCGAGCGTCGTGGTCCCGGTGTCGACTTCTCTCGAAACCGTTGCCATTGGTACACTCCCGTTCAAAAGGGTGTCAAAAATGACAACCGAAGCATACGGCCGGCACTATATAAGTATTGCTTTCTTCGTCGCGTTTGCGGGAGGAACCCGGTCCGTCCCGGGAGGATCCGTCACAATTCGACGACGAGTTCCTCGTCCGAACTGTCGATCGGCAACGCCGCCTCGTAGTACTGTCGCATCTGTCCCGTGGAATCGACGAACGTCAGGACCATGTGGACCAATCCGAGTTCCTGCAGCCGCCGAATCCGTTCCCGCACGGTCGCGACGGGAATGCCGTAGATCCGACTGACTTCGATGGGGGTTTTCGGGCTCGCCAGGAAGGCGACGAGGATTCGCTTCGAGGCGGGGTCGAGACGGACCTGCATTGCAGATGAGTGTGCGAAGGTGGGGGTATCAGGCTTCCGCATCCCGTATCGAAGGTGATAGCCGATACCGCCGGCTCGCGAGCGGGGACGCGCCTGCGCGACTAGGGGTATACGACGAACTTGACGACGACGGCGATGATCACGATCACGACGACGGCGACCCCGACGAACATGTACATGCGTCGCCGGCCGGGTTTCTTCTCGCCGGCCAGACCCAATCCTCCGACATCGTAGGACATGCGGGACCTCGACGGGCGAACCTGCCTCGCGGTATAAGGATTTCGTCACCGACGCGGAGGAGACGCCTCACTGGCGAGGACGGGCCCGACCCGGGCCTCGGGCGCGAAGCGGATTGCGTACGCGATTTTCTCCTTCGGCAAGGCGACGCTCTCGGCGCTCACGTAGACGGTGATGCCGTCGCCCTCCTTCTCCCGTCGGAGGATTTCGTCGTTCGGAATCGAAATCAGCTCCCGGCCCTCTTGATCCTCGAAGAAGAATCGCACCGCGCTGGGCATTGCGCGCAACTTCACGAGGAAGAATCCGGGATCCTCGGGGTCGCGCTTCCCTGGGTTCGCGAAGAAAAGCAATCCTGCCTCGTGCCGGTACAGGTGCCCTTCGACCGCGCGCAGGAGGGGGATGCGGTGGCCGTCGTGATCCATCGCCGCCTCCGCCGTCACGTCCGCCTCCCCGATCACGCGGTACGCCCTGGCGCCCTCCCCCGCGACTTGGGAGAACGCGACGCGGCTCTCGGACGCCGACGGTCCCGGCTCGATGCGCACCCGAAGGCGCAAGGTCGCGAAGTTCAGGTCGTAGATCCGGTCCTGCACGTCGACATATCCGAGGATCATCCGCCGGTCAGACTCCGAAGCCCCGCCGGAACTGCTCCGCGATCTCGCCGAGCTCGACTTGCGAGAAGGATTCGAAATCGGAGACCGCGGTGTATTCCGCGAGCTGCTCCTCCCGATGGATGTTCGGCAGCGCCGAGGCGACGGTCTCCTCGGACAAGATGAACTTCAGGGCGGCCTGGGACAGGGTCATGCCCTTTCCTTCGTACACCCACCGGAGATTCGCCGCTTGCTTCCGCGCCCGTTCGGTCCACGTTGAGTCCTTCACCTGCAAGTCCCCGTCTGCGGGGAAGCGGACCGCGTCCGGGTTGGACTCAAGCACTCCGCCGGCATGAGGCGCCCGGATCACCATGCCCTGGTTGATCTCCAACGCGACCGGGAAAAACTTCCGACCCGGCTCCTCTTCCAGGAGATTGTAGTAGGTCTGGATGCAGCCGAGGTCGTGCTTCCGCATCGCGGCGCGGCCTTCCTCGAGGCCTCCCGGGCCCGGGCCGAGGGCGATGCCGTAGTACCGAATTTTTCCCTGGGCCTTCACGTCCTCAAGGGCTTGCCACACGGCGGCATTCCCGACGGTCGCGGCATCCGGGTAGTGGAGCTGCAGGACGTCCACATAGGACGAGGCGAGTCGATCGAGCGTCTTGTCGAGCGAGGCCTTGATCGCGCCCGGCGAGAAGTCCGGCCGGCCCTCCGCGCGGCCCACCTTGCTCGAAATGATGACGAGTTCGCGTCGATCTTGGAACGTCTTCCCGAGGAGGCTCTCCCCTCGGCCGTTTCCGTCGGTCGGGGCGACGTCGAAGTAGTTGATGCCGGCGTCGTAGGCCTTCCTGAGCAGGTCCATCGCCTGCTCGTCCGAGAACGATCCCCAGGCGCCCGAGGCGACCGGCCAGAGCGGGAATCCAACTTCGGAGACCTCGAGTTCGGTCTTCCCCATCGGTCGGTAGTTCAGCGGCACGGTCTTCGGGGACCGAAAAGGAGCGGGCGTATTTGACCGCACCGTCGCCCGGTCAGCGCCAGGAGACGAGCAGGAGCGTCGAAAACCCGACGAGCTCCACGGCATTCAGGATGAGCATCGGCATGGCGACCGAGCCGGCATATCCGCTCGTACTGAGGCTGTCGTTCCAGGAGAGATAGAAGTACATCGCGGCGAGGTTCTCCAGGAGGAACAGCGCCGCGAAGACGATCAGTCCGAACGAAAGCGGCGATCGAAGGGATCGGAAATTCGAGCGGTAGATAACCAGGAGCAGGGCCAAGACGACGATGCTCGCCGCCGCGAGCCCGAGGTCGATCATCCACAGGGTCCCGAGGGCCATGCTAACAATGCGAAACGTCGGGGGAGGCCATATCTACTTTTCCCCGGTTCTACGAAAACAGGGAACATCAATCTACCGCGACGTCTCCCCGGAATGGGGTCCGATCCGCTGCCAAATCTCCAGGAAATCCTCGAAATGGACCTGGAGCCGCGGAGACAACGAATACTGGGTGCCGTAGCCCGCGTCGCCTACGGTCATCACGAAGTCATTCTCGTGTAGGACGTCGAGGTGATGGCGAACGGTCTTGTAGTCCAACGCGAGTCGCGTCGCCAGGTCGTTCGCGTTGTACGGCCGCTCGTGCAGGCTCCACAGGATCCGGGCGCGGTTGATCCCGCCGCGGGTTCCCGCGATGAGGTACCACAACCGCCGGTCCATGGAGGCGCGACCCCATCCGTTTGGCAATAAAGTAGCCTTCGGGACACGCATCGAACAGGCGATGGCCGAACGTTCTAATATTACTATCGAAATAGTCAAAATCGTGGGCCTCTTCGGAGGAGGACGGGACTGGTCGCGGACCGCGAAAGGCTGGTTCCTCGAGTTCCGCCTAATCCCCGTCCTCCTCTGGTCGTACACCGCCGTCGTCCTCGGGACGGCGGTTGCGTCCGCGGATCTCGGAGGGTTCGACCTCTTGTGGTTCGCCGTTGCACTGGGCCTCGGCGGCCTAATCCAAGGATGGGCGACTCATGCGATCAACGAGATCTACGACTGGCGAAGCGGAACGGATCGGATCGACGGGCCTCGGGCGTTGTCCGGAGGGAGTCACGTCCGAAACCTCTCCCTCCTGGGTGAGGGCGATCTTTGGTTGATCTTCGCCGCCTCGAGCGCGGCCATCGCTGCCCTGACGATCTGGGTCGTCGTGGCGAGGGCGGCCTGGCTCGCGATCCTCGTCCTCGCGGGCTACATCTTGGGAGTGGCGTACACGGTCCCTCCAATCGCGACCGCGTATCGACCGTTCGCCGGCGAATGGGTCGGAGGTTTTCCTGGCGTGCTCCTCTCCGGACTCGGAGCCTATGCGATCCAGACGCGACAGCTTTCGATCGTCGCGGTCCTCGCCTTATCCGCGCACGCCCTGGTCTGCATGGGCATGCTGATCGTGCATCACTACCTCGATGCGCAGATGGATGCGCGCGCTCTGCCGCAGAAGCGGACGAGCGTCGTGGCCCTCGGCTTTCGTAAAGCGAAGCGGTACGCCGCCGGGATGACCGCGATCGCGGCGATCCTGTACGGGGCCCTCGCGCTCGCGGTGCGCCAGGAGTTCATCCTCGGCGCTCTGTTCACCGCGCCCGCGGTTTGGATCCACCTGCGAATTCAGCCGACGGATCTGAAATCGGTGACCCGAGGCGAACTCCAGGTCATCCAGCTCGGGATCGCCGCGGGCCTCTCGACGGCGGTCGCGCTTGCGCCGTCCCTGTGGCCGATGATCCCCCTCGCGGCGGCCGGCTACCTCGCCCACTTGGCCGTCGTCTCGCCTCCCGCCGAATTGGCGCGGGCCTGGAGGCGCGGGCCCTCGAGGAAGGACCGGCCGACGAAGGGCTGACGGGACCGCGGAAGGCCGAAATACCTCCGGCCCGGTCTTGTGGCCGTTGCGTCGCATCGGCTTCGTCGTCAATCCCATCGCGGGCATGGGCGGCCGCGTGGGGCTGAAGGGGACGGACGGGGTGGTGGAGCAAGCCCGGGCCGCCGGCGCCCAGCCCGTGGCCGGCGACCGAGCCCGCGCCTTCTCCGAGGCGTTTGCCCGCCTTTCGCGGGAGGACCCCGCCCTCGACGTCATGTGGCTCGCGGGTGGCGACCCCATGGGAGAGATCCCCCTCCGATCCGCCGGCATCCCCGGCACCCGCATCGATGTCGTCTACAAGCCTCAGCCGACGACCACGGCGGGCGACACGGTGCGCACCGTGGA
>Ga0209472_1000647_pt1 | contig 20278 bp, 22 predicted proteins | sample GraSoiAngelo_130_FD_185887 | JGI IMG/M metagenome (GOLD analysis project Ga0209472, IMG submission 185887) | Grasslands soil microbial communities from the Angelo Coastal Reserve, California, USA - 14_0929_02_20cm (SPAdes) (version 2) | ecosystem: Environmental > Terrestrial > Soil > Grasslands ...
CGACGAAGGACGGAGTCACGATATTCTTCAAGGATTGGGGAAAGGGCCAGCCAATCGTTTTCTCGCACGGCTGGCCGTTATCGTCCGACGATTGGGATGCCCAGATGATGTTCTTTTTGAGTCACGGATATCGCGTCGTTGCGCACGATCGTCGCGGTCACGGGCGCTCGACCCAGACCGCCGACGGCCACGACATGGATCACTATGCCGACGATCTTGCGGCGGTCACGGCGCACCTGAATCTCAAGAATGCAATCCACGTCGGACACTCCACTGGCGGGGGTGAGGTCGTGCACTACATCGCCCGACACGGTGCAAGTCGCGTGGCCAAAGCGGTGTTGATTAGCGCCGTGCCACCTCTCATGGTCAAGACTCCGGGCAATCCGGGAGGCCTGCCCAAAGAGGTATTTGACGGCTTCCAGAAGCAGGTCGCCACGAACCGGGCCCAATTCTACCTGGACGTCCCTACTGGGCCTTTTTACGGATTTAACCGGCCAGGTGCCAAAGCGTCCCAAGGCATTATTCGAAATTGGTGGCGTCAGGGAATGATGGGCGGAGCGAAGGCGCACTACGACGGAGTCGTCGCTTTCTCCCAGACCGACTTCACAAAAGACCTTAAGGAAATCACCGTACCTACACTTGTGATGCACGGCGATGACGATCAGATTGTCCCTTATGCCGATTCCGGGCCGCTCAGTGCCAAATTGGTAAAGGGTGCCATCTTGAAGACTTACAAGGGATTTCCACATGGGATGCCCACGACCCAAGCCGAAACGATCAATGCGGATCTCTTGGCGTTTATCAAATCGTAGCCCTCGTTTTGCGCTGGAGAGCGTCGGGTCAGCTGCAAAGCCCTTACCGATGCTCTCGGCGCCGCATAATCGAACCGATGAATCGCTCACAAGGCCGAGCTCTTAATGGCGTCCTGCGCGTCGGTGAGCGAGCACGCGCAAGCTCCTGCTTCACGCTGTTTTTTTCCTGAACTGTTCGCCGCACTCACGCTGTTCCGTTTTGCTCGAACGCGCTGTTCGCTGTAATCCAGCTAGGCAGAACCCTTGTCGCCATTTAAGGTTTCAGGCACGCAGTTTCAGAGGGCACCTCCAATGCATGTGACTCGCCGTTCAGAGGATCGCGGACTCGCCGACTTTGGTTGGCTCAAGAGTCGTCATACGTTTTCCTTCGGGGACTATCACGATCCTGACCACATGGGGTTCGGTCCCTTACGCGTCATCAACGAAGACCGCGTCGCGCCTGGGAAGGGATTCGGCGAGCACGCTCACCGCGACATGGAAATTCTGTCGTGGGTCCTCGAGGGGACGCTCGAACACAAAGACAGCTTGGGAACCGGCGCACAAATCCGCCCGGGCGAGTTGCAGCGCATGAGTGCGGGCACCGGTGTCACACACTCCGAGTTCAACGGCTCAGCCAGCGAACCCGTGCATTTCCTTCAAATCTGGCTGCTCCCCGAGCGCTCGAGCCTTAGCCCTGGGTATGAACAACGTGCCTTCCCGGCGCCGGAACTGCTAAACCAATGGCGCTTGATCGCCTCCGGCTCCCCGCGCGACGGAGCTGTCAGGATTCACCAGGACGTTGACCTGTACGCCAGCCGCCTCGCGGCCGGCCAACGTCTGGATCACCGCAGCCGGTCCGGGCGAAAGCTGTGGTTGCAGGTCGCACGCGGCAGTGTCGAGACTGAGGGCGACGTACTCAAGGCCGGCGACGGTGCTGCCTGGTCTGATGCCTCATCGATTCGCATCGGCGCTAAGCAAGGCGCTGAGCTGCTGCTCTTTGATGTGGCTCATTAGGCATGTCATTGGCCTGCCCGGAAGCGGACGCTCGCCACCCGGCAGGTAGGTCAGAACCGGGCATTCCGCCGGGAGATGGACCTGTAAGCTCGGCTTTCCGAGATGCATGATGTCTTCGCCGCCCCGGGGCGCCGTGCCCACCAGGACCATTCTGCGAAAGACCGTGGGTCGATCCAGCGCCATCTGCTGGGCGATCATTCCTCCGAGCGAGAAACCGAGGACGTCGCAGCGGCCAAGCTTCAGCGCATCGAGAAATGCGAACGCATGCTGTGCCATGCCCGCAATCGTTGTCGGAACTGAACCGGTCGATCGCCCGACGCCCGCATTCTCAAAAAGGATTAGCTCTCGTCCCCGTGCCAACGGATCGGTCACAGCCGGGTCCCAGTTGTCGAGTGTGCCGGTGAAGTGCTGCAGGAAAAGGAGCGGGTGGCCGGGTCCGTCGCCGAAGCGGCGATAGGCATAACGCTGCTGGCCGACTTCGAGAAATCTCGTGGCTGCCGTGACGTTGCTGGATGTCATGAGGAACTCCGAATACGTGAATGTCAGACGATTACGGGTGCGTTTGTTGATCCCTTCGCCGTAGCTTGTCTGACGCTGGTTGGACCCGAATACGATCGCCTTTACTTGCCGAGCTGCTCCAACGCTCCGACCCAGTTCTCCACGTGATAGGCAGATGCAAGTTTTCCGCCCTTCACTGTGAACACATCGATCGACATGGTCTTAAAGCCCCTGCCGGTGGGCTTCGCTCCAAACAGCTCGCGCTCAGGGGTCCCGGTCGCTTCGCCCCGCACTACGATCTGATCGCCCGAAACCAGAATGTCCTGGATCGACCAGCGCAGATCCGGGACGGCGGCACCGATCATCTTGAAGACGTCGGCCAGCTGGTTGCGGTTAAGCCAGGTATCGTTAGTCGAATACGATTGATAGTCGGGGTTGGTCGCTCTAGCCAGGAGCGCCGCAACATCTTTCTTTGCGGGTTGATTCAGTGCGTCATAGAGAGGCGCGACAATCGTTCGCGCCTGTTCTGGCGTCAGTGGTGCGCCGGCGAGGGGCTCGGGAAATGAAGTGCCAAACATCGGTCGGCCACTCAATGACTCTTCTCGCGTCGCTTCATCCTGCAGGACATCCCAGTGCTCCATGAGCAATCCGTTCTTCATGATCAGAATGTCAGCGGCGACCCAGTTGTGCGACCGACCGTTGCCGGAAAAGCGGCCGTGCAGCATCACAAAGTCGTCTTGCGCGAAGATAAGGGAGTTGTCGTAATGGAGCGTGGGTGGGGCCGCCCGGACGAGGTTGAACAAACCGTCGCGGCCGGGAGGTATGTGGGCGCTGTGCTGGATGTAATCGGGTGACCAGAATTTTTTGGCTGCTTGATAGTCGCGTTTATTGAACAAGGTCTCAAACGCTTCCAGCGCAATCCTCTTGTTCTGTTCAAGCGAATAGGCAGTCATCAAGGGCCTCCGTTCTGGCTCGTGCATCTAATGGCATTGCGCCGGTTAGAAGACCGGCCCCGAAACGGTGTGCCGTGCGCAGGGCCATCTCCTGGCAAACGCGATGCTGTCTACGTACTCAGTGATAATATGACCGGTCGTCTTGGATATGCAAGACCATTTCGGGCACATCGCTCGTTGAAGAAGCGCGAGCTTTAGGGCAGTCCTATGATAGTTCGACTAGGAAGATGAACGCGAATGACTCAGGCAGTGATGCTCGAGAACACAACCTTCACGAAGTACTCGAGTGCTCTTGGCCTCTTTTCGAGTCGGGTTCGCAAAATCGCGCCCTCGTAAGAGTCGATCAGGAATGCAGCTAAGTCGTCCGCCGGCAGATCCTTACGTATGGAGCCTTGGCGCTGGCCCTCGGCGAGGGCGGAAGAAAGCTGCTGGCCCCAGAGGTTCAGCACCCGACGGAGACTCTCGCGAATTTGGGGGGTATCGACGGACACCTCGGCCATGAATTTGCCAACCAGGCAGCCGTCTTTGCAGGAAGAGAAATACGCATTGAGAGCTGCGAAATGCCTCTTGAGGCGAGTAAGAGGCGCAATCGCGGGGTTGGTTAGAACACTTCGATCGGTCGTGCCCTTCCCGTATTCGGTAACGATCTCAGCCGCCAAAAGTTGTTTACTCTTGAAGTGATTGTAAAAAGAACCCTTGGGAACGCGGGCCGCCTTAGTGATGTCTTCGACACTGCACGCGCTGAAGCCCCGCTCGATGAACTGCTTCATGGCGGCTTCGAGAATGGCATTACGCGTGGAGCGGCGAGGCAACGTATTTCCTTTGGCGGCTTTTCTTGTCCGCAGCACATCGGAGCTCAGCGGCGGCTCCACTGCATTGCGACGCGGGCATAGGGCGCTAATCTTACCTGCTTTTGGAGGCGCGCCGGCTCAAACGATGGCGGGCAAGGAACTCGTCCGGCGCGGTTCGTTGCCGTACGCCTGAGTGCGTTTTTGTAGATCTAAGCACCTGCCCGCGGAAGCCTAGCGGCACGTGACGGATGTGATTGCTGTCCGTTAGTCTTCGAGCTGAGAGCATGTTGTGGATTTAACGGGCATCGCTTAAGGAGGGCTGACAAAATGGGCGAGCGGCTCAGCGGTGAGATCACGATAGATGACCTCAAGACCGGGTGTGATTTTCCGCAGTCGCTCGACCACGGCCGCAGACAGCTGCCGGCTGCGGACCTGTTCAACCAGAAAGTTGAGGGCACGGCGTGGCGGTCGAAGCCGAGCTGGTACATCGTTGCCACCAGGGACCGCACTGTCCAGCCCGAGCTGGAACGCTTCCTGGCGAAGCGCATGGAGGCGATGGCCTATGAAGTCGAAAGCAGCCATGTGCCCATGCTCTCGAAGCCGCGCTTCGTGCTTGACGTCATTCGCGAGGCCGCCAGGGGGACCAGAAATCTAAGACTCCTTGATCAGGGCGGTAGCAGACGTGCGAAACTTGGTTCCGTCCGCGGTACCGGCCGGCGCGCGCCCAGATTCAAGTATCCTCAGTCATACGGGAGGGGAAACTGCAACACGATCAGGCTCATGGCGCACGATGGCCGACCGATGCATGAGAGGTGCGCACAATGACCCAGCGTAAGAGGGTGGCCGTTGTGGCTGGGGTCGGGCCCGGAATCGGAGCTGCTCTCGCGCGGCGCTTCTCAGAGGCAGGCTATGCCGTGGCGATGTTGGCGCGAAACCCGGATACGCTCGATGCAGTCGAGCGCGAGATCGACGGCGCCTGCGGCTATCCGTGCGACGTCGGTTCCGCGGATTCCGTGGCACATGCCTTTGCCGCAATCGGGACCGATCTTGGCAAGGTTGAGGTGCTCCTGTACAACGCGGGCTCGGGGGTGTTCGGAGACGTCGAGAGCATCACGCCGGAGCAGTTCGAGGCATCCTGGCGCGTGAACGCGTACGGGGCGCTGCTATGCGCGCGCGAAGTGATCCCCGCAATGAAAGCGGCCGCGGGCGGTTCCATTATATTTACCGGCGCTACCGCATCGCGTCGCGGAGTGCCGCGGACCGCCGCTTTTGCTCCGGCCAAGGCAGCCCAGCGAAGCCTCGCGGAGTCGATGGCGCGGTCCCTTTGGCCGTCGGGCATCCATGTCTCGTTGATCATTGTGGACGGAGCTGTCGATCTGGCCCGAACGCGCCAGGCGATGCCCGAAAAGCCCGACAGCTTTTTCGTCAAGCCGTCCGCGGTCGCGGAAATCGCCTTCCAGCTCACTTGCCAGGATCGCAGCGCTTGGAGCTTCGAGGTCGAAGCCCGGCCCTTTGCAGAGCATTGGTGAGGGATGCCGTCGACGCGCGAAGCTTGTGAGCGGCTTCATTGGCGCTGCTCAGGGCAAAGCATAAGGCAGACTTGAGGGCAGCAAGAGGATACGCGGCGCATTTCTCCATATAATCGACTGAGCCCGCTGCAACTGGCGGAATAAATGCACAGCCCGCGCACAAACCGGACAGAGCTAATAAACACAGCTGATCAAGACCCTTGTCGTCGTTCCGACTGCTTTCTTGCTTGCGACGAGCGTGCGCCGCGGTACTTGTCGCGTAACCCGTGTACTCGTTGAGTGCCGCAGCTCGTCCGCGAACATGACGCAGGACCCAGAAACTTGGCACTAGCCGCAGGAGGACATTCATGAAAAAGGTTCTTTCAAGCGTATTTGTTGGTGCACTTCTGACGATCGGCAGCGCCGTCATGGCATCGGGAGCCGACGCTGACCCCGTGGTCGGCACCTGGAAGTTAAATGTCACGAAATCGGTATTCGCTGGCGTTCCGGCACTGAAGAGCCAAATTCGTACCTACTCGCGCTCTGCTCGGGCGTTAACTCTAAAGATGAAGACCGTTAGCGCTGAAGGCAAGGAAACCACAACGCAAGCGACCTACCATTTGGACGGCAAGGACTACCCGTCGATGGGCAACCTTGATTTCGACAGCCTCTCGGGGATGCAGATCGATATCAACACCGCCGAATTCACCTTAAAAAGAGCTGGCAAGCCAATAGGCAAGATCCGCCGCTCAGTCTCCGAAGACGGCCGAACACTCACAATAAATTTCGTCCTAACGAACGCGGACGGCGTTCAAACATCGGCACTCACAGTGTTCGATAAGCAATAGCCAAAGAAGGCCGGTGTGCGAACGCTAGTTCGCCTAGATTCAACAGACTCGACGATCTTTCTCGCCTTGGTCCGTGCCGACAGTGCGTTGGCCGAGTGCCGCGTAGCTTTTGCATTCGTCCGATCACTCGCGCACGAATCATCTATAGTGCGCCCGAAAAGTCGAGTTCTGAATCGACTCTAAATCACTTGAAGAAAGAGTTACATCTGATTGACAACTAAGCACCGGGTGCCGGGAGAGGAACCTAACTCTGGCGAATTCCGGAAAGGATTCAATGTCTTGGCGGAGCGAGGCCGAAAAGTACCCGCTGAATTACCCCCCTGGACCGCTCTTGTTTAAACCGCGTTTTCGGTCTAGCGCGTAGTCGGTAACGCGCACCGGCCTCCGCAGGAGTTCGCTGATGTTCGTCCCGTGTAGGCGGATTTAAAATCGTGCGAGAAACGGTCAGGTGTGGGCCGGGGTTGGCGTTAATTCGGCGTCACGGAGAGTCAGCGGAAGCCCAAAGGCGTGGAACAACCGCGGGCCGTCGGGTTTCACGAACAAGGTCAGCGTGGAAATCGCATCGCGCTCGAGTGTCAACACGTGGATCGAGTGGGCGGTCCACGGTTCGTCCGCGCTGGCGCGGGAATAGGCGGCAAATGCAGCCTGCCGGTTGGCTCCCGTGGGCACGAGGCGGAAGCCCTCATAACGCTTGAACGCCCAATCGAAGAACGCACGGATCGCCTCGCGGCCCGCATACCACTCTGGCGTGGGCGGCATCACATAGGTCGCATCCTCCTTGAGGAGTGCCGCAAAGTCGGCCACATTCAGCGCTTCCCAGGCTTGTAGATAGCGCCTGAGCAGTTCCTTCTGCGTCGCGTCTACCGGAGACGCCTTCAATGGTTGGTTCCCGGTATTGCGTTTGCCGAGCGTCTCGCGCGCCCGCTGCAGGGCGCTATTGACCGAGGTCGTTGAGCCACCGAGCAGCGTGGCTGCTTCAGTGGCCGCCCAACCGAGCACATCGCACAACAGGAGCACCGCGCGCTGGCGCGGCGGCAGATGTTGGATCGTCGCGACGAACGCCAACTGCACGGCCTCGCGCGCGGTATAGCGCGCTTCCGGGTTAGGCGCCTCGTCAGCGATCCCTTCCAACTCCGAGTCCGGGTAAGGCTCAAGCCACGCCACGTCGGTTGCCGGGGTGCCGTCCGGCATCTGAACGGCGGCGGGTGCGCGCTCGTGCGGCAGCCAGCGCTGCGCTCTCTTGCGGCTCGCGAGCGCGTTGAGACACGCATTAGTCGCAATCCGATAGAGCCAGGCGCGAAACGAGCCACCCTCGAAGCTGTCGAAGCTGCGCCAGGCGCGCAAGTAGGTTTCCTGCACGAGGTCCTCGGCTTCATGCACGGAGCCCAGCATGCGATAACAATGCACCTTGATTTCCCGCCGCAACGGCTCAGCCAGCCGTTCAAACGCCTGGTTTGAATGCTCTGAGGCTGACTTCCGACGGGAGCGTTTCGGCGCTGCCATGGGCCAAGTTCCTGTCAGGGCACCGCTTCGAGGCCCTTCCCGGAGACCAGGAACACTTTACCGTTCGATCGATCAGAGTGCGTGATGACCTCCAGGGCCCCGGCCGCAACGTCGGCTGAGGTGGGAGGCGAATCCATGCTTTGAATGAAATCCGTCTCTGAGATGCCGAGATAACGCGCGTACCCAGCCACTGCGTGCCTGCCGAGCTCACTGTCCGGCATCATTCGCGGTGCGAGCGCCATGAACCTGATGCCCACCTTCAGGCGATCCGATTCCTTCTGGGCATAGTTCGCGATGAATATCTGCGTGCGCTTGGCGCCGGCGTACCCTCCGGAAATGGGTGAACCTGCGAGCGCTGCACCGCTCGAGATCAGAATAACGGTAGAGCCTGCGGGCAGGGGCAGGGTGAGCGCAGCCTTCGAGAAATGAAAGGCGACCTTGACGTCAACTTCCCAGTTCACCGAGAACTCAGGCCAGCTCTGCTCGTGCAGCGGCGCAGCGGGCGGAAGAGCGCCCGCCGTCACCACGAGGACGTCAGGGCGGAGTACGTCGAACACGCGGGATGGAGCGCTTTCCTCGGTTGCATCGAGCGCTAGGACCTCGACACCCTGGACCTCCCTGGCGAGCTGCCGGAGGCGCTCCTCGAGCCGTGCGACCGCGAGCACGCGGGCGCCGTCGCCGATCGCGGCTTCCACCACGCGCCGCCCGACGCCACGGCTCCCGCCGATCACCACTACGTTCTTACCGATGAGTGGAAGCATTGTGTCCTCCTCGAGGCGGCTTAATTGCGCCGCCCTCCTTGGATAGAACCGCCGGGCAGCTGAAAACTCATCGGTCCCTTCATTCCTTCTCGTTAGGCTCGCCTTTGCCGGTCGTGATGAGACCACGCAGACTCTCGTTGATATAAAAGCCCCAGGCGCCGGCGCATTTTCCATAGCATTCGATGGCCGGCTCCAGGCCGACGTGGGTGAAGCGCAGTTCAGTCTTTGCGCCCTTCTTCGCGATCTCGAAGACGACATCAGTGCCGTTCCATTCGGCCTTGTCCTTCACGAAATTGATGTGGCTGTCCACGATGTGCCAGACGACTTTCTTCCCCGGCACCAGCTCGGTGATCCTCTGGGTGGTGCGGTGCAGGTCCTGGTATCGGTACGTAAACTCGGCACCGAGTGTGTCGGTGCCACCGTCAATCTCTCCTGACCACCACCCACGAACGTTGTTGATGGCGTCGAAGACCTCTTGTGGGGACTGATCCACCGCGTAAGAGATCGTGTAGCTTTCGGTCTTCATCGACTGCTCTCCTTTAGCTTGGATGCCAGCCTCACCCGTAAAACCGGTACGATGGCGGAAACTCATCGGACCCCGTCAGGCCGCCGCAACGCTCTGTGGCACGAAGGCCGCGAACTGACGCTCCAGCGCCTTCGCGGCGCCCGCCCGCCAAGCTTCCGCGATGGACTGCGACATCGGATCGGGGAAGATATCCTCCTCGCCCCGCTCAAGCCCATCGAAGATGCCCCGCGCGGCGACCTCGGTCGGTGCCTTCGGGATGTCGAAGCCACGGTTCATATCGGTGTCAATGGGACCTAAGAAAACCGCATGCACCGACACGCTTTGGCCCGCCAGCAGTGCGCGCAGCGCCTGCGTCATGTTGAGTGCGGCCGCTTTGGAAATGGAGTAGCCGGGGATGACCGGGACAGGCGCGAGCGCCACCACCGACAGGTTGTTGACGACGGCTCCTTGCGAGCGTCTCAGAAGCGGCAGGAAAGCCCGCGTCACATTCAGCGGTCCGTAGAGGTTAACCGCCAGGTGCTGCTCGATGAGCGCGGGGTTGCTCAGATCCTCATAGAGCGCGATGCCGGCGTTGTTGACTAGGACGTCCAGCGAACCGACCTGCTCGGTCGCGCGCGCAATCTGCATTGCGTTGGTGACATCGAGTGTCAGCGGCGTCACTCGCGGGTCGGCGATCTCCAGGCCACCGCGCACTCCGGCATATACCCGCTCGGCTCCGCGTCGCAGCGCCTCACTAACCAGCGCCCGGCCGATGCCGCGGTTGGCGCCCGTGATCAAGACTGTCTTGTTCGCGATGTTCATACCTTCTCCTGTGGTGTCGGGGTGGTTACAGATGCCGCCTACATGTGTAGAACCGGGGTGGCGGTTGAAACTCATCGGTTTCGCGGCTCACGCCTGTGAATTTCGAGGCCCGGGCGGAGGACATCCGGGAGAGCCATAGCAGCAGGGCGAGGAGCGACCCACCGGGCATCACCAGCTCGATCGCAAGATACGGGCCGAACGTGCGACCCACTGCGAGCAGTCTGTTTGCGAGAGGCTTCACGGCATTCCTCCTCTGGCACCAGTTGGTTCCAAATCCCGGTCTCATGAGTAAAACCGGCCAGCCGAGTGAAACTCATCCGTGCGCGAGCTCAATCAGAGGCGAGGAATGCTGCAGTGCAAAGCCATTCGACCAGAGACCGGCCTAGCCGCGGCCGAGCGCGCTTTCCACCCGAATGCTCCCGCCCACGCGAAGGGGGCCAATGAAGGGCGCGAACTCTCCAGGCTCGGCTAGGCATCTGCATTCCCAGACATCGCGGTGTTCGATGATGGCACCGGCTTTGAGATTCCGGCGCGCGGAACCACACGAGGGTGCTACCTCCTCTCGAACTCACAGCTGGCCATGCGCTGCTTCTAAGCTATGCTCCGGGCAGAAGGAGACAGCCACGCCATGAAGCTCTATGGGTTCCCTCCTACCCGTTCGATCCGCGTCCTCTGGACGTTGCGCGAGTTGGATGTCGAGTTCGAGTTCGTCAACGTAGACCCCACCAAGGGCGAACTTCGGCGGCCCGAGTTTCTCGCCGTGAACCCGGCCGGAAAGCTGCCGGTCCTCGTCGATGGCGACTTCATTCTCACGGAGTCGGTCGCGATCGTCCTCTACCTGGCGGAGAAGTACCCTGAGAAAGGCTTGCTCCCCAGCGGGCTTCGAGCACGGGCCGAGGTCAACCGATGGCTCCTTTTCTCCGCGACCGAGCTGGAACAGCCGCTCTGGCGAATCGCGCGACACACTTCGCTCTACCCACCCGAGAAGCGGCTCGCGGCGGAGATACCGATCGCCCGTCAGGACTTTCTCGACATGGCGGCGGTCCTGGAGAAACACATGGACGGCCGGCAGTTCCTCGTCGGTGACAACGTGACGGTGGCCGACTTTGTAGCGGCATACACGCTCGACATGGCGGCGGTCCTGGAGAAGTACATGCTGCTCGACAAGCTGCCTCGTCTGCGCGAGTTCATGGAGCGGATGTACAAGCGCCCGAACGCCCCACCGCGGATTGCGGAGGCGTTCGCGAGCCTACGTCGATGACGACCCGAGTCGGTAACGCCCCGCATCGGTCCACGATCTCGAATCTGAGAGCCTCGTGTGCGCGCTGGGACGGATCGTTACCCACGTCTGAGCCCGCACGCGCCTTCGTCAAGAGGGTGGTGGGGCTACCCTTAAACAAATTGCCGCTATCTGTAACCGGAGCCTCATGAATCCCCGCGTTTGACGCGGTCGTCAGCAGCCCCTCAAGGCCTCCACCGGCCGGCGAAATGACGAGAGAGTTCTGATGGAGACATTAGGCAACAAGCCCTAAACATCTGCGGGGAGCGAGGACCTACGAAAATTGGTGATCGGGCGTGTCGATTTTGGACCCCCTCACTCGTCGGTTACCTGAACAAGTCACTGGCGCTGACGGGGCGCCACAGATGCGCACATTCACTACCACTACGAGGAGAACTCTGATGACGGTCCATTCCAACTCACCGGCCGTTCACTGCGGCCAGTGCGGGAAGCGCACAAGTCTGGTCGAGCCGGGCATCCTTGCTGCAGGGATCGTAGTGGCGGCGCTTGGCCTGCACAGTGGGTTTTCGTTCGCCTCTGAGTCGGCCGGGGCGCCCGCTATGGCGCCCGTCGCCGCACCCCCAGGCGGCGAGTACAAACTGGATAAATCCCATGCAAGCTTGATTCTGCGCGCAAGCCACATGGGTTTTTCCACGTACACGACACGCTTCAGCCGCTTCGATTCAGAATTGACGTTCGACCCAAAGAATCTGCCCGCCTCTAAGATCGTGACGACCATCGACGCTTCGTCGTTCGAAATGGACGCCGCACCGCAAATGTGTCTCGACATTATGAAGGGACCTCAGATGCTCGATACAGCGAAGTATTCGCAGATTACCTTTAAGTCGGAGCGCGTCCGGATGACCGGCAGTAAGACCATGGAGATCACCGGCACACTGACTCTCCACGGTGTCACTCGCCCGATGGTGCTCAGCGCGACGTACAACGGAGGTTATGCCGGTATGCCTCAAATGGACCCTAATGCCCGCGTCGGATTCTCGGCACATGGCTCACTCAAACGGTCGGACTTCGGTATGACGTTCGGCGTCCCCGCTCCGGGTACGACAATGGGGGTTGGCGACTTGGTCGAGTTATCGATCGAAGCCGAATTCACAGGTCCCGCACTGCCCGCACCAGCGGCCGGCGCACACGAATGACCGTGAGGTGCCTCCCGATTTAGTACGGCACGGAGCCTGAGTCCGCGGTTGCATTGAGATTGGTCCCGTTTTGGCAGCTGTCGGAACCCAACCCGCGCTCGATTACCCGCCAGATCTCTCGCGGATTGCTCCTTCACACAAAATGCGAGTCACTCTCTCCGGGGCCCGATCTACTTTCCGGCTCAAGCACGTAACATGCCGTGTTGATCGCGATGACAGTTAGGTTCGGCGCTGAGCTGATTCCAGGAACCGAACCTCCAGGAACCGAACTTTCAGTTACCCCGAAATTACCCGCTACGCTGTGCTCGCTAGGCTCCCTCGGGAGCGCTGGTTACCGGCACCCCGATCGCGATCGCCGCTCTGCGAACGTCCTGCGAAGACGTAGAAGAATCATCTATGATGCGCGCCGAAGTTCGAGTCCGATCTCGAACTTGGAAGCCTTTGAAAAACATGAAGAAAATCAACCTGGTGCCCGGGAGAGGACTCGAACCTCGACTGTAAATCTCTCCGCAATCAAAGTCTTAGCGCGGTGGGACTTTGCGAGTTACCCAGAAAGTTACCCACGCCAATCGCGCGCTGCGATGGGACCGCTTGGCATCGGTTGGGCTCGCATGAGTCACCTTGTCACCCTGGGGACTTGAAGGGGCGTTTCAGTCGCTCCGTAGCGGGTAATTCTCGGGTCAATCTCTTCCTTGCTCAGTCGCCTGTAACGCGTTACGCTGTAACGCGTGACACCAAGGTTTATTCATATGGTGCAAGCAGCTGAACGAATGAAGGCCATGCGCGAACGGCGGCGTGCGCGTGGCTTGAAGGAGCTCCGCTTAGTCGTGCCGGACGCACGATCTAGGACGGTGCGCCGACGGGTGGCTCGACAAGTCGCAGCGCTGGACCGATCCCGCGAGCTCGAGGCGCTGAAGTGGATCGAAGCCGTCGCCGAGTTCGATGACCGATGAGGCGCGGCGACGTTGTGACTGTCGCGGCTACAGGGGACTACGGCAAACCACGCCCAGCGGTGATTGTGCAGACTGACGCGCTCCCTGCCGGGCATGCGTCTGTGGTGGTCTGCCAGATGACTTCCGAGGGGGACGACGCTGAGGACTTTCGAGTAGCAGTCGAACCCAGTACTCGAAACGGTCTGCGCACGCGCTCGCACGTGATGGCGGACAAGCCGGTCACGATTAGGCGCGCCCGCCTTGGTCGGAAGATCGGCCGCCTTGACGATGGCGACATCGCGCGACTGAATGTCGCCTTGGCATTCGTCATGGGCCTCGCAGACTAGGCGCGATTCTTCATATTCAGCATGGCCCTCTTCCCGAGTCGTCCGGGAAATGGGACAAACGACACGAACCGCGGAGACCCGGTCCTCGGCCGACTCCAGTTCGAACCATCCATCGAGGGCGAGCGTTACCTGGACGGCGTGGTGGGCGTGGAAGGTTCCTCTGACGCCCGCCTCGCCGACGTCCGGGCCGGCAGCGAGAACCCAAAGTGCTCGGCAACGGGGCGCAGTCGGGGCCGGGTGATATGGCGCAGGGTCGATGTCGAGCATGAGGGCCATAGCGGCTCTCGCGATTGCGGCGGCGAGTCATCGCGCTCGGTGAGGAAACCTTCGGCCACATTGATCTCGAGGGCGAAGAGCGAGGCCCAGTCGAGCTTGACGGGGGCGGGCGAGAGGTTGTCGCCTCGCATGTGGATCTCCTTCACATCAGTGGCGGTAGTGGCGGTGCACTTTCCAAAAAGTCGTCGCGCTACTCATCTGCGCATCGAGAGGATAGCCGAGCGAGCCAGCGAGCCGAAGGCCGCCGAATTTGAACTCCCCCGCGCCGCCCCGATCAAGCCCTGCTAGGATGTGGCGGCGGGTCGCGTATGAACGACAGATGAGGAACGATGCTTATGATCCTGGTCAAGAACATCTTAGATTCTGCGCGAAAACGGCTGGCGGTGCTGAGTCGGGAGGCGTCGCTTTTTGACGCCGCCCAGATTCTAGCGAATCGGGATACGCCCCTCGTCGTGGTGTGCGATAGCGACGGAATCGCGGTTGGCGTGATCTCGAGTAGCCACGTTATCAAAGTACTCGCCACCGCGGGGGTTGATGCCTTGGGTTTCAACGCGGGCGCGATAATGAGGAAACCCGAACTTTCCTGTCACGTTGATGAGACATTGCAACAGGTATGGGCGGTCATGAACTCGCAGACCCTGCCATGTGCTCCGATTCTGGATGACGATGGGCGAGCCCAAGGCGTCGTGCACGCGCGCGACGTTGCGATCGCGCTCCTCGACGAGGTCAATTATGAGGAGGTATTGCTGCGCGACTATGTGATGGGCGTTGGCTATCAATAGTGAGTTGATGCGCCGTGAGCCGCATCGTCCGTGCCGTATCGGCGGAGGATGTTTCAGGTGCGAGCGGGATCGACCCACTTCCTGATGGTCGGAGCGGTGCAGGCCTGTACGCGATCGTCGAGCAGGCTAGCCGCATTTGGCGCAACGAGCACCATCTCGCGATTCTCCGCGCGCAGGAGCGCTGTTCGACGGCCGTGTCGCGAAAATCTCCAAAAGCGGTGCCATTGGCGTCCGCCTGCGTGCGTCACATTGAGTCCGCCCTCTCGCCACAGCTCCGCCGCTTCACATTGCCTGCAACCCGAGGGCAACAAACGCCGCCGCTGTCTTGTTCAACGTTGCGCCCGTCTCATCAAGAACGAGAAAAAAACGCGCGCACGATCACCACCTCAGACAGCCCGCTCATCGCAAGAAGATCGGCACTCAGTCGGAAAATCGACCAGCACGTCGCTGGATAGACTCGGGAGTTATCACATGAAGATCGTAGTGATTGGTGGCACCGGACTTATCGGATCCAAGCTCGTGGCCCTTCTTCGTCAACGCGACCAGGAAGTGTTGGCGGCATCACCTGATTCGGGTGTCAACACGCTGACGGGCGAAGGGCTGGCGGAAGCGCTGGTCGGGGCTCAGGTCGTCGTCGACCTGACGAACTCGCCCTCGTTTGAAGACACGGCCGTCATGAAGTTCTTCGAGACGTCGAGTCGCAATCTGCTTGCGGCCGAAGCCGCTGCTGGCGTGCGCCATCACGTAGCACTCTCTATCGTCGGCACGGACCGGCTGCCCGATAGCGGGTACCTCCGCGCAAAAATGGCCCAGGAACGCCTTATCAAGGCCTCTGGAATTCCCTACACGATTCTGCGCTCCACGCAGTTCTTCGAGTTCATGGGCCGCGTCGCCGATTCTTTCAGCGACGGAAAAACGGTTCGCGTCCCGCCGGCCCTGGTACAGCCGATCTTTTCGAATGATGTCGTCACCGCCCTGGCTGATCTCGTGCTCGGCGCGCCAGGCAATGACACGCTTGAGGTAGCGGGCCCCGAGAAACTTCGATTTGACGAGCTTATCCGTCGCGTCCTGGCCAACAACCACGACGCACGCAAGGTCACGTCCGATGTTCACGCTCGCTACTTCGGCACTGAGCTGAACGATCAGTCCCTGGTACCCGCCAGCAGCGCCCCGCGAATCGGCACGACGCGATTCGAAAGCTGGCTTGCTCGCTCCACGTCACAGACGTGATTCACGCGGCCTGCGGCTGACGAGCGTCACGCAAGGTAACAAACCATGAATGCAATCAAGAAAAGTCGAGCCGGCGTCGCAGTCGACGCCGACGATCGCTCCCAAGGCGCCTTCTATTGCCCTGTACAAGGAGGCGGAGGTGGCGCTGAGTACAGCGGGCCCGCGTCGCAGATCGCGTTCTTCTAATCGCTAGCAGAAGTTGGCCGAGAGTCCGTGGTTGTGCTGAGATTGGTCCCGATTTAGGCCAGATCATTGCTTGGAAAACGCAGCGCATGAGATTGGTCGCTTTGGTCCCCGAGTAGTGCAGAGGAGCTTCAAAGCTCACGCGCCCAGACGTACCCATAGTTGACAGGAGTTCCGCGAAGGGGCTTCCACTTGGGTTTAGCCTCAAGCCATCGATCGTCGATCAGTCCTTCTACCGCCTCACGAAGATGCCAGCCAGCCGTAGCTGCAGCAGCGAAATGATCACTGAACAAGTGAATATGCGTCTCGATAGCTTTGGGCAGCCCCTGCTGATCGTTGAAGTGAGTCGGCATCCCCGTTAAGAACATGAACGGATGCATGCCGACAACAACGAATTTTGCGTTGTTGGAACTTAGTCTCAACGCTTCAAGATAGGTTGGTTCCAGCCGAGCGAGATGTTCGTCTGCCAGACTCATGATGAGGAGATCGTACGTGGCACCCTGAAGTCCCGTATTTTCGACCGAGGCTTCTTGCAAGCGACGATAGACCTTCCTCATCCCAGCCTGCGCGAGCATTTCCGGTGTGAGATCCACCCCATCGATCTGCGACACACCTTTCGCAGCAAGCCAACTTCCGGTTCTTCCGGTGCCGCATGCGAGATCGAGACACTGCCGGGTCTCTGACCACCGTATCGACTGGATTCGCTCGAGGATTCCAATGTCCAACAAACTAGGCACGGACGCTTCATAGGTGTTCGCCCACTCGGCATAGCCAACCTTTGGCGTAACCGTTGGGTATTGGCGTTGCTCGAAGTTGGTGAAGTTCATGTTCGCTTTTCTACTCGCCAACTAAGCATCACGAATGCGGACTAGATCGAAAGGAGACACTGCCAGTCGGCAGTGAAAGCCGCTAAGAAGGTGGGCGCGTGATCAGTGGCGAATCAGACGCACTAATACACTATAGTGCCGGGCGGAAATGGTAGCGCGTGACTAGATAGAATCAACTGCAACAATGTCGTTTATACTGTTGAAAAATAAGGAAAGAATGCCCGGGAGAGGACTCGAACCTCCACGGAGTTACCCGCTAGTACCTGAAACTAGTGCGTCTACCAATTCCGCCACCCGGGCGGGCGAGGAAGGCCGCGAAATGTACGCACTGGGTTCGGGGGCTGTCAATTGAAGGCGCGCCGCGGAAAGTTGGGACGCCGCGAGCGCGATGCCGGCGTACACAAGAACCGCGGGCCGAGGACGGAGCCTCACCAGGCTGCACGCTCGGGACACGGCGCTCCGCGCGGCCAGAGTCGGCGCACCGAAGCGCGCGATGCGGGATCCGGCTCGCCGGCCTCGGCCGTGAGGCACGGCTCGATCGTCGAGGGCACGGTCAGCGCGAATCGCGCCGGCTACGGCTTCGTGCGCGTCGAGGGATTGAAGGAGAGTGTGTTCCTGCCGCCGCCCGAGATGCGCGGCGTGATGCATGGTGACCGCCTGCGCGTCAAGGTGTCGCGCGATGCAGGCGATCGCTGGTCGGGCGCCGTGGAGCAGGTGCTGGAGCGCGGCGTGACCGCGTTCCTCGGCACGGTGGAGGTGCAGGGCCGCAGCGCCTGGGTGAACGCGGCCGACCGCCGGCTGCAGCTGCGCTGCGCGGTGGCGCCGCAGGATCTCAACGGCGCACGCCACGGCGACTGGGTCATTGCGCGGATCACGCGCCACGCCGGCTCCGCGACGCCCGCGCAGGCGGTGATCGGCAAGCGCCTGGATCCCGATCGACCGGTCGAGCTCGCCACCGAGTCCGCGATCGCGCGCTGCGATCTGCCGCACGAGTTTCCTGCGGCGGCGTTGCGCGAGGCGCAGGCGTTCGGCGAGCAGGTGGATGGCCGCGAGGCGAGCGCGCGGGCGGACCTGCGGGAGCTCCCGCTGGTGACGATCGACGGGGAGGACGCGCGGGATTTCGACGATGCGGTGTACGCCGAGCGGTGCCCCGGCGGCTTCCGCCTCATCGTCGCGATTGCGGACGTCAGCCACTACGTGAGGCCGGGAACGGCGCTCGATACCGAAGCGCTGACGCGCGGCACATCGGTCTACTTTCCGACGCGCGTGCTGCCGATGCTGCCGACGGCCCTCTCGGATCACCTGTGCTCGCTGGCGCCGCGCGTCGATCGACTGTGCTTTGCGGCCGACATGGTGGTGAGCAGCGCCGGCGCCTTGAAGAGCGCGCGTTTCTATCCCGCCGTGATGCGCTCGGCTGCGCGCCTCACGTACACGCTCGCCAACGACGCACTCTTCGCCGGCCGGCCGGCGGCTCGCACGCAGCTCGGTCCGCTGCTCGAGCCTCTCATGGTGCTGGTCGATGTCTATCGCGCACTCTATCAGGCGCGCAACCGCCGGGGGGCGCTCGATTTCGATGCGGCAGAAGCGGAGTTCGTCATCGACGCGGGCGAGCGGGTGCGGGGCATCGAGCTGCGCACGCGCAACGACGCGCACCGCCTCATCGAGGAGTGCATGATCCTCGCGAACGTCGCGGTGGCCGAAGCGCTCGAGCGGGCTCAGGTGCCGACGCTCTATCGCGTCCACGGGCAACCCGAGGACGAGAAGCTCGAGAGGCTCGTGGCGACCTTGAAGGCGCTCGGCATCGATGCGCGGATTCCAAAGACGGTGAGCACACGTGATCTGCAGGCGATCGCGCGTCGCGTGGGCAACGCCCCGGAGCGCGCCTTCGTCGAATCGCTGGTCGTGCGCGCAATGCCCCAGGCGATCTATCAGCCGACGAACATCGGACACTTCGGTCTCGCGCTCGCGCACTATGCGCATTTCACCTCACCGATCCGCCGCTACCCGGACCTGGTCGTGCACCGCACTCTCAAGGCGATGATCGGGGCGCCGGGCGGCTCGGGCAGGCGCTACGAGACCTCGGAGCTCGGCCGCCTCGGCGAGAGCACCTCGCGGCTCGAGAAGCGCGCCGACGAGGCGGACCGCTACGTCTCCGGATTCCTCAAGTGCACCTATTTAAAGGAGCGGGTCGGACAGACGTTCCAGGGCCTGATCACCACCGTGGTGGAGTTCGGCTGCTTCGTGCAGATCCTCGATGTAGCGGTCGACGGGCTGCTTCATATCGACAATCTGCGGGACGACCGGTACGTGATGGAGGACGACGGTCACGCCTGGCGCGGCCAGCGCACGGGACGGCGCCTGCGCACCGGCGCCCATATCCGGGTGATGGTGACCGCGGTGAACCCCATCGAGGGCCTCGTCGATCTGGCGCTTGCCGAGGGGGAGTAGGCGCCCCGCCCGAGGCGCGCGCCGGGACGGGCGATGAAGGGAGCCGAGACGATCTTCGGGCTGCATGCCGTGCGTGTGATGCTGGAGCGGCATCCGGAGCGCGTGCACACGGTGCGCATTGCCGAGCGGCGCGGGGACCCGCGTGTGCGGGCGATCGACGAGCTCGCGCGGCGTCATCATCGGCCGGTCGAGCGTGTCGATGCGCAGACTCTGAGACAGCTTCTGGGCGATGTGGCCCATCAGGGCGTTGCCGCCGATGTCACCCCGCTTCCGCCCTGGAGCGAGGACGAGCTGCTCGCGGCCCTGCAAAGCGCGCAGGCGCCGCTGCTGCTCGCGCTCGATGGCGTGCAGGACCCGCACAATCTCGGCGCCTGTCTGCGCAGCGCCGACGCGTGCGGTGCACTCGCGGTCATCGTGCCGCGCGACCGCGCCGCGCAGCTGACGCCGAGCGCGCGCAAGGTGGCGGTCGGCGCCGCGGAGACGACCCCCGTGGTATCGGTGACCAACCTGGCGCGCACGCTCAAGCTTCTCAAAGAGGCGGGCCTCTGGGTGGTCGGTGCGGACGTCGCCGCCGCGAAGCGCGCCGACGAGGTGGATCTCGCCGGACCCGTGGTGCTCGCGCTCGGGGCCGAAGGCTCGGGACTCCGCCACTTGACGCGGCAGAACTGCGACTTTCTCGTCGGCCTGCCCCAGCTTGGGGCGGTCGAGAGCCTGAACGTCTCGGTGGCCGCCGGCATGCTGCTCTATGAGGCCGTGCGCCAGAGGCAGGCGCAATCGCGCTCAACTTTTTGATCCGGAAGCACAGCCGTTGCGCCCAGCATTG
>Ga0209472_1000648_pt1 | contig 20271 bp, 15 predicted proteins | sample GraSoiAngelo_130_FD_185887 | JGI IMG/M metagenome (GOLD analysis project Ga0209472, IMG submission 185887) | Grasslands soil microbial communities from the Angelo Coastal Reserve, California, USA - 14_0929_02_20cm (SPAdes) (version 2) | ecosystem: Environmental > Terrestrial > Soil > Grasslands ...
CACGCTGGCGCGCGCCCGGCAGCCGCCCGCGGCCGGCGGCGAGGTTGTCCTGCAGGTGCGCGAGCTTGCCGGTGGCGGGAATGATGCAGGTGACCGCGGGATGCGCGGCGATGTACTTCAGTGCCAGCTGCCCCCAGCTCGCGGCGTCCAGTTCTGCCGCCCACGCGGGCAGGGGCTTGCCGCGCACCGCCTGGAACAACGCGCCGTCCTCGAAGGGGCGATTGACAAGCACCGCGACGCCGCGCTCCGCGGCCAGCGGCAGCAATTCCTTCTCCGCGTCGCGCGTAACGGGCGAGTAGTTGAATTGCACGAAGTCCAGCTGCTCGCGTGCCAGCACGCGCGCCAGCTCGGCGTGTGCACTGACCGTGTAGTGCGTGACACCGATGTAACGTACCCGCCCGGACTCCTGCCACTCATGCAGCGTCTTCAGATGCGTGTCGAGATCCAGGAGGTTGTGCACCTGGATGAGATCGAGCCGCGCACTCTGCAGCAGCTGTGCCGAGTGCGTCATCTGCTCGATCCCGGAACGCGCGCCGCGTGTCCACACTTTGGTGGCGAGGAACGCCCGCCGGTGCATGTCCGGCGTCATGAGCTCTCCCAGCACCGCTTCCGCGCTGCCGTACATCGGCGAGGTATCGATCAGGCGCGCGCCGGCGGCGAAGAACCCCTCCAGCACTTCCTTGAGCGGGGCGCGCTCGGCGGAGGACTCGCCGACTTCGAAGGTGCGCGAGGTGCCCAGGCCGATCAGCGGCAGCTCTTCGCCGCTCGCGGGGATCTTGCGCAGGAGCGGCGCATCGCCCGGGTTCGCGGCGCCGGCCCGTGAGCTGAGGGCGGCCGCGGCCATCAGCTGGGCTCCTCCGGCGAGCAGCTCACGTCGGTTCATCGCTTGCTCCGCCGGCATGAAGTGATGTTCGCACGCGCCTGCGGCGCGTGTCTTGCGCGGGAGGCCGACTAAATGAGCGCCGCGTCGGTCTCGACCACGCTCATCCCGCCGCCTTCGACCACGCGCGCGAGCGCCGCCGCGCCCGGCAACACCTGCGCGGCGTAAAAGCGCGCGGTGCGGATCTTGGCCGCGTAGAACTCGCCGTCGGGGCCGGCGGGCTTTGCCGCAGCGATCGCCGCCGACTTCGCCAGCAGCCAGCCGCAGGTCACGTAGCCGGACAGCTTGAGGTACGGCACCGATACCGCCATAGCTGCGTCGGGACGTGAGGCCAGCGTCCCGAGCAGCGCCTGGGTGGCGCTTTTCAGCGCCGCAACCGCCTCCAGCGCCGCCTTGCGGGTGGCCTCGACCGAGGCGTCGGTGGCGGCGATCGCCCGCAGCTCCCGCTCCATGTCGCCGATCAGTGCGCCCATCGCGGCGCCGCGATCGCGGCCGAGCTTGCGGCCGATGAGATCGTTCGACTGGATACCGGTAGTGCCTTCGTAGATGGTCGTGATGCGCACATCGCGCAGGTACTGGGCGGCGCCGGTCTCCTCGATGTAGCCCATGCCGCCGTGAACCTGCACGCCGAGGCCGGCGACCTCGTTGCCGATTTCCGTGCACCAGCCCTTGACGATCGGCGTGAGGAGCTCGCCGCGGCTGCCGGCGGCGCGGCGCACCTGCTCGTCCGCGCCGTAGGTGGCCAGGTCAAACTGCAAGGCGGCATAGAGGGTGAGGGCACGCGCGGCCTCGGTCTGCGACTTCATCACGAGCAGCATGCGCTTCACGTCGGGGTGATTGATGATCGGCGCCGGGCCTGCGCGCCGCGCCACCGGCGGCTTGCCCTGCACGCGCGTGCGCGCCCACTCGGTCGCGCGCTGCAAGGCGCGCTCGCCGACGGCGTAGCCCTCGCTCCCCACCGAGAGGCGCGCGCTGTTCATCATGACGAACATGTATTCGAGGCCGCGGCCGGGCTCGCCCACGAGATCGCCGAGCGCGCCGTTCTTCTCGCCAAAGGCGAGCACGCACGTCGGGCTCGCGTGGATGCCGAGCTTGTGCTCGATCGACAGGCAGCGCACGTCGTTGCGCGCACCGAGAGAGCCGTCGGCGTTCACCAGCACCTTCGGCACGATGAACAGCGAGATGCCCTTCACCCCGGCGGGCGCGCCCTCGATGCGCCCGAGCACCATGTGCAGGGTGTTCGCGGTGAGATCGTGATCGCCCCAGGTGATGAAGATCTTCTGTCCGAACAGCCGGTAGTGATCGCCATCCGGCACGGCGCGCGTACGCACCTGCCCGAGATCCGAGCCCGCCTGCGCCTCGGTGAGCACCATGGTGCCGGTCCACTCGCCGCTGACCATCCGGGGCAGGTACTGCTGCTTCTGCGCCGCCGAGCCGCACAGCTCGAGCGCGTGCGCGGCGCCGTGTGTGAGCATCGGACCCAACTTGAAGGCGAGGCAGGCAGAGCCCCAGAACTCCCCCGCCGCGCTCACCAGCACGCGCGGCACGCGCTGGCCGCCGAACTGCGGCGCAGCGCCCAGGCCGGGCCAGCCGCCCGCCACGAACTGCCTGTAGGCCTCGCGAAAGCCCGGTGCCGTGACCACCCCGTCCGCGGTCCAGCGCGCCCCGTGGGTGTCGCCGGGACGGTTGAGAGGCTCGAGCACGCCTTCCGCAAAGCGCGCCGCCTCCTCGAGCACCGAGCGCGCCAGCTCATCCGAATAGTCGGCGAGCAGCGGATGTGCGCCCAGGCTGCCCGCGCCCAGCAGCTCCTCGAGCACGAAGCGCATTTCGCGCAGAGGCGCTCGGTACACCGTCGATTCCCCCGTTGTTGCCCGCGACTTGAGCGCCGGCGGAAGGTCAGCTCAGCAGCCGGCACGGCTAGTGTAGCGGGTCCGCCGCCACCTATCGGTGGCCGACCGCCCCGGGGTGCGCTGCAGGTGCACGCGCCGGCGCGGGCGGCGCCAGCGCCGGGACGATGTTCGCGGCCAGGAAATCCACGAACTGCTGCGCCCGCGGATCGGACTCGAGCGCCGTGGGATACAGGGCATACAAGGCCGCCGCCGCCGGTACGGCCCATTCGGACAGCACCGGCTTCAGGCGCCCGGTGGCCAGTCCCTGGCGACACAGGAACTCAGGCAACAACCCGATGCCCAGTCCCGCGGCGGTGGCCGCGTGCAGCACCGCCGGGTCATCGACCGCGAGTTTCGGCGTCAAAGGCACTTCGGCGCGCTGCGCCCCGCGCTCGAGCAGCAGGCGAAACTCCGGCAGCTCGGCGGCATCGGGTGTGAGCAGGTCGTGGCTGCGCAGGTCATCGGGGCGCGCGGGCATGCCGCGCTGCTGCAGATAGGCGGGTGTGGCGCACAGCAGCGCCGGAGGGGCGCCCAACAGGCGCTGCGTGACGCTGCCGTCCGCGGGCGGACGGGTGCGGATCGCGACGTCCCAGGCACCTGCGGCCAACTGCTGCGCATCGAGCGCCACTTCCAGCGGCACGTGCGCGAACGCCTCGAGAAAGCGCGGCACCAGTGGCGAGAGCAGCACCCGCCCATAGGTGGGATCGGCCACCACGCGCAGCGGCCTCGCCTCGGGCGACTGCAGCTTCGCGATCGCGCTGCGCGCGGCGTCGGTTTCCTCGCCGACACGCCTGGCGTGCGGGTACAGCAGACGCCCCGCGGAAGTGAGTGAAATACGCCGCGTGGTGCGCTCGAGCACGCGCACGCCGAGGGTCTTTTCCAGGTCGGCGACGGCGCGGCTGACCGCGGCTTTTGGGACCGCCAGCGCCCGCGCGGCGGCCGAGAAGCCATTGAGATCCACCACCTTGGCCAACATGGCCAGTTGCGCCGGGGTCCAGATCAGGTTCATGGCAGCCTCAATCCCCGTTTCAGGATTGGGTATTGTTTCACCGGAGACGCGGGCACGCCAGTGCCCGCTGCACCCGTACCCGCCGCCGCGCCCGCACGGGTGAGCAAGACCCGGGCCGCTGTGTAAGCTTGGTCGGTCAAGCGCTCCGACGCAGCGACGCGAAAGGAACAGTCATGAAAATCTCGATGCACGCGCTCTCGGTGGAGGTGTTCGCGAACACCCTGGGCAATCTGTCGCGGGTCCTGGAGAAGGGACTCGCCCACGCCACGCAGCGCAAGTTCGACCCGGGCGTGCTGCTCGCCGCGCGCCTGGCGCCGGACATGTTGCCGCTGACGCGCCAGGTGCAGATCGCCTGCGACCTCGCGAAGAATTCGGTCGCCCGTCTCGCCGCCCAGGAGCCGCCGCGCTTCGAGGACAACGAGACCTCCATCGAGCAGCTGCGCACCCGCATCGCGCGCGTCATCGACTACCTGAAGAGCGTGCCGGCGAGTGCGCTCGAAGGGGCGGAGACGCGCGACATCAAGGTGCCCGCCGGGGAGCGCACCTTCGAGTTCAAGGGACTGGCTTTTCTGCAGCGCTGGGCGATTCCCAACGTGTTCTTCCACGTCACGACTGCCTACGCGATCCTGCGTCACAACGGCGTGGAGCTCGGCAAGCGCGACTTCCTCGGCCCCTGAGGCCATACAACCAATATGACAAATGGCGACGGGTGCGACCGTCGCTATTTGCGAACAGAACGCGAAGGCAATCACGGCGCCCGCGGCGCCGGGCTGCCACGCTGGTACGAAAGGCGCGCACCGAGCGTGCCCGTGCTCAGTCGCGGAGAGGGAAAACTTCCTTGTCACAGAAAGCCACGGCACGCCCGCCCGCGCATTCACCGGCTTTCGCAGCCGTGCCCGCGGCGGCGGCCGGGACCTTCACGCTGTCCTCACTCGGTCAGCAGTTACGCGAGGTGTTGCCGCCGCGACGTCTGCACTCGGTGTCCCTGTGCGACCGCGAAGCGAACGTGCTGTGGCTGAGCGAAGGTGCGCTCGGACCCGATGAGCACAGCGTAATCGTCGAGGCTCTCGAGATCCTCGCCGCCGACACCTCGATCGACTGCCATGAGACCGGTCTCGAGGATGGCCGGCACGCGCTGTTTCTGCCGCTGCGCGCGCCGATGGGCACTCTCCTGGGCATCGCCCTGATCCTCGCCGACTGCAAGTCGGCGGGGGACGACACCGTAGAGCGCGTGACCGCCGCGCCGGTGCGCGCCATCATGCAGCGCCTCGCCGTGCTGCTGAAGCCCGCTCGAAGGTCAGGCGACACCCACGCGGGGGGGAGCGGCGCGATCCCGGTGCTCGAGCTCGCCGGGGAATCGGTCATCGTATCGGCGCCGCCCACGGCTCGGGCCCGCGCGCCTGCAGCCGCAGCGCCCGCCGCGGCCACGGCCATCTCGCCCGAGCAGGTGAACGACATGCTCGAGCTGGAGCTCCTGCCCGCAGAGATCCCGCCGGCGCATGCGGGGCAGGGCGAATCGTCCTCGCGCCTGCCGAGGCTCGAGCTCATTGACCACGCGCCGGCCATGCCCGCCGCACCGGCGGCGCCGCCCAAGCCGCCACGGGCGGCACGCCCGCGCACAGCCCCCGCCATGCCCGCCGCAGCGGCGGCGCCGGCGGCCCCTACGGTAGCGGAGGCCCCGGTGAGCGATGTGAATCTGATACTCGAAGTGCTGCCTTTCGCGAAGCTGCGCGCGGGCGGACAAACGCGCCGCTTTCAAATCCTGGCACGCAGCCCGACCCGTACGCCGCAGCGCCTTCACGCGGCACTGGACGCGCTCACCCTGCAGCGGCTGTTGGGATGGCTCGCCGCGCATCGCGCGGTGTGGAACTCGCAGCCCACCAGCTTCACCGTCAACCTGTCGATCGCGACGCTCGAGGACGAGCGCTTCGTGCACAAGATCGCCGAGGCGCTCAATGAACATGCCATCGCCGCCGAGACGCTCGGCTTCGAGATCGCGGAGGCCCTGTGCACGCAACACCGTGCGCAGGTCGAGCGTTTCATCACCCAGTGCGAGAAGCTCGGCTCCTGGGTGGTGATCGAGGACTTCTCCTTCGATTCCCAGGTGCTGCCGCTGCTGCGCTCCACGGCGGTGCGGATGGTGAAGCTCGACCCGAAGCTCACCTCATCCGCGCTCAAGGACAAGCTCTCCCAGGCGCTCGTGGTCGCCACCGTGCAGGCGGCCAAGGTGATGGGGATCCACTGCTCCGCCAAGCGAGTCGACTCGCAGGCGGCGCTGCAGTGGCTGACCGCCATCGGCTGCGACTTCGCGCAGGGTGCGGCGCTCTCAGCGGCGCAGCCTCTGGAGGCGCTCGCGAACGTCCCCGATCCGACCAGCCGCGTCGCCGCCATCCGGTCGATGTAAGCCCGAGCTTTAATAATCAACGAGTTAATGAGTTGCGCCCGGCGGGTGGGCGCGAGCGTCGTGCGCGCCGCTTGAGCTGCGACGAAGCGAGCCGGCTGCGCGGTCACTGAGGAGCCCGGCCAGCGGCCGGATGCCCTAAGCTTTCATGGCATGAAAATGCCGACGCTCGAGCAATTCCGCACCAACCGCAACGTGCTGTTCTGGAGCCTGCACGCCGCCGGCTGGGCCGCCTACGGCATCACGCAGTACTTCGGGGCGTTGCTGTACGAGAAGCCCTCCAGCTACGCGCGCGTGATCGCGGTAGCGGCGGTCTCGGGGTTCCTGCTGTCGATGCCGATGCGCTTCATCTACCGGCGCCTGTGGGGCCGGCCGCCGCGCCTCATGATCACCGGCGCGCTCGTGACCTGCTACATCACCGCGCTCGCGCTGCGCATCGTGATCAACCTGTCCTACAAGCAGTTCGTCGAGCCGGACTGGCACGCGCAGACGCTGTTCGAGCTGTTCGGCGGCGCGCTCTCCACGACCTACCTGCTGCTGTGCTGGAGCGTGCTGTACTTCGGCATCAAGTCCTACGAGTCGCAGCGCAAGCAGGAACAGGCGATGCTCAAGGCGGTGGCGCTGGCGCAGGAGGCGCAGCTGAAAATGCTGCGCTACCAGCTCAACCCGCACTTCCTGTTCAACACACTCAATGCCATCTCGACGCTCATCCTCGACAACCAGAACCGCAAGGCAAACCACGCGGTGACGCGCCTGTCGGAGTTCCTGCGCTACACCCTCGATCAGGACCCGATGAAGAAGGTCACGCTGCGCCAGGAAATCGAGGCGCTGGATCTGTACCTGGGCACCGAGCGGCTGCGCTTCGGCGAGCGGCTGCGGCTCGAGTACGCGATCGAGGAGTCGGCGCTCGAGGCCCTGGTGCCGAGCCTGCTGCTGCAGCCGCTGCTGGAAAACTCGCTGAAGTACGCGGTGTCCGCGCGCGAGCAGGGGGGCCTGGTGCGCATCGAGGGCCGCACCCGCGAGGGGCTGCTGGAGCTGTCGGTCATCGATGACGGCCCGGGTCTGCGCGAGGGCGCCGGCTCCGGTGAGCGGCGCGGTGTGGGCCTCTCCAACACCCGCGAGCGCCTGGCGGTGCTGTACGGCGAGAACCACCGCTTCGCGGTGCTCAGCCGCCAGCCGGGGCTGCGGATCGAGATGGCGCTGCCGCTCGAGTCCGCCGCGGCCGGCCCACAGGCCGCGGCGAAGCCACAGGCGGTACCCGCCGGAGCCGCGCGCGGGGCGCACGCATGAAAATCCGCACCCTCATCGTCGATGACGAGGGGCTGTCGCGCCGCGGGGTCGAGCTGCGCCTGCGCGCGGCGCCCGATTTCGAGATCCTCGCGCAGTGCGCCAGCGGCCGTGAGGCGCTCGCGGCCATCCAGCAGTACAAGCCGGACCTGGTGTTCCTGGATATCCAGATGCCCGGCATGTCGGGGTTCGAAGTGCTGGCGCACCTGCCGCAGGAGTCGCTGCCGGTGGTGGTGTTCGTCACCGCCTACGACCAGTACGCCATCCAGGCGTTCGAAGCGCGTGCGGTCGACTACCTGCTCAAACCCATCGACGATGCGCGCTTCACCGCGACGCTCACGCGGGTGCGCGAGCACGTGCGTGCCCGGACCGCCGCCGATCAGCGCGACCGACTGCTGCAGATCATCGCCGAGATCACCGGCTGCGGGGAGCTCGCCCTCGATGAGCTGCTCGAACGCGGCCGCCAGGCGATCGACGGGCGGCGCCCCGAGGTGCTGCCTATCCGGCAGGGACGCGAGACGGTGCGCGTCCCGGTGGCATCGATCGAGTGGATCGACGCCGCGGGGGACTACATGTGCATCCACGCCACCGGCGACACCCACATCCTGCGCGGCACGATGAAGGAGCTCGAGGAAATCCTCGACCCGAAACTCTTCCAGCGCGTGCACCGCTCGACCATCGTCAACCTGCGCCTGGTCAGGAGTCTGCGTGCCCACATGAACGGCGAGTACTTCCTCACCCTCGAGGGCGGCCACGAGCTCAAGCTCTCGCGGACCTACCGGGGCAAGATCGAGTATTTCCTCAGCGGCTCGGCGAGCTGAGATTCGCCGCGCCCAAACGCTTCGAGGGTGGTGGATTCACTCAAAACCCTGTGCCGACCAGGGCATCCTGGTTGGCAGGCGTCAGGCCAGGATTGCCACGAAAGTCGGTCCACACGGTAACCGCTTTGCCATCGGCGCCCACCGCTGTGCCGGTGTAATCGCCAATGAACGAGCCTGCGAAAGTGATGTACGGATTCGACGATTGCGTCGTCACCCGTTTCTCGGTGGCGAAGTTATCGCTCGACGATCGAACCGCCCAATCCAGGCACACCGCCGCGTTGGCCCGACCGGCATCGGTGGGTAGCACGACATTCCCGGTCGTCGAATCAAGTTCCGCGATGCCGCAGCTGCGATCGGTCGCGGTCGGCGCCGGCGAATAGGCCCGCGTGTAATAGCCAATGACCACACGTCCGGCATGGGCGCCGACCGACGCATACACCTTATCGGCGGCACCCGCAGTGATCGTGCGGGGAGCCGTCCAGTGGACTCCATCGGCGGATCTAACGAGTTTGACCTGGTTCGAGCTCACGCCACTGAACGTGGCACTGCCGCTACCGCAATTACCCGCGCCCTGATCGTCCGCCCACACGATGGCTATGCCGCCGGTCGTGGGGTCGATCGACATGGATGGGAAGCTGTTGATGCGAAACTGCTCGTTGGTGAGCGTTTGGCGACCTTGCGCGCCCGGCAGCTGCAGCGGGTAGCAGTCGAGATCATCCCACACGCGCGCAACCTGGCTGTTGAGGAATGAAGTGCCGCCATTGGTCGAGCGCGCGACCACCAACTGATCGGTCGCGTATCCGGTCGCCGGGTCGGATCCCTCGTAGGCGACATACAGGGCCCCGTCGGGCGCAACCGCCACCTGCGATCCCTGGTTGAACGGGTGTGCAGCATCAGAGACCGCCTTGACCGATGACCAGGTCTTACCGCCATCGGAGGAACTCGCCATGACGATCGGCGAGCGAAGATAGCCCAGGCCGCGCGGTCCCTGGTAGAACTTGGTCCACGTCAAATACACCGTGTTCCCGGGCCCGGCGGTAACCCATTCCTTGTCATTGAAGAAGTCGCCGCTGGCTCGATAGTCGACCATCGTCGGAGCCGACCAGCTGGCGCCGCCGTTGGTCGACACCGCGACCGCTACCCCGGACAGGGTGCGGGGAAACTTGTCGAAATTGCACACCAGCCCACTGTAGTAGAGCCGCTGACCGTCGGGTGAAAAGGCGAGCACCGGATCGCCGCAGGAGTCGAGATGAGAAAAAGTGCCCGCTCCGCCTGACGATCTCGTCCAGCCGGGAAGAAACACGTTGTTCCAGGTCTGTCCGCCATCGCGTGAGTAATAGACGGCATGCACATTGTCGCGATACTCGTTGGAGGAGGTGACAACGTTCTGCGCATTGGCAGGATTGATCACGATGTTCTGTTCGTTCTGCGGGTTGTAACAGCTGGAGCCGTCCGCGAAGCCAAACGCCGTGTCGTTCACGATCGCATCGAATACCGGCGCAGTTATCGGGCTGTAAAGGCTCACGGTGCCGCTGAACGGCGGACGACGGCAGCGCGAGAATAACGACTGGGTCGCGCTCTGCGGATGGCCGCTCGCTGCCTGCTCAAACTGCAGTGGAGTGCGTAACAGGTCCGACTCGCCGGCACCGCCATCGGGAATCGTGGCGCGAAAGCGATCGTTCGCCGCCAGGGCTCGGGGAGGATTCGTCAGTGCGAGTAAACCGAATGCCAGGCCCAGCGCCGCGGCAGCTCGTGCGATTAACCAGCATTTCGACGCAAATGATTTCGGAACCATAGTCATCTCCAAATTTTTCTTGCCCGGGAGGCAGCGGAATCGTTAGACCCTGACGCGCCGGGATGCAGATCGCAGGCTGCGACACCCCGCTGTTTCGCAAGTTCGCGTGTCACTGTAGTTGTGTTCCCCCGGATGGCAGCGTCACATCTACGCGGGTGCCGTTGCGCCTGCAATACCGGTAAACCCGTGTCGCAACCGCTCCAGGACCGAAGGGGTTTCGATGGCCGAAATGACCCACGAGTTGCCGCCGCAGTGCGTGACGCAGTACCGCCGGCGGGACCTCATCCGGCCAAGTGTGACCGGCGTCACGAACCGGAAGGGGGCGCCTCCGATCTGTGAGCCATAACGAGGCCGCGCCGCCGAGGCGTTGCTTAGATGCGTGCGTATGGAAGCCGCGCCTCGCCCGTCGCCGGAGCTCCTCGTGGACCTGCCCCTCGAGGAGCCACTGGATGCCCTCGCACCGCCCAAGAGGGAGCCGCCGACGCTAGCGCCGGCGCCACCGGTACCTGCGCCGGCCTCGACGGCACGGCCTGCCAAGGATCCGGAACAGACGGACCTGCATTTCATGGACCCCGAGCTGTTCCTGCCGCCCGATGACCCGTCTGGGGCGCTCCCGTTTGCCCCCCAGGCGGCGGCCCCTGTCGAGCACCCCGGTGCAGAACTCGAGCTGCAGGACCCGATCGTGGACGAGCTGCTGAGCTCACCGCCGCCGCCACCCGCGTCGGCGCCCCCTGCCGCTGCAGCCCCGCCAGTGATCCTGACCCCGACATCGCCGGCCGCGGCTGCGCAGCCTGAAGCGGGGTCCGCGCGTGGCGCACCCAGGGCCGCCCCGAACGACGCGCAGGCGCGTGCATCGACGCGCGCGCCGATCGCCAAGACCGCCGCCCTGACCGCGGCGGCCGCCAAGCTCGCCGCCGCGAGCGCGGCCCACCCGCAAAGATCCCCTGGCTGGGCCCAAGCCGCCGCGCGTGCTGCGCCGCCCAGCACTGCCGCCGCGCCACCCAAACCGGCCGCTCGTGGGGAGACCCCCCGGGTCGCGGCACCGGGCTTGGCCAGCTGGGCAAGCGCCCGGGCCGCCGCGGCGCCGAGACCCGCCCCGGTGGCAGCGGCAGCCCCGGCACCGGCGTCCAGGATGCGGCCGGCCTCGATGGCACCGGCAGCCGCGGCACCGGCCGCGACATCTACGGTACCCCTGAGGAGCGCGGCCCCCAGAGCCGCAGCGCCGGCCTCGGCGCCACCTTCCCCCGTGCAACCCGCTACGCCGCCGGCTGGGGCCGGTGCGGTGTCTGCGCCCATGGGGCTGGACTTCATCGCCCGCAATCAGGTGGTCGAGCGCTATCTGTCGGGACGGCTGCCGCTCAAGGGCGCGACCGATTTCGAGCGTTTCTGTCACCAGCATCCCGAGCTCCTGGACGAGATCGGTCTCACCGAGAGAGTGCACGCCGGGGTGCGGCTGCTCGAGGCGAGTGGCAAGCCCGAGCCGTGGCAGGAGGCCGCGCGGCCGCTGTGGCAGAGGCCGCGGGTGATCCCCGGGCTCGCCGCCGCGGTGCTCGTGCTCGGGGCGGCGCTCGCCATGGTCGCCCTCGGCAGCGTCGCCAAGAGTCAGCGGATCACCGCTTTGCAGAAACAGGCGTTCGAACGGGCGCTCGATCCGGCCACCAGCACGCGCGAGATTCGCCTCCTGCCGAGCCGCTCGGGGGCATCCAACACGCCGGCGATCACCATCGGCGGCGGCAGCACGCAGCTGGCGGACTTCAAGATCGACGAGTCACGCTCGCCGTATCACTCGTTCCGCGTGACCATCGATCGCATCGATCAGGGACGCGTGGGCGTGATCACGAACCTGGCGAAGGACTCCAACGGTCATCTGCGCATTGCGCTCAACAGCTCCGCGCTGGGTCCGGGCAACTACCAGCTGACGATCGAGGGGCTCAACTGGCGCGCCGATCCGGAGCCGGACTCCTGGATCACGATCGGCATCGTGCGCTAGCCGGCTCAGGCTGCGGCCGGCGAGTCACGCACGCAGCGTGGTGAGGGGCGGCTGATTCACGACGCTGCGGGTGGCGAGCCAGCCGCCGGCCGCCATCAGCAGCGCACCGCCCGCGACGCCTTCCACCCAGGGCATGAGCCCGAACGCGTACCGCAGGTCGAGCCACTGCGTGGTGAGGAAATAGGCGCCCACGGACGCGCCCACCGCGGCGAGCAGCCCCGACAGGCTCCCCAAGGTTGCGAACTCCGCGAGCACCCCCTGCACCACGGTGCGGCGGCTCGCGCCCAGGGTGCGCAACATGGCGCTCTCGTAACGGCGCTCGTCGCGACTGGACTGCACCGCCGCCAGCAGCACCGTCAGTCCCGCGAACAGCGTGAACACGAACACGCTCTGCACCGCGAACGCCGCCTTGTCGAGCACCCCACGCACCTGCGTGAGCAGCTCATCGATGTCGAATATCGACACGCTGGGAAAGCGCCGCACGAGCTGCGCGAGCGAACGGGCGCTGCCGGGCGTGAAATAGGCGCTCGTCATGTAGGTACCCGCGGCGCCTTCCAGCACGCCGGGGGGAAACACGATGAAGAAGTTCGGCTGAAAGGTGTCCCACTTCACCTTGCGGATGCTCGCGACCGTGACCTCGAGGGCTTCGCCGGCGATGTCGAAGGAGAGGCGATCACCGAGCCGCAGGCCGAGGGATTCCTGGAACTCGGTGGCCAGAGACACCAGCGGTTTGCCGAAATCCTCCGCCGTCCACCAGCGGCCGGCGATGATGCGGTTGTCCGCCGCCAGCTCGGAGGCCCAGGTGAGGTTCTGCTCGCGGGTCGCGAAGCTATCCTCGCCGGTGCGCGCCGCGCGCAGGCTCTCGACGGCGTGGCCGTTGATGCTGGTCAGGCGCCCGCGGATCATCGGCAGCACGCGCGTGGTGCGCGCGCCCTGCGCCTGCAGCGCGCGCACGAAATCCCCGCGCACCGCCGGCGGGATGTTGATGAAGAAGTAGTTGGGAAGATTCGGCGGCAGCGTCCGTTGCCAGTCGCCGTTCAGATCGTCACGCAGGATCCCCAGCAGCAGCAGCACCATGATGCCGGTGCCGAAGGCCACCAGCTGCACGACGCTCTCGGCGCGGCGCCGGCTCAAGTTGGCGACCCCGAAGCGCCAGGCGACACCGACCCGGCCGCGCAGGCGCCCCGCGAGATACACCAGCAGCAGTCCGGCGAGCGTCAGCACCAGCACGAAGGCCGCGAGCGCGGCGGTGAAGGACAGGAACAGTTTCCTCTCCGGCACCACCCAGTAAATGAGCAGCAGCACCACGGCTATCGCCGGACCGAACGCCAGCAGCACCAGCGGCGGCGGCGGGCCGACGTCGCGGCGCAGCACCCGCAGCGCCGGCACGCGCGCGAGCTGCAGGAGCGGGGGCAGTGCGAACCCCGCCAGCAGCGCGATCGCGGTCACGAAGCCGATGGCGAGCGGGCTGAGACTCGCCGCCGGCAGATCGGTGACCGCCAGGAGCCCGCGGATGGTGCGCAGCAGCCACTCCTGGGCGAGGAACCCGAGCGCCGCGCCCGCCACGGCCGCGAGCAGCGCGAGCGAGAGCAGCTGCAGCACCGACACCGCCAGCGTGAAGGCCCGCGTCGCGCCGAGGGTCTTGAGCAGTGCCACGGCATCCAGGTGCCGGTGCACGTAGCGGCGCGCGGTCATCGCCACCGCGATCGCGCACAGCAGCACGCTCACCAGGCTCGCCAGGCTCAGGAAGCGGCCGGCGCGCTCCACGGCGTTGCGGATCTGGGGGCTCGCCTCGGTGATGTCCCGCAGGCGCTCACCGGGGCCCTTGTGGGCGATGAGCCAGGCCTTGAAGGCATCGATGCGCGTGCGCTCGCCGGCGAACAGCGCGCCGTAGCTCACGCGGCTGCCGGGCTGGATGAGGCGCGTGGCCGGCAGGTCGGCCGCATTCATGATGAGGTTCGGCGCCAGCTCGGCAAAGGTGCCGCCCTGGTCGGGCCGGGCGATCAGCACCCGGGTCACGCGCAGGCTCGCCGCCCCGATCGAGAGCTGCGAGCCCACCTGCCCGCCGACCGCCGCGAGCAGCTTCGAGCCCGGCCACGCCTCCCCCGGAGCGGGAATGCCCGCCGCGGGTGAGCCGCGCGCGAAGGGCTCGCCGGCGACCAATACGCGGCCGCGCAACGGATAGCCGGCGCTCACCGCCGCCACGTTGGTGAGCTGGCTCGCCTCGCCATTGAACACCACCGAGAGCAGATTGGTGCTGCGCGCGCAGCGCAGCCCGCGCCGAGCGGCTTCCGTGAAGTACGCCTCGGGCAGCGGTTGCGGTGAACCGAGGCGGATGTCCGCCGCCAGCACCGCGCTCGCCTGCAGGGCCACCGCGGCGCTGATGCGGCTGACCAGAAAGCCGACGCCCGTGAGGGCTGCGACCGCCACGGTGAGCGCGAGCAGCAGCACGCCCAGCTCCCCCGAGCGCCACTCGCGCGCCAGCGTACGCAGCGCGAGCCGCAGCGCTTTCACAGCACCCGCCCCGCTTCCATCTGCACCATGCGGGCACAGCGCGCGGCGAGCTCGCGATCGTGCGTGACCAGGACCAGCGTCGTATGGGCGTTGGCGTTGAGCTCGAACAGCAGCTCGCCGACCCGCGCGCCCGTGACGGTGTCGAGATTGCCGGTCGGCTCGTCCGCGAACAGCACCGCCGGCTGGGTCACGAACGCCCGGGCCAGCGCCACGCGTTGCTGCTCCCCGCCCGAGAGCTGGCGCGGGTAGTGGCCGGTGCGCTCGCCGAGGCCGACGCGCCGCAGGGTCTCGGCGGCCGCGCGCCGCGCATCACCCCGTCCCGCCAGCTCCAGCGGCAACATCACGTTCTCGAGCGCGGTGAGCGCCGGGATCAGGTGGAAGGACTGAAACACGAACCCGACGCGCTGCGCCCGCAGGCGCGCCCGGCCGTCCTCATCGAGCTGCGTCAGATCCTGCCCCTCGAGCAGCACGCGCCCGCGGGTCGGCACGTCGAGTCCGGCCAGCAGCGCCAGCAGCGTCGATTTACCCGCACCCGAGGGCCCGGTCACCGCGACCGACTCGCCCGCCAGGATACCGAGCGACACCTCATCGACAATGGTCAGCGAACCTTCCGGACTGCTAACCTGCTTGCAGAGGTTTTCCGCCTGGAGTACGCGGTTGCGGATCATCGGCGCCTGGGCGCTGGGCTTGGGGTTGGTGTTCATCGCGCTCCAGAACGCGGTGGCCTCCGACCACACCATCCTTGTGCTGGGCGACAGCCTGAGCGCCGCACTCGGAATCCGGCCGGAGCAGGGTTGGGTTGCGCTGCTCGCGCAGCGACTTCGGGCACAAGGGTACGGGTACCAGATCGTCAACGCCAGCGTGAGCGGCGAGACCACCAGCGGCGGCCTCGAGCGCCTGCCGCGGGCGCTGCAGCTGCACCAGCCGGGAACCGTCATCCTGGAGCTGGGCGCCAACGACGGGCTGCGCGGGTTACCGGTGAGCGAGACGCGCGAGAATCTCGCGCGCATCGTGCGCCTGTCGCAGGCGGCCGGCGCCCAGGTGCTGCTGGTCGGCATGCGCATTCCACCCAACTACGGGCCGCGCTACACGGAACAGTTCGCGCGCGTGTTCCCGGAGCTCGCAAACCAATATCATCTGCCACTGGTGCCGTTCCTGCTGGAGAAGGTGGCCCTCGATCCGAGGCGCATGCAGCCGGACGGCATGCACCCCAACGCCCTGGGCGAGCCACCGGTTCTCGATACACTCTGGCCGTACCTGAAGCCACTCCTCAAGAAGAATCCTCAAAGCGGGGGTCGTTGATGGACAGAATCTGGCTGAAGTCGTATCCGCCCCACGTGCCCGCGGAAGTCGACCCCACACGGCTGCGCTCGCTGAAGCTGCTGCTGGAGGAAACCTGTGCCCGGCACGCCGAGCGCGTCGCCTTCATCCAGATGGGTGCACAGCTCACCTACCGGCAGCTCGATGAGCTCACGCGGGCCTTCGCCGCGTGGCTGCAGCAGCAGGGGTTCGGCAAGGGTGATCGCCTCGCCATCATGCTGCCCAATACGCTGCAGTATCCGATCGCGATGTTCGGCGCGCTGCGCGCCGGCCTGATCGTCGTCAACACCAATCCGCTGTACACCGCGCCGGAGTTGCTCCACCAGCTCTCCGACTCCGGCGCCACGGCGATCCTGGTGCTGGAGAATTTCGCGCACGTCCTGCAGCAAGTGCTGCCCGGCACCCGGGTGAAGCGGGTGCTGGTGACCGCGGTGGGCGATTTCCTCGGGTTCCCCAAGTCACTGATCGTGAATTACGTCGTGCGCCACGTGCGCCGGCAGGTGCCGCGCTGGAACATCCCCGGCGCGACCTCGTTCAAGGCGGCGGTCACGGCCGGCCTGAAGCAGCCGCTCGCACCGGTGGAGGTCGGTCCCGACGATCTGGCCTTCCTGCAGTACACCGGCGGCACGACCGGAGTCGCCAAGGGCGCCATGCTGTCGCACGGCAACGTGAGCACCAACGTGCTGCAGGCCGAAGCGTGGCTCGGGAAGCGCTTCCAGGAGCCCGCGGCGCTGATCACGGCGATTCCGCTCTACCACATATTCGCCCTGTCGGCGAACTGCATGCTGTTCGCACGCCTCGGCTGGAAGAACGTGCTCATCATCAATCCGCGCGACCTGTCGGCGCTCATCGCCGACATGCGCAGGTACCCCTGCACCTTCATCAGCGGCGTCAACACGCTGTTCAATGCGCTGCTGCACGCGCCGGGGTTCGACAAGCTCGACTTCAGCCGCTTGAAGGTCACGCTCGGCGGCGGCATGGCCGTGCAGGCCAGCGTCGCGCAACGCTGGAAGGAGGTAACCGGCAACACCCTGACACAGGCGTGGGGCCTCACCGAGACCTCACCGGCCGCGTGCATCAATCCCCCGGACGAGCCGTTCAACGGCTCGATCGGCCTACCCATCTCATCGACCGAGATCGCCATCAAGGACGACGCCGGCAACGACCTCGCACTGGGCCAGCCCGGCGAGATCTGCGTGCGCGGCCCTCAGGTGATGCGCGGTTACTGGAATCGCGCCGATGAGACCGCCAAGGTGATGCTGCCGGGGGGCTGGCTGCGCACCGGTGACGTCGGCCGCATCGACGCGCGCGGGTTCGTGTATCTCGAGGACCGCAAGAAGGACATGATCCTGGTCTCGGGCTTCAACGTCTATCCGAACGAAGTGGAAGCCGTCGCCGCCACGCACCCCGGGGTCCTGGAAGCCGCCGCGGTGGCGCAGCCCGACGAGCGCTCCGGCGAAGTCGTGGCGCTGTTCGTGGTGCGCAAGGACCCGTCGCTCACCGCGAAGGACCTCATCGACCACTGCCGTAAATCACTTTCGGCATACAAGGTGCCGAAGCATGTGTACTTCAGAGCCGAGCTGCCGAAGACCAATGTGGGAAAGATCCTGAGGAAGGCGTTGAGAGAGGAACTACGTAACGTCTAGAACGGCGCTGACGTTATCCCACCTTCGATCCGCGCTTAGTTTAGTAGAATGGAAGAGTCGCGGGCCAAGAATGTTCAGTTGATCTCCCCGAATGACACTTCGAGTTGCGTCCTGTGCGCAATTCAACTTGAATGGACGTTGGTGATTGGCCCTCTGCGGCGCTGTCCGCGTAGCCTCATCTCGGCATCACTGCGCCGTGGCAGCTCTGTCAAGCCGCTCCGTCTACCCGTCCTGCCCTCGAGCCGCCCGATGTTCGTGCTAGCGTATTTAGCTGATCGCGGTTCCCCCGTGTAACAGTATGAATGTACTGCTGCCTCGACGGTGGGGCCAGTATCATCGGGTCGCGTGTGGTCTTCCAGCCAGTTATCGAGCCCCTCCAGGAAGGCCCTCGTCCGCTCGAGAGCGACGGCGCGCCATAGCCTTACGTATTTCTCCGGAAGGAAAAATACTCGTGCATCTCGGTCCACGTCCCGTTCTCGGGGGTCAGAGGCTCGCGCGTTACGCAGCGTTACTCTCAGGTATTGCGGCACCAACGCTGCTGTGCGCTCCATGACGCGCATTCGCCGGCTCTTAAGAACAACCTGACGACCCATGGATGGTACAAATAGACCATCTCTGCGCCGAGTGACGACTCCGTTCGCCTGCATCCAAAGCAGAGCACTTGCGATTTTCGCGCGCGGGAAACGCCTACCAATCAACCTCCGCAGTACCGCTGGCCGGAGAGGGACGGGGTCGCCGCTTTTATTGTCGGTGTACCGTCGCTCGCGGTGCCAATCATGTACAACACCCGCGATTTCGACTAGGTTCTCGTGACCCTCTTTGATTACCTGCGTCGCCCGTGGCCGCTGCAGCCGGTCACCAGCTGCGACTCGGCGGGCTTGCGTTCGCAGCTGTGCCACAAGCCTCTTTCTGGGTAGGCCCGCGGCGAGGAGAAATGCTGTAGTTTCACCCAACAGAACATCGAGCGTGGCAAAAGACAGAAGGCCATTTCCCCTAGAGCTTCGAGCTCCAACCGGGCGCATTGTGGCATCGCCCAACACGTGCCGTTTCCCTGTGCTACGTTTAGCGGCTGATCTCACCACGCTCATTTGTTCCGCTCCTACACCGTCTACATCCCCTCAACTACCCGCGTCTCTTCACCGCACTATGACGCACGGTTTCCCGCACATTCAGCATGCCGCAGCGTTCGTTACCTTTGGTACGCGCGCTTGTGTCGTCACGTCCACTGCCCACATCCTTTGAGTGGGGTTCTTGGAATATAAAGGCGCTCAATCCGACTCGCATGCTGCCGCCCTTAGAGGCGGCGCTGCGCCGCCATCGTGCGCTGTTGAGTTCTTCCGTGAACCACGCAATCATCGTCTCGAGCCTGTCGCCGAGCATTTTGCGAACCAGAGGTAGATCAGCTCGCCCAATTTCAACGCTCTGAGCCGTACGCCAAGTGTGATTTGCTTCAGGTTGGCAGCTGTCTTGAAAGGCTGCGCGGATCGCATTACGCATTCGTTGGCCGACCGTGTCCGGCGCCTCGTGTCTCGACACTGATGTTCGTCTCGCGTTGCCCCTCCACCTCAATCGCCCGTTTGGCTTCGTGTCCACGTAGTCGACCCTTATGAGCTCATCAATGATAAGGCGCGGCCATACGCCGGGCGCGTAGCGCTGAATCAGAGTCCAAGCGCTGCGTCCTTCGGAACTCGGATCGCCGATTTCCAAATCCTTCGGGCGTCCATTCTTCGTGTATTCGGGATCTGACAACCACCCGTCAATAACTCGCCTCATGGAATCTCGCCGAGTACTCAATCCCCCATCGACTTCCGGCGGATTCTTGAGAAGGGCAGTCACCATGTGACGATTGACTCCCGTTTTTACCGACACGCGCGACACGTTCGGCCGCCGACCACTGCCAACAGTGTGCGCCTTGGCAGTCTCATGCACGCAGACTGCTCGCAATAGCGCTTCCGCTTCTGGGCTCGTAATGCCGAATTCAATGAGGAGGGGAGCTAGTCCTTCAAATGCAGCCTTCGCCAAGCTCAACACGGCGGCTTTTGAAGACTCTCCCTGGCGCGTGCCAGAGCCGGTCCCATGATCTCGGTCTACCTGCCGGCGGCGGTTGGCCTTCTTTGACCCACTTAGTACAGGTCCCATGTGGCACTTCGGCTCGCGCGAAGGTCTACCGAACCAGCTCACCAATTCCTGTTGTTCCTCTTGGCGTCACCCGTGCAGGATAGGCGCGAACGAAAGCCTAAAGAATTCCCGCAGCCAGCACCTCGTAGTCGGTTCCCGGATCTCGCGTCCGCACTTGTTGGCGGTTGACCAAAGTCATACAGGAGCTCTGCTGGACAACCAAAAAACCGGAGTGTGCCTACGGCGCGCACATGGTAATGATGTGACCGTGCCTCTCGGCGATGATGATCTCTCCGCCCGGTTCAGGGAAGCAGGAATTTGAGTGGCGTTCGCCTAGAAAGGACTCTCCGCGGCCGCAAGTCCGCGTGCCGCGTGTCAGTGATGCCTCGGCGTTACTACTAGTTCCTTTGTAGCCCGGTGCCTGCGATGCCGTTCACCGCAGCGCCTGAGCCTGCGATCCCGTTGACCGCAGTGCCGGTGCCTGCGATGCCATTCACCGAGGTGCCGGTGCCCGCGATGCCATTGACTGCGGTGCCCGTGCCTGCGATCCCGTTGACTACGGTGCCGGTGCCTGCGATGCCATTCACCGAGGTGCCGGTGC
>Ga0209472_1000649_pt1 | contig 20269 bp, 17 predicted proteins | sample GraSoiAngelo_130_FD_185887 | JGI IMG/M metagenome (GOLD analysis project Ga0209472, IMG submission 185887) | Grasslands soil microbial communities from the Angelo Coastal Reserve, California, USA - 14_0929_02_20cm (SPAdes) (version 2) | ecosystem: Environmental > Terrestrial > Soil > Grasslands ...
GCGCTTTCAGAGCTCGACCCGTATCGTCTATGTCACCGGCGAGCGGGACGATCCTCATGTCAGCGACGATTCCGTGAGCATGCAGTCGATGCGGCACTGGTGTGTCTTCGGCTTGGAGAGCTTCACGACGCCTTTCGTCGGTCACACCGTCGCCGACGCCGCGGCGCTGTCGCGCGCACTGGAGGCGCTGCGGGCGCGAACGCCGACCGACCCGGACAAGCTCGCGCGCTGCCGGTCGACGATCGAGTCGGAGCTCGCGAAGAGCTTCCAGCGGGTGGAAGCGCTCAATGCAGGGGGCCGCGGCACCGAGGCGGAGAAGCTGCTGCGCCAGCTCGACGAGCGCTTCGGGGGCCTCGCGGCGCCGCGCAGCCTCGAGCTCGCCCGCAAATACTTCACGAGCTCCCCGCCTTGAGTCCACGCGGAGCCGGTGAGCGGCGCGGGTTTTGCGCGCTGCGCGGGTGTCGCTAGACTAAGCCGGCAGTCTAAGGATATCGCCCGACAGTCATGGATATCGGCGCCATCGAGATACGCAGCCTCGATCGCGAGACCGTGAGGCAACTCTCGCAGCGGTCGGACGCTCCCGGCTTCCTGCAGCTCGCCGTGCACCTGGGGCTCCTCGGCGCGACTGCAGCGGGGGTCTTCGTGAGTCGGGGGACTGTGTGGCTCGCGCCCGCGCTGGTGCTGCACGGGATCGCCCTCAGCTTCCTGTTCTGCGCGCTGCACGAGACCATCCACCGCACGGCGTTCGCGAGTCGCTGGCCGAACGAGATCGTCGCCTGGGTTTGCGGCACGGTCCTCGTGCTGCCGCCGGAATACTTTCGCTGCTTCCATTACACCCATCACCGCTTCACGCAGGACCCGGCGCGTGATCCGGAGCTGGCGCAGCCCGGTCCGTCGACGCTCAAGTCGTACCTGTGGCGTGTCTCGGGGCTGCCGTACTGGCAGGATCGACTCACCGTCACGCTGCGCCACGCGCTAACCGGGCGCGTGACGGAAGTCTTCATACCGGCGGAGAAGTCCGCGCTCGTCGTCCGCGAGGCGCGGATACTGTGGGGCTGCTACCTCGTCGTCATCGCGCTCTCTGTCTACCTCCGCCGCGCGGACGCGCTCGTCTACTGGGTGATCCCGGCACTGCTGGGGCAGCCGTTCCTGCGGCTCTTTCTCATGGCAGAGCACATCGGCTGCGCCCTCAGCGACGACATGCTCGCCAACACGCGCACCACGTGCACCAACGCCGCGGTTCTGCTCCTCGCCTGGCGCATGCCCTACCATGCCGAGCACCACTGCGTTCCCTCCGTGCCGTTTCACGCACTCGGCAAGCTGAATGCGCTGGTCGGCGGGCGCGTGCAGGTGAGGGCTGCGGGCTACCTCGCTCTGCATCGGGATCTGCTGCGCGACTTCATCGCGGCCAGCTCCGTGGCCCGCCGCGCGAAGTCCTGACTTAGGCGCGGTGCGGTCAGGCGCGCGCCGGCGCTCGAGCCGGCCGCTCGGCCCCGGGGATCGTCAAGGCGGCCGACGCGGCCGAGGCGAGCGCGAGTGCGGCCGCGATCCACAGCATCGTGCGCACCGTCGTGCTGAGTGAGTCCGCGATGATCGAGCGGACGCGCCGGCGCTCCTCATCCGAGAGGCTCGCCGGCATCGGCGGAATGACGAATCCGCCGCGCGCCGCGTGCACCGCCTCGATGACCGCGGGCGAGGCGGCAGAGCTCTCGAGGTGCCGCTCCAAGGAGCGGTTGAAGGCGCCGAGCGCTACGGTGCCGAGCACCGCGATCAGCAGCAGGCTCCCGACGGATGCGACCGCATTGTTGATCCCGGAGGCGACGCCGGTCCGATGCGCCGGCACGGCATTCATGACGGTCGTCGTGAGCGGGGCCACCGTGATCGCCATCCCGAGCGCGAGCACGCTCATGGGCAACACGATGGCCGAGAGGGGACCCTCGCCACTCCCGAGGAGCACGAAGCCGGGCGCCGTGATGGCCGGGCCGACGGTGAGAGGCCAACGAGCCCCGAACCGGTCGACGAGCCCGCCCCCCCAGCGCGCCAGGACACCCATCACGAGCGTGAACGGCAGGTACGCAGCTCCCGCGGCCGCTGCGGAATAGCCGCGGGCCTGGATGAGGAGAAAGGGGTAAAAGAAGAATGCTCCGCCGAGGGCGCCGTAAAGCAGCAGTGTGAGCAGGTTGACGCCGCTGAAGACGCGCGAACGGAACAACTCGAGCGGCATCATCGGCGAGCGGCTGCGCCCCTCGACGAGCACGAAGCCGCCGAGCAACAGTGCTCCCGCGGTCACCGAGCCCACCACTGCGGCATCGCTCCAGCCGAGATCCGAGGCCGCGATCAGCCCGTACACGAGGCTTGCGAGGCCCGCGAACGCGAGCACGGCTCCAGGCCAGTCGATGCCGGATGGCGCATCCGGGTCGCGGCTCTCCGGCACCCGGCTCAGCGTGATCGACAGAGTGGGAATCGCGAGCAGCGGGTTGATCAGGAAGATCACGCGCCACGACCAATGATCCACCAGGGCGCCGCCGAGAAGCGGGGCCGCACCCGCGGCGATCGCCGAGGCTCCCGACCAGACGCCGATGGCAGCCCCGCGCTCCTTCTCGTCGAACGCCGCCCCGATGAGCGCGAGCGAGCAGGGAATGAGCAGCGCCGCCCCGACGCCCTGGACGACTCGCGCGGCGATCAGGACCTCGGCGTTCGCCGCGAGGCCACAGCCGAGCGAGGCCGCGGCGAAGATGCTCACGCCGATCACGAAGATCAGCCGGCGTCCGAACCGGTCCGCCGCCGCCCCGCCGACCAGCAGCAGGGCCGACATGCACAGCGTGTAAGCGTTGATGACCCACTGCATCGCCGCGAGCGTCGTACGCAGGTCGCTCTCGATTTTCGGCAGCGCCACGTTGACCACCGACTCATCGATGAACGCGAGCGTCGAGCCCAGCACGGCGACCGCGAGCACCCAGGACTTACGCTCGGCGCAGCCTGGCACGCTCGGGCTCGAGCGGATCGCGAGCTCGTCGCACGGCAGTGCTTTCGGATTGCTCACTTAGCTCACACCAGGCGAGCGGCGCCCGATGCCCCGTGGGGGCCGGCAAGCATCACGCTTCCGCGGCGCGCACGATGGCGGCGAGGCTCCGATCGACGTCCGCCGCGGTCGTCGCCCACGATGAGACGCTGATCCTCATCGCGGTGTGCCCCTGCCAGATCGTACCCCCGCACCAGCACGTGCCCTCGCTCTGCACGCGGGCAATCACCTCGCGCGTGCGCTCGGGGCTGCCGAAGGACACCAGCACCTGGTTCAGCACGACGTCGTTGAGTACGGCAAAGCCCTTGCGCGACAGGCCCGCGGCGAACGCTTCCGCGAGCCGGCAGGTACGCTCGATGAGATCCTCGAGTCCCGCGCGCCCGAGCTGGCGCAGCGCCGCCCACACTTCGACACCGCGCGCGCGGCGCGAAAAGTCCGGAGTGTACTGGTAGGGAATGCGCGCCTCACCCTGGGCGAGATAGGCGGCTCCGACGGAGAGCGCCGCGCGCAGCGAATCCGCGTGGCGCGTCAACACCAGGCCGCTGTCATAGGGAACGTTCAGCCACTTGTGGGCATCGGTCGCCCAGGAGTCGGCGTTTTCGATGCCCCTGGCGAGGTGCGCGCGCGCCGGAGCAGCGGCGGCCCAGAGTCCGAAGGCACCATCGACGTGTACCCACGCCCCGCGGCTGCGGACGTGCTCGCAAATCTCGGCGACGGGATCGAAGGCACCGGTATTCACATTGCCGGCCTGCACGCACACGATGGTGCGCTCGGTGATTGGCGGCATCTTCTCCCGGAGCATGCGCCCCTGAGCGTCGCAGGGCACGCGCGCGACCCGCTCGCGCCCGAGACCGACCATCGAGAGGGCCTTCTGCACGCTCGCGTGCACTTCCTCGCCGACCACGACGGTGATCGGCGGCGCGCCAAACAGGCCTTGGGCCTCGACGTCCCAGCCGGCGCGTGCCAGCAGGGCGTGGCGCGCGGCCGCGAGCGCCGAGAAGTTCGCGGCCGTGGCGCTGGTCACGAAACCGCCGCCACTGTCCCGGGGCAAATGAAACAGATCCTTCAGCCAATCCAACGCAACCTGTTCGAGCTTGGCGCCGATCGGTGAGCACGCGACCAGCCCCGCGTTCTGGTCCCAGGCGGAGGCGAGCCAGCTCGCCGCCACCGTGACTGGCAGGGAGCCGCCGGTGACGAAACCGAAGTAGCGGCGCCCCGCCGAGGCCACCGTCGCGGGCGAGCCGAGTTCATCGAGCTCGGCCAGCACCTCGCTCGGGCTCGAGGCGCGTTCCGGCAGCGGACCGTCAAACCGGGCGAGTGCGGCGAGTGCCTCGGGGGTGGGCGCGACGGCGCGCGAATCGAGGGCGGCGAGGTAGCGCCGGGCTCTTCCTGATGCGTCGTCGAGAAGATCGCTCACGGCAGAATTGTATTAGGAACAGCACGCGGCCGTCCGCATTTTGCGGGAGCGTCACGCCCAATCCGGCTGCTGGCCCGCTCTCCACTTGATGCTGCAGCCCACGCTCGGTGTCTGTTGCTGCGGAACAGCGAGGCCGCCGAGCAGCGCCTCGGCTGCCGCGCGAAGATCCGAACCGGTGACCGGAGTCCTGTTCCCCGGCCGACTGCCGTCGAACTGCCCGCGATAGACGAGTCGCCGATCGCGATCGAACAGAAAGAAATCCGGAGTGCAGACGGCCTGGTAGGCTTTCGCCACCTCTTGCGACTCATCATATAAGTACGGAAAGGTGAAGCCCTTGAGCTTCGCGATCCGGCTCATCTCGGCGGGCGCATCCTCGGGATGGCTCTCGACGTCGTTCGAGCTGATCGCCACCGCAGCCAGGCCCCTTGGTGCGAAGTCGCGCGCGAAGGCGACGAACCCATCGAGAATGTGCTTCACGAACGGGCAGTGATTGCACATGAAGGCGATGAGGAGCGCGGGTGATGAGACAAAGTCTTGCAGGGCGACGGTTCGACCACTCATCGTGTCGCGCAACGCAAATCGGGGAGCTGCCGTGCCGAGAGGGAGCATCCGAGACTGTCGCCGCGCCATGAGCCGTCCTCGCAGATCGACACGCCGATGACACCAGAGGCCGCGGAGGATGATCGCCCGAGCCGGCCTCGTTGTCGATAAACAGCGAGGCGCTTGCGACAGCCGCATCTCTCGAAAGTCAATATCGCAATTCTGCGACAGGGTGAGTTCACTGAAATTTCACAATTCGTCGCGAACTTCCGTTCGGGTCCATCACTCCAACCTGGACCACATAAGGAGGAGGGGACTCATGAGCAATCGGAAGATCCACAGTCGAATTCCCGCGCGCGCACTCATGGCGGCCACGATCGCGGTCGGGCTCGCTGCCTGCAATGCACAGATGTCCGCGTCGTCCACCGCCAACGTGCCCGATCCACCGGCGCCCGACGCGGACCTTCCTGAAATCGTGATTACGGCGCATGCGCTTCATCCCGGTGAACGAGCTGATGACGCGGCGCGGAGCTCGAAAGATCAGGGGCTCACCGCGCCCGCGGAGCTCGCAGAGAGCCGTCACGCGACCGCCCGCAAGGCCCGCGTGGCGAGTGGCGCCCCGAATGAGACCGGCTGAAGAGCGCGGCGGAGGCTGACCCGCGCGGCGGACGCGGCTAAGTCCGCGTCCGCCCGTTTGCGTTCGCCGGCGAAGTCTTTGACGAGCCGGGAGCCAGGCTGCTGTCCCAGCCAGGCTGCTGTCTCAGCCTTCTTCCGGCTCAGTCCCCTTTTCGCGGGCTGCCCTGATCCGCTCGCTGAGCTGTCGCATATCATCGAGCGACCGGCGCCTGGACTTCAAGGTGATGTCGGAAGGCGACTTGTTGTATGGATCGGTGTCCGGCAACGCTCCACGTTGTAGCTCGTCAACACCGGACACTCCGTCGAGCGCCCTGAGCTGCCCCGTGTCCAGGCGATTCTGCAGGCCAGTCCTGGCGCGCCATGCGCCTGTGTTGGAATCACGCTTCTTGGAAGGGTCTTGGCTCATACAGGCCGAGGTCTTTTTTTTTGGGCCGTCCGTTGTGACTAACAATAGCGCCAGGGCGAATCCAACAATGTGAGCCAGCTCACGGCATGTCCAACCGGGTTGCACTGTCGGGCTTCACGCCCGGGTTTGCTGCACCGCGATGGAGCTGAAGTAGCGCGGAAGATTCCGGCCGGCGCAACATAACGCGTTGCCGTGCGGTTTCGCCGCCCGAGCTGGCGGACCGCCAGCCGATCCTGCCGCGCGCGAGCACCTGAGACACCCCGACACAGGAATTTGAAGTGTGACGGACGGCTCCATCGAAAGCGAATCAACAGCACGCGGCCAGGGTGCGGCAGGATCGCCGCGCGCGACCGGGGCGACGCGCGCGACCCTCTTGCTGGCACTCCTTTGGCCCGCGGTCTCGCCGGTCGCGCAGGCCGGAGGTGAGCGCTTCGATCTCGTGATCGTGCACGGACGGATCATCGATGGAACGGGCTCCCCGTGGTATTCGGGTGATCTCGGCATCCGAGACGGACGAATTGCGGCGATCGGCATCCTCGAAAAGGCCGCGCGCGCGAGAACGATCGATGCGCACGGCGAAGTAGTCGCTCCCGGCTTCATCGACATGCTCGGGCAGTCGGAGCTCAGCATCCTGGTCGAGCCGCGGGTCCCCTCCAAGATCTTTCAGGGCATCACCACGGAGATAACGGGGGAGGGGAATTCGGTCGCGCCGCTCAACGACTTCATCATCCAGTCGGACCGGAAGGTTTACGAGCACTACGGGGTGACGCCCGACTGGCGCACGCTGAGACAGTATTTTGCGCGGATCGAAAAGCAGGGAATCGGCATCAACTTCGCGACCTACATCGGCGCAACGAGCGTCCGCCGCATGGTGCTCGGTGACGAGGATCGGCAGCCGACTCCGGAGCAGTTGGATGAGATGAAGCGACTGGTGCAGGAGGGGATGCGCGCGGGCGCGGTGGGGCTTTCGAGCGCGTTGGAATATGCGCCGGCGCCGTATGCGAAAACGGAGGAGCTGATCGCTCTGGCAGGGGAGGCCGCGAAGTTCGGTGGCATCTATGCCACCCACCTGCGCAGCGAGGGGGACGGAATCATGGCCGCGCTCGACGAGGCGATCAGGATCGGTCGCAGCGCCGGCATTCCGGTCGAGGTCTGGCACCTGAAAGTCGCAGGCCGCCGCAACTTCGGACTAATGCCGGCGGTCGTGGCGAAGATCGATGCGGCACGCGCGACCGGAACCGACGTGAGCGCCAACACCTACGCCTACACCGCCTGGGAAAACGGTCTCTCCGCCTTCATTCCACCCTGGGCCCATGACGGCGGCAACGGGAAACTCGCGGCGCGCCTGCACGACCCCGCGCTGCGCCAGCGCATTCGAGAAGAGATACTGCGTCCCTCAACGGAGTGGGACAATGAATGGGATGAGATCCCGGGTCCGGAGGCGGTCATGGTCGGCGTGGTCCACAAGGCCGGGCTCCTGCCGTTGCAGGGTAAGACTCTGGCGGAGGTGGCGAGCAAGTGGAAGAAGGATCCGATCGATACGCTCTTCGATTTGCTCATCGAGGATGATGCGCTCACCGAGGTGGCGGTGTTCGGGATGTCGGAAGCCGACGTCGCACTCGCGCTCGAGCAATCGTGGGTGTCGGTGGACAACGATTCCAGCGGTACCTCGCCCGAAGGAATCCTGGGCAAGGAGCACCCGCATCCGCGGGCCTACGGCACTTTTCCGCGGGTCCTGCGCAAGTACGTGAGGGAGGAGCACAAGCTCACACTCGAGGACGCGGTGCGCAAATTCACCGCGTTGCCCGCTCAGCGCATGCGCCTCACGGATCGCGGCGTGCTCAAGCGGGGGGTGTGGGCCGACCTCGTGATCTTCGATCCGACAACCATCCGCGACACGGCGACCTACGAGTCCCCCAACAGCCTGTCGCAAGGCATGGAGTACGTACTGGTCAACGGCGTACCGGTCATTGATCACGGGCAGATGACGGGGGCTCTGCCGGGGAAGGTGTTGCGCGCGGCGGGGTACGAGCCCTGAGGGGTGCGACGAACATTTCCTCAAGCGCCGCCACGAGCGGAGTTGCACCCTCGTCGCCAGCAGGGTCCGGCCGCGCCACCACTTGATCGCGCGTCAACTTATGCCTTTTGAGTCATATAATCTATATATGACGTTACAGTCATATATTCCATTTATGCCGTTAAAGACCTATGCTGCGCAGCATGAAACCCCTGTGGCTCCAGACCCCCGCGCAGCTGCCCAATCACCTGCGCTCATTCCGCAAGGCGCGCGGGCTCACCCAGGCTGCGCTCGGTGCGTTGACGGGCCTCGACCAGACTCGCATCGCCAAGATCGAGCGTGACCCCAAGCGAGTGAGCGTCGGGCAACTGCTGCAGCTGCTCGCGGTATTGCAGGTACGGGTGCTCCTCGACCCCGGGAGCGACAAGGCGCGATCCGCACCTCTCTCGCGCGCGCCGGAGTGGTAGCGCTTTGGTGGCCTCACTCATTGTATGGATGAACGGCGAGCGGGTAGGGAAATGGGGGACCCTCCGAGGCGCCGGTACGCCTTTCTTTCGCTACGAAGAGTCGTGGGCCAATGCTCCCCAGGGGCGAGCACTCTCGCTGTCATTGCCCGTGACTGCGGACCGGGAGGTGCGCGGTCAGGCGGTCGAGTATTACTTCGACAACCTGCTGCCGGACAGCGCCGAGATCCGCAGCCGCATCCGTACGCGCTTTCAAACGCGCTCCTCCGATGCCTTTGATCTGCTCACCGCGATTGGACGTGACTGCGTCGGCGCGGTACAGCTCCTGCCGCCTAACCTGGAGCCTTTAGGATGGGATCGCATCGATGCCACGCCGCTCACCGAGGAGGAGGTCGAGCAGATCCTTCGGGATGTGACGACTGCCACACCCCTGGCGCGCGATGAGGCAGAGGATTTCCGCATATCCCTCGCCGGCGCCCAGGAGAAGACGGCCCTGCTTCACATGGCGGGCAGGTGGTTTCGACCGCAGCGCGCCACTCCGACCACCCACATCCTGAAGCTCCCGCTCGGCATCATCGGCGGCTTCCGCGGCGACTTCTCCGATTCGGTCGAGAACGAGTGGCTGTGCGCGCAAGTATTGCGCGAGCTCGAGCTGCCGGTGGCCGATACGGCCATGGCACGCTTCGGCGAGCAACGCGCGCTCATCGTGACGCGGTTCGACCGTCGGTGGATCGGCGTGGACCCGGGAGAGGTCCAGAGAACGCGCTTCAAGCCATCCAAGGGGACCTGGATCGCACGCCTGCCGCAGGAAGACCTCTGTCAGGCGATGGGGCTGCCGCATACGCTGCGCTACGAGGCGGACGGCGGACCCTCGATCTCGGACGCGCTGGGACTCCTTGCCAACAGCGAGTATCCCGCGAGGGACCAGGCGAGCTTCGTGCTGGCGCAGCTCGCCTTCTGGCTACTCGCGGCGACCGACGGCCACGGCAAAAACTTCTCTCTGCATCAGCGGGCGGGTGGCGCCTACGGCCTGACGCCACTCTATGACGTCTTATCCGCGTGGCCCATCATTGGTCACGGCAAAAATCAGCTCGCCATCGAGAAAGCCAAGCTCGCCATGTCGCTGCGCGGCCGGGGCGCCAATTACCGCTTGAGCGAGATCACCGCCCGCCACTGGCAGGAGCTCGCCGGTCGATCCGGAGTCCCGCATCTCTGGAATCGAATGCAGTCGTTCGTCGAATCAGCTCCAGCTGCGCTCGAGCGCGTCGAAGGGCGCCTGCCGCGTGCCTTCCCCGAGCGCGTCTACACCACAATCCGCGACGGCGTCCGCGCCCAGGTCCAGCGCTTTACAAAGACCATTGGCGGCTAAACTCGGATTTACCGGGTCTTCGTCTTTCGCAAGAAGGGTAGGTTGAAAAAAACATAGGCGGCCCACGCTGCCGCAGCGATGGCGAGGGCGATCCAGACTGGAACAAGTCCGACCAGCCAGACCAGGTTGACAACATATGAGCGGGTCCATTTGGCCGCGAAAGCTAGTCGCCGTGCGATCACCGGATATGTCCCGCGCAAGTGGTCGATCAGCGAATCCCATCCCCAAATTGCGATCCACGCCGTGATTCCAACCAGGACGATTGCCCAGAGTATTGGCACAGGCGTGTGGATCAGTCGCGCACCGACAACGGGAACCAGGTATTCGATCCAGTCGGTTACGTGATCCGCAACGGCGGTCGCAAGCTCGCCTATAGACAGCTGGCTATCGCGAACAGCGTAACCAACACCAACGACAAGAGTTGCAACGAATAGCCACGACGTCAGTATGCCCAGCTTGAGCGCACGGAAAAAGCGCGCATGCCCAACCCGCAGAATCCGTTGCTCGCGCGCGCCAGGGGGTACGGGAAGTGTCATGGGTGAGGAGGCCGGCGCGGTCCAGAGACTTCGGTTGCGTACGAAGGGCGAGTTGCCGAACTTCGCCCGGATGTGCCTATCGGCGACGTCGTAACCGTGGTTGACCAGGGCTGCAATTTCCACGTCGCCAAAAGCATCCATGTCGGTCCTGATGCGGCCGAGCACCTTGCGGTCGAGGCCAGTTGTGCACCCGGATCCGGCGACCGCTGGTGACTCAATGTGGAAATAAGCGAGGCCATACAGCCCGTCGCCCGACGTACCAAGCGCAGCGAGCGCATTCTTGTACTCCAACTCCTCGTTCTGCAGATTCCCGATCCGTTCCATCAGGATCCCCGGGACGCGTGCGGCCAAAGCTATCCGACCACCGGCGGCGCGCTCCTCGACTTCCAATAGCGCACCGGTATCGCTCGCGATGATGTAATTGCAGTCTTCCTCGAGTAGTGTGGCAGTGCCGACGTTGTCAAACGCACCGCCGTCGGTGAGTGCCAGGCGACTGACGTGCGCGTCGTCGTAAACGCCTAGCACGACGAAGGGCGGAAACATCGGCGGAAAACAGGCTGATGCCCCGACCGCCTCGCTCAGTGCGAGATCCTGGTAGTCCATCCTCAGGCGCGGCGACATCGCCTGCGCCGAGCGCAGGTAGTAGATCTGCAGCACGCACTCGAGCAGCACGTCCAGGTCGCTCGGCTCGCGCCGCGTCGCGTCCAACAACGTGTCGGCGAATGCAGAGTCGATGCGGCGGACAGCGTTCCAGAACCGTTCGAGCCAGCCTGCATATTCGTTACTCCCGCGGACCAGCATTCCTTGCGTGGTTCCACGGAGCAGATACCACGCGGCGATCTTGGCGCGGCGCAGCGCACCAAGCTCAGCCCCCGGGAAAGACCCCGGAAGAACCAAGAGCCGGGAGGGCGCGGGCCGGCGAGGCTTGGTACCCAACCGCAACTCCCGCCACCAGCGCGCGTAGTTGTAGAGCGGACTGTTCGGAGAAGCCGAAGCCTCCTTGTCAAATGTGGAGTCGGGCAGTTCAAGCAACCGTTTACGCGGATTGAGCTCCGTCTCGATCTCGTCCCAGCGAAAGAGCCCGAGTCTGCTATCGCCGATCTCGGCTGCCGAAAAGCGGAACGATTGCCCGGAGTTCAAAGAAGTGGCGTTGAGTACGAGATTGGGCAACTTGCTCGAGTTAGCGGCGTTGTATTTGTAGATCCCCTTTACGTCGTGTCCTTCCGGAGCAAACCAGACGTCGCGCAGTGGGATGTATCCTGGCCGCCACCATTTCGTTCTCCTCGCGTAGGTCGGATCAAGATCGAGGAGACGTACCGGTTCCCCGTACAGGTACCGCTCGTACAGGCGAGACATGCGACGCCCGAGCGTGTGTTCGGTCAAAAGTACCCGCAGGAGTCCGAGCGGATTCATGAACAGGCGTAACCGCAAGTTGAGCTGAATCCCCTTGATCATCGTTGTCTGGACCTGGTCCACGATGTCAAGGTAATGAGTGCGGGTGAGGTTGCCGCGCGTGTCGATCTGCTTCTTGAGGAACAACACGTAGAGCGCGCCGACAATCGAGCCGCCGGACACGGTAGAGAGCACCTCCACGTCGCGCAGGATGTCGAGCTCCGCCATCCGCCGCAGTACCCCGAGATGGAACAGAGACGCGCGGAACCCGCCCCCGGAAAGCGCTAGGCCGAGCTTCCCGGGCCGAGCTCCCCTACCCGCAGATGTCGCCACGAAAACCTCTCCGGATGCTTACCGTAACGCTATCCCGTTGTAGCGACGCATGGGGGTCTTAGGCTGCGCTCGCGGGGAGCCTCTCGGCGTCCGTGCTCGAGTTCGCGCTCACCGCGAGCTGCTCTGCGAAGTCGCGGTCTACCCGCAGCAGCCGCGGCTCGACCTCGATGTGCCCGAACACCGGGATCTCCGCAGCCGTGCCCTCGACCTCAAGCTCGTTGAACCTTCGTACCTGGGGCATGACAGAGTGCTCGAGGCTCCCGATGAACTCGTTGTAGCATTTCACAGACTTGCCGAGTGCGTTGCCACAGTTCTGGATATGCTCCGCCATGACGGTGATGCGCCGATAGAGCTCACGGCCGAGCTCGTGGACGTGCTGCGCGTTCTCGGCGACTTTCTCCTGGCGCCAGCCGAACGCGATGGCCTTGGCAAGCGCGATGAGCGTCGAGGGGGTGGCGATGATCACGCGCCGCGCCGCGGCGTCCTCGAAGAGCGCGGGATCACGCTCGAGGGCTGCGGCATAGAAGTTATCCCCCGGCACGAACATCACGACGAAATCCGGTGTCACCGTGAGTCCATCCCAGTAGGCCTTGGCGGCGAGCTTCTTCATGTGCGCGCGCAGCTGCACGGCGTGAAGGGCGAGACAGCGCTCGCGCTCCGCCTCGTCCAGGGCATCGACGGCATCGAGATACGCGGACATCGAGGTCTTGGCGTCCACGACCAGGTTACGGTTGCCCGGGAGGCGGATGACGGTGTCGGGGCGTAGCGGATCCTCACCCCGGCAGAAGCTCTCCTCGGTCGAGAAGTCGCAATGCGCGCTCAAGCCCGATAGCTCCAGCACGTTCCGCAAGGTGTGCTCACCCCAGCGCCCGCGGGTCTTGGGCGAGGCCCGCAGCGCCTGCACCAGCTTCGAGGTCTCCGCGCGCACGGCGTGCTGGGTTTCGGCGACCGCCTTGAGCTCCCCGGAGAGCGCCCCGTAGGCTTCCGAGCGATTGCGCTCGAGCTGCTCGATCTGCTGCCGATAGCTCTGGAGCATGTCCTGGAGCGGGGAGATGAGCTCCGCGACCGCCATTTGACGGGCCGTGAGCTCGGCGTCGGCGCCGACCTTGTGCTTCTCGAAGACCTGGTTGGCCAGCTCGAGGAACGCACCCTGGTTGGCGCGCAGAGCTTCGGCGGTGAGCGTCTTCAGGCCCTCATCGATGCCGCCCCGTACATCGGTGAGCGCAGCGATCTTTTCTTCGTGCGCGCGAGCCTGCTCCTGCAGTCGTGTCTGGACTTCGACATTCATGGACCTGACGCCTGTCAGTTCGGCCAGGAGCGACTCGATGCGTCCCTCGAGGGCTGGAACGCGCTCGGCCACGGAGGTGAGGCGTGAACGCTCGAGTTGCTGCGACTCGTGCTTGGAGCGCCAGCTCTCCACCTCGAGCCGCAGCCCTTTCAGTGCGATGCGCGCGTACAGCCCGGAGAGCGCTGCCCCGAGGACCAAACCCAGAAAGCCGCTTAACCAGGCCATGCGAAATCCTCCTACGGCGCCACGAAGGCCGCGAGGTGTACGAGCCGCCCACCTGCGGCGAGGGCGCCGCCGGCCAGCCCCGCGCCGTTGAGCCGGATATCTTCCCCTTCACCGAGCGCCGGGAAGCGTTCGGCGTGCGTGGCCCAGACCAGATCGAGGAAGGCCTGGGCGTCCGTGGCCGAGGGCACCCGCGGCTCGAGCGCTGGCGTCTCGATGGCATCGAGCGCGTAGGCGCGCACCAATTTTTCGAGATACCGCGAGAAGGCGGTGGGGCAGTTGAACAGCTCGAGGCCGATGACCTTCCCACCGATGGCGACCACGGCGCCTCTTTGCCCGGGCAGCACGCGAAAGGCGCGCACGTAGTCATCGAGCTGCGCTGCGCTTTCGACGTAGATGTCGGACATCGCGAGCGTCTCGGACTCGACGCGACAGGCGTAAGCCTTGTCGGCGACGTCCGCCCAGACTTGGGACTGGTTCGCCCGCCGCTCACCGCGCGAGCGCAGGGAGTCCGAGACGCTCTGGGCCTTGCGGGCGCGCGCCCGTGCAAAGAGCGCGCGATGGGCCGCCTGGAATTCGGCACTCCGATAGACCCAACGTCCTTGCTCGACGCAGGACACCGGGATCACGAGCTTCTTCCCGCCGGCGACCAGGATGGAGAGGTTCACGACGCGGTTTTGCTTGGCGCCCACGAGCTCATCCCCGTCCACCAGCAGCACGGTCTCATCGGAGGAGTTCTCGAACGCAAGCTCCGGCACCCGGCCGCCTGCGGACACTTCGGTGATGTGCACCAGGTGGCGCTCGAGCGCCTCGTCCAGCAGGACGTAGCCCGGCGCCGCTTCCGGATCCCCGATCAGCGGAAAGAGGGTGAGGTCGAGATAAGTCATTGGCTCGCCGAGCTTTAACGCGGTCAGCGACTCCGCGATTTCATGGACCTGTCCCATGGGCGCCCCCTTTCGTTTCGATGGGCGCCAGTATGGGAGGGGAGGTGGCTCAGGGCGTGAGCCTTCAGTCGTAGCGTCGCACGGCCTCTTTGAGGAGATCGGAAACCCGCTTGCGCAGCGACGGCGGGGCGAGCACTTCGACGTCGGGCCCGAATTTCATGATCTCCATGACGAGCTCGCGATCGTCGGCGTAGGGGATCTCGAGCAGGTAACTGCCGTCCTTCTCCACGCGATGGCGCTCATCCGGATGCCAGCGCTGCGCGCAGACCCAGCGGGCCGCGCGGGCCGTGAACTTCAGGGTCGCCCATTCGACTTTCCGGCCGGCGAAGATTCCATAGCCGCTGCCGAGGTACTCGTCGAGCTCGGTTTTCGGGATTTCCCTGGCCTTCCCGTCTTTCAGGATCGCGCTTTGAACCGCATCGACCGCGAAGCTCCGGAGGTCTTCCCGCAGATGGCAGTAGGCATCGAGGTACCAGTTGTCGCGATAGTGCACCAGGCGCTGCGGGGAGACCTCACGCTCGGTGACGCGGTTCTCGTTACGGTTGTAGTGGCGGATCCAGAGTCGCGAGCGCTTTAAGAGTGCTGCCGCGATGACGCTGAACCAGCCGGCGTCCGCTCCCCGGCGCTCGGGCTGAAAAATGCGGATGCGTTCCTGGATCTCCTGCCAGGAATGATCGCCGCGTCCGAGGATCCCGTGCAGTCGCTCCACGAGTGCTGGGACCTGCCCGTCCAGCAGGCCAGGTTGGAGATTGTTGAGGAGCTGCAGGGTCGTCAGCAGGGCGTAGATCTCGGTCGCATTGAACCAGAGACCTGGGAGTTCATACCGTGGCCCCGCCCGCGGCTTCCCGAAGCGATACCCGTTGCCCACGCGAACATATTCGATCGGCGCGTTGAACCGGTCGCGCATGTAGACGAGATCGCGCTTCAAGGTCGCACGCGAAACACCCAGCGAATCCCTGAGCCTCGCAAACGACACGACCTTGCTGTCCTTCAGCAGCTGATCGATCTTGTAGAACCGTTCGGTTCTATCCATTGCATTCGATACGCTGGGCCTCGTGATCGCCGCAGAGCCCGTCGACGAGCCGTTCTTGCGCGACTCTCGCGTACTCTCTATTAATCTCGAACCCAAGGTACTTTCTTCTCAGGTTCCTTGCCGCTACGAGAGTGCTCCCGCTTCCGCAGAAAGGGTCCAGCACAAGATGACCTTCGAGCGTCGCTAGCTCTATCAGCGCCTGCATGAGCTTGACCGGTTTCTGTGTCGGATGCAGCCCCGACTCGCCCGGCTCGAAGCCACACGCCAGCACGTTGTCCGGACTCCGTCCATAGCGAACAAACGCGTCCTCGTTGAAGGCTCCAACGCCGTGGGCGAGTACATTGTCTGCGATTGTCGTACCAATCTTGTATGGTTTTGTAAACCACAAGATCGGTTCGAATGTGGGGCGTAAGTTACCGACTCGCCAACCAGTCCAAGTCGCGGCGGCTTGTAGGGCGCCACGGCGCTCGTAGACGACGCTCAGGCGCTGAGCACGGTGCGGCGCTCGGTCGCGCATCCACGCGAGCATGTCCTTGTAGCTGAAACCGGCATCCTCAAGAGCGGAGATGCACCGGTGCATGTATCTCCGCCCTGCAAATAGAATCGCCGTGCCTCCGGGCTTCAATACGCGGAGCCACTCGGATGCCCACTGTGAACACCATTCATAGTACTGCCGTGGAATCGCTCGGTCGGCGTCCGACCAGCCGTTGATCGGCTTCCCTCTCTTCTTGAAGACCGCGCCAGCTTTCTTCTGCGCCGGACTACTTCCCAGAAACGCGCAATTGCTGTTGTCATGAAGGACATCCCACTCGTCGGCCCCGATGCCGTATGGTATGTCGCTCAGAATCATATGGATGAAGTCATCTGGCAGGGTTTTGATGCCCCGAATACTGTCGCCGGCAACTATGCTGTTCTTTGGAGGTGTCATATAGCCAACTTCTTCTTTGGCGGATGCAATGGACTCAATCGCCGCTTCTTCTCCGCGCTACTTGATTGCCTCGCGCACGGAACTCTCGTCATCGAACATCAGCCATTCGATAACCGAGAGCGGCAGGGTTCCGTAGCTGATCAGCTCATCGTGAAATGCGCCGAGGCGGAAATTTGCTCCTTGCCGGTCCCGATAGCGCCCCAGCAGCCTCATGATCTGCCACTTGCCCGTGATGTACGAGATCTTCTGCGAGGGGCTGGACGCCGCGCCCGCCGCCTCGCCCTCGGCCGCTTCGCGGTCGAGGCCACCGGCTTCCATGAAGTATTTCACTGCCTGCTCGAAGCTCCATCGACCGGTGTGCAGGTTGACGTCGACTCCGATGCGCGCGGCACGATAACGGCTGAGCCTGAGGATCTGGCCCTGAGCTGCCGAGTTATCCGGATACAACCCTTCACGCATCAGCATCTCTTCTCCGTAGAGCGCCCAGCCTTCCGCGAAGACGCTGTCGCTCTGCATGCGCCGGATCTCGCTCGGTACGTGATTCGCGATCGATATCTGCAGGAAGTGCCCGGGAATGCCCTCGTGGCCCAGGATCGGCCGCGGATCCTCGATGGCCGCGCGGATGTAGAAGTTGCCGCTCTTGGGGTTATACGTCGGGATGTAGTAGAAGCCGCCGGGATCCTGGTCGTAGACGCCCGGTGGATTCATGAAACCGCCGGGGCTCGTCGGCTTGAATGCTTCAGGAAGCTGGCGGATTTGAAAGGGCCCCATGTAGTCCGGGATCGTGACCAGCCGATTGGCCCGCAAGAACTCGACGATCTCCTTGAGGCGCGACTCGTAAGCGGCGAGGAACTCGGCCTCGTCTTTCGGTATGTGCTTCGCCCGCGCTGGGTCGGGGGAGGCGAGGCTCGGATCCTTGAGCATCGCCTCGAGGGCGCGGTAGCGCGCGAGCTCGATCTCGCCGAGATGCGCCACGTCGTGGGCATCGAGCGGCAGCAGCAGGACGCGCTTGAGGAGATAGTTGTAGCTCGCCTCACCCATCGGTCGCCAGTCCGGCATCTTGGGAAGGCCGGCCTCGAGCCAAGCGGCGAAGTCGTGTAACGCCTTGACCGCGCCGTCCCGCGCCTTGACCAAACGGGCGCTCTCGGCCCGCGAGAGACCGTCTGCCAGCGTCATCAGGCTCACGCCGTACAAGTCATCGCCGCCGCGGGCAGACTCGATCGCGAGCGACGCATAGAGCTTGACCGGCTCCGTCAGGTTCGTGCGCGCGACCTCGAGGAGCGCGGGCATCTGCTCGAGGCGGCTCATCGCCGCGAGCGCGAGTGTGCGACGAGGCGCATACTCTTTCTGCAACAGAGTGAAGATCGAGTTCGAGCACTCGTCGACGTAGAGCTGCGGATTCGAGCCCTCGGGATTGAGCCTCCGGCCGAAGAAGTCCATCGAGGCCAGTTGCGATTCAAAGAGTACGCGATCGATGCGGTCGTCCTTGCTCCACCCGTCGGTTGCGAGTTCGCGGACTTGCGCGAGCAGGTCGCTGACGTGCTGGCGGCGCCGTACCACCTCGCTCATTCGGTAGTCGGTGAGGCGCGCGTGGAAGCGGTGATCCCCCAGACTGCTGGCCGCGACGGGATAGGCCTCGTCGTACCACTCATAGACACTGTGAGCCATCGTGCGCAGGTCCCCGGGAGCTGCAGCGAAAACCGACAAGGGAAAAAGAGCGATCGCGGCGAGCAGCGCGTAAGCGGTGCGCATCTGTGCAGTCTCCTGTTTGGAATTTGAGAGCAGGTGCTGGCTGCAAGGAAACGCATTGTACGCGACAGCCTGCTTTCGACTCTCTCGCGCTGCGGCAAAGCGAGCCGTCGTCCTTTCTCGATGAGCGCACGAGAAACTCGTGTGGATTTGCCGTGCAAACCAGACCTTGGGTCGCATCCTTTCGCGGCGGGTGCTTGAGGTTATGAAGGGAACTAGTCCGAGGCGCGAGCGCGTCCACGCGCTTCCCGCGTTCAGAAACTGCCATAGAAGTGCCCGAGGTATTGGACCCTTCGCCTCTCTGCGTCACAATTTATTGATTTACTGGCGCTCCCTACGGGATTCGAACCCGTGTTACAGCCTTGAGAGGCTTGCAACAGCCTCGGCATGTCGGTGTCATTTGGTGTTGACGCCGCGGAGCACGTGGAAAGGTGGAGCGGTCGACCCAACCGGCTGGCGCAGTCGAGCACTCCTTAGCCTCGATAGGCCTGTGAAGTGCAGGCGCCGCTTGTGCTGCGCCTCAGGGTCCTGAGTAGTGACATCGGGACAGGCGCGCGTGAATTGACAGGACTGCCATATGCGCATACGATGCGCATAAGTGGAGACTGCCGATATGAAGCCCGCCTACGACCCCGCCGCGCGCAAACGCCCGGTTAATGTCACCCTAAATGAGGATCTCGTCAGCCGGGTTCGCCGCTTGACAGACAATCTCTCGGGTGTCGTTGAGTCGCTTCTGGCCGGTTTCATTGTTGAGCAAGCGAAGCGGCGCGCAAGTGATGCACAGGCGGTGAAACAAACGCTCGCCACGTGGAAGCGCTTCGCGGAGGACCATGGGTCCTTCGCCGACGATCACTCGACGCTCTGAATGGCCCAGTTCGATGTCTACCGCAACAGCGGTAAGCACCGGGACGTCATCCCCTTCGTGGTAGCCGTTCAGTCCTCGCTCTACGACGATTACGATCGCCGCGTGGTGGTTCCCCTGGTGAGAACTTCCGCACTCGGAACGCTCGCAAGCCCAAGGTTGAATCCGACGTTCAAGATTAAGAACATCTCCGTGGTCTTGCATCCGCTTGAGATCGTGTCGGTGTCCGTCAGCGTCTTGGGTGAGCCCATCGCCTCGCTCAAGGCCGAAGCAGAGCGCGTGATCGGCTCCATTGATGACCTGCTGCTGCGGGTAGATTAGGCCGCAAGTCTGTGTGCCGGCAGACGCGGCTCCATCTCCCGATCGCAGACCTCATGTCGCGCCTGATGTCTATACGCTGCCACGTGCGCCCGCGCTAAGCCAGAGGCCCCTCGCCAACTCCGGGGTCAATGTGAACGGGCTGGTCGCCGAAATTGACGACGGCGGCAATTTCTATGCGTCGGTTCCGGTGATAGCTGGAAGCAATGCTCTTACGGCGACGGTGACAACCCCCGACGGATACGGGATTCGAACCCGTGTTACAGCCTTGAGAGGGCCGTTTTTGCGGTTTCCGGCGTTCACGATAGTATGCAGTAATTCACTATAAAAATAGGCATTTAGTTCATTCTCGTCTAAGATCGGGCCTGCTCGGTTCAACCATGGAAATTACCTAAAGTTACCTAAGGATTCCAACACTAGGCTGTAACGGCGATGAAACGGGCGCTTTAGGTAATTTCCTGCGGCGAGGCGCGAAAGGGCACATGGCACGATTGAGACGCGACGCGCGACTCGAGACTCGGGAGGCGAGATCGCGCCTGCCACTGTCCGCGGACAACGCGGCTTACTGGCGCACGATCGAGCCGAAGCTTGCCATCGGGTACTACAAGGGCCCGCAGGGCGGCACCTGGTACATCCGAAGCCGCAAAGGAAACCGGTACATCAAGGCCCGCCTCGCGCTCGCTGACGATACGTCGGACTCGAACGGGACGACGATCCTCTCGTTCGCGGAAGCGCAGCGCAAAGCGCTCGGCGCCTCCGAGACACTGAAGCCGCGCGATGAGCGGCGCTCCAC
>Ga0209472_1000653_pt1 | contig 20245 bp, 18 predicted proteins | sample GraSoiAngelo_130_FD_185887 | JGI IMG/M metagenome (GOLD analysis project Ga0209472, IMG submission 185887) | Grasslands soil microbial communities from the Angelo Coastal Reserve, California, USA - 14_0929_02_20cm (SPAdes) (version 2) | ecosystem: Environmental > Terrestrial > Soil > Grasslands ...
TTTCCCGATGCCTGGTTTCAGAACTCTGTGGGTAACTACTCCCTGAAGAATTTCGAAGCCGCTGAGCGAAGCGCGCGTCGTGGATTGAAGATTGATCCATCGCATCAGACTCCCAAGCTGGAGTACATGCTGGGCATGATACTTATGCAGAAAGCCAGCTACAAAGAAGCCGAAGACCATATGCAGCAGTTTTTGCATCTGGCAACTCAACCTGCGGAGGTAGAAGAGGCCCAGAAACAATTGGCGCAGATCGCCAAGCTCTCTGCCGCTGCTCCGGCACCGGCTCTCTCCAAATAAGGTAGTGGCGCCGTTGTAATGTAGAGCTAGCGTCCGAATAAGGTAGTGTCGGCGTCCCGCCCCCTATCGGTCCACGATAGCGGCTTCCCGAAATGGCACCAAACCCGTCACTCTCACTAGTACATTTCCACAACCTTTTTTGTGCAAACAAATTCACACTCTGCTACGCTTTGCAACCAATAACGCTTCATCTCTCATGATTGTTCCGGCCTTGCAGTTTGAGGTTTGGAACGGCAACTGCACTGGTTATGGTGCTCCTCCCCACACCTGCCAGAGCACTATTCTGAGGTAGGAGAAGTGTGTGGGTTATCGGGTTGGGTATGTCAAAAGGGGTAGTGTCCGTCGTGTGCGCCGCCATCGGCGGAATCAGCGCATCGTAGCTATTTTCGCTGTCCCGCTGCTGATTGGCTTTGTGGTCTGGTTTGCCGTCTGGCTGATCGCTGGCCGGAGCCGATCTGCTCAACCGCATTTCGCGTCAGCGGTGAACCCAGAGTGGACGCGTGGCAATGCCAGCCAGAATTTGGCAATGCTGGCCGGCCACGTAGATGTTGCCATGCCAGCCCGCACTGGCCGCGCGGTTTATCCCTATTCCGTCGTGCCGGGCGGAGTTCGAACGCCAGAAGAACTACGGGCCATCGCCGAGCATGATCGCTTGGTCGCAAAGCATTATTCCGGTTTCGACTTCCGCAAAGCGAAAGTTATCGAGTTGAAGCGGCCTGCCCTGATGTACCTGTCGTACCGCATGCGTGACAAGATTTTCTGGACGAAGAAGCAGATTGCGCTGCGGCAGGGCGAGAAACTGATTACAGACGGGAGAATCACCGCCCGTACTCGCTGCGCCAATCGCGTGGAAGTGCTGCCGCAAGCTGCTATTGCTCCGGACGAGCCGTTGGCCGACCAGTTTGACGATCCATTCGCCGAGGGTGGCTCCGCAACTAGGGTGGATTTTCCCGGTAACTTCCAATCGGCGCTGAACGAGAGAACCGGTCCCACCGGCTTCGAAGGCGAACGGCCTCCGCAATCTCCAATCAGCCAGCTATTCGGACCCGGTGGAGGTGGCGGCTTCCCGCCGGGCGTGTTCCCTCCGCCTATTCCTGGACCCGGCACGTGCACGCCGACGAAGCCGAAACACGGACATCCGGAGACTGCCGAGGGCTCTTCCAAGAAGAAAAAGAATCCCTGCGCACCGGGCGCTCCGCCGCCGGCAACTGTCCCCGAGCCGGGCACAATTCTGCTGGTTGCTTCAGGCTTAGGCGGAATTTATTTTCGCCACCGCAGAAACGCTCAGAAGTAGCTGCGTCGCGTCTGCCCCTGAATTCCGCGAAGACCATTCAAGCGATTTAACCGCACAGCCTGAAGATCTGCGCGCAACGGATGAATGGCGAAGTGCGCCAAAGCTTTCCTCAGAAATAAAAACCGCGTGTTCCTTAAGGGCGACGTGCTGACGACGCTTGCGCGGCATCGCACAAAGCTTCAGCCAAGGCATGCGCAGGCGATTCCTTCATGAAGGATGCCTCGAGCCTGGGAAGCCGAGCGGGCTATCCCGAGGGATGCCCAAACCCAGTTCGGAACACGCGGACGGCAAAATACTGCTCCTGTGTCCAAAACCTGTCAATGCCCATTTTTGGTGCAATTGTGGAGGCCCAAGAGATAAATGGAACCTGCCTTTCCACACAGGAAAATGTAAGCCGACGCCCGGCGGAGTTGCCTTGACATTCGCGATCTCTCGGCTACGATTAAGAAGGCGGCATTGAGCGCGAAGACTGAGTATGAACATTGAGATCCACGATGCGGCTTTAGAAGCCAGAATCCGAAAACAACTGCAAGTCACCGGCTCTCGAACTGTAGAGGAGGTGTTGCTTCGCTTACTTGAGACGCAGGAAGAGCAGGATCGCTGGCTTTCGGAGAATCGGGACACGATCAATGCGAAGATTAGACGTGGCATTGAACAACTCGACCGCGGCGAGGGAATCCCCGAAGACCGATTGGATTCTCACCTAGCGAAGCTAAAAGCCAAGCCTGAATGAGCGTGCGCTATGTGCTTGCACCGGAAGCGGTGCTTGATCTTGTCGAAGTCTGGCATTACATCAGAGAACAAACCAACACTGCGATTGCAGACCATGTTGAGTCCGTTATCCGTGACAGGATCGGGTTTCTCGCCCAGGCTCCCGGCGCTGGGCATATGCGCCAGGATTTGACCAACGAAGATGTTAAATTTTTCCCGGTTTACTCGTACCTGATCGTATATCGTCCCAAGACCAAACCTCTCCAGATCGCATGCATTCTGCACGGTCGCCGGGACGTGGAACAAGTCCTCAAAGGTCGGTTGTGAATTCTGCAATAAAGCAGGTTTAGGTTTACCTCAAAGTATCAATTCAACGATCTCGAAACTGGGGCTGAAGGCTAAGAGCTAAGGGCTAGCCTTCCCTTCAAAACGCCTCAATCCCCGTCACGCTCTGCCCAATGATGAGCGTGTGAATATCATGCGTCCCTTCGTAGGTCTTGACCGACTCCAGATTCGCCATGTGCCGGAAAATCGGATACTCGTCCGCCACGCCGTTTGCGCCCAGTATGTCGCGCGAGAGGCGCGCGCACTCGAGAGCCATCCAGACGTTGTTGCGCTTGGCCATTGAGATGTGCTGAAAGCCTGCTCTGTCTTTATCTTTCAGGCGCCCAACTTGCAGCACCAGAAGCTGGCCTTTGGTGATTTCTGAAATCATCCACGCCAGTTTTTCCTGCACAAGCTGATGCGAAGCAATCGGCTGCTCACGAAATTGCTTGCGGAAGAGTGAGTATTGCAGCGCGCAGTCATAGCAGGCCATTGCTGCGCCGACCGCGCCCCAGGCGATTCCATAGCGCGCCTGATTCAGACACATCAGGGGCGATTTCAGCCCGCCGGTCTTCGGCATGAGATTGCACTCGGGCACGTGGACATCCTGCATCGAGAGGCTCGAGGTCACTGATGCCCGCAACGACCACTTGCCGTGGATGTCTTCAGAGCGGAAGCCGGGGCGATCAGTCTCAACAAGGAACCCACGAATCGTATTATTTTCGTCCTCCACTTTTGCCCAGATCACCGCGACCTCGGCGATCGACCCGGAAGTGATCCACATTTTCTCGCCGTTCAGGACGTACTCTTTACCCACTTTGCGCGCGCGTGTACGCATGCCTCCAGGATTCGATCCAAAATCCGGCTCGGTCAGTCCGAAACACCCGAGCTTTTCTCCCGATTGCAACGCGGGCAGCCAGGTTTTCTTCTGCTCTTCGCTGCCAAACGCATAAATGGGATACATCACTAGCGCCGACTGCACGCTGACGAAACTGCGCACGCCTGAATCGCCACGCTCCATTTCCTGCATCACCAGCCCGTATTCCACATTCGACATACCGGCGCAGCCGTAGCCCTTCAAGGACGCGCCAAAAAATCCCAGCTCGGCCATCGGCTTGACCAGTTCCCGCGGAAAGCGGCCAGCCCGATTGCACTCCTCAATGATCGGGATCAAATTGTCTTCAATAAACTTTCGCGCAGTGTCGCGAACCAATCGCTCGTCATCACTGAGCAGGGAATCGAATTCGAGGAAATCCACTCCCCGGAACTTGATGGCCATGGGATTCTCTTTTCTGTTTCTTCGCCGCGAACAGACGCAGGATCGAGGAAGGAACTTTAGACGTTAGCAAAGGGGGCAACAGCCGTCAAACCTCGCAAGCGGACGTCCAGAATTCGAACCCGCCGTCGATACGACGATTGCGACGTGCAACCACCCCGGATATCTTTTGACATATTTTTTGCAAAAGATAAATAGGTGCTCCCGGCAGATTGCATCTAAACTCTCTAGTGCAGTATTCGATGTTGCTCCCAAACTGAACATGCATCGCGAAGATGAAGATTAGCTTAATCACGCGCTCGGCTTTACAAACAGTACTTTCCCTCGGCGTACTCCTCTCAATCGCCGCCGCGGCTGATGTGCCGGTGCGCCGTCTAACTCTGGACGACGGTTTCCATCTACTTTATAACCTCGATTTCGCCGATGCTCATCAGGTTTTCCTCTCCTGGCAGCAAGGCCATCCCGATGATCCCATGGGTCCGGCTTGCGAAGCGGCAGGGCTGCTATTTTCCGAGTTCAACCGCCTCGGCGTGCTCGAAGCGCAATTCTATGAAGACGACAAGGCGTTTCAGGCGCGCAAGAAGCTTCGGCCCGATCCCGCGATCCGTGACCGCTTCAACGCGGCGCTAACCCTGGCTGAAGCTCGCGCGAAAGCTCGCCTGGTAAAGGATCCTAGAGACAGCGATGCACTGTTCGCCATGACCCTGGCATCCGGCCTCCGATCCGACTACGCGGCCTTAATTGATAAAAGCAACTTCACAGCCCTGCGATACACCAAAGATGCGAACAATTGGGCTGGGCGGCTGCTGGCGGTGAATCCGCAATGCTACGACGCGTACGTGGCCACAGGATTCAGCAAGTACATTGTCGGTACTATGGCCGCTCCAGTGCGTTGGTTGGTGCGGCTGCGTGGAGTTTCGGGAGATAAGAAAGCCGGAATTTCAGAACTCCAAATAACTGCGCAGCGCGGCCGCTACCTTGCGCCCTTCGCGCGCATCCTGCTGGCTATTGCTTATGTGCGCGAGAAAGACAAACCGCGGGCCCGCGAGATGCTTGCTTCTCTTCGCGACGACTTTCCCAAAAACCCGCTTTTTGCCCGTGAGATCGCCCGCCTGGATTCTCTCCGCTGACCGCGTGGCGCAGGCGCCTCGCCCGCGAAGGAACCCGGTTCATTGGAAATTCACTGCTTTGTAACATTCCTTTAACAATCCAAAGCTAAAACAAAGACATATCAAGTCTAGGAGGAATCGTGTGATTCGTCGAATTGCGCTTTTGTGTCTTGCTCTGGCGGTACCCGCTTTTGGGCAGACCACGTTAAATGGGGCGGGCGCAACTTTCCCTTATCCGATGTATTCCAAGTGGTTCAGCGAGTACCACAAAGCTCACCCGGATATTGAAATTAACTATCAGTCTATCGGCAGCGGTGGGGGTATTCGCCAGGTGCTCGCCGGCACGGTGGATTTCGGCGCCAGCGACGGCCCAATGACTGATGAGCAACTTTCCCAGGCGAAAACCAAGATTCTGCACATCCCGACTGTGCTAGGCGCGGATGTTCCTGCTTACAACATTCCGGGCGTAAGCGAAGAACTCAAGTTCACTCCGGAGACATTGGCTGGGATTTTTCTGGGCAAGATCACGTCTTGGAATGACGCCGCCTTAACGAAGATCAATCCCGGCGCGAACCTACCCAACCAGCCGATAATAGTCATTCATCGCTCCGACGGCAGCGGCACGACCTACATCTGGACGGACTACCTTTCCAAGGTAAGCTCTGAATGGGCCAACGGGCCTGGCAAAGGCACCTCGGTGAAGTGGCCCGTCGGACTCGGTGGCAAGGGGAACGAAGGCGTTGCCGGCCAGATTCGCCAACTACAAGGTTCAATCGGCTACGTGGAATTGATCTATGCCGTGCAGAACAAAATTCCTTATGGCACGGTGAAGAACTCGTCAGGGAACTTCGTAAAAGCGTCATTGGAGAGCGTCACCGCAGCCGCCGCGTCGGCCAAGAGCATGCCTGCGGATTTCCGCGTCTCCATCACGAACGCTCCCGGCAAGGATGCCTATCCCATCTCCAGCTTCACTTGGCTGCTGATTCCGGAAAAATCCAAAGATCCAAACAAAGGGAAAATCCTGGCTGATTTCCTCAATTGGATGGTTGATGATGGGCAGAAAATGACTGCCGAACTGACCTATGCGCCTCTTCCCGATACCGTAGCTACAAAGGTGAAAGCCGCCATTAAGCAGGTGAAGTAAAGGAGAATTAATTCACGCTAACGAGTCCGTGCCGCAGCACTTTGGCGGCTCGGTAGGGTCCCAAATTCATGAAACCACGAAGGCCACGAAGTTACACAAAGGATTGAATGCTAAGGGCCTTTCTTCGTTTTCCTTCGTGCCCTTCGTGGTTAAATTCGGACACCACGGCTGTTCTATACTGGAAGCGATGAAACGCATTCCGGTGAGAATCGTTACGCTGCTCTTCCTACTGACTCTGCCGGCCCTTTTCGCCGTCGAGAAGCAGTATGAGGCTGGCAAAATTCTGGACGTACAGCAGAAAGCACGGACTCGAACCCTCTACTACCTTGTGAACACCCCGGTCACCCGGGACGACCCGTATTACGAACTCACGGTTCAAGTAAGAGACACGGTGTATGTGGCGGAGTATACTCCTCGCCACTCCGCCGACACTTTGCCGGATGACTGGCGCACCGGCACCGAAATTCAACTTAAGGCTGATAAGCGTCATTTGCTCGTGAAGCGCCCCGGAGAGGCACAAGCGGATTTGGTCGTGGTAAAACACATGCCAGCGGCGTCCTGGAAAGCTCCCCCGCAGGACCCGCCGGCCGAAAAATAATCCGGTAACCAACTACTCGGCTCCAGCATCCGAAAGTTTGTCCCGCGTTTATGGCTCGCGCCTCGCTCGACAATTCGGCTTACTACCTTAATCGCGAAGCATCCTGGCTGGCCTTCAATCGTCGTGTGCTGGAGGAGGCCCAGGATGAAAGCAACCCGCTGCTCGAGCGCCTGAAGTTTCTTTCCATCACCGCCAGTAACTTAGACGAATTTTTTGAGGTTCGAGTCGCCGGCCTTGTCCAGCAGATCGAAGATGGTTATACCGAAGCCGGTCCCGATGGCCTCACCCTCGTCGAAGAGCGCGACCTGGTCTCGCGCGAGACCCACGAGTTTGTTGACGATCAATACCGCTGCTGGAATGAGAAGCTGCGCCCGCCAATGCATGACCGTGGAATTCGCGTGCTTGGCTTGCACGAACTGGACCTCCGCGCGCGAGCCTTTGTAGAGGAATACTGCGAGCGTGAGCTTGATCTGCTGCTCACCCCCGTGACCGTCGATCCTGCCCATCCCTTTCCACGGGTCATTAACAAGGCGCTTTGCGTTGCCTTTCTCCTGCGCCGCCGCCGCCGTTCCTCTTTGACTTACACAGGCGTGGTGACAGTTCCGCGCGCGCTGCCGCGCCTGGTCCGCCTGCCCTCCGATGGCACCGATGACTTCATCTTTCTCGCGGATCTAGTCACGTTTCATGCCTCGCGCATGTATCACGGCTATGACATTGTTTCCTCGGCGGCCTTTCGGGTTACTCGCAACAGCAATTTATATTTGGCTGAAGAAGAGTCCCGCAATCTGCTGGAATCCGTCCGCACCGAACTCCACAACCGCCGCAAGGGCGATGCCGTCCGCCTGGAGATCGAAGCCGATGCAGATCCCGAGATCATCGAGCGCCTGCGCGTGAATTTCGAGCTGGAGCCGTGGCAAGTGTTCTCAACCAACGGTCCGGTAAACCTTTCGCGCCTGCTGACGATTTATGAGCACACTGCCCATCCCGAGCTGAAATTTAAGACTTTCGTACCACGCGAGCTGCGTCTCACCGCCAAGTCGCAAGATCTGTTCGAGGAGCTTCGCCGCCACGATATTCTCCTGCACCATCCCTTCGATGCCTACGATGCAGTCGTTTCCTTCATCGAATCGGCCGCCGAAGATGATCGTGTGCTCTCAGTCAAGCAGACGCTCTACCGTACCAACGAGCACTCTCTCATTGTTCCTGCCCTGATTGCGGCTGCCACGCAAAAAGAAGTCACCGCGGTGGTGGAGCTGAAGGCTCGCTTCGACGAAGCCTCCAACATCCGCTGGGCGCGCGATCTGGAAGACGCCGGAGTCCAGGTCTTTCACGGCCTTGTCGGCCTGAAGACGCACTGCAAGCTATCCCTGCTCGTTCGCCATGATCCCGACGGTGTGACTCGCCGGTACGCTCATCTCGGTACCGGCAACTACAACGCCGCCACGGCGCGCATCTACACCGATCTCAGCCTGCTCACCGCAGATCCGGAAATCACCGCCGCCGTGCATGATGTGTTCAGCTTCCTCACCGCCTATGCCGAGCACCCCAATTACGAACCGCTGATGGTTGCACCGGTCGATTTGGCTGAGCGCTGCCTGGCGCTCATCGCTAGAGAAGCTGAGCACGCGCGCCATGGCCGCCCCGCGCGCATCATCGCGAAGATGAATGCGGTTCTCGATAAGAACATCATCATGGCGCTCTATCGCGCCTCACAGGCGGGAGTCAAGATTGATCTGATCGTTCGCGGCATGTGCGCTTTGCGACCGGGAGTTCGCGGTGTGAGCGACAACATTACAGTGCGAAGCATCGTGGGACGTTTCCTCGAGCACAGCCGTATTTTCTGTTTTGCCAACGGAGGCCAGGAGGAGGTCTACCTCGGCAGCGCCGATTGGATGCCCCGCAATCTCTACGAACGAGTCGAAGTTATTTATCCGGTAAAAGATGCTCTCTTGCGCGAGCGCGTAAAGAACGAGATTCTCGAGGCCTACTTGGCAGATAATCTAAAAGCGAGAGTCTTGCAGAAAGACGGAAGCTACATCCGCGCCTGGCAGGCTCAAGGTAAGCGGAAGCCGCCATCCGGCTCGGCTGCATTTAACGCCCAGGAATTCCTGATCGCAGTCGCAGAAGGGAAGCAGCCGCTCGAGGCCATTCCGCCTGAGCCGCCAAAGCGGGTTCGAAGGCCCGCCTTGCTGGAAAGAGAACGGTAACGGGACATGATTATCTATTTTCTCCGTCACGCCAACGCCGGCGAGCGCGTGAACAATCCCAAAAAAGACGAGAAGCGTGCTCTTGATCAAATCGGTATCGAGCAATGCGGCAACGTCGGCCGCGCACTCGCGGCTCTTGATACTCGAGTAGAAGTCATCATCTCCAGCCCGCTGAAGCGCGCCGCGCAGACTGCGTCTCTGGTGGGCAACGAGATGGGCTACGAAGGCAAGCTGCAATTGGATGACGCGCTTCGTCCCGATGCCTCATTCTCCGACTTCCGCAAGCTTCTCGATAAGTACTCCAAGCACGATGTAATCATGGTGGTCGGCCACAATCCTAATCTCAGTGAATTCGTAGGACGCTGTATCAGCCAGACTGGCTGCGAAGCGGGAATCGCCCTGCGGAAGGGGGCGGTCGCTAAAGTAGATATGGGGCGCAATTCGGCTTCTCTGCACTGGTGCCTTACTCCCAAAGTATTGCGCACCCTCTACAGCGTCGCCGCCGAGAGTTCCCGTCCAAAGACCTCGCGGAAATAGCTTTTCTCTTTTTCGACAGCCCACAATTCCAGATCAACGCTGGCCCTCGGCTTCGCCTCCAAGCGCACGTTTACAGCGCCATTGCGCGCATATACGCGGGTCTGCCGAACCGCGCCGGTTCGTCCCAGGTTCAACGCCCGCGCCAAGCGCAAGAGCAACGACGCTTTTCGCACAGACTCTCTGTCGGTCGGAACCAAGTTCTTCATCACAGCGTCTCCCGGCGCCGGCCGCGACTTCCCCAGATATCGCGCAATCGCCGCAATGATGCGCCGTTGCTGTGGTGTGTAACCCAGAATCTCCGAGTTCGCGATGATGTAATACGTATGGCGGTGCCTTCCGTTCCGGTTCACGTAATCCCCGACTTCATACAGCATCGCTGCCGCCGACAACCACTCTGCATACTCTATCGGCAGCCGGTGAACGGAACGCAGCACCGAAAATAAATGCATCGCCGATTCCCGCACCTGAAGAGCGTGGTCCATGTCGATGTGATAATGCTCCACTGCCGCGCGCAGCGAATCCCATCGCTCCGACTCAATCTGCTTCCCCGACTTCGTGCTGCGGTCGTACTCAGCCGCCATCTGCGCCAGCAGCCCGTCGCGCAAGCCCAGAGGAGAATAGCGGAACCCACGCAACTGGCTGCGTTCCAGCAGCTCTGCATAAACCACCGCGCCGGCAACGATGATCTCCGCACGGCGCGGGCCGACTCCCGACAGTTGCCGTCGCTTCTCAATCGGCAATCGCGCCAGCATCTTTGCGATGCGGCGCATTTGCGCTCTCGATACCGTGCTGGCGCGTGGGCCTTTGGTCTTGTATAAGCCGTGACAAACCGCCGCGAGCGCGGCGGCAGTTCCGGATGTAGCAATCACCGCCTTTGGCCGCGCGCGTACGATGCGCCCGGAGATTCTGCCAATTTCGCGCTCCACGAATCCTCGCAGCCGCCGCAATTCAGATTTACGCGGTGGGTCGTGCTGCAGGAATTCATTCGTCAGTCGGACGGCACCTAGGGGCAAGCTGATTGTGTCCCGTATGTGATTCTTGCTTGAAATCGTCAGTTCGCAGCTCCCGCCCCCCAAATCAATCATTAGAATCGGCGACACATTCACCCGCAGGCTCGAGACCAGACCCAGGTGAATGAGCCGCGCCTCTTCCAAGCCGGAGATGATTTCCACTTTCCATCCCGTCGCTGAGCGCACCCATTCCAGAAAGGCGCGCGAGTTGCGCGCATCGCGCAAGGCGCTCGTCGCAACCACCCGGACCACATCGGCGCCTTCCCGCTGCACCGTCCGATGAAAGCGGCGCAGCACCTTGATCGTGTTCTCCATTGCCTCGGGAGAGAGGAATCCGGAGCGGAAGACCGATTCTCCCAGGCGCGTGACCTCCCGATCTTCCACAATCTCCCGCAGCCGATGTCCCACGAGCCGCGCAATTTTCAGACGAACGGAATTGGAGCCGATATCAATGGCGGCAAATGTGGGCATCGCAGGTGGGAGTTAGTTTAGCGCAGCAGTGAGTTTCGGTGCCTTCGCGTGCGTTAGTTGCATCCCGAGGTTGAACCATTGATAAGTCCTGAACCCGTGGCATATAAATGCAAGCGGAATTCACGCGGTGAAAAGAATGAAGTGCGTTGTCATGGCGGTAACGATCGTGGCGGGCTTGTGCACGAGAGTGCTGCGGGCCCAAACCGCGCGTGGGAGCAAAAGGCCAATGCCTGGTACGCGCAACAGCCGTGGCTGGTCGGCAGTAACTACGTTCCCAAGTCGGCGATCAACCAGTTGGAGATGTGGCAAGAGGCGACTTTCGATCCGGTTGAAATTGATAAAGAACTGAGCTGGGCGGAAGCGATGGGCATGAACACCATGCGCGTTTTTCTACACGACTTGCTCTGGCAGCAGGATGCAGGCGGTTTTCAGAGGCGCATCGACCGGTTTTTGACCATCGCGTCGCGGCATCATATCCGTCCCATGTTTGTGCTCTTCGATTCCTGCTGGGATCCGTTGCCGCGTCTGGGTCCGCAGCATCCGCCGATTCCGGGGGTTTACAACTCAGGCTGGGTGCAGAGCCCCGGGGCGGCGGCACTGGCGGACGCAAATCAATATCCGCGCCTGAAAGCGTACGTGCAGGGGGTCGTGGCAGCCTTCGCGAAGGACGGCCGCATTCTTGCCTGGGACGTATGGAACGAGCCTGGCACGGATAACGCCGGAAGTTATCCTAAAGAAGAGCTGAAAGAGAAAGATAAAACCGCTAAGGTGACGGCGCTTTTGCCGCAAGTATTCGAGTGGGCGCGAGAAGCGAATCCTATGCAGCCTCTCACCAGCGGGGTGTGGGCCGTCGACACCTCGCCAGATGGAGCAAGCCTTGGTGAGCTGCAGGAGATTCAACTGCGCGAGTCTGACGTCATCACTTTTCACAACTATACTTGGCCGGAATACTTCAAGCGCCAGGTGAGCTGGCTAAAGAAATACAACCGGCCGGTGATCTGCACGGAATACATGGCGCGTCCGGTGGGCAGCACGTTTGACACGGTGTTGCCGATTGCGAAGGAGGAGCGGGTCGGAGCGATCAATTGGGGATTCGTCGCTGGCAAGACGCAGACATATTTGCCGTGGACTCGTGGGAGCATCCGTACGTTCTAAGCCACCCGCCGGTCTGGTTTCACGAGGTTCTGCATCCCGACGGAACACCGTACCGGCAGGCCGAAGTGGATTTGATCCGGCGCCTAACGGGGAAGAAGTAGCAATCGAGAATTACGCTGGACGGAGTCGTTACCTGATTGCTGCTTTGGCAGCGAAGAATTTCGGCTGCTTGGCGCGTTACGCCGCCATTGACGCGACTCTTGCACCTTGATGTGCCTGGGCTTTCCGGGCGGATATTTCAGGCGAGGCGGAAGGCTTTTCCGCCAGCTTCGCTCGTGTCTCCTGGAGTACATCCGCGGCCTGCCGGTATTTCGCCCGTGTAATATTTCGCAACGCCGCGATCAGGACTGCCCCCTGTGCTCCATCAAAGACGCCTTCGGCCCTTTCTGTCAGCTTAAGCCAGTCATGCCAATCCCCAATTACGTCCTGCATGCGCTTAAGCTGCTCGACTAGCTGCTTGGCCTGCGGATCATCGCCCGCTATTTCCGCCAGATATCGTGCTCGCTTGCCCGCGATCCGGTACTGGTGCACTCTCTTCTCGCTCAGCGGACCTTGATTAGCCCCAAGTTGAAGCACCGGACGGATGGCCAGGTCCAGGAGCTCTGCGGTGCTGTTCGGCACCTCGACTTTCACAGCACACCGTTTGAGCCGTTTGCGAAGTTGAGAAACTTGTTGTTGGTCAAACGCCCTCTCCAGCTTCTTCTCCCGCGCAGACCGCTCGTCCGCCAATACACGCAGCAATTGCGATTTCCGCTCAGCTTCCTGCGGCAGCTTTAGACTTCTAAGCGCTGCAATCTGCACGTCCAGGTCACGAACCCTGCCTGCCTTCTTACGCAGGCGAGCCAGCAACTTTAGCAGTCTCTTATCTCTACGTTTAGGGTTCGCAACCAAGGCTTCAACCAGAACCTCCACCCGCCGGCTGTAGGTGCGAAACTTGTGCACATTCGAGGCAGCGGGTTTGTTTGCCAGCTTCGACAACTGGCGGCTTAGTTTCTGGAACACAGCGCGACTTTGGGCTTCATCTACTGGCATAAGGTCAACCACGCGGGAGCAAAATACAGCTTGATCCTGGGAAATGCAAATCGAGAAGAACTGGTATTATTGGCCGCTCAACAGAACGTCCAACACGGCAGGCGCAATCCGCTATTTTAACACTGTAGTAACACTAGCGTGCTAGCCTCGCCGTGATGGCCAATCGAGCTTTAGGAGCGCCAGGTTTGAGTGGACCGCAACCTTTTCTGAAATCAGGAGTTGCGGTGGACGCTGTGGGAGAATCGCAGCCCTTGCTGAAGGCCGGCGACAGCCGTTGGGCTGACCGCAGCTTCTTTGCCCTCATTCTGGCATGCGGTCTCTGCGTGCTCGCACTGGTAGGATTAATTGTCTACGAACTGATAACCAAGTCTTCGCTCTCTTGGCACGCTTTCGGCCTGAAGTTCTTTTTCCGCAGCGAGTGGGATCCTGTGAACGAACAATTCGGTGCCCTGCCGTTCGTTTACGGCACCATAGTTTCATCTGTCGTCGCTCTCGCGATTGCAGTGCCGCTTGCCATTGGAGTAGCAGTTTTCATTACTGAAATGTCTCCGCGCTGGTTGCGCGGCTCGCTCGCTTTTACTACCGAGTTGCTAGCTGCAATTCCCAGCGTGATTTATGGCTTGTGGGCCATCTTTATTCTTGTCCCATTACTCCGCACTTACGTGCAGCCTTTCTTAGCACGCTACTTCGGCTGGACTGGCTTGTTTGAGGGGCCGCCGTATGGCATAGGCATGCTGGCGGCTGGAATTATTTTAGCGATCATGGTCATCCCGATTGTTTCGTCAATCACACGCGAGGTCATGACCGCCGTCCCGCAACAACAGAGGGAAGCCGTGCTGGCACTGGGAGCCACCCGCTGGGAGATGATTCGCACCGGCGTCCTGCGCAATGCGCGCGCCGGTATCCTGGGCGGAATCATTCTGGGCCTTGGCCGCGCACTCGGCGAAACGATGGCCGTCACCATGGTAATCGGCAATCGACCCGAGATCGCGAAGTCTCTGTTCGCTCCCGGCTATACCATGGCCAGCGTAATCGCAAATGAATTCAGTGAAGCCACGGGTGATGTTTATCTCAGCGCTCTGGTTGAAGTAGGGCTGGCGCTTTTCATCGTGACCATTATCGTGAACATTCTGGCTCAGTTCCTGGTATGGACCGTCACACGTGGAATGCCAGCGAGGACCCATGTATAAAACCCGAGCTGCCAAAAAGGGGGGTACGACTTCAGTCGTGCGCTTAGGCATGATGATGCGAGGGCGTTAGCCGCTGAGGTTTAATATGGCAACATCCAATTCCGCAAATCTGGTGACCGAGATTGCGGCTGCCCCAGTCAGCTTCCGCCGTCGCGCCATGAATGCATTGGTCACCGGTGCTGCTGCTGGCGCCGTCTTGCTTGTGCTTTTGCCGCTGGGCGCGATTTTTGTCTATCTGGTCTACAAGGGCTTCGGCTCATTGAACTGGGCCTTTCTCACGCAAATCCCGAAGCCGGTTGGAGAAGCCGGCGGCGGCATGGCTAACGCCATCGCGGGCTCTGCCTACATTCTTCTGATCGCCAGCGCGATCGGTGTGCCCATTGGGATCGGAGCCGGCATCTATCTTTCCGAATATGGCCGCAATCGCCTTGGCGATCTGATTCGCTTCACCGCCGACGTACTGAACGGCGTGCCATCGATCATCGTGGGCATCGTAGCCTATGGCTTGGTCGTCCTATCTCAAGGACACTTTTCTGCTCTGGCCGGCGGCGTCGCCCTCGCCATCATGATGATTCCCACAATTACGCGAACGACAGAAGAGATGCTGCTACTCGTGCCACAAGCTGTGCGGGAAGCTGCATTTGGACTTGGCGTCTCCCGCTGGCGCACCACCCTCTCCATCACGTTGCGCACCGCCACTTCGGGCGTGATCACCGGAATCATGCTGGCCTTCGCCCGCGTGGCTGGTGAGACTGCCCCGCTGCTTTTTACGGCTTTCGGCAATCAGTACTGGAACTGGAAAATGAACCAGCCCACGGCCGCGTTGCCGCTGCAAATTTTCACTTACGCCATCTCTCCATTTGATGAGTGGCATCGCCAGGCCTGGGCAGGCGCGCTGATCTTGATTATTCTCATCGTAGTTTCAGTCAGCGCTGTCCGCATCGCCGCCGGTCGCGGCATGCTCAAAGGAGTGAGCTGATATGGGCGTCGGCATCCAGGTCGAGCACCTGAACGCCTGGTTCGGCAAAACTCAGGCGCTCTACGATATCAGCATGAACGTGGCGGCCAATCATGCCACCGCGATCATCGGCCCATCCGGTTGTGGGAAGTCCACATTCGTGCGTTGCCTGAATCGTATGCATGAGACGATCCCCGAAGCTCACGCCACTGGCCGCGTGCGCATCGGCGACCTTGACGTCTACAACGGAACCTCCGCGGTGCAAATCCGCCGCCGCATCGGCATGGTCTTCCAAAAGCCGAACCCATTCCCCACGATGTCGATCTATGACAACGTGGCTGCCGGACTGAAGCTCAACGGTTTCCGCAATCGCCGCAAGTTGGATGAAATCGTGCAGCGTTCGCTCACCCATTCCGCGCTCTGGGACGAAGTCAAAGACATCATGCATAAAAAATCCGGAGCCAGCCTCTCCGGAGGCCAGCAGCAACGTCTTTGCATCGCCCGCGCCCTGGCGGTAGAGCCGCAAGTTATCCTCATGGACGAGCCTTGCTCCGCGCTCGACCCGATCTCCACCGGAAAAATCGAAGAGCTAATTTTTCAGCTCAAAGAACACTTCACCATCGTCATCGTCACTCATAACATGCAACAAGCGTCGCGTGTTGCTGAGTTCACCGGATTTTTCCTTCTCGGCAAGCTGATAGAATTTGATAAGACGGAAAAGATTTTCACCACTCCTTCCGACAAACGGACGGAAGACTACATCACAGGCAGGTTTGGATAATGCGCAGTCGCTTTCATCAGGAATTGGATGATCTCCGGGCCCGATTACTCCGCATGGGTGGACTCGCCGAGCAGGCTGTCGATCGTGCCTGCCAGGCTTACATCGATCGCGATTTGAATCGCTGCCACCAGGTGCTCGAAGGCGAAACTCAAATCAATTTGACCGAGCGCGAAATTGATGAGATGGCATTCGATCTTCTCGCCATGCAACAGCCAATGGCTGTCGATCTACGCTTCATTCTCGCAGTCACCAAGATTAACGCCGACCTCGAGCGTGTCGGCGACCAGGCGGTCAACATCGCCGAGCGTGTCATGGACATGGTGGAGCTTCCTAAGGCCGATCTTCCGGTGGACATTCCGCGCATGGCGACAGCTGCTTCAGCAATGGTCCGCCGGGCACTCGAATCCTTCATCGAAGGCAAAGCCGAGCTGGCGCAAGCCGTTCTTGAGATGGACAACGTCGTCGACCGTATGCGTGACGACGCTTTCATTCGTCTAGTCAAAACCATGAACGATCGCCCTGAGGTCACGCGCCAGGCACTCGACGCGCTGCTGATTGCTCGTAACCTCGAGCGCGTTGCCGACCACGCCACCAACATCGCCGAAGATGTCATTTTCTGGGTGCGCGGGGCAGACGTGCGGCACAACGTGGCGCAAGAGGCTGCTGCTGCGCAGCCGACCATCCCCGACACACACTGATCTACTCGGAGCCCTGCGAGGCGGAATTCTTACAGCAACAGCATTTACAATCCACCCGGAGGCTGAGAACGTTTGAAAGTCATTCTTCGTGTACCTTCGTGCCCTTTGTGGTTTGTGAAATCAAGCGTCTTCTGTGCGACGCTCGCGGTTCTGACCGCTGTGTTGTGTGCACAGGAGCCACCCAAGCAGATTCCGCTGCCCACAAGCAAAATCCTCATCAGCCCTTACCCCGGCCGCATTGCCCGAACCAACAGCTTTCCCGCCACAGTCGCTATAAGTCCGGATAAGCACTATGCCGCGTTCTTAAACAACGGGTACGGCACGCAAGCCAGCGCGCTACATCAATCCATCGCGATTCTCGATCTTCAAACCAACCGCCTGACGGACTTTCCTGACGCGCGGCTTGGAAAGAATGCGCGCCAGAGCTATTTTCTCGGCCTCGCCTTTAGCTCAGACGGCGATCACCTTTATGCATCGGTAGGATCAATTACTGATCCCACCGGCGAGAAATCGGGCGATACCGGCAACGGAATAGCGATTTATCAATTTCGCGAAGGTAAGATCACTCCCGAGCGATTCCTTAAGATTGCCCCGCAAAAAATTGGCACCGGGAAAAAAGTAGCGCGCGCCCTGCGCAAAACTGCGCCTGAGACGGCGATTCCTTATCCCGCCGGCATTGCGGTTATTCGGGCAGAAACACACGACGAGCTTCTCATCGCCAATAATCTTTCAGATAACGTGATTCTGCTAGACACGGCCGACGGTCGGGTCCTCAAGACCTTCGACCTGAGCACTCACGCGATGATTCCTTCTTCGTTTCCCTACACCGTCGTAGCCACACGTGATGGACAGCGTGCCTGGTGCAGTCTGTGGAACTCATCGCGTGTAGCCGAACTTGATTTGCAGCACGGGACGGTCTCCCGCTGGGTTCCGCTGCTTGAACCCTCTGGTCCTACTGCGGCCGGCTCGCACCCCAATGCCCTTCTGCTGAATGCCGATGAGTCCCTGCTTTATGTCGCACTCGCTAACTCGGACAGAGTCGCTGTAGCTTCTACGGCCCGTGGTGATTTGGTCGCGATGTTCGATACGTCTTTGCAGGACCAGAAATTTTCCGGAACATTTCCAACCGCCTTGGCCCAAAGCACTGACGGAAAACAGTTGTTTGTCGCCGATTCTTCGCTGAACGCAATCGCCATATTCGATGTATCGCGTATAAACCCCAGCAATCCTGTTTACGATGTTGCGGCCCAGCGCGCACTCGGCTTTATCCCTACAGGTTGGTATCCCAGCGCTCTTGCTGTGATCGGCGACAATCTTCTGGTCGCCACCGCGAAAGGTGAGGGCACTGGGCCGAACAATGGCCCGAACGCGGTGAAGGAGGAAGGACCTCGCCGCCGTCATCCCTACATTGTCTCGCTGCTCTATGGTTCCATCTCGCGGATACACATTCCCACGATCAAAGAGGAACTGCCGGAGTTAACTCGCCAAGTGGAAGAGAGCAATCTTCTCCATCGCGATCCGGGAAAAATCGAGTTCCAGTCCGGATCCAATCCCATCCGCCACGTCATATACGTGATCAAGGAAAATCGCAGCTATGATCAAATCTTCGGCGACCTGAAAGTCGGCAATGGCGACCTATCGCTCACCATGTACGGCGCTGACATCACTCCCAACGAACACAAGCTGGCGCTGCAATTCGGTGTGCTCGACAACTTCTATGACAGCGGCGAGGTCTCGGGCGATGGGCACGATTGGTCTACCGCGGCAATCACTAGCGATTACAACGAAAAGACCTGGCAGATCGCTTATCGTGGCAAAGAACGAATATATGACTATCAAGGCTCTGTAGCCGACGAATATCCCCTGGAAATTGGCGAACCCGATGTAGACGACCCCGCGACTGGCTTTCTCTGGGACAACGTCGCCAGCCACAATCTCACTTACCGCGACTACGGCGAATTCATCGAAGGTGAATGGTGCAAGCCACAGCGGCCTGAACTTGCGTTGCCAACCTCAGGAACCACTTCCCCGCGTAGCGCCAAATGCGTTCGCGACCAAATTCGTAAAGGCGAGCCGCTGCCGGAAAACGTCGGTGACCCGCATGGTTCTGTCAGCCCGTGGCCTTGGCCAGTTCCGCTGTTTAAACGCATGCATCCGACTAAATCTGCTCTGCGCGATCACTTCGATCCGCGCTTCCCCGACTTCAAAACTGAATATCCGGATCAGCTTCGCGCCGACGAATTCCTCGACGAGTTCGCCGACTTCATTCGCGCCAAGAAAGAAGGGAAGGGAACCGAACTGCCGCAGTTCGTACTGCTCTATCTGCCTGACGATCACACCCGCGGCACCGCTCTGGGCAAGCCGCGCCCGGCCGCATCAGTCGCCGACAACGATCTTGCGCTGGGCCGCGTAGTCGAAGCGGTCTCGCACAGCGCTTACTGGGATGACACAGCCATTCTCGCCCTCGAAGACGACGCTCAGGATGGCGCCGACCACGTTGACGCGCATCGCTCCATCGCCTTCGTCGTCAGCAAGTATTCCCCAGGTTCAACTGCTTATCCCTTTATCGATAGCCGCTTCTACACGACGGTAAATATGGTGCACACCATCGAGACTCTGCTCGGTTTGCCGCCCATGAATCAAAATGACGCCTACGCTCCTGTTATGGCTCCTCTATTCTCCGGCCCAGGCAACCAGCCGCCTTTCACCGCTGATTGGCGCAATCGCGACAACGGTCTCATCTACCAGGTGAATCCCCCAAGGGGTCAAGGGGCGAAGGAATCTGCCAGAATGGATTTCTCCCGGCCGGATGCTGCCAATCCGGCTCTTCTTAATCGCATTCTCTGGCGTGATCGAAAAGGAAGTCTTCCCATGCCCGCTCCGCGCCATTCAGTCTTTGCTGGGAAGTGAGAACTGGGGACTGGGGACTGAGAACTGTGCGGGTCCTAAGATGCATGTGTGGGACGGGCCACCGTCGAGAGTAGAAAAGCGCGTGATAGGCTGGGTCACCCGTCGACGACGCTCACGGCAAAGCACAGAGAGAAAATGGCAAGCGTTTTCATGGAGAGAACCTCCGTTCCAAACGACTAATGCCTCGGCACTTTGTGTAAGTTGGGAAGGCGGAGTTAACCGCCCTCTCGTGCGAAAAGCTCACAGTTCTATGCTGATACAGGAACGGCGAGCTTATGGAAGGTCGAGGTGACAACGTCAGCGGTCTGAACCTTGGGCGTTCCCTCGATAAATCTTCCGATCGTCTTCAACACTTCCGGATAGGTATTGGTGTTGTAAGTCTCGGCATCGGTTTTGTTTTCCCACAGACTGATTGCAGTTACATCAACTCCGCCGGGACCAGAGAATGTGATTTCGTCTTTAAAACCATTCTGTTTACGAAGCAAAGGAAGGACGTCCTTCTCAAATGTTCGCGTGTAATCGGAAAGCATATTGGATTTCAGA
>Ga0209472_1000654_pt1 | contig 20239 bp, 22 predicted proteins | sample GraSoiAngelo_130_FD_185887 | JGI IMG/M metagenome (GOLD analysis project Ga0209472, IMG submission 185887) | Grasslands soil microbial communities from the Angelo Coastal Reserve, California, USA - 14_0929_02_20cm (SPAdes) (version 2) | ecosystem: Environmental > Terrestrial > Soil > Grasslands ...
CGCAAGGCACTGTCTCTGCCTGAGCAGGATTGCGCCGATCTGATTGGCGCGCTGAGATCGAGCGCCGCGCCAAGGAGCTCGATTCCGGCGCCGTGCAGAGCATTCCTTGGGAAGTGGTGAAGGGACGCTTGTCGCGTGCTTCGCGTGACTAGCCACACGGTTCGACTGCATCCGCTCGCTGCGGACGAAGCGGAAGCAGCGCGTGCTTGGTACTTGGCGCGTAATCCAGCGGTCGCAGATGCATTTCTGCTCGAACTGGATGCTGCAATCGCGAACATTGCCGAAGGACCCAGGCGGTGGCCGCGAATCCACGGACGCTTTCGGCGGTATCTGTTACATTAATTCCCATTCAGCGTCGTTTATCTCGAACGGCCCGATTTCGTCGTAGGTGATTGCCGTGGCACACCATCGCCGGAAGCTCGGGTACTGGTCTAAGCGATGAGGGACGTGCCCTCTAACAATCGTTGGAACGGGCCGTGATGCGTGGGTGGTTGGGCGCCGCGCGTCCGGGGAGAGGTTGTGGGCCCGCGGCGCTTGTCCGGCGTGGTCGTCCGGCCCCTCAACTTCACCGTTAGGCGCCGAATATGCGCACGCCTTTGTTTCTCCTCGTCGGGTTTTTGCTTCTGGCCGCCTGTATGCTGTTGGGGAGGCTCTTTTCAAACAACTATCCCGGCGCAACCTCCGCAGCAACCTGGATTTTCGTCTTGCTATGGTTGGTGATCTCAACTGCTAACCTGTGGGTGGGCGTTGCTAAGGCCGGGTACGCCTTGAGCGAGGAGTTCCCAATTTTCCTGTTAATTTTCGCTGTGCCCACCATTGCGGCGCTAATTCTGAATTGGCGAGTTTTCCAGGTCAGTGGTTAGCATGGCGCCTAACAATCGTTGGAGCGGGCCGTGAGGGGTGGGTGGTTGTGCGCCGCGGGCGCCTGGGGACAGCGTGCGCCCGCGGCTCTGATCGGGCGACATCGGCCGGCCGCGCAACTTCACCGTTAGGTGGCAGCGGTGGGCCGTCGCGAGGTTCAAGAGTGGCGTCCGTCATTGAACGCTTGGTGATGGCGGTGGAGCGAGTCGTAGAGATCAACTTCGGGGTTCACGTTCCGCTAGACCAGGTGGCCAGCCTCGTCACCGGCTTTGGTGCCTGCGGACTAGTCCGCGCTCTGGACGATACGCAGCGTAACTACGCTGTGACGGTACGTCGCGCCGGCGCTATGGAGTACTTAGAAACTCTGCTGGCTCGCGGGGAGAAGCATGGGTGGTTAGCATGGCGCTTTGCTGCCCCCTAGCAATCGGTGGAGGGAACCGTGAGGGGGGCGGTAATGTCGCCGCGGGCGCGAGAACACAGTTTGCGCCCGCGGCTCTAATCGGACGCTTCTGCGCGGCCCCTCAACTTCACCGTTAGATCTCGATATGCGCCTCACTCCTGACAGGCCAGCACTTCGAAGGTGGCGCCTCTGGGTCGGGGCGGTCCTCGTTGCAGAGATCTGTTGGTTCGCACTCCTACATCCGCGGATCGCTGGAAATTTTCGCACGGTTCTTGCGTTGGCGCTGCTTCCTCTAACGGTTGTTGGATACGTTTACCTGATGGCAGCCGTTTCCGCGTATCTTGCTGACCGAGAGTGGGATCTTCGGCTTCGCCAGCTGATTGTCATTCTGCTCGGGCTCAGCGTTGGGTCCTTCGTATTCGCGGTACTGTGGCTCGCGAAGGTGCATTTTGAAGGCGAGCTCGGCTGAAGGTATGGGCTATCAATTGAAGCGGGCGGTGAGGCGTGGGTAGTTGTGCGCTGCGGGCGCTGGAAGACAGTGTGTGGCCGCGGCGCTCATCGGATGCTTCTGGGCGGCCGCTCAACTTCACCGCTAGGCGTTAAAGGAGTCGCGCAATCGATGCTCAGCGCTATTTGTCACTGCGGTTCCGTCCGTATTCACGTTCGGCGAGCGCCTCGCACTGTGACAAGCTGCAATTGTTCCATCTGCCGGCGATACGGGGCACTTTGGGCGTACTACTCGGCCAGCTCGGTTCAAATTGAGGCGCCCAAAGGCGGCCTGTCCAGTTACTCCTGGCGCCGTAAGATTCGCGCATACTTTCGTTGCAACACATGCGGTTGCGTCACGCACTATAAGTACAGGAAAAAATGGGGTAGCGCCACGGTAGCAGTAAATGCGACGAACTTCGAACCGGATGTACTGCAGGGAGTCCGCGTTCGCAAGCTCGATGGTGTCTCCACATGGACATGGGAGTATTTGCAATGAGCCTGCGGCACCGGCGTCGCGGTCAACGTGTCGGTGAACGCGCTCTTGCTAGCCCCTCCGGTCTCCGATACTTCATGATCAAGGGTGCATCACGGTGGTCACGTTGCGCCCGCGGCGCTGAGTTGGCGCCTGTGGGCAGCCGCTCAACGTCACCGTTAGACGCCTTTAGTTCGCTACGCTCGCTCGGCGCGCCTGAGCGCGATCGTTAGAGGGCGCCGTTTCTAATGGGCGCAGCGGTCCTGAAGGGTCTTCTGGCACTGGCGGCCGCCTGCGTTTTTCTTGGCGTTTCGGTGGTTCTTTTCCGGACGCGCAGGAGCTTCGCCTCAGCACTGCAGGCCTGGGGGATTGGCTGCTTCGCGGTCATGGCGTTGACGCACGTTTTCGAAGCGTTCTCGATCCTTCCGGCGCTTGGGTGGGGGCGACCCCATAGCGTCGGGCACCTCATCGATTTGGTCGCGGCATTGCTTGGTGTTACGTTGGTGACGACGAGCTTCTTGCTCCGGTACCTCGGTCGGGGCTCACGCCGGAGTGACCTCGGCGGACGCTGAAAGGTGGCACCGTCTAACCATCGATGGGGCGGGCCGTGAAGCGCGGCTGGTTGTGCGCCGCGAGCGCGGCAATGCAGTATGCGTCCCGCGGCGCTGATCTGGCGTCTGTGGGCAGCCGGGGGGTGTTCGGAAAACCGTGAAGGAAGCGCATCTGGCGGCGGTAAAGGGCGATTTTTCACGTTGTCTCGAGAAGGCGCAGCCATGACCCTTCCCTTGCGTACCTTTAAGGGCTGTTGTCACTGCGGGGCACTTGGCTTTTCTTTCCAAACAACAATACCGGTGGCTAAGTGGAGCGTTCGAGCCTGCCAGTGTCGATTTTGTCGCGCCCACGGTGCACTTACGACATCCGAGTCGGGCGGACGGCTCATGTTCCATGTTAGCGACGTCGCTTTACTTCAGCGCTATCGGTTCAGTCTGAAGACTGCTGACTTCCTCTTGTGTAGACGCTGCGGGGTTTACATGGGCGCGCAAATTGAAACCGCTCATGGCGCGTTTGGCATCATCAATACCTTGACAATGATGCCAGTTCCGGAGGGACTCCCTCATGCAGCACTGGCAGACTACAGTTCTGAGACCTCTGATGAACGACTTGAAAGACGCGAGAAGAGGTGGACGCCGCTTGAAAAGGTCGTCTAACAATCGCTGGAGCGGGCCGTGAGGCGCGGTTGGTTGTGCGCCGCGAACGCGGCAAGGCGGTGTGCGCCCGCGGCGCTGATCTGGCGTTTGCGGGCCGCCGCTCAACCTCATCGTTAGGTGGCCAAACTTGCCGAGCAAGGTCTTTATCGTCGGCGTGGGCCTACTGCTCGTTGGCCTGGGCATCAACGGAGTTCGCACTGGGACAGTGCTTGGCCGCATCGGCAGTGTGCAGCGTGCCGGCAACCCGGTGTGGTTCTGGCTCCGCGTGGCGCTATATTTAGGTTTAGGAGTGCTTGCATTGTGCGTAGCGTGGTTGCGCGACGTCTGACAAAACGGTTGCAGCGGACCGTGACGCCAAGGAGGGCAGGGCGATGTTCCGCGTGCGTGCTCTAATAGGCGCCTTCATTGCCGGCGGCGCTGTTGTATTGCTGGGACTGTATGTGGCGCTTCGCACAGCGCCAGGCGTGATCATGGCCGATGACATGGTGGACGCGATGGTGGTGGTTGCGGATGCACCCCTATCCCGTTTCCCGCGCGGCTCGGTTGTCTATGTGAAGAGCTCAGTCGGCCCTGTACTTCTCGAGAAACTTCAGCCCAAGTACCCTTCGCTCAAGCTAATGTCCTACTCGGCGCGACCCGAAGATAACGGCTGCACAGCCGACCGCAGCTCCTTGGCGACAACCCCCTGCGAGCGCGACGACTTCGTCAAACTCGAGGTTCTGTCTTCACCCACGCGCGGAACCATGTTGGTGGCGGTCGGCACATCCACCAGGTTCGGTCAGTCGCTTCTCTTGAAATTACTAGGGCGGTGGCGGGTCATTGTGGATCGCTCGTACGTAGTCTAGCCGGGCGCGTGAAGCCTTCTGTGCCATTGCCGCGGACCAATCGCCCACCGCGCGGGTATCGCTAACGCGACACCGTACCAAGCAGCGAGGAATGTAGTGCCCAAACTCCGTGTCCAATGCTTCGCGATTTCCATCGACGGTTACGGCGCTGGGCCGAACCAAGATCTCCAGAATCCGCTGGGCGTCGGGGGCCCTGAACTGATGGAGTGGTTCTTCCAGACACGCGTGTGGCGGAGGATGCACGGTCACGACGATGGCGAGACGGGAGTCGATAACGGAATTGCCGAGCAGGGCTTTGCCGGAATCGGCGCCTGGATTCTTGGGCGCAACATGTTCGGTCCTGTCCGAGGCCCGTGGCCGGACGACAGCTGGAAGGGCTGGTGGGGCGACGAGCCGCCGTATCACACGCCCGTCTTCGTGTTGACGCATCACCCGCGCGCGTCGCTCAGGATGGCGGGAGGTACGGAGTTTCATTTTGTCACCGAAGGCATTCACGTCGCCCTGGAGCAGGCGAGCGCTGCGGCGCGCGGGCGCGACGTGCGCCTCGGCGGCGGGGTTGCCACCATTCGGCAGTATCTGCGTGCCGGTCTGATCGACGAGTTGCATCTCGCCGTCCGACCTGTCTTACTCGGTTCCGGCGAGCATCTCTTGAAAGAGATCGATATGCGTGCTTTGGGCTATGAATGCGCGCGGCAGGTCGCGGGTGAGCGTGCGACCCACGTCTTTCTGCGCAAGCGCCCGTGACCCGCACGGCTCGCTCGCGTGGCAATGGGCGCGCGTGCATCGGGCGGCTCGACTTCATCGTCAGGCTTCATCAGTGGTGGCTCTGACCCTCACCAATCCGATGACCATCCTGTCCTTCGTGGCTGTCTTTGCCGGCTTTGGACTCGGATCATCACCGGACTATCTGGCCGCGGGTGTATTGGTGACCGGTGTGTTCATTGGTTCAGCACTCTGGTGGCTGCTGCTCAGTGGTGGTGTGGGGCTGTTCCAGTCACGAGTTGATTCCGGTTGGATGCAGCTCGTAAACCGATCATCCGGGTGCATCATCTTCGCGTTCGGGATTTACTCACTCTCGACATCGTGGTCCGTATGAGTCACGAAATGACGCCCGACAAATCGCTGCAAGCCAACGTGGGATGGCGCCTCCATTGAAGCAGAGCAGTGCCATCGTTATCCAGGTAGAGGTCAAACCCAACTCGCGCAGCAGTGCATTCGAGCAGGCGGAGGGTGGCACCTGGCTTGCCCGCCTCAGATCAGCTCCAATTGACGGCAAAGCCAACGCGGAGCTGATCGCGCTGGTCGCCGAGCATTACCAGTGCCCCAAGTCGGCCGTGTCCATCAAGAGCGGCGCTGCGGGTCGCATCAAGTTGGTGCGAATCGATGCTCGCTGGGCGCGCGGGTTGGATCGCCGCTGAATTCGAACCTCAGACACCAGCAGAGAGAAACATGCAAGACGCCATGGTCACAACGGCCCTTACGCTGCCGGGCTTCAGAGTGGTCCGCAATCTCGGTGTGGTCCGCGGTATTACGGTGCGCTCGCGCTCCATCGTGGGGAATCTCTTCGGCGGCCTGCAATCACTGTTCGGCGGCAACATCACCATCTACACCAACCTGTGCGAGCGGGCGCGGTCCGACACCTATCGCCTCATGTGCGAGCACGCGCAGCAGCAGGGCGCAAACGCAATCATTTCAGTGCGCTACGACGCCACCGAACTGATGGCGGGGTTGACCGAGGTCCTGTGTTACGGCACGGCAGTCATCGTCGAGCGCGAGCGGCCCGGTGCCTCACCATGAGGCGGCAGCGACCACTGAACCATGATGCGCCGCGAATGTCGGCCCTGCTGCCCCTCGCTCAATCCCGGCGTTCGGCCCGAAGGAGCACTCCATGCCGCTAGTCACGCTCACCGTCCGCGAAGGCAAGTCCAGTGAATTCAAGTCCATGGTGCTCGATGCGGTGCATGGCGCGCTGATCGCTGCGGGCGTGCCCGAGAAGGACCGCTTTCAGCGCGTGCTGGAGCTCAGCGCGGATGACTTCCGCTTTGATCCTGAGTACCCCGATCTCAGCGCTCGCCGGACGGACGATTTCGTCCTGATCGAGGTACTGCTGTCGGTGGGCCGCAGCGTCAAGGTGAAGAAGAAGATCCTGGCCGACATCCTCGGCGGCTTGTCGAAGGGCCCGGGCTTGAATCCCGAAAACGTGATGGTCTGTTTCAAGGAAACGTCGTGGGAGAATTGGTCGTTTGGCGGCGGACGGATCATTCACGCTTGAAGCACGACGCGGTTGCGCGCCGAGAGTTGCAGTCCGGCAGGGTCGGGCGCCGCGGCCGCCGGCGCGCACGGCGCTGACGGGAGCGCCCCTGACCACCGCATTGCCTATGTCGCGAGGAGCAGCCAGGCGAGCAGCGCTGCGTCCTTCTGATCGGCGCCCCAGGGCGATCCCATCCCGCTTCCGAGCGCCTTGAGCCTCGCGGTCAGCTGCTGCGGCGACTGGCACAGCGCCGCGACGGCGCGCGAGCTCAGCTCGCGCTGCGGGATTCGCGCGACGCGCAGTCCCACCGCCTGGCAAGCCTGCGCGAGCGGCAGGCCTTCGAGCGCGTGATAGGGTTGTTTGGATCCGCCAAGCCGCGCATCGCTCAGCTCGAGCCGCTCGCGCAGGATGACGCGCGGCGCGGCCGGCGTGCCGGCGAGCAGCACCGCCGCCGCCCAGCCCGAGTGCGGCGCGATTCCCAGCACTGCCGCGGCGGGCGGTTGCACGGCTCTATTCGGCCTCCGCCTTGATCGGCCGGCTCATGAGTGAGCGCACCGCTTCCCTCGCGGGCAGGCGCTGGTACAGCACGCGGTAGGCCATTTCGCACAGCGGCATCTCCACCCCGGCGCGTGAGGCGACCTCGTGGATGGCGACGGCCGCGGCGTAACCCTCCACCGCCTGGCCGATCTCCGCGAGCGCCGCCTGCGCCGTGCGGCCCGCGGCCAGCAGCAGCCCGAAGCGCCGGTTGCGCGATTGATCGTCCGTGCAGGTCAGCACCAGGTCGCCGAGGCCGGCGAGCCCCATGAAGGTGTCACGCTGGGCGCCGAGCGCCACGCCGAGCCGCGTCATCTCCTTCAGGCCCCGGGTGATCAGCGCCACACGCGTGTTGGCGCCGAAGCCGAGCCCGTCCGAGAGCCCCGCGCCGACGGCGAGCGCGTTCTTCACCGCGCCGCCGATCTCCACGCCCATGATGTCGGTGGAGGTGTAGGCGCGGAAATTGGCCGACGACAGCTCGTGCGCCAGCGCCCGGGCATAGGGCGCATCCGGAGACGCCACCGTCATGGCGGTGGGGAGCCCGGCGCCGACCTCGCGGGCGAAGGTCGGTCCGGACAGGACGGCGATGCCGCGCTCGGCGCCCAGCACCTCGCGGGCGATCTGGTGCGGCAGCTTCAGGCTCCCGTGCTCGAAGCCCTTGGTGGCCCAGGCGATGTGCAGCTCGGGTGCGAGATGCGGCGCGAGCTCGGCGAGGAGGGAGCGGAACGCATGGCTCGGCACGACGATGAGCACGTCGCGCGCCGCGGCGAGCGCCGTGGCGAGCTCCGGCTCGACCTGCAGGGAATCGGGAAACTGCGCGCTGGCCAGATAGCGCTCGTTGCGGCGGCTCACCGCCATGTCGGCGAGCCGACCGCGGTCGCGGCCCCACAGCCGCACCGGCCGGCCGCCGCGCGCGAACTGGATGGCGAGTGCCGTGCCCCAGGAACCCGCGCCGAGCACGGCGACCGGTGCGTCACGCAGTGCTCGTGCGGTCACCTTGGGTCACCGGCTGCGGGCCTGGGTGCGTACGCCGCGCGTCAGTTGGCGGGACCCTGCGCCTGGTTGGCGGCGTAGAGCGCGTCGAAGTTCACCGGCGGCAGCAGGAACTGCGGGAAGCCGCCCTGGCTCACGAGCTGCGAGACGGCGCAGCGCGCGTAAGGGAACAGCACCCCGGGGCACACGGTGCTGATGGCGCGCTTGAGTTCCGCCTCCGGCAGATTGCGGATGACGAACAGCCCCGCCTGCTTGACCTCCACCAGGAAGATCGTCACGTCGCCGAGCTTTGCCGACACGGTCACCGTGAGCACCACCTCGCGCACGTCCGGCCCGAGCGCGTTCGAGCCGGTCTGCAGATCCAGACTGATCTGCGGGTTCCAGTTGCCGTCGACGCGCGGGCCGTTGGGCGACTCGTACGAGCAGTCCTTCAGATACACGTTCTGCAGTGCGAGGACTGCCCCGTCGGTGGGGATCTCGGTCGCCGGCGCGGCGCCGGCTGTTTCGTTCGACATGGCAAGGCTCCGTTTATTTCAGCATGGGATCCAGGCGACCGGCCGCCTCCAGCGCGTCCAGCTCGTCGGCGCCGCCGATGTGCGCGTCACCGATGAATATCTGGGGCACCGTGCTGCGGCCGCTGCGCGCGAGCATGTCGGCGTGCGCGCCCGGCACCGCCTCCACGTCGATTTCCTCGACCGTGACCCCCTTGCCGTCGAGGAGGCGGCGCGCGCGCGCGCAGTAGCTGCACCCGTCCGCGGCGTACATGACGACTTTCGGTGTGCCCAAGGCCTGCGCGTCCTCAAGCTCTCAGGCGCGCGACAGGGGCAGGTTGTCGGCACGCCAGGCGGCGAGCCCGCCGCGCAGCGTGAACGCCCGGGTGAAGCCCTGCGCCGCGAGCTGGCGCGCCGCGGCGCTGCCGAGCGAGCCGCTATCGTCATACACCACGACGGGCTTTTCCTTGTGCTTCTTCAGGGTGTCGGCGGCCTTGAGGAGCTGCTCGCCGCTCATCTGCCGCGCCCCGGCCAGGTGGCCCACCTGGTATTGCTCCGGCGGACGCAGGTCAAGCAGCAGCGCACCCTGATTCATCAGCCGGATCAATTCCTGGGGTGTGACCGAGACCAGGCTTTCAGATCGGGCGCGCATCTCGTATACAGCGATGAGCGCCACCACCACCGCCGTCGCGGTGGCGAGCCAGTAGTGGACGCTGATGTATTCGAGGAGGCGGTCCATGGGGAGAGCGGGCATGCCGGGGGCTAAAAACGGCGCGCATTATAGCGCCCGCCTGCCCTTCGGCACGCCGGCTGCGCGCCCCCCCGGCTGCGCGTTGCGGGCACGGCGCGTGGCGGCCGCCGCCCTGGCCTGGATGGTACTCGGCGGCGCCGCGCTGCCGGCAGCCCCGGCGGGGCACCCGGAGGCGGATGCGCGCAAGGCCGAAGCGGAGCTGCAGGCGGTCAAGTCCGAGATCGAGCGGATCACCCGCCAGGTGAGCCTCGAGCAGGTCGAGCGCGACCGGCTCACCCAGGAGCTGCGCACCTCGGAGCTCTCGGTCGGGAAGCTGCGCGATGCGCTCAGCGGGGTCCGCAGCGAGCGCGCCGCGCGCGCCGCGCGCCGCGCGGCGCTCACTGCCGAGCAGCAGGTGCGCGAAGCCGAGGTACAGCGCAACCGAGCGGCGCTCGCCGGGCAGCTGCGCGCCGCTTACCTCATTGGCCGCCAGGAGCCTCTCAAGCTGCTCCTGAACCAGAAGGACCCCGCGCTCGCCGGCCGGATGTTCGCCTACTACAGCTACTTCGGCCGCGCGCGCGCCGGGCAGATCAAGCTCATCGAGGACGACCTGCAGCGTCTGGCGCAGCTCGACGGCGAGCTGGCTGCCGAGGACCAGGCGCTCGCGCAGCTGGAAAAACAGCAACGCGCGCAACTGCACGAGCTCGAGCACGCGCGCACGCAACGCAGTCACGTGCTCGCGAGTCTCGAGGCGCAGTCGCACACGCGCGCCCAGAGTCTCGAGCGGCTGCGCAGTCAGCAGGCGGGACTCGAGAAACTGCTGCGTGAGTTGCGCACCGCCATGGAGCGCTTTCCGCTCGAGGGGAACGACGCCTTTGCACGCCTGCGCGGCAAGCTCGCCTGGCCGGTGAGCGGGCGCCTGGTGGCGCGCTTCGGGGATGCGCGCGCCGGCGGCGTGCACTGGGACGGGGTGCTGGTGGCGACCGAGCGCGGGGCGCCGGTCAAAGCGGTCTGCCAGGGACGCGTCATCTATGCCGACTGGCTCCCGGGCCTCGGGCTACTCACCATCGTCGACCATGGGGACGGGTACCTGAGCCTGTACGGCCACAACGAGCGGCTCTACAAGGCGGCCGGCGAGCCGGTCGCGGCGGGTGAAGCCCTCGCCGCCGCCGGCGACAGCGGCGGCAGCAGCCGTCCGGAGCTGTATTTCGAGATCCGCAAGGGGGGCAAGCCGGTCGACCCGCGCCCCTGGTTCCGGGCGGCCGACCCCTAGGTAGGACGCTCCCGCAGGATGTGATTGGGGTCAATGTTTTACCCCCTGCGACGGGCCGGTACGTGCTTTCGCCAACTCGCGCATGGATCCCGGACCGCTCACGCGCAATGGTGTGAGGTAAGCGAATTACAGGAATCGGCCCGCACCCCGCCGGACCATGAGTTCATTACTGGACATCGAGCACATCCCCGGCCGGCCGGGGGGCCGTTTCGAGCCCTACGTGCGCCTCGTGCACTGCCTGGTGCCGCGCACCATGTACGTCGCGATGTTCGGGCCGGCGGGCGACCTGATGTGGTCGACCGAGCCCGTGTCGGGCCCGGATCTGATGAACGTCGTCGATGACGCGCTGCTCAGTGCGCGCTCGAACCCGGACAGCCCCGGCCAGGTGCGCCTGCTGCCCGGGAATCTGCCCGTGTACCTGTGCTCGCTGCGCGATGACACCAAGCGGCTGCTGGTCGTGCTCGCCGTGGTGTGCCGCGCCACCGAGGTACGGGACCGCAAGAGCCCCGACTTCGCCTTCGCCTACACACTGCTGTCCCCGATGCTCGAGTGCCTGCGGCGCGAGCTCGTCACCCGCGCCACCATCGATGAGCTCAACCACACCGTGGGCGGGCTCGACCGGGGCATGAATCTGCTGCTGGCGTACGGGGGCGCCGAACAGAGCGCCGCCCCGGCTGACGGAGCCAACGAGCTGCAGGCACTGCTGCAGCAGACCATCGAGCACCTGCGCGCCCGCACCGGGGCGCTGCTCGTTCCGGAGCGCAACGTCACGCTGGTGCGCGCGGGCCAGCACGCGCCGACCGACACGCAGTTCCTGATGCGCGCGCACCGCAGGCTGCTGTCGCTGGCGCAGGCGCAGCGCGAGCCGGTGGTCATCAACGAGACCCTGTCGGCCGCGACGCCCGACGCCTTGGCGTACCGGGTGCTGTGTTGCTCGCTGCGCTCGCGCGCCGGACGCTTCATCGGCGTGCTGGCGCTGCTGCGCGAGGCGGGCGCGGAAGCCTTCACGGAACGCGACGCCCACATCGCCGAGATCCTCGCCCGCAAGGCCATCGGCGTCATCGAGAGCAGTTACGACGCGCTCAGCGGCCTGTATACCCGCACGGCGTTCGAGCGGCGCGTGCGCGCGGTCATCGCGGACCACAAGGCATCGCAGGCGTGGAGCGCGCTGTACATCGATGTGGACCAGCTGCACGTCATCAATGAGAAGGCCGGCATGCACGTGGGCGATGCCGTGCTCGCCCAGCTGGGCGAGCTGCTGCGCCAGCGCCTGCCTCCCGGGGCCTTCGGCTCACGCATCTCCGGCGATCGCTTCGTGGTGCTGGTGCCGGCGGAGATGCGTGACTCGGAGCGTTTCGCGGAGTCGCTGCGCGAAGGCGCCGAGCGGCTCGCCATGACTCACGCTGCGGCGCACCTGCCCGTATCCATCAGCGTCGGGGTCGCCCCACTGGATTGCGCCGCGGACGAGCTGGCGCACGTGCTGGCGGCGGCCGAGACCGCCTGCAAGGCCGCCAAGGACCGCGGCCGCAACCGCGTCGAGGCGTACCACCAGAGCGACCAGAGCATCGTGCGCCGCTATGCCGACATCCGCGTCGCGGCCCAGTTGCGCGAGGCCATCGACGCCGGGCGTCTGCATCTTTACGCGCAGCTCATCCTGCCGTTCGCCACAGCCGACAGCGCCCGGCCGCACTACGAGCTGCTGCTGCGCATGACCGACGAGGATGGGCGCACCGTGGGGCCGGACAGCTTCCTGTCGGCGGCGAACCGCTACCAGCTGATGCCGACCATCGATCGCTGGGTCGTCAACCATGTCATCGAGGCGCTCAAGCCGCGCGCCACCGTGCTCGAGGGCAAGGCGCTGGGTTTCGCCATCAACTTCTCCGGGCAGTCCCTCAGCGACGATGGGTTCTCGGACTTCCTGGTCGAGCGCGTCGCCGGGAGCGGCCTGGATCCGGAGCTGTTCTGTTTCGAGCTCACCGAGAACGCCACGGTCCTGAGCCTGCCGCGCGCCGAGGCGCTGATGCGGCGCCTGCGGCAACTGGGGTGCGGCGTGGCGCTCGATGACTTCGGCACCGGCCTGTCCTCGCTCTCGTGCCTGCGCCAGCTGCCCGTGACCATGCTGAAGATCGACGGCAGCATCGTGCGCGAGGTGCTCACCGATGCACGCGCCGAGTCCATGGTGCGCGCGATCGCGCAGCTCGCCCGCGGCATGTCGATCATCACCGTGGCCGAGTACATCGAGACCGAGGCCATCGGCGCGCGCATCGCGGAGCTGGGCGTCGACTACGGCCAGGGTTTTGCGATCGGCAGGCCGATTCCGCTGGCCGAGCTGCTGTTTGAATTGCCGCTGCCGAGCGCGCCAGCCGCAGCCTCGCCGGCCGCAGAGCCCGTGGGCGAGCCGGAGTGGCACAGCGGGGCGGCCGGGTGATGGCACGTCCGCGCACGCTGGTGGCGCTCATCGCCGGCGCCGTGCTCGGCTTCGGCGGGGCCCTGACCGGGGGAGTGCTGGCTGACCGCTCCGGCGAGGCCTCACTCCCGGCGCATCCCGCGCGCCCGGTCGGCGGCACGGCCCTGCCCTGGCAGGAGGCCAGCCTGTTCGCCGAGGTCTACGAGCGCATCAAGCGCGACTACGTGGACGACGTCGACGATCACGCCCTGATGGAGAAGGCGCTGCGCGGCATGGTCGCCGCACTGGATCCGCACTCGGCCTACCTCGACAGCGAGGAGTTCGAGGAAATCCGCCTGAGCACCATGGGCTCCTACCCCGGCGTAGGCATCGAGGTCGCGGCCGAGGACGGGGTGGTGAAGGTGCTGCACCCCATTGAGGGGTCGCCGGCACAGCAGGCGGGGCTTGAGCCGGGCGATGAGCTGGTGAGAGTCGACGGCAACGACATCGGCGCCGACCTGGCGGGCGCCATTGCACGCATGCGCGGCGCTTCCGGAAGCCTGGTGAAGCTCACCATCCGGCGCAACGGCACGCCCGGATTCATCGAGTACGCGCTGCGCCGCGCCCAGGTCGAAGTGCACAGCGTCCTGCAGCAGAGCCTTGAGCCAGGCTACGGATACCTGCGAATCACGAGCTTCAGCGAGACCACGCCGGGTGATGTCGGCCGGGCGATTGCCCGATTAAGACGAGACAATCCGGGTGGCATCAGGGGGCTCGTGCTCGACCTGAGAAACAATCCAGGCGGAGTGCTCGAATCCGGTGTCGCCGTTGCCGACGACTTCCTCGACCGCGGTGTGATCGTGACGGCGGACGGCCGTACGCCCGAGGCGCGCTTCCGCATGGATGCGGCCCCCGGTGACCTCATCGGCGGCGCCCCGCTGGTAGTGCTCGTGAACGGCGGCTCGGCCTCCGCTTCGGAGATCGTGGCGGGTGCGCTGAAGGACCACGGCCGCGCACTGCTCATCGGACGGCGCACCTACGGGAAGGGCTCGGTGCAGACCGTCATGCCCCTCACTCACGGGGGTGCGGTCAAACTCACGACGTCCCGTTACTTCACGCCCTCGGGCACCTCGATTCACGGCAAGGGCATCGTTCCGGATGTCGTCGAGGACGGCCCCGGGGCACCCCCCGCGGAGCTGCTGGCGGGCAGGGGCTCGGCGCCCCTGGCCGATCGCGACCGCGACGTGCGCGTGGCACTGGACACTCTGAAGACCCGTGGCGCCCTGGCGCAGCACGCAGCGCTCCCGGTGGCCATGCGCGCGCTCGTGCCCTGAGGATTGGCCTCGAGGCGCCGGCGCCTCGCGGTGCTTACCCGCAGCGGGTGCTTCCCGATATCCTCCCCGGCCACATGCTCGCGTGGCTCATCGACGTGGTCCTGCATCTTGATCGGCACCTCCTCGAGCTGCTGACCCGCTATGAGCTGTGGATCTATCCGATCCTGTTCGCGGTGATCTTCGCGGAGACCGGGCTGGTGGTGACGCCCTTCCTGCCGGGGGACTCGCTGCTGTTTGCGGTGGGCGCGCTGGCGGCGGTGGATCCCAGCGGCGTCCTGCAGGCGCCGCTCGCGAGCGTGACGCTCGGGGCCGCGGCCGTGCTCGGCAACACCGTGAATTACAGCATCGGGCGCGCCATCGGCCCCCCGGCCTTCAGTGGCCGTTACCGCCTGCTCAAGGTGCAGTACCTCAGGCGCACCGAGGAGTTCTTCCGCCGCCATGGCGCCATGGCGATCCTGGTGTCGCGCTTCCTGCCCATCATCCGCACCTGCGCGCCATTCGTGGCCGGCGTCGGGCGCATGCCGTTTGCGCGCTTCCTCGCGTACACCCTCGCGGGGGGCTTCGCCTGGGTGCTGCTGTTCGTCTGGGGCGGCTACCTGTTCGGCAACATTCCGCTGGTGAAGGAGCACTTCGGAGTGGTCACGCTGCTCATCGTCGCCGTATCGCTGGTGCCGCTGGCCAGCGCCCTGTGGCGCCGCCCCCCCGCGCCCACCGAGTGACCAGGCCGCGCCGCGGCGGGGACCTCAGGCGTGCGCGCCGAGCGCGACGATGGCGCCGATGATCGCGCCGATGATCGCGCCGATCAGCAGCGCGAGGTTCGGAATCGCGGTCAGGATGAACCCGATGTGACGCGCCTGCGGCGCCTTCACGTAGCCCTGGAAATACAGCGCCCGCCCGATGAGGAACACGACTCCGAGCACCGCCGCCACGTGAGCGTTGACGTAGCGCGCGAACAGCAGCACCGCCGGCACGAAGACGACCAGCTGCTCGAGCGTATTCATCTGCACCCGGAAATAGCGCTCGAACACTTCGTTGCCGGTGGTGGCCGGCGCGGGGATGTTATAGCGGGCGCGCGCCCTGGCCACCGCCACCCCGAACAGGAAGAACTCGACCAGGGCGAGGGCAATCACCAGGTGAACGAACGGCATGAAGGCTCCGGCTTTTCAGCCACAATGGCACAATGCGCTCATGAGCGACAAGGAGCGCGGCTACGCACACCGGGTCGACATCCGCGCCGACGCGCAACAGGTGTGGCGAGCCCTCACTGAAACCGAGCAGCTCACCCGCTGGTGCTCACCGGATGCGCAGATACGCGCCCGCAAGGGGGGCCTGTTCCGCGCCAGCGTCGACCGGGTCACCGAGTTCGAGGCGCACATCGAGCTGTTCGAGCCCGGCCGGCGACTGCGGCTGATCTATCTGCCCGCCCCGGCGCTGCCACCCGCCGACACCGTGATGGTCGATGACTTCATGCTCGAGCCGGTGCCCGGCGGAACCATCGTGCGCCTCTTGGGCTCGGGTGTACCGGCGACGCTCGAATGGGATACTCAGTACCGGCGTTTGCGCACCAGCTGGCAGCAGGCCATCGTCCGGCTCAAGGTGCTGCTGGAGCGGCAACCCGGACCGGGCGCGAGCCCATGAGGGGATTTCTGCTGCGCGCGCTGATCAGTGCGATCGGCCTGTGGCTCGCGAGCGTGTGGGTCATGGGGGTGCGGATCCATGGCGTCGGCACGCTGCTCCTCGCGGCGCTCCTCCTCGGCGTCGTGAATGCCATCGTTCGGCCGGTCGCGTTCATCCTGACACTGCCGCTCACGATTCTGACACTCGGCCTGTTTCTCCTGGTGCTGAACGCGGCGATGGTGGCGCTGGTCGCCGCGATCCTGCCGGGCTTTCACCTGGGGAGCTTTCGCGCGGCGCTCTTCACCTGGATCATCGTCTGGCTGACCGGCTGGGCTGCTTCCGCGCTCATCGGGCACCGCGGAATCGAGCGCTTCGCGCGCCGCTGACGAGCGGCCGGATGTCGGGGCACAGGATGTCGGGAATGCGATGTACCGGAGGCTGCGACTACGCAGCCGAGAGCGCGCGCCCCACCCAGCGATAGAGCGCGTAGATCACGAGCACGAAGGCGATGCCGCCGAGCCACTCGGAAGCGGTGGAGAACGAGTCTCCCACCACGCCGATGGGAAATTGGTTGTTGGTGAAGGCCACCAGGGCCGTGAAGATCACCGCGAGCACGCTCTCGCCCACGATCAGACCCGAAGCGAGCAGCACCCCCAGTTGCTTCGTGGCCTCTGGTTTGGCAGTCCTGTCTGCGCCTCTGTCAAACCACCAGCCCACCAGCGCGCCCACGGTGACCATCAGCGTCGACGCCGTGGGAAGGTAGATGCCGAGGCCGACGGCGAGCGGCGGTACACGCATGGAGCGGGTGGTCTTGGAGAGCAGCCAGTCGAGCGTGATGATGGCGGCCCCGATGAGTGCGCCCCAACTCATCAATTGCCATTTCTCCGGGTCGTTTTGGATCACCGCCTGGCCGAGAGCAGAGATGAGGCCCGCCTGGGGCGCGGGCAGTGCGTGGGCTGACGCGCCGGGGGCGCCCGCAAAACCGTAAGCCTTGTTGACCAGGTCCAGCACTGGCGGGATCACCAGCGCGCTGGCGACTACGCCGATCACCAGCGCCCACTGTTGTTTCGAGGGCGGGGATTCCACCAGCTGGCCGGTTTTCAGATCCTGCAGGTTGTTGTTGGCAATGGCCGCCACGTTGAATACCACGGCAGTGACGAACAGCGAGTAGGCCACGAGCGCCTTGCCCATCTGCGGGGGGAGCGAGGACTTGACGCTCACCACCAGGAACAGCGCCGTGATGGCCACCACCAGGATGCCGATGCCCGAGAGCGGGCTGTTGGAGGCGCCGATCAGCCCCGCCATATAGCCGCACACGGTCGAAACCAGGAAGCCCACGACCACCACGATCACGATGCCGCCGATGGTGAGCAGCAGGGCATGGTCGCCCAGGCCCGCGCTCCTAGCGAAATCCCACAACAGCCAGCAGATCGGCAGGATGCAGAGCAACGACACCAGGCCCACCTGATCCACGGGAATGTCGTGCTCGGTGCGCGCCAGGGTGTCCCCTTTGCCGGCCTTGCGTGCCCGGGAGGAAGCGATGGCGCCTTTCAGGCCACCGATCACCGGCTTCACGAGCTTGATGAGTGTCCAGATGGCGGACACGGCGATGGCACCGGCGCCCACGTAACGGACATAGTGGCTCCAGGTGGCATGCGCGAACTCTCCCGCATCGCCTGCGGACGCGTGCAGAGCGCTGAAGTGCGGCACCCCCCAGCCCCAGCCGATGAGGGCGCCCACGAACATGGCGATGCCGCAGCTGATCCCCACCAGGTGGCCGATGCCGAACAGCGCGCAGGAGAGCTGAAAATCGAAGCCGCTGACCGGCGCCTGTTGGTCGCTGCCCAAGCGGAAGCTGTGAGCCACGTCCCCCAGGAACAGCCGCGTCTGCACCATTACCAGCAACAGGGCGGAGACCAGCGAACCCACCAGCACAGCTTTCAGGCCCTTGCCGCTGGATTCCACCGAATCCGGGTCCGTAACGTCGCCGGATCCGACCTTGATGACCTCGGCGCAGGCGGTGCCCTCGGGATAGGGCAGATCCGAGTCCGTCACCAGCGCGCGGCGCAGGGGGATGGAATACATGACCCCGAGGATGCCGCCTGCGGCGCAGATGGCCACCGACTGCCAATAGGGGAAGCCGCTCCACCACCCGATCATGATGAAGCCGGGCAGCACGAAGATGATGGAGGAGAGCGTGCCGGCGGTGGAAGCCACCGTCTGCACGATGTTGTTCTCCTGGGCGGTGGTGTTGCCGAGCCAGCGCAACAGCGCCATGGAGATCACTACCGCGGGGATGGAGGTGGAGAAAGTGAGCCCGGCCTTCAGCCCGAAGTAGACGTTGGCGGCAGTGAAAACCACGGTGAGCACCACGCCCAGGACAAGTCCGCGCAGCGTCAGCTCGACGCGCGATTCCGTCTTCATACCGCGCAGCGTCAGCCCGACGCTCGATTCCGTCTTCATAGGCTCGACCCCCAGGTGTTGGTGTTATATCCGGCGCTTCAGGTGCGCGCGCCGAGAGCCTCCTCGAGCACGGTGGTCAGCGGCTTGAGGAAGAAGGACTCCTCCGGCATGAGACGCGCGCTGACGCCGTGGCGCTCGAGCGCCCCCGCCACCACCGGACCCACCGCGGCGACCAGGGTCTGCCCGAGCGCCGCGCACACCGTGGCGGCGGGCGCGACCGCGAACAGCCGCTCGACCTGCGGCGTGCTGGTGAAGGCGATCGCGTCCACCTCGCCGGCGCTGAGGCGCGCGATCAGCCCCTGCACCGCGGCAGCGTCGGCGGCGTCCGCATACACATAGGGCGCAACGCACCGCACGGTCGCGCCCGCGCGCTCGAGAAACTCCACCAGCGGGGTGTTCGGCTCGGTGCCGTAGAGCTGCACGCCCACGCGGCGGTCCTTGAGGTCGAGGCCGCCGAGCGCGGCGATGACGCCGGCCGTGGTCGGCGTCGGCGCGGGCAGGTCGGGCTTCAAGCCGAGCTCGCGCAGCGCCCGCGCCGGCTTGGGTCCGCGGGTGATCCTGCGCACCCGGGCGAGCGCTTCGAGAAAGCCCGCCCGCAGCTGCGGCTCGTGCCGCTCGATGCAGGCGAGGATGCGCCGCAGGCCCTCGCCGGTGGTGAGGATCAGGTCATCGCAGGAGCCGCCGGCGAAGGCCCGGGCGAACGCGAGGACGGGCGCCGGATCGGGGGCGTCGCGGATGGCCACCAGCGGGCAGCGCACCACGCTCGCGCCGCGCCGCTCGAGCATCGCGGCGAACACCTCGAGCTCACGCGTTTCCGGCACCGCGATGGTGCGGCCGGCGAGTGGCTGCGGATCCATACCCAGGCATCTTAGCCGCGCCGCGCTCGCGGCGCCCGCTTGCCGCGCCGGGTGTGCTGCCGCGCCGACTGTGCTGCCGCGCCGACTGTGCTGCCGCGCCGGGTGTGCTGCCGGGCCCGGGGGTGCTGCCGCGCCCGGGAGTGCCCGCTCACCGCGCCCCTGCGCCGTCATGGGAAAGGTGCGCGGGCGGTGGCACGCGTTATGCTAGCGATCATGGTCAAGATGCTCGCCGTGCTCGTGGTCCTCATCGCCGCGCTCGCGGGCTACACCTGGGTCACGCTGCACTGGTCATATTCAGACGGCGAGCGCGCCGGCTACGTGCAGAAGCTCTCGCGCAAGGGATGGCTGTGCAAGACCTGGGAGGGAGAGATGGCGATGGTGACCATGCCGGGCACGGTCGCCGAGAAGTTCGCCTTCACGGTGCGCGAGCCTGCGGTTGCCGCCAAGCTCAACGCCAACGTCGGCAAGCGCATGGCGCTGCACTACGAGCAGCACAAGTGGATTCCAACCTCCTGCTTCGGCGACAGCGAGTACTTCGTGACCGATGTGCGGGTGACGGAGTAGCGCGGCCGGATCCCGCCACCGCCGGCTGAGCGCACGTCCCTGTGCGCGCACAGTTGCGGAACTACTGCCTGTCGAACACCAGCGTCTCGTCGCCCTCGGCGCCGCTCAGCTTCGCACCCGTGTTGTGTACGGTCAGCGTCTTGCCGTCGGCCGATACGACACGGTGAACGTGGCCAACAACCTTGCCGGCCTTCTTGAGAACAAAGTCCCAGGTGTTTGCATCGATCTTCTTCGCGACCGTCGCGTCCGAGGTTCCTCCCGGGGCCTGCTTTTCCTCCTTGCCGTCGCGGTATTGTGCGTGGTTGGACTTCTCCTTGCCGTCTGCGCCTGTCAGCTTCTGATCCAGGGTGTACAGCCCGTTGGCTTCCGTGTAGACCCGGGTCCCCCCGGTCAGGGCCTTGTCCGCGAACTTCGATTTCGCGACGTTGAGCGTCCAGCTCCCGACGATCGGATCTGCAGCGAAGGCAGGTG
>Ga0209472_1000659_pt1 | contig 20204 bp, 20 predicted proteins | sample GraSoiAngelo_130_FD_185887 | JGI IMG/M metagenome (GOLD analysis project Ga0209472, IMG submission 185887) | Grasslands soil microbial communities from the Angelo Coastal Reserve, California, USA - 14_0929_02_20cm (SPAdes) (version 2) | ecosystem: Environmental > Terrestrial > Soil > Grasslands ...
AGTCGAGGCTGCTGCATCACAAGCCGGTGGTGGCGAATCACCTGAACATCCCCAAGCCGCAGGCCGGCCAGCCGGTGCTGCTCAGCTTCGATGAGGTCACGACGATGTTCCACGAGTTCGGTCACGCCCTGCACGGCATGCTCTCCAGGGTGCGTTACCCGAAGCTCGCCGGCACGGCGGTGCCGCGCGACTTCGTCGAGTATCCCTCGCAGTACAACGAGATGTGGGCGCGCGAGCCGAGCGTGGTCGCGCATTACGCGCGCCACTACCAGAGCGGGGAGCCGATGCAGCCCGAGCTGCTCGAGAAGGTGCTGGCGGCGCAGAAGTTCAACCAGGGCTACGCCACTACCGAATACCTCGCGGCGGCGCTGCTCGACCAGGCCTGGCACCAGATCAGCGCCGCCCAGGCGCCCAGCCCCGCCGAGGTGCCCGCGTTCGAGCAGGCCGCGCTCAGGGACAGCGGCCTGGACTACTCCCCGGTGCCGCCGCGCTATCACTCGACGTACTTCTCGCACATTTTCGAGAGCGGCTATTCGGCCGGCTACTACGCCTACCTGTGGAGCGAGGTGTTGGCGCGTGACACCGGCCAGTGGTTCCACACCCACGGGGGACTGACGCGCGCCAACGGCGATTACCTGCGCACGCAGGTGCTGTCGCGCGGCCGCAGCGAGGACCCGCAGGTGCTGTTTCGCAACTTCTACGGGCGCGCGCCCGAGATCGCACCGTTGCTCGAGTATCGCGGCCTCGCGGGCGGTTCCTAGCCCGCGCCCGGCGCGTCGCGCCGCGCGCGGTCAAGGCCGGCGATGAGCCGCGCAAAAGCCTCGAGCAGGGGCAGCGTGAGCCCGAGCTCGCGGGCCTTGGCGCTCGCGTAGCCGAGGGTCTCGTTCACTTCCAGCGGACGGCCCGCCTCCAGGTCCTGGAGCGAGGACAGGCGGTGGCCGGGCGCATTGGTCCGAAATTCGCGCCCGGCCTTCATGATGGCCGCGACCGCCTGCGTCTCGGAGCCGGCGCACAGGCTCGCCACCGGCAGGACCGAGCGGTCACTCAGGCCGATGCCGAGCGTGCGCGCCAGCACTCCCATCTCGCGCACCAGGCGTGCCAGCACCAGGGCGCAGTCCGGGTCCAGCAGATACTTCCAGGTGAGCGCACGCGTGGTCACCGACAAGGCCATGAGTCCGGCCCAGGCACAGAACTTCGACCACTCGAGTGTCAGGATCTCGGGGGTCGCGGCGGCGCGCACGCCTGAAGTCTCGAGCGTGCGGGCCAGGCGTTGCGCGCGCGCACTGTCGCCGCCGCTCAGCTCGCCCACCAGTATGCTCACGTTGCGCGTGAACAGCACGGCACCATCGGGCAGCAGCTCCCCGCTGGTGTCGGCGAGCGCGCCCAGCACGCGCTCCTTGCCGAACGCCTGCGCCAGCAACTCGTTCTTCAGCGGCCCGTTCTGAATCGACAGCGTGACCCCGAAGTCCGCGTGCCGCAGCGCGGCGAGCGCCGCGGCGGTCGCGGGCGTTTTCATGGCGACGATCAGCGTCCCGGCGCTCTTGAGGGCCGCGGGCTCGCGCAGCGTGGTCACCGGGGTGCTGAAGGCCACCAGCCCCTTGATGGTGAGCCCGTGTCGCTCGAGCTGTTGCGCGCGCTCGCCGCGCGCCAGCATCACGACCGAATGACCGGCGCGCGCCAGGTGGCCCCCGAGGATCGAGCCCATGGCACCGGCGCCGAGAACGGCGAAGTCGAAATCGGGCATGGGTGAGCGCTACAGCGCCTCGGCGATGTCCAGCATGAGCCCGCTGTCCTGGGGTTTGGTCTCCGGCGGGTAGCGCTTCAGTACCCGCCCGTCGCGGCCGATGAGGAATTTCTCGAAGTTCCAGCTGATGTCGCCGGCGATGCCCCGGTCCTCGGAGGTGAGGAAGCGGTAGAGCGGATGGCGGTTGGGGCCGTTCACCTCGAGTTTCGCGCTCAGCGGGAAGCTCACGTCGTAGTTGCTGCGGCAGAAGGCGGCGATTTGCGCTTCGCTGCCCGGTTCCTGCGCGGCGAACTGGTTGCATGGGAAACCCACCACGGTGAAGTTCTCCTCCCGCAGCTCACGCTGCAGCTGCTCGAGCCCGGCATACTGGGGCGTCAGGCCGCAGCGACTGGCGACATTCACCGCCAGAGTTACCTTGCCACGCAGCCTTCCCAACAGGTCCTCGCTGCCGTCTATCGCACGTACCGCAATGTCGTAAAAGCCGCTCATGATGTGTGCTCTGTGCTGATCCGCGTGTATGTACGATACACCCGCGCATCGCTTAACATCGGCGCGCACGCCTTCGCGGAGATCCTCATGGCCTCTGAACTCAGCAGCGCTGATACCACCAGGGTGGTCGCCACCCTCAACCGCATCCTCGAGCTCGAGCTCGCCGGACTGGTGCGCTACCTGCACTACAGTTTCATGATCTTCGGCCACAACCGCATCCCGATCGTCGCGTGGCTGCGCGCTCAGGCCGACGAGTCCCAGGCGCACGCGGTCACAGCCGGCGAGCACATCACCAATCTCGCCGGTCACCCGTCCCTGAAGATCGGCCCGCTGCTGGAGACGCACAAGCACAACGTCGATGAGATCCTGCGCGAGGCGCTCACGCACGAGGAGGAAGGACTCGCCGAGTACCGCAAGCTCCTGGCGGCGGTGGCCGACCGCAACGTCATGCTCGAAGAATACGCGCGCGCGCAGATTGCCGCCGAGGAGGCTCATATCGCCGACATCGGCAAGATGCTGCGCAAGCCCGGTTCCATCAGCTGACTCAGGACCCGCCTCTCCCGAAGGGGTGAGGCATGGGTGCCCACAAGGAGCGGCCGTCCCTTGAAATACGGGTCACGCGCCAGCATTGAGTGTGCCGGCTCACTCACGCGCAACAACGGATGTGTAGACTGCGCGCCCGACAGACTCGAGAGGACCTTGCATTCATGGAATTGATCGTGTCATCGATGATCGCCGCACTGCTGCTGCTGGTGGGCCACCTGGGCGTGCTGGTGCACAAGCGGTTCGTGCGCGCCAGGTAAGTCCGCGCCGCGACCCCGGCGGCCACCGCCGGCAGCACCGAGAGTGACGAGGCGCTTCAGCACGCCCGCCCGTGAGGTGCCGCCTTACGGTGTCGGCGCGGCGGCCAATGCGGGCGGCTCCGCGCTCGCCACCGGAATGTCCTCGACCGAGTAGCCGGCGTCGATCCACGCCGCCAGTCCGCCATGCAGCGGCCGCACGCGGTTGAAGCCGTTGTTCATGAGGAGCCTCGCCGCCTGCGCGGCGGAGGCTTCATTCGGGCAGGTGCAGTAGAGGATGATCTCGCGGTCGCGCGCGAACCCGCCCATCCGGCGCTCGACCTCCTGCACCGGCACGTGCAGGGCACCGGGGATGCGGCGCAATTCGAGCGCCTGGGCGGTCGGCGAGCGCACGTCCACGACCACGGGCGCAGGGCCGCGACTCATCTGCTCATGCAGTTCCCCGACGCTGATGCGCGCCATGCGCAGCGCGCGGAAGAACCGGCGGCGCTCCCACCACTTGAACAGGATGTACGCGCCGAGCAGCACCAGAATCATGGCGATCGCCGCGCCGCCTATGCCGGCCGCCTGCGGCAGCAACTGCTCGATCTGCGACTTGAGCAGCACGCCAGCGAGCAGCGCCGCGCCCACCCACAACGCCCCACCGAGCGTGCTGAAGGCGGAGAAGCGCGCGAAGCGCATGCCGACGGCGCCGGCGAGCGGCGGCGCCATCATCGCCAGGCCGGGGACGAACTTGGCGAAGATCAGGGCCTTCGCGCCCCAGCGCTCGAAGCTCGTCTGGGTCTGACTCACGCACGAGTCCGGGGTGAGGGAAATGCGGCACAGCAGATTCATGACGCGCCCGCCGTAGATCCGGCCCGCGAGGTACCAGGCGGTGTCGGAGAGCACGCAGGCCGCAACCGCGAGCCCGTACAGGGGTGCCGCGGGTAGTCTGTGATCGGCGGCCAGGGCGCCCGCGACCACGAGCGTCGGGACCGCGGGCACGGGCACTCCCAGCTGTTCGAGCAGCACGTTGAGAAACACCACGCCCAGGCTGAAGGGACTGGCCACCGCCGCATCTTGCCCGGCGCATGCTCGCCGGACAAGACAACATCGCGGGCGAGGAACCCGCGCCGGCGGCTCAACCCGGGTACTTGGCGAAGATCGCAGCCACCGCCGCGTCGATCCTCTTCTCGGCTTCCACACCGGTCACGCCGTAGAGACTCTGCTCCACGGACGCATGCCACAGAGGCTGACGGCTCTTCGCGTCGTACAGATCCACCGCAATGATGCCTTCGCGGTAGACGTAGGGATCCCAGCCCCAGCCCCAACCCCAGCCGTAGGGATAGGCGTCTTCCGCGACGCTGTTCGAGCCGATGCCGTAGCCCACCAGGCAGTCGGCGTCGGCGGCCTTCGGCTGAATTCCACCCGACCCCAGATGTGCGGCAATGGCACTGCGCAAGCGGTTCTCATTCAGCGGATTCGCGATGCTGTTGCGCAGCGGACTGTTGCCGTGGAACGCACCCGCCCACGCGAAGGTGCGGCAGTGCACGGTGCCGATCAGGGCGTGGTTGACGTCGGACCTCACGTACAGGGAGGCGCACGACGTCAGCAGGGCGACGCCGGGAACGATGATACAGGCGCGGACCAGATGCTTGACCATGAGCGTAACCTCAAGCGAGCGGATCTTGAGCCTAACGGCTGTCGCCCGCCATGCCAGGCAACGCAGGGACGCGCGTCCGGTTGACGGGAACGGGTCGCCGGTGACCAGCGCGGCGGTAGACGATGCGGAAGGCCTGGCCGGAGGGCGCGGCTGCAGCTGATAGACTTGGATCACGCAAGGAGTGGCGTCATGAGTCAGCTCTCAGCGCTCGCGAGCGCACCGCATTGGTGCATGCCGGCGGGGATGAAATATCTGGGTCCGCATCAGGCGAGCGCGCCGATGGATATCACCCTGGTGTTGCGTCGTCGCCCGGGCAATGCTCCCGACGCCGCATCCTGGCCGCGGGCACCGCGCTGGCAACGCGGTGAATTCGGCCAGCATTGTGGCGCCGAGCCGGCGGACCTCGAGAGCCTGCGCCGCTTCGCCGGCCGGCACGGACTTAGCGAGATCGGCGCCGAAGCGCATCGCCGTGTGCTGCATCTGCGTGCTGCACCGCAGGCGTTGGAGCGCGCGTTCGGCGTGACGCTCGGCAAGTACCAGCTCAGCGATGGACGCGGACCGTTCGTCGGCTGCAGCCACGCACCGGCCCTGCCGCCGGAGGCGATCGCCGTGCTGGGCCTGGATCGGCGACCGGTGGCGCGCGTGCGCTCGCGCAGACCCAGGGCGGCGCCGAGCGTCACTTACACGCCCATCCAGCTTGGGGCGCTCTACAGCTTCCCCGCAGGAACCGACGGCAGCGGCGAGACCGTCGCCATCATCGAACTGGGCGGGGGCTTCACCACGGGCGATCTCGCACAGTACTTCAGGAGTCTTGGGATCGCACGGGCTCCCACGGTCACCGCAGTCGGCGTTGCCGGAGGCGCGAATCAGCCCGGCGGCGATGCCGACGGTGAAGTGATGCTCGACATCGAGGTGATCGGCGCGCTCGCGCCCGGCGCGAACATCGTAGTGTACTTTGCGCCTAACACCGACCAGGGGTTCTACGAGGCCATATCGCAGGCGGCACACGATGCGGCGCGCAAACCCTCCGTGATCTCGATCAGCTGGGGCGGTCCGGAGGACAGCTGGACCGGACCGGCGCGCGATGCGATGCAGACCGCGCTCGAGGATGCGGCCGCGCTCGGCGTCACGGTGACGGTCGCCGCCGGCGACAGCGGTTCGGGTGACGGCGAGAGCGATGGCCAGCCGCACGTCGACTTTCCCGCCTCGAGCCCGTATGCACTGGCGTGTGGCGGCACCAGGCTCACCGCGAGCGGGGCCTCGATCGCGAGCGAGGTCGTGTGGAACGAAACGAGCGCCAATGAAGGGGCCACCGGCGGGGGCGTCAGCACCGTGTTCCCACTGCCCGACTGGCAACAGGGTATCGCGCTACCCAAGGCGCCCAACGGCATCGCAGGGCGCGGCGTTCCGGACGTGGCCGGCAATGCCGACCCGCTCACCGGCTACCAGGTGCTCGTGGACGGCGTGTCGGAGGTGATCGGCGGCACCAGCGCGGTGGCGCCGCTATGGGCGGCTCTGATCGCCCGCTGCAACCAGAGACTCGGCAGGCCGCTCGGGGATGTCCACGCCGCGCTCTACCAGATCGGAACCAGGGCCTTCCGCGACATCACCCAAGGCAACAACGGCGCCTACCAGGCGGCGATCGGCTGGGATCCATGCACGGGATTCGGCACGCCGAACGGCGAGGCCCTGCTCGCGGCCCTGGCGGCGCTGAAGGCCTGATCGCAGATTGCTACCGGGGTTAATGACCGCCGTTCATTCGGCTTCCAGTTCAGCTCTGCCATGGCGCCTGCGGCGTTGGAACAGCGCATAGGTCCCGATTCCTATCCAGATCACGTTCAGGGCCGCGGAGGGCAGGGCACCATTCCACCCGCTGTTCACCACAAACCCGAGCGCCCCCAGGATGTTCATGAGGTGGTAGGCCAGGGATTTCGCCTTGAGCCTGCCCGCCGACAGCAGCGCGTACGCTCCAAGAATCAGGAGGGCACCTGCCCACCCGATCACTTCAACAGCCAGTTTCATAGGGTCTCCGCTGGCAACGTGAAGGTGAAATTAGCTCCCTGCCCGACGGCGGCTTCGGCCCAGATTCGGCCCCCGTGACGTTCGACGATGCGCTGTGCGATCGAGAGCCCGACGCCGTATCCCTCGAAGTCCCGGTCGCTGTGCAATCTGTGAAAGATCGTGAACAAACGCTGTGCGTTGCGCATATCGAATCCGGCGCCGTTGTCGCGGATGGTGTAGGTGCATTCGCCCGCTTGCTGTCGTCCATCGACTTCGATCAGAGGATTGGCCACGCGGCGGGTGAATTTGAACGCGTTGGACAGGAGATTGACCAACACTTGCCGCAGGAGCGCGCAGTCCGCCCGGGCATCCGGCAGTGCGCTGACGCGCAGCTCGACGTTACGATGCGGTTCTGCGTCTCGCAATTGGTGGAGAATCTCCCGGACCATGGTGCCGACATTCACCGTCTCCCGCTCGAGCGGCTGCTGGCCCAGGCGCGAGAAGCTCAGCAGCTCGTCCGTGAGACGCAGCAGTTGCTGTCCGCCGCGGTGAATGTTGCCGAGGAACTCCTTTTGCCTGTCGTTCAATGGCCCCGGCTTTTCGCTGACCAGGAATCCGGCAAAGCCGATCATTCCGTTGAGAGGCTGACGCAAGTCGTGCGATACCGAGTATGTGAACGCTTCGAGCTCCTTGTTGGCCCTCTGCAGCTCACGATTGGCCGCCTCGAGCTCGGTCGTGCGATTCGCGAGCCGCTGCAGGAGCGCGGCGTTCTCGAGGCGCAGGCGCCGCACCGCCAGCGCGCGCGACAGCACCGGTATGATCGTCCTGAGGTTGAACGGCTTGAGAATGTAGTCGAGGGCGCCGCTCTTCATGGCCTCGACTGCCGTGTCGACCGTGCCATGGCCGGTCATCAGGAGGCCCACCAGGTCGGGGTCAATCTCCTGTGCCGCGCGCAGCAGCGCGATGCCGTCCATACCCGGCATCATGAGGTCGGTAACCAGGACGTCGAAGGCGGCGGCACGATCGGCCGCCGCGGTGCGCAGGGCGCAGAGCGCTTCCGGGCCGGAACCCGCTCCGCTCGTCGCATAGCCCGCAGCGGCCAAGGTGTGGCACAGGGCGATGACCTGGGCGCTCTCATCATCCACTATCAGGAGCCTGGCGAGCGGCGTGGGATTCATGGAATGTCGCGCATGGACTTCAGCATGACCCGCAGGTTGCGGTGCGCAGGACGCGCAGGGCGTCAGGATCGGGGTCCGGGCTGTCGGTTGGCTCGCGTCGCCTTAGTACGCTGCGGCGACGAAGACATGAGCTGCATCTCCATCCCCATGCGCACGAGCTGCGCGAGCGACCGTGCGGCGGTCTTTTTCATGATACGTGCGCGATAGACCTCGACGGTGCGCTCGCTCAAGCCCAATTCGCTCGCCATGACCTTGTTGGAATGCCCCGCGATGAGCAACGCGAGCACGTCGCGCTCGCGCGCAGTGAGCGCGTCGAACCGTTTGGTCATCTGATCGCGCTGGTGCAGTATGGTGCGATTGCCGGCGTCGTAATCGAGAGCGTTGCGTACGCGGGCCAGCAGTATCTCGTGGGACACCGGCTTCTGAAGGAAGTCAAACGCGCCGTGCAACATGGCGTCTACGGCCGTCGGAACCCCGGCATGACTGCTGATGAAGATCAGCGGGATGATCGCGCCCCGCAGATTGAGCTCATGTTGCAGCTCCGGACCCGTCATTCCGGGCATCTCGACATCGAGCAGCAGGCAGCCGGGTTGGTCGGGATCGTACATATCGAGAAAGGCCGATGCCGACTCGACCCGGCAACAGGGCACATTCGCCGTCGATAACACTGCGTCGAAGTAACTGCGTGTCACCTCGTCGTCGTCGACGATGTACACGATCGGCCCCCGGTCGCTCATGGAACCCCCTCGGCGACAGGAATAGCACTCATATAAGGAGAGTACCTGCGTGTGCAGATCGCACTTCCATACCCAGGAGCCTCGGCTCGTTTGTCCGGGCGACGATAATGCCTCCGGGCATCTTGAAAAGCACGGATCGAGATGCAATGGGTGCTGTGCACGAACGCCTTCAAGCGCGTCCGCGAAGCTGCCTCAGGCGGCATGCCATCCCTCCAAATACGTACCTCGCAGACCCCTGAATTCGCAGGCGCGATACCTCGACAGAGGGCTGTCCGCACAGTCCGCCGCGCCTAGAGTCACTGCCTCCCGACGGGACCGCATGGTGACCTATGGGATTCTTCCTACTCGATATCGGAGCTCCGATTGCTCTGCTGCTGGTTTACCTCGCCGTGGTCGTGTGGAGCGACGTCGCCCGCTCCTTATAGCGTTGCGGGCGCCCGGTAAGGGTCGCGGCCCTGCGCCGCCGTTAACCTGTGGCGGAAAGGCCGCAGTACCCTGATGCCGCGATCCCTGGCGCAACGCCTGGTGACATAAGATGCCCGCTACCGGTTGTGACGTAATACGTAGACAGCCGAACCCTCGTACGGCACCCTGACCGCAGTTTCAGCAAAGGCACACCTTTCGAAAGAAAGGGCCGCAAAGCCACCGGTCTAAAGGGTTTTCCCATGACAGCGGGGTTGCCATCTTGGATGTCATCCGTTCATCGCGGCGATCGCCCGCACCGAATCTGAGCTTCCGCACCTGACGGCCTGAATCCGCCGTCTTCACGCGTTCGCGCAAACCCAAGCGAGCATTCACATGTTCATGACGAGTCTATTGACGATTACGCCCTGGCCGGTGCTGTCGGCAGCGATCCTGCTGGTGCTGCTGATAGCCGCGTTGTACCTCGCGCGGCACACCGCTCACCAGGCGATCCACGCGGTCACGAGCGCGCTGGCACGCGGGTTTCGCCTGGCCTCGCATTCGGTCGCGCATGCTGAGGAGCGCCTCGCCGCACGCAATCGCGAGGTGCTGCTCGCTGCGGGACGCGACGCCAAGGAGCGCATGGTGGAACGCGAGTTTGCGCGCATTGCGGATACCACGCGCAAGGATCTGTCGAGCTATCCGGACATGCACCGCCGCCTGAGTGAGGCGATCATCCGCATCGAGGAGGATCAGGAGAAAGCCGTGGAGGTGCCGCCCGAGGCGCCGGGTTGGGCGAAGGCGGTCGAAGTCATCGCCAAGCTCGATGCGCGCAATGCCGGCGCCGAGATCCTCGCAGACATTCACAAATCGATGGTCAAGGCGCACGCCGAAGCCATGGTCGACTACCGCAAGGCGAGCGGCGAGCGCCATGGGCTGCTGCGAAAAATGATGCCCGACTGGCGTCTGATCCAGGAGACCCTTGGCCGCGTGAACAAGAGCGTGGCGAGCGTCATCGAGCGCTCGCTGGTCATCGACCGCCACATGCAGGACTACGAGACGATCGTGCACGGAGAGGACCGCGCGCTGTCGGTGCTGTCGTCCTCATCGCTCGTGCACTTTTTCGTCTCAATGCTGGTGCTCGGGGTGGCGACCGCCGGAGCCGCGGTCAACTTCACGCTGATCGCGCGGCCGATGGCGGAGATGGTCGGCGGTACGAACTTCATCGGCGTGTTCCGCACGGCCGATATCGCAGCGCTCGTCATCATCATGGTCGAGATCTCCATGGGTCTGTTTCTCATGGAGTCGTTGCGCATCACACGTCTGTTTCCCGTGATCGGCGCTCTGTCGGACAAAATGCGCGTGCGCATGATCGGGATTACGTTCGCGATCCTGCTGCTGATGGCGAGTATCGAAGCGGGCCTCGCGTACATGCGCGAAGTACTGTTGCAGGACGAGCTGGCGACCAACGCGCTGCTCCGCAGCGACAGTACGGGAGCGCTCGTAAACGCGCATCTGTGGATCACCACGATGGCGCAGATGGGCATGGGCTTCATCCTGCCATTTGCGCTTGTGTTTGCCGCCATCCCGCTCGAGACGTTCGTGCACTCGCTGCGCACCGTCCTGGGCCTCATGGGTATCGGGGTGCTGCGGGCGCTCGCGCTCATCCTGCGCGTTCTCGGTAACGGCTTGCGCCATCTCGGCACGCTGGCGGAGCGGATCTACGACCTGCCGCTGTTCGTGCCACTGTGGATCGAGGCGCGGTTGGCGGCTGCGCATGCGCTGCCACCGGCCATCGAGGACGAATCGCTGCAGGAGGTGCGGCCATGAACTGGCGGCTCTTCGTGGGCGCGGCACTGCTGCTCAGCGCCTGCTCGTCCACGGTGCCGCACAACACGGGCGTGTACCTGCTGGTCGACACCTCGGGTTCGTACAACCGGCAGGTGAGCAAGGCAGAGCAGATCATCCTGTTCGCGCTCTCGCGGTTACAGCCGCTGGATTCCTTCGCCGTTGCGCGGATTGACACGGCGAGCTTCTCGGAGAAGAACATCATCGCGAAGGCGACGTTCGACGACCGCCCCAGTACCGCAAATCAGCAGAAGCGAGCGTTCGCCAGCCGCGTCCAGAAGTTCGTCGATGAGTCGAAGGCCGCGTCGTATACCGACATCACGGGCGGCCTGCTGCAGGCGATCGAGTTTCTCAACGAGAAGAAGCCCGGCCGCAAGGAGATTCTGATCTTCTCCGACATGAAGGAAGAGCTGGACAAGGGTTACGTGCGCAACATGCCGCTTGATTTCAAGGGTTTCGAGGTTGTGGCGCTCAACGTGACGAAGCTGCGTTCCGACAATTTCGATCCGCGCGAATACCTCTCACGCCTCGAAGCCTGGCGCGTCAAGGTCGAGAAGGGCGGCGGCCGCTGGCGCGTCGTCAACGACCTCGACCGACTGGACGGGCTGCTCTAGCGAGGGCCGGACGACGGCGGTCTTTGGCGAAGCCCCGCCGGGCGGACGGCGGGTCTCCGTTCCCCGTACCGATCCCGGTGAGGCAGGCGCTGTGGCGCGGGCAGTTGCCCGGGGCGCAATCTGGCGGGGGTTCCCGGGAGAGATCCGATGGCCAAGGGCCGGGAAAGCGACATGCCGCCCCCCGAGCTGTGGGAGGGATTCTTTGAGCCCGATGGCATCCTGGAGGCGCTCGGATGTGGCGTTTCGCCCGGTGATGTCGTCGAGTTTGGCTGCGGATACGGCACATTCACCATTGCGGCGGCGCGCCGGGTCTCCGGCACCGTCTACGCGTCGGACATCGATCCGACCATGGTGCGTGCGACGATCGATCGTCTGGTACGAGCAGGAGTCCGCAGCGTCGTGGTGGAAACACGGGACTTCGTAGCGGATGGCTGCGGGCGACCCGATGCTTCAGCGACCTTCGTCATGCTGTTCAACATTCTGCACATCGAAGATCCGATCGGTTTGCTCCGCGAAGCCCATCGGGTCGTGCGCGTCGGCGGCGTTGTCGGCGTGATTCATTGGCGCCATGACATCGAAACACCGCGCGGGCCTTCGCTTGAAATCCGCCCGCGACCGGCGCAGTGCCGCGCGTGGGCCGAGAAGGCGGGACTGCGCTGGCTGAGCTCACCGGAGCTGCCCAATTCTCCCTGGCATTGGGGAATGAAGTTGGGGCGTTGAGCTGAAATACGCTTGTCATAGAAGCGATGCTCGCCGAGAAAGAAGCCGTGATCGGAGCTCCACACGATGACCGTATCGTCCAGGATCGCCTGCTTCTGCAGGACTCCCCGCAGCCAGGCGATTGCCTTGCGCGTGAGAAGATCGTCCACGTACTCCTCGGCGGCGGCAGGCGGCTCAGTGATGGTCGGCCTGACGGCATCTGCGTTCGTCAGCCTCGGTGTTCGGGTCCAATGCCGCCCGAACGGCCCGCGTCCAGATCCGGTAACCCGCTGCTGTCATGTGTAGCCCGTCGGGCTCGAAGATATCCTTGGGATTGCCGTTTTCGAGCATCGGGGAGACCACGTCGATGTAATGTAGATCGGAACGCGTGCCGGCGCGCGCTCGTATCGCACCGTTGACCTGGCTTTGAAGAGGAAATTGCGCAAGCCGCAACTTCGAAGGCTTCAGCGAGATGAAATAGACCGGTGTCCTGCCGAGCACCTGTGTCTTACGCGCCATGAAGGCGTCGAAATCGGCGACGACTCTGGCCACCGACTTTCCCGCGTCTATGTCGTTCTCGCCCGCGTAAAAGACAATGGCGCGCGGTCGATAGGGAGCGACGATCTCGTCGAACCAGCGGTTCACATACTCGACGTGCGAGCCGCCGAAGCCGCGGTCGATCACCGGCATCGGCGCCATGTCGGCTGCGAGACTGCCCCTCCATTTGACCATGCTCGACGAGCCGACGAAAAGCACCTGACAGGCTGCAGGTGGCGAGGCCCGATCGGCTTCCAAAAACCGGTCAATTTCCGCTCCGAGCGCCCGCTCCAGGGCAGGATCTGCCGCTGGCTGTGTCTGGGCTCCAGCGCCGGAGGCAAACAGAGCCAGCGCGAAGGCGCACCAGACAACGCGCCGAAGCGCGCTGGAGTGGGTAGAGGTCATGAGCAATCTCGTATCATATCGTCGACTCGGCGAGCACCCGCCAGCAGGGCGGTCCGGCTGCCGTCCGGCACGCTATCGGCTGCCCGCACGTGCCGTCAATTCCCGTGAACCAGCGGCGTCAGTTTGACTTCGTCGAAGACCCGGAGGCCCATTCCGGGGCCGGAATGAGGATCACTCTGAAAGTGCAACCGGCTCATCCAGACTCATCTGTGCGTCCTGCGGCACCGCCCCTCGGAGCCATTGGTGGCACAATGCACATCGCGATGCACAAAGGCTCGGCGCGCAGACAGCAGATCGAGTGAGCGGTATTGCGGGTGCCTGTGACCGTCTTCACGATAGGCCATTCAACGCGCACGATCGCCGAATTCGTGGCCTTGCTTGCGCAGGTGGCGGTCGAGTCGGTTGTTGATGTGCGTTCGATTCCGCGCTCGCGGACGAATCCTCAGTTCAACGCGGATATCCTACCCGGATCGCTCGCCGAAGCCGGGATGACGTACCGGCATCTGCGTACGCTTGGCGGCCGGCGCCAGCGCAGCCAAGACCAGACGCCATCGCCGAACACGCTCTGGCGGAACGAGTCTTTCCGCAATTACGCAGATTACGCCGCAAGCGAAGCCTTCCGTGCTGGACTCGACGAGCTGGAAGCTCTGGCGCGGCGTCAGTGTTGTGCCGTGATGTGTGCCGAAGTCCTGTGGTGGCGGTGCCACCGCCGCATCATTGCCGACTACCTGTTGGTGGAGGGGATCTCGGTGGCGCATATCATGGGACACAACCAGGTGCTGCCCGCCACGCTCACGCCAGGCGCGCGCTTGTTGCCCGGTGGGTCGCTCGTGTATGCGATCGTGCAGGAGTAGCCGGCTGAGCGAGCGTTCAGCGCGACGGCTACTTCCTCCCGTTGCCAACCAAGGCGGCGGTCACGCCGAGGCCGATGAAAACGCCGCCGGTGACGTAACGTTCCGAGCGCAAGGAGTGACCTTTGCGCTTGATCCATCGCCCAGCCGTGCCGGCGGCTAACGCATAGAGGCCATCGCTCGTCATGCCCATCAATGCGAACAGCAGACCGAGGAAGGCGATTTGGAACGCCACCGCGCCGCGCGAGGGATCGACGAATTGCGGCAGGAACGCCAGGAAAAACAGCGCCGTCTTCGGATTCAGCAGATTGACCACGAAACCGTCGCGATAGAGCCGCCCCAGGCTACGCCGCGGCAGTTCCAACTGCGCGGCCGGCGTGTCAGACCGGCTGAGTATCCGCCGCGCCCCGATATAGATCAGATAGCCGGCGCCCGCATATTTGACGACCGCGAAGGCGAGCGCTGAGGAAGCCAGCAGCGCCGACAGCCCTAGCGCCGCTGCCAGCACATGGACGAGTGTTCCCGTTGTGATACCGCAAACCGAGGCCAGCCCGGCGATGCGGCCTTGCTCAACGCTGCGCGCGACGATGTAGAGGACGGCCGGACCCGGCGTCAGCAGCAGCAGGATCGCCGCCACAGCAAATACGCCGATCGACGCAGCGTTTGGAATGACGATGTCCATGCAGCGAAGCTCCCTTCGGTATGAATGCCGCAGTACCTTAGCCGTTGCAGGACAAACCTGCCAGCGGGATCGAAGAGTTACTGCCGCAGGATGGTCTGCCTATAGCGTCGTTGACGCACGGGCGATAGGTGGTTGCGCGGCGGGAGAGTGGTGGTCGAGGATGCGCACCTTGGCTGTCTCGTACTCTCCTGCAGACAGCACCCCGATTTCCTTGAGGCGGAGATGCTCGCGCATTTCGTCGCGGAGGTGCTCGGCTTTCGTGCGTCGGCGCGCCGCCGACGCGAGCCGAATGTGCGCCGCAAGCTTTTTCATGAAACCCCGAAGAACGTAGAAGGTTCCAAGGCCACCGGTGCATTCCAGCAATCTCGCTGCCCCGTGGGTACTGAACAGACTCACCGTCTCAGTCGTCCTGTATACGGCCACCAGCGTGGCGAATGCCCACACCACTATGAGGGTGACACACACCGGAAGCCAATCGGCCTGCCACGAACGGGTCGCTGAGGAGTCGATCCGCGAAGCGATCCCTGGCGCCAGAGCTATTAATAATGACACGGTGATCCATCGCCATGCGATGTGCCTCAACCGCCGTGGCGCATCGACGAACCGCAGATCGAGAACGTACTCGATCAGGATGGAGCGTGAGTGCGAGCGTACGGAAAGATAGTAGTAGTCGATGATCTCAAGCTGCAGAATGCGTCTGCGAAGCCGGCTGCGGAACTCGATTCGCGCGTGGACCGTCCGCGCGTCCCGAGGGTCCGGCACTTGCCGGAAGTCCGACTCGAGCAGGATGTGTTCGGTCGTTGGCATCCGAGCGACGCTCGCGTACATCTTTCTTGCTGATCTAATCACGCAGCGTGGCTGACTTCTGAGAACTGCGTCCCGCAGCAAGACCAGTGTCCTCATCAAGACATGATCCTCAGCATTCTGGCGCCGCGATACTCCACCCGGCGCCAGAAATGGACACGGAACGCTTCGCAGTTATGCCCCGGCGGCTCGTGGAGCCTCACCAAGCCGCCCACGAGTACCGGGTGGCACAGCGAGGAGCGCGACGGCAAGGCGATCGACCGCGAGCTTCAGGGCTGGCTGAGCGGCGCTCGGCGCGCGCAGGGTCGGCGGATCTTGTGTTGCGTGACCTGCTTGACATCATGATGCTGTATAACTAACATCATGATGTGCGAACCACACTGACGCTTGAAGACGACGTCGCTGCGCGGCTGAGAGCCGAGGCACGGCGAACGGGCCGGCCTTTCAAGACGCTGGTCAACGAGGCTTTGCGGGCTGGTCTTGCGCAAAAGCGTCTGTCGCGGCCGAAGCAACAATTCATGGTCGAATCACACAATTTCGGGGGATTGCACCCTGGGCTCTCGCTCGACAACATTGGTGAGCTGCTCGAACGGATCGAGGGGCCAGACAATCGGTGATCGTCGTCGACGCGAATGTCTTGCTCTATGCGTACGACTCGAGTTCGTCCGCTCACGAACGTTGTCGGCACTGGCTCACTGAGGCATTCAACGGCGGAGAGCAGATCGGTCTGCCTTGGCAGACGCTGCTCGCCTTTGTGCGCATCGCCACTAACTCCCGCGCCTTTCGCGTGCCGCTGTCCGGCGAGCGCGCCTGCGTCATCGTGTCGCAATGGCTGACGCTGCCGCACGTAGTGGTCGTTGCGCCAGGCGAGTCCTTCTGGTCGATCTTTGTGGAGCAGGTGAAGCGGGCGCAAGTGCCCGGACCGTTGGTGACCGATGCGGCGCTGGCCGCACTTGCCATCGAGTCCGGCGCAACGCTCTGTTCGACGGACCGGGATTTCCTGCGATTCGAGGGACTGAAATTGGTCGACCCGACGCGTTGCTGACCAAGCCGTGGATGGCTTCGAAAGCCTTAAGAACAATCGCTCCCTTACTCCGCATCTCATCGTCATGGATATGTCCATGCCTTGCATGACTGGAATCGAGCCGCGTGCGAGCATCGGGCGTGTCGCCGCTGCCCAGGCGTCCTGCTTTAGACGACATAATTTCAACGCCTTTTGTGGTATAAGCGAAATTGGCCTGCCGAAGGGTTCTTTGATGGTGATTGACTCGAACAATCCCCCCTCCCGGCAATCGAAGAGCCAAAATCATCCTCGGACGCGCGAGCAAAGTGGCAGCCGGCGCACGCGGCCCTCTTCGTCCAATCGCAAGGCGACTGACACGCAAGACAGCGCGGGCGCGAGTGGCAAAACCGATTCCTTTGCAATGAAGCAGCTGAATGAGCGCCTCCAGAAATCCAAAGAGTTCATGGAGGACATTGTTGACACGATTCGCGAACCGCTCGTCGTTCTGACGGAAGATTTGAAGGTGCGGTATGTCAACGTTTCGTTCTTGAAGACCTTTTCCGTGAACCGCTGGGAAACGGAAGGAAAGATGCTTTACGACCTGGGCAACCACCAGTGGGACATACCGAAGCTGCGAACGGCCTTGCAGGAAGTGGTCTCGAAAGATGCTCCGTTTTCCGACTTTGAGGTCGAACATGAACTCCCCCGATTGGGGATGAAAACGATGTTGCTCAACGCGCGGCGAATTACCGATATCCACGGCGATCGGCCGATGATTCTCCTGGCCGTCGAAGACATCACCGAACGCAAGCGCGAGATCAAAGACCTACGAGTGCTTTGCAACGCCCTCCCGCAGCTAGTGTGGATAGCAGACCCCACAGGAGCGAGGTTTTGGTACAACCAGCGCTGGTACGAGTATACGGGTACGACGCTTGAGCAAATGCTAGGCTGGGGATGGCGATCGGTGCATGACCCTGAGAGTCTGCCTGACGTAATGGAGCGCTGGCGCGAGTCCATCGCCACTGGAAAGCCTTTTGAGATGGTGTGTCGTGTGCGCGGCGCAGACGGCGCATTTCGGCCATTCCTGACTCGCGCATTACCTACGTTCGATTCCAATGGCAGAGTGGACCGCTGGTTTGGCACCAACACCGATATCTCCGAGCAACGAAAAGCGGAAGTGGCATTGCAGCAAGCTAACAGCAACCTCGAAACCCGCGTGAAGGAACGCACCGCGGAGCTTGAGAGGCGCACCTCCGAGGTACTGGTTCAATCCGCGCAATTGCAGGAATTGTCCGTGCACTTAATGCACGCGCAAGATGACGAGAGGCGGAGAATCTCACGCGAGTTGCATGACAGTCTCGGCCAGTACCTCGCGCACGCGAAAATGAGTGTCGAGTCGCTGAGGAGGGCTGATGCGCCGGAAGAGGAGAGGCAAAGTTTCTCACGTTTGGTGGACACTCTCGACAAGTGTTTGACGGAAACACGGACCCTCTCCCACCTGCTGTATCCTCCGTTTCTCGATGAGGTTGGATTTTCTTCCGCAGCCAAGTGGTATGTGGAGGGTTTTTCCGAACGAAGCGGGATTCAAGTGAACGTCAACATTCCGCATGAGCTGGAGCGGTTGCCGGATGCGCTGCAGCTTGCGTTGTTCCGCATCCTGCAGGAAAGCCTGACGAACATTCATCGCTACTCTCACAGCCAGTCAGCAGAGATTGAAGTGGAGCTTAGTGCCCACGAGATCAGGCTTCAGGTGAAAGACTACGGGCAAGGCATACCGCCGGAAATACTAGAGCGATTTAAGTCAAGCGGTAGCGGCAGCGGGGTAGGACTTAGGAGCATGCGTGAAAGAATCATCGAGCTAGGCGGACGATTCGACCTTCAATCCGATAAGAATGGCACGCTGATTCGAGCTACCGCTCCCTTGTCCGCCCCGACTGGAACAGCATCTGACAAACAGCGCGCGGAATCCCGACACACGCAAATCAATGAGGCGTTTGAGTTCATCCGAGCGCTCAAACAGTCCTTGTGAGCGTTCAAACCAAGGCTAGGGTTTCAGCCAATTTTGAACCGATAGTCCTTGGTTTCGCGCGCGCGCCAGAGTGGACCCCAACTGGACCCCAGCTGCTGAATCGACTGGACCCCAATACGAGATCGGAACAAAAATCCTGAATGATTTCAATGGTCGGGGTGACAGGGTTTGAACCTGCGACTCCTACGTCCCAGGATGGCACAGCGACGAGCGCGACGCTAAGGCGATCGGCCTCGAGCTGGCGGGGCTGAGCGGCGCTCGCCGGGGCATTGACGTCAGCATGTGCTTAGCCTATGCCTAGATAGGCTGGTTGCGACTGGAGGTGGACGGTGAACGCGCGTCGTCATCGTGCGCGCAAGCGCAGCGCTTCCGTGTCATCGCACAAGACTGCGGCGAGGGCGGTTCACCCTGCTGCGCCGCGACGTGCGGCGATCTTCCGCAACGGTCGCAATCAAGCCGTACGGCTGCCGCAAGACCTTGCCTTTCCGCAGGACGTGAAGGAAGTGCAGGTGAGCCGCCGGGGCGATGCCATCGTGCTCTCGCCGGTGAGACGCGATTGGGCTTCCTTTTTCGAGCTCGACACGGCGGTCCCGGACGACTTCCTTGCGCCGCGCGGGGACTCACCACCGCAGTCACGCGAGCCGCTCTAAGACCCGGACGTCGCCGCAGGGGCCCGCGCCACGGCACTTCTCATGCTCGATACGGATATCTCGAGCTACGTCATTCGCCGCAGGCCCGCTTCAGTAGCCGAGCGCTTCGGGCATTACGCTTCGGAGCTATGTGTCTCGGTCGTCACAGCGGCGGAGCTGCACTTCGGGGCGGAAAAGGCCGCGCGCGCCTGGCAATCCTCGACTGGACGGATGCGGTGACTTTCCACGACGCGCGCATCCGCGCGGCGCTCGAGCGCGCAGGCAAGCCGATCGGTAATCTCGATCTGATGCGCAGCACGCGCCGGACTCAGCAGGTGCTTTGATACCGCTTGGGCGTCGTGCCCGTCATCTTTCGGAACGCTTGTGAGAAGTGACTCTGGTCCGAGAAACCGAGGTTGAGGGCCAGTTCGGAAATGGATATTCGACCAACGGCAAGCTGTCGTTGAGCTTCGTGGATGCGTTCTCGCAGCACGTAGTGGTGCGGCGGGACGCCGAGGGCATGCTTGAACAGCATCGAAAAGTAGTGGGGACTTAGATTCACTTGGTCGGCCAATTCGACCAAGCCAATGTTGGATGCAAGATTCGTTTGGATATATTCGCGTACACGCCTGACCTGCATGGGCGACAGGGCCAGCCCGTAACGGCGCACCGGCGTTGTGTCACGCGAATACCGCGTTCGCAAGCGCGCGGTCAGTGCCACCGAAAGGGCCTCGCCATAGAGTTGCCCGGTGGGGCAGCCCGCTTGTATTTCGTCCCGCATATTGAGGACGAGCGCGACAACGTGTGGATCGGAGACGGCGTACTGGGGTTCGACATTAAGGCAGGCCAAGTCCGGGTCTTGGCTCATGAACCGTTCCAGCTGCTCGGCGCCGATTGCAACGAAAAGCATTTCCCGTGTGCCGGACCAAGCGACAGGCTTCTGTTCGAAACCCTGGCCGAGCAGGGAAAATCGGCCGGGCAGTGAAGTTACGCGCCGCACGGCTTTCCAGTCGCGGATCTGTATCTTTCCCACGCCGCCCACGCAGAGTCCCAGCAGCGCATGGTCTATCCCGAACTCACCTAACTGCCCGCGCGGCCCGAGAACGTGGG